>FRDC01003258.1_pt1 | contig 109618 bp, 172 predicted proteins | sample 1106171 | NCBI WGS metagenome assembly FRDC01 (sample SAMEA3930566, study PRJEB13176) | freshwater metagenome | biome: Drinking water system; feature: drinking water; material: water | place: Singapore | collected 2014-12-20
TGCCGCACTTCGTCAGGTCGCCGGCCGCGCCAGCAGTGCCGTTCGTACGTGCGGCACCGCCGGCTCCCCCGCCGCCGGCCGTCGTCGTTCCCGTCGAGCCGCCGGCGCCGCCGGTCGCGGAAGCGGCTGACCCCCAGCCGGCGCCACCACCGCCTCCTGGCGCCCCATACACGGAGCTTCCGCCAGCCGGTCCGGTCGATGGCGTCGTGTTGCCACCTCCTCCTCCAGAACCACCCCCATAATGGCCGGCATTGCCAACCGAGCCACCGGTGGCAGAAGCCCCTCCCTGATCCCCAAAGTTGGTTGCAAACTGATGACCGCCAACCCCGGAGGCGCCGCTCGCATTGGCACCGGCTCCACCTCCGGCACGAACCAGCAGAGACGTGCCGTTCAGGACCTCGGAGTTGTTTCCGTTTGCACCTGTCGCACCCGGAGAGGTTTGCGCCGTCTGAGCGCCGACCGTAACGGTCAGGTCGGTGCCGGCCGTCGGCGCGCCGATGACCTTCTGGTGTCGGGCGCCGCCGCCGCCGCCGCCTGAGCCGGTCTGCGATGTCACGGCCGCCACACCACCGCCGCCGGCGCCGCCGCCGCCGATGACGTCGAGATCCAGCACCGTGCAGCCGGGCGGCACCTTGAAGGTGCCGGTGCTGGTGAACTCCTTGAAGCCCCCGCACAGCATGACGGTGAACCAGTTCGATCCGTCCGTGTAGAGGAGCCGGGTATCGCCCTGGTAGATGGTGTAAGAGGCCAAGCCGTCGATCGTCTCCGCGCCGTTCGGGTCCAGCAGGATGTCGCCCGAACCGGAGTTCCGGATGTAGCAGTAGAAGCCAGCCCCCAGCGTGGCGGCCGCGCCGGTCGTCAGCGTCCACGAATTCGCCGTCGCGTCGACGAGCCGGCCGTGGTCGGAGGCGGCGATCGTGTAGGCGCCCGTCTGGTTGTTGCGCGTCAAGCCCGGCTTGTTCTTGACCGACCGCCAGTTCGACCCGTCGGTCGTCACGATCGCGGAATCGCCCGGTTGCAGGATGAGGTTGCCGGACGCGACGCCGTCCATCGCCTCTGTGCCGGCCGGCTCGATGGTGACCAAGCCGGTCGACTGGTTCTTGACCGTGCACCACCAGCGGGCCTGCAGGGTGGCGGCGGCCGTCAGGCTGAGGGTCGCGGAAGCGGTGAAGACGAACAGCTTGCCGATGTCGGCCGCCAGCGCCGTGTAGCCGCCCGCCTGGGTGGAGATCTCGAAGATGCCCGCCCAGCCGGCATTGGTGGCGTCCGTGTAGAGGAATTTGTTGGCCTGCGTGGATTGCGCGGGCAGGACGCCGGTAATTGCCCGCTGCACCACCCAACTGTTGATCGTGCCGGCGCCGCCCGTCAGCGTGACGTTGACCGTCACGGAGCCGGCCGAGCTCGCCGTCACGTCGCCGACCATGAAGTTGGCCGGCGTGCCGGCTTGCTCGATCCGCAGCACGTCGCCGACGTCGTAGAGGCGCGAACTCGGGACGAGCGTGAACGGTCCCTTGGAGCCGGTGCCGATCGTCACATTGGTCGTCGACGTCGCCGCCGCATCCTGGATGGCGGATTGGAGGGCCGGCACGCTGCTCTGCAGCTCGCTGATCAGGCCCGACCATTTGTCCCACCAGGGCGTCAGGCCGCGGGTGCCGAGCCATTGGGTGAAATTCGCGACCATTAACCCCTCACCTCGTCGACGCTGATGACCGATGAATAGATGCCGTAGTTGGGCTGCGTGATGCCCGACATCTGGCGGAGCAGCCCATAGAGGGTGGTGCGCGGCTCGGCGGCGGTGCCGCCCTGCGGAAACGCGCTCACCAGCACGTGATTGCGCAGGCCGGCGATCCGGTGGATGTCGTCGAAGAACTGGATGCCCTCAGCCTCCTCGATGAAGCCGAACGGCAACTGGAGGGTCCGATAGGCGGTCCGCTTGATCGTGCGGGCCCCGCCTCCCTCGAGGCGGACCTGCGTCGACGGATCGATCCAGCCGAGCTGCCAGTTGAAATAGAAGTTGGCCGACGGTTGAAGGCCGACATCGACGTACGGGACTCCGAAGGTCAGGAAGCCATCCGGGTTCGCCGGATCGGTGAACGTCATCTTCAGCGAGCGGGCGCCGTAGACGGACGACAGATCGATGAGGCTCACGGGCGAGAGATCGGCTCGTTCGGCGGCCGACAGATAGCCGCCCAATGGGTCGATGCCGAGCCGGCCTTCCCCGAGCCCGTAGGCGCCCCCCCACAAATCTTGAGCGGACAGCACAACGTCGAACCCGAACTCCGTCATGGTCGCGAGGCTGATCTGCACCTGCGCGTCGAACGTGAAGTTGTGGTTGACCAGCCCGATGAAGCGGAAATCGACCCCCGGATCCGGCCACGTCAGCGTGACGGTTTCGGATGCGCAACCGGTCGACCGCCACCGGACCGCTGGATCGGCATTCAACAGGTTGGTGACGCCGAGATCGGTCGACGCCTCCGAGGAGGCGAAGGCCTGAACGCCCGTCTGGAGGGTCCGGTTGTCGTACAGGATGACGGCGTTTTGTGGCATGTCAGCCCCAGATCTGAACCTGCACGGAGCCGAGCTCCGGTGACGGCCGGAGGCCGACCACCCGGAATGCCTGGCCGGATGTGAGACGGAATTTCGGATGCGAGAGCCACAACTGGTCGCGGCCCAGCACGTAGCCGAGCGCGTTCCGGCCCGTCTGGAGGGTTCCGACCCTCCGCTCCGTACCCAGCAGGGCGAGCCGGCGCGTCGCCTCCGCGGTCGCGTCCGCGGTCGCGTCGAAGAGGGTCTCGAACTCGACCTGCTTGGACTTCGGGTGGCGGGTCTTGATCGCCGTATCCTCAGCCTGGACGGTCCGCCAGTCGTTCTGGAAGTACGTCTGATCGGCGCCGGTCACGAAGGTCTCCGGTTTCCCGTAGATGGGCTGGTGTTTGACGACCACCCGGTAGGGGGGGACGACCGGCTGCTCGAAAGCGAGCCGGTTCAAGTCCAGGATGGTTCCCGTCCCGTTGTGGAAGCCGGTGAAGACGCCGGCGGCGGCCGCATCGGTCGGGCCCGTCAGGCTCGGCGCCGCCAACCGTTCGAGCGTGATGAGGCCGGCGAGGTTGTCGTACGCCCAGGCGCCGACCGTGTTGAGGAAGCGGGTAATGACCGACAGGGCGGAGTCGCCGGACGGGATCCAGAGACCGCACTCCGCGCCGTTTGCCGCATGGAGGGCCGTGACGGCCGCCGCATCGTAGTCGGCGGTCGTGAGCGACAGATAGGTGGTCATCACGCGTTCGATGATGCGGGCCGCCGAGCTCGCGTAGACGCCGCCGGTCGCGTCGCCGCGGAAGCTCACCGTGACGAGACCCAGCGGTTCATTGGCGAGCCGGATGCAGCCCTCCGCCAGGCAGGTCGCGTACCGGCCGGCCGTGATGGAGGCGGCCTTCAAGGCCGCGTAGGTGGCGTAGTTGCCATCCGAGACGAGGGCGCCGCCCCGCTCCTTGACGGATACGACCTCCTGGATGGCCCCCCAATGGAGGATGCCGATCCGGTTGGCGAAGTCAGTCCAGATGACCGGCACCTCGCGGCAGAGGCCGAGCCCGATCGGGACCGTCTTGTCCTTGAGGTCGGCGCCGCCCTCCCGGTCGCCCGTGCCGGCGAACTTACGCTCCGTCAGGGCCTTGTCCAACTTGTCGAGCGGACTCGCGATCTGGATGCGGATCTGCTCGGTATCGTACGAGATCGACGTGCATGTGCCGGTGAAAACCGGCACGGCCGAACTGTAGGGGGCACCTTTCGCGACCGCCAGCACCGTGACGGGCGCGTCGTCCCAGAAGAGGTCCAGCAGCTCCTCGGTGTCGTCGTTGTAGGTGATGACGACCTCGCCGCGGTTCGGCCGCACGATGCCGCCCAGAAGGCCGCCATCGGCCGACAGACTGGCCTCATAGGTGAGCGCGACCCGGACGACGTTGCGGAAAACCGCATTCGGTACCGCATCACCGCCCAGCGTCTCGAACGCCCCGTAGCCGTAGCGGCGCGTCTGGGCAGCGCCGGCGGAATTGCGCGGCATGACCGTGATGAGAAAGCGGACTTCCAGCGTCTGGTCGGTCAGGACGGACATTAGAAGCTCTTGCTGGCCGTCGGGGCATAGAAGCGGGTCGGATCAACGGGGACCGGCACCTTCATGGCTGCCCGGGTCTTGTCACCGTCCTCGACCATCAGGTCAGTCTGCTCCGTCACGGCGCCGGTCAGCTGCGCAATGGCGCGCGCCAGCGTCGCCTCCAGGGACGAGACACGATCCAGGAGGGCCCGCATGGTGTCGCGAGACGAGACGTTCACCGTTTCGCCGCCATTGGCGCGGCCGCCGCGGAAGATCGGCACGTTGTCGTAGCCGCCCGTCATCGGCAGATCGAACGACATGCCGGTCGCGCCGCGGCGCAGCGCCGTGTTGAAATCGATCGCGTCGCCCGGCAGGCTGGGACGCGGGTATGGGCCGCTTTCCGGGATGGGATTGCCGTTGGCATCCAGCAGGCCGTTATCCATTTGCCGCATCCGATAGGGGTCGCCGAAAACACCTGTCGGATAGGCGGACCCGAACATATAGAGGCGGTTCGGATCGTTGACGGTCTGCCGGTAGCGGGCCATGACGGCCTCTTCCGAAAAGGCCGCCCCGCCCAGGCGGGCCTTCACGTCGTTGTAGAGCTTGAAATACTCCTCGCCGGCGCGCGGCATGTTCTGCAGGGCGGTCGACAGCAGCGTCTCGGCCGTTTCGGGCGTTGCCTCCTGGGCGAACCGATCCTTGGCGAGCTCGAACTGCCGGGCAGCCGTATAGGGGCTGTATTGGCTGAAATCCAGATCCTTCAGGAAGTCCTGCAGGGTGTCGTTCAGCTGCTGGATGGCGGCCGTATTGTCCTGGGTGGCGGTCAGCTGCCGGTCCTGGAAGGAGCTGGCCCAGAGGGCGGCGGAATTCTGTTCGCGGGCCGCCACGATCTGCTGGCCGGTGGCCTGCGCGGTCGTCTGCAGGCCCAGGCCGGCGATGATGGCGTCCTGCTGGCTGCCCGTGATGCCGGCGCCCCCCAGCTGGGTCTTGATGCGATCGAGCGGGCTCAGCTGATTGAGGATCTGCTGCTCCTGCAGGCTCGCCAGCTTGGCGATCCGGCCCTTGTCGTCGACGCCGGCCGCGGCCGCGCCGGCATAGAGGGCCTTCGTCGAGTCCGCGATGGCGTCAATCGCATACACGGCTGCGTCGGCGCCGCCCTTCAGCTGCGCGATCTGCTGGTCGAGGTTTTCGACGAAGTCCTCCTGGATCCGCACCTTCGCGTCCGCGATCGCCTGGCTGACCGTCTCGGCCGAATAGCCGAGGTCCCCCATCCGCTCCTCGAGGATCTTCAGCTTCTCGGCCGTCACCTCGATCTGGGTCGTCGGCAGCGCCTCTTTGATGCCCAGAAGGGTGTCGAGATAGTCGTTGGTCGCCTGATTGATTTCTTCCTGGTTCTCGCCCAGCTCCTCCCCCTTGGCCCGGAAGTTCTCCAGCTGGTCGATGAGGGGACCGATCGACTGCTCGGCAAGGGAGCGGGCCGTCTGGCTGAGGTCGAGGATGCCGCGCTTGGCGGCCGTGATGAAGTTGTCGAACGTCTTCGTGACGAACGTGATGTCGGCGATCAACCCCTCGACGTCCGTCGCCTTGCTACGCGAGAGGCCGCGCTGGAAATCCTCCGACAGGCCCGTCACGGCCCCGCTGGTGCCGAATACGCCGCGGATCAACGCCAGCTCGTCGGCAACGCCGACCGAACCGCCCGGAACATTCCCCACGTTGTACGTCAGCCCGCCCGTCTGGGTCGCGCCGATGTTCAGCACCTGGCCGAAACGGCCGCCGCCCAGACGGGCCAGCTGGTTGAGGGACGACTGATAGGAGGCCGCCTGCTGGCGGGCGGTCGCGAGATCGTAGCCGTTGTCGACGCCGACCGGATCGTTGGCGGCGCCGCCCGGGATCAGGCGGCCGCGTGCGTCGACGCTATAGTTGGCCCCCCAGGTCGGGCCGACGGTTTTTTTCTTTCCAAACCCGAACAGGTCGGAGACGAAGCCGCCGAGCGTGCTGCCCAGCACCATACCGGGGGGGCCGCCGACCAGGAAGCCGATGCCGGCGCCGGCAGCGGCAAAGCCGGACTTCACGAAGTTGCCCTGCAGGAGCGGCAGCCCGATGTTGAAGGCCGTGCCGACGCCGGCGAGCGCCTCCGCTCCGGTGATGCCGGTGTTCAGGAAGCCACCGGCGTTCCCCTGCACGTTCGCGACCGTCGTGCCTGGCAGGACCGTGAGCTCGTCGGCCGGGATGGCGCCCGCGAAGGGGCCGAAGTCGTTGCCGATGACGGCCGGACCCGAATAGCCGGGCGCGCTGAAACCCGGGACGTTGGCGTTGAACCAGTTGTTGAGGCCCGAATTATCGGCGAAGAGGCCGCGCGCCTGACCGAGCAGGTCCATGCCGCCGCCACCGAACAGGCCGCCCTGGCCGGTCCCACCGGTGCTGACGGTGCCCGTACCGGAGCCGAGCCCGATGCTGCCGAGCGCCTGCCCGACCTGGCTCATGACGCCACCCAGCAGGCCGCGGATGAGCGGCTGGACGAAATAGCTGGAGAGCAGCTCGGCGAGCGTCCTCTTGCCCAGCTGCAGGAAGTAATCCCAGCCCAGGCTCGAGCCCGCCACCATCGAGTCCGCGATGCCGTCGCCGATGCGGGCGATCGTGCGGTCCACCTCGGCGTTGACGCGCTGGGCGAGCGTGCTGATCTGGCGCGCCTTGGCCTCGACCTGGATGGTCGCCTCTTGCTCGGGCGTGATGGTTCCCGTTGGGCTCCGCTCGATCAGCTCCTGGCGGCGCCGCAGGATGGCGAGCTCCCGCTCGCGGATCTCGGGCAGCTGGCCGACCAGCTCCAGCTCCTTCTCGGCATACTCGAGCGCCCGCTCGGCCGACCGGCTTTCGACCCGATCCCGTTCCGCGTTCGCGAGCTCGACCTCGGCTGTGATGAGATCGCGCTTCTTCTGCAGCTCCTCCGTCAGATCACGAAGGTTCCGCTCCGCTCTCCGGACATCGTCTTGCGCGCCCTTCTCGCGCGCTTCATTGAGGGCCAATTCCGCTTCTCGGAGCTGGCGGCTTCCTTCGAGGTCGGCCGCCGCCAGGGAGGTCGCCAGAGAGGAGCCGGCAGCCGTGAGACCGGGCGCCAGGCCGGCGCGGCGCGCCTGCAGCTGATCGCCACGCGCCTGGTTGGCCTGCTTGAGGGACTGGATCTGGGTCGCGATGTCGACGTTCGTCTGCTGGACGATGAGCCGGTACGCCTGGTCGGCCTCGATCTGATTGGCTCGAACCTGCGCGTTGATCTTCTGCTGGGCGATCAAGCCCGTGTAGGTGCGGGTCTGGTCGTCCATGGCGCCCGTCAGGGCTTGGACGTCCGCTGTCTGGCCGCGCAGCTGGAACGACATCGCTCCGCCGCGTTCGCGCCGACCTTCAGCCGCCAGATCGGCGCCCAGCCCCTCATAGAGGCCAGGCGAGATCCCGCCCAACCGGCCGGCCTGTTGTCTGGCCTCGACGGCCAGCCGGGCCGTCTCGACCGACCGCGGCCCGAAGATGGCGGCACCGGAGGCCGCCCGGGCGATTTCGAGCCGGTCCTGCAGGCCCCGCAAGGTATCGCCGGCGGCCGCCCGGCTCTCGAAGTCGAAGCCGGTCTCGAGTTGCTGGAGTTCCGTCTGCAGATTGGCGCGCCGCTGATCGGTCGGATCCAGGACGTCCAGTTGGGCCTGGATGGCGGCGCGCTGACCGGCACGGGCCCGCTGGAAAGGCTGGAGGCCGGCCGTTCCGGCCGTCAGCTCCTGTACGCGGCCCCGGACCCGCAGTCCCTCGGCGGCGATCCGATCGGCCGTCAGCTGCTGGGCGTCCTGGATGTCCTTGATCAGCTGCGTGAGCCGGTCCCGCCATTCGAGGATCGGCTTGGTGTCGAACCCGCCCTTGATGGCGAGCGCCATCGGGACGGCCGTCATCTCGACGGCCTTCATCTGCGCCTGCATGTCCTGCATGGCGCGCGTCCCCCGCTGGGCGGCGTCCGCGATCGATTCCGCGCTCGTCTGCTGCTGGCCGAGTCCGTACTCCTGCAGGCCTCCCTGCAGGATCGAGGTGGAGAGTGCCTGCTGGAGGAGGCCGGACCGATAGGCGCCCTCCCAGCGGACATCCTGACCGGCTTCGGTCGCCAGCCGGGCCGCCCGGGTCGCCTGCGCTTCCTGCAGGGCACCCGGCCCCATCCGGGCCGCATTCGCCAGGCCGGCCAGGTCTTCGTTCCGGGCCCGCAAGGCTTCAAGAGCCGGGCTGACCGGAATGGGGGGCGGCAGCGGCGCGATCCATTCGGTCACCTGCGGGCGCCGATAGGTGCCGAAGAAGGCCTCGACCTCCTGGATGGCCTGTTTGCCCAGGACCTTGAATTCGTCCCAATAGGCCCGCCAGTCCCAGCCGATCTGTCCGCCCGCCACCGAGCCGGCGACCGCTCCTATGCCACCACCCGCCAGCAGTCCGAGGGTGCCGCCGACCGCCCGTCCGGCACCGCTCACCAGCTCGTCGGCCGTCGTGCCGCCGCGCCGGCGATCGAACTCCCGCTGGAGCTCCAGCAGCTTGCGCTCGCGATCGGCCGCCGCCTCGATGAACGGCACCATGTCGCGGTAGTGCTGCGACATCTTCGCCAGCCGGTCATTGACGTCGTCGAAGACCTTCACGAGGGCATTGAATTCCGCCCGCGCGGCCGACGTGTTCTGCGCGGCCAGCACGGACGCGCCCGCCGGATCGCCGGCCGCCAACTCGGCCTGCTGGCCGGACACCCGGCCGGTGCCGAACAGGTCCGCGCCCCTGAGGGCGACGCCACCCGCGACGGTCCGGAAGGCGCTGTAGACGCCATAGACGCGGTCGAGACGACGCGCCTTGTCCTCCTCTTGGATGAGTTTCTCGTTCCGCTCCTTGGCGGCGCGAACCAGCGCGTCCGTCTGGGCCGTGTACTGCCGGACCTCCTGCGCGTAGTACTCGCGCTGCACGTCGAGGGCGGCGACCGTGTAGTCCTTCGCCTGCTTGAGGCGATCGAGCGCGTCCGGGCCGGCCAGGCCGGTCAGGCCGAAGATCAGCTGGGACTTGTCCTTGGTGTCGGCGAAGTTCCGCAGCTTGTTCGCCAGGTCGGCCAGCACCTCCCCGTAGGTCTTGAGCCGCCCGGTATTGTCCGCAATCGAGACGCCGAGCGCCTCGAGGTTCTTCCGCTGGTTCTGCGCGTCCGCACTGTAGGAGGTCATCACCTCCCGGACGCGGCCGAACGCCTTCTGGCTCTCTTCGGCGGTCAGGTTCAGCTGCAGGGCCGCGCGGTTGAAGACCTGCAGCTGCGCTTCCGACTCCCCGTAGGCGCGCGCGACCCGGCCGATCTCATCGGCGGCCCGGCGAGCCGGCTCCGACATCCGGTCCGTCAGCTGGCTGGAGAGGCGCAGCTTATCGAGCGCCTCCGCGGCCTTCAGGGTTTCTTCCCGCAGCTTCGTGACTCGCTCGCGGTTCTCCGTCAGGGCCTGGCTGTAGCGGGTGAACTCCGCCGTCCCGGCCGTGTAGGTGCGCTGCAGGGACTGCTGGGTCTGGATCGATTGTTCGAGATCCCGGTTGAGCTGCTGGATGCGGGTCGAGAAGTCCGTGTAGGTGCGGGCCAGGCCCTCCATGGAGCGCTGCTGGGCGTCGAACTGCCGGCCGACGGCGTCCATCTGCTGGCCGAGCGCCACATACGAGCGGCTCAGGCTCTCGTTGTTGCCTTGCAGGCCGCGGCTCGCCTGCGAGAGGCGATCGAGCCGCTGGTAGGCCTCGACGGCCGACTGGCTGGAGATGTTGAAATTGAGGTTGGCGTCCACCGGCAGCCCCTTAAGACGAAAGGGCCTCCGGCGTCACCGGAGGCCCCTTGCGGCGTCTTGTGCTTCCTGTTCGGCCTTGCGGTGGCGTTCCTGCTGGTCCTGCAGGTCCGCCACCACCTTCTCGGCCGCGGCCGCCATGTCGAACAGGATGGCGACCTCCCAGGGGGTCGGACGGATGCCGCGAACCTCGAAGAAGTCCCGGACATCGCCGGCCGTCATGTAGGAGGCCCCCATGCCGCCCCCACCGGACCGCCTCGACCAGATCCGCCAGAACCAGTCGCGGAGATAGCGGCCGGCCGGCGGGAGCGGCGGCATATTCAGCATCGGATCGACGATGCCGTGGTCGCGCCGGATCAGCTCCAGGGCGTCCTTAAGGGTTCCGCCGTGCGGCTGGGGGGCCCTCAGCTGGAGCTCATGCTCGACGTATTCGCAGAGTCGTCGGCCGAGGGCGGCGAAAAATTTGCATCGTTGTTGATGAACGCCCACGCCTGATGGCGATAGCGGCGGAACCGGCTATCGGACCAAAACCGCTGGGCATTCTGAGGGGTGCACGGGAACGGGTGACCGTCGAGGCTGTCGAGGTTCCAGTTCACCGTGCAGGCGACCAGGATGCCGGTCCGGTTCTGCTCGCCCTGATCGTGTGGCGGCGTCTCGTTCCGGCGCGCCAGGTCGACCGCCTGGCGGTTCTGTTCGTCGATCGCCCGGTTGGCGGCATCGCTGTACTGGCCGCGCAGCCAGACGCCGAGCTTTTCCGTCTTGCCGTCAACGACGCGCGTGATGGGTCGCTGCCGGCCATCCAGAAACGGCATGAAGACCCCCTCGTTCGAGGGGGTCTCGAAGTCCAGAAGGGAAGCGTCGAATTGCATGTCCACCTTGCTTGGAAGGTGGGGCCGGGCGACTCCAAGCTGTCCCCCGGCCCCGGTTGCGCGCAACATCCGACCGGTCCTCCGCCTTGGAAGGGAGGACCGTTAGACCGCCTGGCTGTCCTGGATCATGATGGGGGTCAGGTCGGACGTGACCCCCGTGCCGCCAGACGTGTTGTGGAGGGCAACGAAGTTGAAGGACCGCATAAGGGCCCGCTCGCCGTCGTCGTCCGTGAAGCTGTTCAGCTTGCAGCGCGGCATGTAGATGTTGACGAAGTCGGCGTTCACCGCGGTGCCGACCGGCAGCATGATGGAGATCGGGAACTCGGTCTCGGCCTCGTAGAGGTCCCGCAGGCTGTAGGAGTCGGATGATTGGTACATCTGGCCGGAGCCCGAGACCGCCACCCGGCCCTGCGTGATGCCCGGGCTGTAGACGTCGCCGACGACCGGGCCCGCCATCTGGTGGCCGCCCACGATCGTGAAGTTCAGGCCGGCAATGATGCCGATGTCGACTCCATTGGCGCGTAGCAGGCCGGTCGGACCCGACAGCTTGCCGAAGTTGGGGGCGGCGGTCGGGCTGGTGAAATAGGCGGACGTGTCGTTCTGCTTCTTCCGGCCCATGAACGACCACGCGACGGTCGCCATGCCGGACGGCGGGATGTTGAAGGCGGCCGAGACCGGCACGCAGCCGAGGAACAGCTCCGACTTGGTATTGACCTGGTCGAAGTGCTCGATGGCATACGACAAGTCGGTGTGGTTCGACACGGCACCGGTCAGCTTCTTGCCCACCACCGTGGCCGTCACGCTATCGCCGGCCGCCTGGGCGATGACGGCCTCCTTCTGGCCGGCCGCGCCTGTCGTCGCCGTGCCGACCGTCATGACGGTCGCGGTCAAGGCGGTGATGCGGTAGTTGCGGGCGTTGTTGGCCGCCGATGAACCGGTCGTCCAGCCCGCCCACCGGATGACGTCGCCGACCTTGAAGCCGTCCGTCAGGTAGGAGCCGGCTGCGCGCGTGAAGGTGCCGGGCGGGCCGGCGGCCGCCGTCACGTTCGTGAGCGCGCCCGTCGTGGCGGCGCTGGCGAAGCTTTGTCGGAGCAGCGCCGCATAGAGGGCCTGGTAGAGCTTCGGCGACACCTCGCCGGTCAGCGCGCCGCCAATCCGCTGCATGCCGTGCCGGTTGTCGACCACCTGCTGGTCTTCCCGGATGGCAGCCGACCCGAAGATGTCCTTGTCAAGCGTCAGCGTGCTGGTGACGCGCTCCAGAAGGTCGGCGCCCGTATTGGTGGGGGCCACCCCCCACGTGGACTCGACCTTGATGCGTACGGATTTCCGGACGCCACTCGAGACTGAACCGACCATGATGGAGGGCTCCTTCTAAGGGATGGGGCGCCTCCCGGCGCTCCGGTAGCCGTTGCCCAAGCGGCGACTGAGGGCGGGGTGCGCGGCCGTCACGCTTCCGTGGCGGGCCGCTCCTCGTCGGTTGACGGCTCGGCCGTCTTGTCGGGTTCGGTTGCGGGGGTCGGCTCCGCAACCGGTTCGGGTGCCGGCGGGTCATGGATGGCGGGGTCGTACAGCGAGATGAAGCCGCGCTCCCCCCAGGTTCTGAACAGATCCCCCCAATTCTCCCCCCAGCACCGGAAGTACTCTTCCTCGTAGATGTCGCCGCGGCGATGAAGCCGCTGCGCTTCCGTGAAGGTCATGTTGATGAAATAGGCTGGCATGTCGTGCTCCTCAGGATTTCGTCGTGAACCACAGGACCCGCACGACGGCGCTGACCCATCGGTCATCGCTGTACTGGCCGGCCGGCGTCGCATAGTCGACGACGACCTCCGTGCCGTCCGCGAGCGAGAAGCCGAGCGGGCGGTCGAAGTGGGCGACCAGGGCGTCGCGCCGAGCCAGCAGGCCGGCCGTGCCGTCGCCGCGCGGGACGTGATAGGTGATCTGGTAGATGCCCGACCAAGGCGCGTATGCGTTGTCGCCGGCCGCCACCCGAGCCCGGCTGATGCCAGCCATCTGGGTGGCCATGTAGGGGGTGCGGGGGTCTGGCTCGAAGGTGGTGCCGAACCAGGCGATCTGGTTGAGGTCGACACCGGCGAGGGTCTGCAGGCGCCCGTCGAATGCCTCCTGGATGAGGGCCTCGCTCATGAGTATCGGGCCACCACCCGGCCGGCAATGGCGGGCAATTCAGCGACCGTCTGCGCCATCATGCCCCGTCCCTCGACGTGATAGGAGGACCCGTCCTTGCGGGTGCCGGACCGGCCGTACTCGACCGGCGCCGCGTACTCGACGTTGTTGTAGATCGTGATGACGTCGCCGATGCGGGCCCCCCGGATGGCTTCGTCATCGCTTTCGGGGCCGCCGTAGCCGAGCAGCTCATAGCCGGCCTCGCCGGCGACTCCGACGTCCGCGGCCTTGCCGGCCGCGAGAGCGGCCGATGCCTTGCGGGCCGCCCCAACGGCTCCCAGGGCCTTGCCGGCGGCCGGCAGGATCGCCTGCGCGGCTGCCAGGATGGCTTTGCCGCCCGATCCCTCGTGGGTGTCGGTCGCGTAGATGGCGGCTTGTGCGAGGCTTGATGCTGCCGAGACCGCCGCCGCGGCGCGGCCGACCGGGCCGGGTACGATCGCCAGCACACCCGCGACGGTCGAGACGGTGCCGAGCGTCTCCAGCGTGTCGGCATTCGCCTCCTGGACGCGGACGTGCCAGCCGGCCCGCAGGAAGCCGGTCCGGACCGGCGTCAGCTCCTTGACGCGGTCGAGCGCCTCAAGCGCGATCGCCTGGAAGGCCTCGTCGGCCCGCTCGCGGGCGATCCGCACCCATTGCTCGACCGAAACGGAGAATTCATCGGCCACCGGGCAGCCCCAGCATGTAGTTCCACAGCTCGCCGGACCCGTCCGGAAGCCGGTGGTGGTCGTTCCAGAAGAGGGCCACGTGATAGGCGAGCAGGCACACGAGGGCGATCAGCATCCACTCGATGCCGATCAGGAGGATGCGGTCCCAACGCTTCATGGCGTCCGGCACCCGACCGGCAGGCTGTCGAGCGACGCCCAGGAGGGCAGCTGGACCTTGATGACCCCCCGGCGCTTCACCATCACGGGATTGCCGGCTGCGTCCTGCATGAAGTTGCCGGCCGTATCCTTGCCATAGACGATCGCATAGCCGCGCTCTTCGTCGACCGTGACGGCGAGGTCGAGTTCTGCGCCGTCGATAGTCGCCCGGCACAGGTAGGCATGCGGCCAGTAGGCGCGGTCGTTCCGGTCGAGACTAATCCTCATCGGATTCTCATCGGGTTTGCAGGTCCCACATGCCGGCCAGATCGCGGATATAGCGGGGCCGGGCGGAAACGATTTCCCGCCACACGCCGTCGATCCGGACTAGGTCGGCGGTCCGCGGATCGAACGGCAGGCTGACGGCCGGCAGGATGACGAGAAGATCGCGGGCCTGGATGATGGCGCCGTCGATCAGATTGGCGGGATAGCCGGAGACGCGAACGATCACGCCCGCCACGTCGCCGGCGAAGTACATGGTGACCGGGGCGTTGTCGGCGGCCGGCGCGGCCAGTGGCGGCGCGAACGTCACGCCCGTGAAGGCGTTGGCGACCGCCACCACCTGGTTGGTGATGGTGTAGAGCGTATTGTCGCCCGTGATCCGGAACTTATCGCCTGAACGCAAGTAGCCGGTGACGGATGCGGCGTCGAACGCGATCGTGCTGCCGGACGAGACCGCCCCCGCCACCAGGAGGCTGCCGGTACTGGGCGGGCTCTTCACCGGGTTGGGCCCGACGAGTCGCTCGACCCGCCGATAGTCGATCGGCCGCCCGACCTTGGCGGTCGCGGTCGCGATCTTGCGCCGAATGTAGTCCTGGTCGGGGACGGTCATCAGATGAGGCCATATCGGACGTACGAGCTCAGGAGCTCGCGGGCCGCGTCTGGGATCAGGATGGCGCCCACCGGCACGTAGGACTCGCTAAAGACGCCCGGCACCGAATAGGACTGGATCGAGCCATCGCGCGCCTGGCTGCCCATGTTGGCCTGCACGGTCAGGATGGCGGCCTGCTGGACATCGCGCGGAACCGCCGACAGGCCCGCCATATACGTGAGCGTGACGTTGCCGAAGCCGCGAACGAAGCTGTAGCCGTTCAGGATGATGAAGCGATCGTCGAAGTAAAATCCCGGAGCCGTCACCGATCCGGCCGCAATCGCGGCGCCGTTGACGGTCACGCTCGTGACGGCCGTGATCGGGATGTTCTTGGTCCCCATCCGGGCCCCGCCGTTACCGTCCCGCTTCTCCGTGTAGGTGGTGGCCAGCAGGCCGGTGCCGAGATGCTGGTCGATCGCGGTCGTGACGGCCTGGCAGAGACGCGAGATGACGGCATCTTTCGTCGTCGTCGTCTCGCCCAGCCAGGCCTTCACGTCATCGAGGCTGCAGTAGTCGACCATGGGCGGCCTCGTCGGTAGGCGGTCAGGCGGCCGGCTTGGCCGGCTCGGGCGGCGCCAACTTCTCGCGCAGCATCTTCCGCAGTGTCTCGTCCTTGGTGGCCGGTTCGGCATCGACGCCGAGGGCCTTCAGGGTGGCGAACAGGACCTTGCGGTCCATGGCCGCCACGTAGTCGGGCGGCGCCGGCGGCGCCTCCTTGGCGGGCTCGGCCGGCCGGTAGTCGGGATCGTCGATCCAGATGAAGCCGTGGCACTTCAGGTCCGGGACGGCCTGCGGCGGCACATCGACGATGCCGCTCCGGATCTCGAACGTGTCGCCCCCCCAGCCGACCTTGCCGGTTTCGGCCTCACACATCATGCGGGTCATGTGGTGCTCCTTCTGCTGCTTGGAAGCGGGTCAGGACTCTTGGGATCCCGACCCGCTCAATACTGCGCTTGACCGAGTATCAGCCATTCGCAATATTGCGAATCACCGCCATCGATGGCGGGAAATAGTGCTGCAGGACTTCGTCGGCGTAAACGCCTAGTTCGTATTTGCGAGTCCTGAGCGGCCATTCGATCTGGTAATACTCCTGCCGAGTCAGCACCCGGAAGACCTCCGGGATGTTGTTCATCGGGTACGGCAGCTGCCGGGTGGTGAACAACATCGTGCCGGGCGGCAGGGTCGGATGCAGGCTGATCGGAATCGCGACGTTGCCCTGCATGGTGAACTTGTTGTTGTAGGCGACCACCAGCGACGGGCTGCCCTTGATGTTGCCCTCGGCGTTCACGACCATCCGCATCGCCGATGCGCTGCTGTTGCCGGACAGCACCTTCTTGGTGATGTTCGCCTGCTCCTGGGCGTTCACCCAGATCTGGTCCGGCGAGAGCTTGTAGTTGTCCCACATGGCCTTCAGGACGGTGTCGATCTCGGTGATGCCACCGAAACCGTCACCGGTCAGCGGCGTGCCGGTGCCGGCCGTGCCGGTCGGCATCGTGGTGATGGTCGAGTTCGAGCCGGTCTTGAACGCCTGGTAGATGAGGCCGTCGAACACGTACTGGTTGGTCGAGTTGTCGGCGGCCGGCAGCGCGGAGGCCAGCTGGCTGGTGGTCGACAGAGCCGTGGCGCCCAGCTCCACGCTGTTGATGGTCGTGATGGCCTGCAGGCGCTCGTTGCCGGCGCCGGCGCCCGCATACCACGCGTACGCGACCGCACCCTGGACGGCCGTGACGGACGCCCGGATCTTGTGCGTGTTGGAGGCATCGGCGGCGGTCGTCACGGTACCGGACGCGCTCTTCTGCCCGACCCCATTCCCGTAGGTGGCGGCCGTGCCGTCCGCGTTCGTGCGGACGACCTGTGCCGTCACGCCGTTGGCGACGCTGTTGTTCAGGTAGCCTTCCATCGTCAACGCCACGCAGATGACGTTGTAGGCCGTGTTGGCCAGCAGGACGCCACCGGTCGTCACGTCCGTCACGGTCGGCGTCGGGGTCGTCCCCATGCTGACCGCCGAGCCGTTGCCGCCCAGCAGGATCGTCTCCTCCTGGATCATCATGGCCTGCAGGAGGTTGAGGGCGGCGCGCGCCTTCAGGTCCTCGTAGGTCTGGCCCGCGTACTGGGCCTCGAACGTCACGGAGTCTTCCAGGCCGATCCCCCGGAAGGCCGCCATGTAGTCGGCCGTCGACGCGGCGACGATGCCGCCGCGCTGCCCTTCGGCGACGCCGGCCGACAGGTTGTTGACGTTGATGCCGGTCACGGCCCTCCAATTGGCCTGGATGGAGAAACCGCCGCCGACCCGCGGGATCATGTTCCGGATCGGCGTGATGACGGGGAAGAGGTTCTTGGCCGGCGCTTCCAGGCTATAGGCCTGCAGGCCGGTCGTCGCGCTGCCGGGCTGCACCCAAGCCTTGGCCAGCCCGCCACCGATCGCGGCCAGCACGGCCGGATCGTTACCCTTCGCGAGTGCGTCGCGCACCGCGGCGAGGGACTGCTCGATAGACATCAGCTTTGCTCCTTCTCTGGGATGCGGCGTCTCTCGACGCTGCGGTGCCGCTCAGGCGGCTGTTCGGCGGGGCCCGCCCGTCAGGCGGCCTGCCCCGGCTGGCCAAAACCGGGAGCGATCGGGATCTCGCCCGCACCGCTCTGCGAATGCTTGATGAGCGCCAGGGCGCGATCGCGCTCCGACATCTTCGCCAACTGGTCTTCGGTCGGCTGACCGCCGCCGCCCTTGCCGAGCGCGGCCTCCGAGGCCTTGTCGACCGCGACGGGCCGGCCCTTGTCGGGCGCCGGGATGTTGTTCAGGAACGAGACGATCTTCGACATGTTGTCGGCCAATTCGCCGACGTGTTTCTCGAGCGTAGCGACCCGATCGTCGCTTTTTGCGGCCTCGCCTTCCGGCTTGCCGTCCGCCCCCTTCTTGAGCGGGTCACGCTTCGGATCGTCGGCGGAACGCCGCATATCCTCTTCGTCCCCGCCCCCCATCAGGTCGTCGACGATCGTGACGATGCCGGCCGCCAGGCGACCGATCGCCTCGACGGGATCCATCTCCTCGCCCTCGTCGTAGCCGCCGCCCTCGTCGCCGCGGCCGCCGTCCTCGTCGCCCTCGTCGTCCATGTCCTGGCGACGCGGCATCGGCCGGCCGAAGGCCTTGTTGAGCGTCTCGTCGGCCGCGCGGCCGAACCGCCCCATCGCCTTCTCGAGACGGGCGATCAGGGTGGCGGGATCGCCGCCGAACGTCTCGTCGGCCGCCTTGTGGAGGTCGGGCGCATTCAGGCTGTCGTGCGCCAGCTTGCTGACCAGCGCCTTGCCGGTATCGACCCAGGTCTGGAAGCCGGCCATCAGATCGGCGTCAACGGGTCGGTCCCACTTGGCCTTCTGCATGGGCTCCAGCATGAGGGCGGCATTGTCCAGCAGGATGGCGAACCCGTTGATGTGGGAGAGGCCCTTGTGGAGCCCCTGGGTGTTCTCCGTGAACTTCGCGATCGCGAAATCGCGGCCATCCGTGAACGCCTCCTGGATGACCTCGTTGGCGAGGCCGTCCACGTACGCGGCGAATTCCTCACAGGCCTTGTGCAACTGAGCCTCGCGCTCGTCCTCGGGCGCCTTGCTCAGGATCTCGGACACGTCGCCCTTCAGGAGGTCGAGTGCCTCGACGAGCGGATTGGCTCCGGTCATCTCGTTACCCTTCTCGATGTGGTGGTAGGGATCGCGTCGGGACCCATGGGCCCGGTAGAAGTCGAGGGCGTTGACGCGAGGGGTGCGCCGTCGACTGCGACCCGACCGAGGTCGGGCATCGCCTTCAAGGTTGTAGGCCTGCAGGCCTGTCGTGGCCGAGGCGGGCTGGGCCCATTCCTTGGCCAACCGGCTGGGTTGCCTCATGGACGGGCTCCTGCATGGATTGAATGGAAGGCCGGTCGTTAGTGGCGGCCGGTCGCCGCCACGCGGTCCAGGTAGCGGCCGAACAGCGCGCCCAGCTCCTCGCCGGCATAGCCGCCGGCGGACTCGCCGACGATCGCGGCCGGGATCGCGCCGGCTCCGAACGTGCCGCCGCCCGCGATCGCGCCCGCCAGGACGCCGCCGCCGATGCTGCCCGCCAGGCCGCCCCAGGTGCGGCCCATCTCTTCCTTGGCGGTCGACGGCCGCTCCTCTTCCGAGAGGTCCGGATCGCCCGCCAGACGACCACCGACCGCACCCGCGACGCTGGCCGGCACGGCCGCGATGAGCGGCAGCGTGAAGCGCGCGACGGCGCCGACCTTCCCCGGCACATGCCGGAGCGCCCGGGCCGTCAGGTGGAGGGCGGCACCGCCCGCCCCATAGGCGCCGAGCGTCTGGCCGACGTGGCCGGGCCGGGTCTCGATACCGTCATCGGCCGCGCCGGCCTTCTCGGTCCAGCGGCCGATCTCATCGCGGGGGTGGGCGGCCTCGTCCCAGACCTTGGTGACCGGGGCGGCGAACATCAATCGTCATCCCCACGAGCCATGTCGCGTCTCGCCGAGAGCTCGGCCCACTTCTGATCGACCCGCTGTTTTTCGATATCGGTCAACTTGTCGTAAGGCTTCCGGTATCGGATCTGCGCGACATCGTGGTATGAGCGAGCCGGCCGATAATCGTACTGTTGGGCTTGGGTTTGGCCTGGCCTGTTGGCCTGACCGCCGCCCTGGTTGCCCTTCGGAGGGTTATGGATGTAGGCCGGACGACCCGCGTCCTTGGCAGCCAACAGCTCCTGGATGGCATCTGAGAATTTCATGCCTCTGTCGCCAAACGGGCCATCGTTCGTCCACGACCCCGGCACGGCCCGCATGAGCGCCCACGCCATCTTCTCCGCGTAGGCCTTCTCTTTGGTGGTCTTGTAGCGCGGCATCGTCGGAGAGCCGCCGGGATCGGCGCCCATGATGGTCTTGCGGAAGTAGTCGAAGGCCCCGCCGACGCTGGCGGTCACCTCGCTGAATTTGGCGCCATTGCCGTGGGTGTCGATCTGGATCATCCAGGCGGCACGCTGCTTGTCCTTCTGGTCGTCGCCCTTCAGCCGCGGTGCCGCCCAGGTGGCGAGCACGTCATCCATGCGGTTCTCGGCTGAGGCGCCTTCGTTCCCCTTCCCCCACTGCTTCTCCCGCACGCGGCGCTCAAACGCGTCCGACATCACGTCGTTGATGTCCCGGTATTGGTCCTTCCGATCATTGCCGGCGTTGTAGAAGGGGTTGTCCCCCCAAGCCTTTCGCTCGGCTTCACCACCGGCGCTACCGAGGCCGGCCCGCTGCGAATGACCCGATCCCTCATACCGCTGGCCGAGCACCTTGAGCCGCCAGGGTGGATCTTGGCCCTTCTCACCACGCTGGGTTTCGTCCAGTTCGGCTCCGACGAGATAACGGCGGTTGCCGTAGCGGTCCCGATAGGTGACGCCGACCGCCAGATCGCCATCTTCGACATCGAAGTCGTGCACGGTCTCGAGGTCACTGACGCCGGTGGCCAGCAGGTAGCCGCCACCCAAGATGGCGCCGATGCGCGCCTTCAGGGGTAGCTTGCCCCACAGGGTGCGAGCGCCCCGGCCATAACGGGTCGCCCGCTCACCCAACTCGCTGTCGGCGACGTCTTGCCCCCAGGCCTTGATGCGGGCGCTGATCTCGCGGTAGCGACGATCCATGTCGCGCAGGTACTCGCCGAACGTCCGGGACGCTGCCCGAGCCTTCGGCGGCTGACGGCGGGGTTCGTCTTCTCCAACGTCGGCGCCGAAGCCGCCCATGTCGACCCTACGGGGCGGCTTGGGCCGCGCGTCTTCGCGTGCGCGCTCGTAGCCCTCCCGATAGCCACGACGGGCCGCACGACGGGCCGCCAACGCGGCGACGGCCGCTCCAGCCGCCGCACCTGCACCGGCCGCCATGGCGGCGTCCTTGAAGGTGAAGCGGCCGCGGTCGTCGCGCGGGTGCTTGGATTCGTCCCACGCCTTCGCGAGATCGCCGAATGCGAACTTCCGCGCCTGCTCGTTGGCCCGGTAGTTGACGTTGAGGCCGCGCGCCGCCCCGTAGGTGGCGCCAATGACGGTGCCGGCCAGGCCGAGGGCCCGCACGCCCCGCATCCGCACCCCGTAGCGGCGCGCCCGGCTCTCAATGGTGGGCTCGGCTCGCTCCGGCTGGGTGTCCAGGCGGCGGCCCGCCTTCACGGACGCGCGCGCGCCCTTGATGGTGCCGCGCACGATCGTGACTGGCCGCTTGGTCTTCAGCGTGCGGCGGAAGCCCCGCTCGGCGCCGACGGCTGCATCGCTGGCGGCCGTCGCGTAGCGGCGGACCTTTTCGGATCGCCGGCCCGCATAGCGGCCCAGCGCGCCCCCGATGGCGCCGCCCGCAACTGCGCCCACCCCGGTGTCGACGGCCGTCTCGACCTTCTCGGCGAAGCGACCCAGCGGATCACGGGGATGGAGTTCCTCGCGGAATTCCGCCTTTCGAAGCCCGATCGTCATGACGGCCTTCTCGGTCTTGTCTTCCTGTCGGGCCCAATGGCGGCCCAGCTGGCTGGCGCCGAAGCCCAGCGCGGCTCCGATGACGGCGTTCCGGCCAACTCGGGCCGGCCGGCCTTTGCGGCCCCGGCCGGTCAAGAGCGCGCCCAACATGGCGCCGGTCGTCGTTGCTGTAACGCCGCCCAGCGCGGCCGCAGCCGGGTGCTCCCGATAGCTCTCCGGGTCCTTGGCGGCCCAGAAGGCATTGGCGGCGGCTGTCGTGGCCCCCAGAGCAGATCCGATCCGGCCGCCTCGGCGCGCCATCGGCACCACATAACGGTTCGCCAGATACTTGTTCCTCAAGCCACGACGCGCCTGCGTGATCTTTTCCGGCCCATATGAGGTGCCGCGCAGGTTCTCCTTCACGCGGGGATCAACCGAGACCTTGAGGCCGGTGCGCCGCATGGCTCGTTTCGCCCCCTTGGCCCCCACGATAGCGCCGACATCACGCCCCACCTGGGCGCCGAAATGGCCGCCCCAAAGGGCCCCCAATGCTCCGGCGGCCACGGCCGTGCCGGTCCCGTAGCCCTCGCGGCCGGTCGCGCTGCTGCTGGTGAACTGGCCGTCGGCGTCACGGGGGTGCTTGGACTCCTCCCAGGCCTTGCGGAGCTCGGCGATCCGCGTCCCCTTCTCGGCCTTGCCGCGGCCGTAGATGCTGCTCACCTGGCCCCGCGAGGTCGTGCGGGGCTTCTTGGGCGCCGTCGCGGCCTTCCGCTCGATGCCGGCCGCCATCTCCTTCATGGCGGCCGCCTTGCGGCCCTGCTCGAGCGCGATCGCGAGCGCCTGCTGTGAGGTCGTGACGGTCTTGCCGGACGAGGACTTCAGCGTGCCGGCCTTGTATTCGCGCATGATGGCCGAAACGGTCTCGGGATCGGGCCGCGGCCGATTGGCGGCCTGCGTGGCCTGCCGCTGGGTGGTCTCGGTCTTGAACGGCGCCTTGCCGGGCCAGATATCGTAGACCGCGCCTGGATCGACGATGACGGGATTCCGCATCCGCAGGCCGTGGAGGTCGTTCCGGTAGAGGGCGTTCGCGACCCGGCCGTAGATCTTCCCGTCCTGCACCTGGTCGATCTGGACCCAGAAGCGCTCGCCGCCCTCTCCTTCCGCGGGCGCGCTCACCAGCACGCGATCGCCGGCCTTCAGGCCCTTCAGGGCTTCCGCCTTCGGCACCTTCGACCAGTCGCGGCGCGGATTGGCCTTCTGGTGACCGGCGACGTCCCGGAAGCCGGCCTTCGGCGCCGTGTAGCGGGCGGGGTCGAACGGCTTGTCGGCGCGCTTGACGCGGGTCTTGGGCGCCTTCGGAGCGTCGTCGCCGACGCCCGGCTTGTCGGCGAACTGGCCGTCCGGATCTCGCGGGTGCTCCTCTTCCCGGAACGGTGCCCGCTTGGCCAGCCAGTCGAGGTCGACGGGCGCGTCGTGGACGATGATGGCCTTGTTGAGCAGCTCGAGGGTGTCGGCCAGCGAACCGCCGTCGGCCGCCTTCGCGAGCTCGTCGGCGTCCTCGACGTCCAGCCAGATGGAGGCTTTCAGCAGGACGTCCGTCTCCTCGGCATCCGCCGACTTGCCGGCCGCGGCGCGGCGCCCCTCCGAGAGCGCGATCGCGATCGCCTGCCGGCGGTCTGTCACGAGCTCGCCGGACGAGCTCTTGAGCCGGCCCGCCTTGAACTCGCTCATGACCCGGTGGACCTTCTCGCGGTCCACGTCGCCTTCCTGGTCCTCTTCGGCCTCGATCGCCTTCTTGATCAGGACCTCGTCGTCGTCCGGCAAAACGAATTCCCGCCGCTCGATGGTGCCGTCCATCTTGACCAGGTCGAAGAAGCGGGCGGTCGGGATGCAGGGGTTGTCGACCAGCGAGATCTCGCTGATGCGGGGCGTGTAGCGCGTCAGCTCACCGTCCTGCCACCGCTTCGCATAGCCGCCGCCGATGCTGAAGCCGTTGTAGACACCGGCCAGCACCTTCCGCCACTCGTTGTCGTCGGCGACGTGCGCGACGATGTCGACCGCCTTGGCGGCATCGTCGAACGTCAGCTCCTTGATGAGACCGGCGGCCGTCGGGCCATGCATGACGCGGAGGTTGCCGCGCGACTTCCCGCCCGACATCTCGACGAAGTCGTCCGACCACTTCTGGAAGGCCGGCCTGGCGGTCGCGTAGTCCATGATCTCGCGGCTCTTGTCCGCGATCTCCTCGGCGGCGCGGCCGACCACGAGCCGCCGTTCCTCGTCGACTTTTACGAGAGGGATATGCATGGCGGGCTCGCTGGAAGGGGGGTGGAGGGCGGTTAAAACCCGGTTATAACGGGGTTCAAACAGGCGATTTTTATTCCCCGGAATATTCCGTCAGGTGCCGACCCGGGTGCCGTCATCGACCCAGATGAATTCACCCTCGGGGCCGATCGGGAAGTGGGCCCGGCAGCCGGCGCAGAAAGTGCCGCCGTAGAACCTTGGATCGCGTGCGTACGTCTCGGCGATCGACTGCGCCATGGTGGTCACGACGCCACAACCGCCGACCCGATCGAGCTCCGCCTGGGTCCAGAAGCGGCCCGTCTGCGGAGAGCGATCCGGCCCGTAGATCTCGAACTTCACGTAGCCGTACTGGCCATACCGGGCCCGCTCGTCATCCGTCAGATCACGGAGGTTGCGAGCCGGCGGCCGGCCGACGTGCTGGTAGGAGCGGCGGACCGGTCGGACGAACCCCTTGGCGCGTTCCTCCTCGGACAGCACCGCGTAGCCCTTCTGCTGGCCGGTCCGGGGGTCGATGTCGCGGTGATCGGGTGTGACGGGCGAACCGTCCGTCAGGGTCGTCTTCGGCTCGTCCATCAGTAGTACTGGGACTTGCCGGACGAGCGCCCGCGACGGGCCTCGCCGGACTTCCGGCCGGCTTCACGCCGCTGCTCGATCTGGGCCTCCGAGAGACGGCCCGCCGCCGCATAGGCGGCCCCGACCGCGCCACCACCGGCCGCCACACCACCGGCCGCCACGCCGGCGCCGAACAGCCGCCGGCCGAGCCGACCGCCCATCGCCTGGCCGGCTTTAGATGCCATGCGGCGGCCCTCGGCAACACGTTCCGCTCCACCCTTGATGCCAGCGCCATACATCCGGCCAACCTTCAAGTCAGCTCGTGCCGCGGACCGCCCCAAAAGTCCTCTTGGCTTCTTCAAATACCGGGACTGCGCCATCCGGCCGCCCAACCGGGCCCCGTACGACTCGGCCCGCTTGGCGCCCTGCTCGTAGACGGCGCGCGCCGCCGCCTTCGCGGAGGCGGACCGAACGGCCAGGCGGGTCGCGATCCCGGTCAGTGCCCCCCAGATCTTCTCCAGCGCCTCCGCTTCTGCCTGGACGTCCTCGCCGGCGTCGGCCCGCTTGGCAAGGTCGTTGGCGTGCGTCGACATCTGGCCGATCTTGATCAGGAGGGCGGGCTTCTCGAGCTCGGACGCGGCGTCGAGATCGGCCGCCAACTTCTGCATGGTCTCCTCGGAGAAGAGCGGCTCGGGGTCGGCCGACTTGCCGACGTTGGCGTTCTCGGTCACGGACGTGCCTTTCTTCGAATTGGCGATGAAGTGGCTGGCGAGCGCCGTCAAGGTGCCGATCTTCGCGCCCGCGATTACGCCACCAAGGGCGCCCGCGACGGCCCCACCGATCGCTGCGCCGTGCCGAGCTCCGGCAGCGGCGCCAAGCGCGGCGCCAATCCCGGCACCGGCGCGGGTCGTCACCGTCGTGTGTTCGATCCAGCGATCCTTAAAGTCCTTGTCGGACGTCTTGCTGGAATGCTGGCCCGTGATGGTACCCTTCACGCCCTCGCCCTTCAGCCGCTCCTTGCGGGCCAGCGTGTCGGACGCGCTGCCGAACGTGTGGTGGGTGACGATGTGGCGGCCCGTCTCGGGGTTCAGGCCTCCATACTGAACGAAGGCGTAGCGGGACTTCGACGACTTCGGCATGTCCAGCATGTAGATGTTGTCAAGGTCCGGCTCCGGCCCGAGCTTCTGCTCGTTGATGTGGCCGGCGACGACCTTCCCCCAATCGTCACTGTCGGGGTCGTCCAGATCGTCGTCGAACCCGTGGGCGAATTTCACGTCCAGCTTGTGGTGCTGGTCCCAGCGGGCGCGCGCCGCCTCCCGCCGCTGCTCGAGCTCGGCCGCCGACAGCGGCGTGCCGGGCGTGCGCTTCTCCAGATCCGTCATGTCCGTCCCCTTGTTGAAGAACACGCCGCGACCCTCGCGGATATTTCGATAAGCTTGCCGCCATTGTTGGCGGCCCGACTCCGTCAGAGCGCTGACGCCCACCATGGAGAGCGCGGCGCCGGCGGCGCCGGCCAGTTGACTTCTGCCCGCCAACCCTTGGAGGCGGCGCGCCATGCGGTCCGGCACCCGTCCATGCTCGAACTGATGCTGGATCGCTTCCCGGATGTGCGGCTTTCGCGATGCGGCCGCTATATAGCCGCCCTGTCCGACCCCGTAGCCGAGCCACGCCGTCAGGGCAGGCCCGATCACCTCTTTGGTCCGCTCCCACGAGCGTTGCCGGTCGCCGATATAGCCGCCCGCAATCCCGCCGGCGGTCGCGATGCCGGTCAACACGGCCGGCTTGCCGAAGCCGGCTCGCGTGATGGCACGACGTCCGGCTGCGGCCGCCACGCCGGCACCCGCAACGGCGCCGATTCGCTGCCGGGTCGAACCGCCCTCTTCCTTCTCGTTCAGGCGGCCGTCGCTGTCGGCGTCCCGGCCCTTGCGTCGGTCCGTCATGGCCGGAACTCCATTTGCACAGAAGGTGTGCAAGTCCGATGTGCCGCCTTAACGGATCCGTTAAACGGACCCTTGCTGCTTAGCGGGGCCGGACCGTCAGGCTGAGGGTACACCGGCAGTTGATCGTCTCGTGCGCGGGCGCCTCTTCATCGTGGGGCCACCGGATGGAGGCACCGGTCGTCGTCGTGAAGGGCGTGTCGACGCCTTCGACTTCGCGGCCATCCAGGTCGCGATGGCTGTCGCGGGTCCGCGAATCCTTGGTCGCCATCCACCGCTTGATCACCACCACGTTGCCGAGCGCGCCGCTGGCGGCTGCCGCCTCGATGGCGGTCCGGTAGCCGGCGTTGGCGGCCCGCAGGCTTTCGGTCCTGGCGATCGTGGTGGCCCGGAAGGCGATGTAGCGCCGCTGGTAGGCCTCGACGAGCCGGTCCACGTAAGCGGGGTCGAGCGGCGTCTCGGTCTCGATCGCGCGCGCAACCGTGCGGTCGAACCGGCGATCCCGAAGGGCCCGGTTGAGCGCCCCCGGCCGCAGCTCCTCGAGCTCCTTCCGGTAGTTGACGACGTGCTGGGCTTGCGTGGTCGTCAGGCCGACCACATCCCGGATCCGCCGCGCCATGTCGGGCGGCCCGATCCCCTCGGCGAACGCGTCCGTCAGGATCTGCCGGACCGCCGCCACCTGCTCGTCGGTCACCTGCCGGATCAACTGCGCCTTCTGGGCCGAGACGGCCGCCTTCGCCTGGTCGTTGGTGCCGTCGAAGGAGAATGCGATCCGGCGATCGCGACCCGCCCCCCAGCCTGTTTCACGTGCAACATCGGTCCCATCCTGGAAGGCGGCATCGACAGCTTCCAGGCCGTCCTGGATCTTGCCGCCCAAGGAGGTCGCCCGGACGGCCTCGCCGGCCGCCTGCGGGCCGTCCTGAGCGGCGTCCGCGATCTGACCCGCCTGTCCCCGCATCCACGCGAAGGCACGCGCCAGGCCGGCCGCCAGCGCCTCCTGGGCGGCATCGGCGGCGTTCAAGAGCCGGTCACCGACGTCCGGCTCCGCTTTGGCGAGGTCGGAATACCAACGCGAGAATGCACCGGGGTGGTGACCACCGTTATGCTTGCGGAGCGGCGGCGGCCGGTAGGCGATCGGCTTCTTGAGGTCGCCGACCTTCAGCCAGGCCCTGAGGCCGTCCGGTGTCAGGACCGAGATGGCGCCTCGCCGCTTCCATCCGAGGCCGTCCGAGAAGCAGGCCTCGTAGGCCAGGAGGGCGTCGATGGTGTGCCGCCAGCCGATGAGGAGCTTGTGCTCGTCGAATTCTCCCGTGAAGGCGTCGACCTGGTCGACGATGACGATTGGGCCCTCCGTCGGGTCTGCAGCGACGTAGACATCCACCGCATCCCCATCGGCGCCCTCCGTCCGCTGGATGTAGCCGTAATGGCAGGGGAGTTGGACGGCCCACGGTTTCCCGTCCCGTCCAACTCCCCGTCGCCAGGCCCCCGCAGGCGTCTCGATCGCAATCTTGAAGCCGAAGAGGTTTACGATCCCCTTCCGGTAGTTGCCGGCCCGCACCTGGCCGGCCGTCGGCTGCCGGTCCGTCTGCTGGGCGGCCCTCTCGACGGCCGCCATCAGGGCCGGCACCGCCTTGGCGAGCTGGCGGCCGTGCCGGATCCCGTCCCCCATTCAGGCCCGCGGCCGCAGCAGCAGCCGTCCCCCCTGGTTGTCGATCGTGTCGGCGCCGTCGAGCGCGACGTCGTACACCGTCACGGCGTTCCCGATCGTCTCGAGGCGGCGCGCCTGGCCGATCAGCTCCACCCGGGTGGTGTTGTCGCCGGCGTCGAAGCCGCGGGCCCACAGGCGCGCGATCGCGCCCGGACCGAGCCGAACCGCGCCCCGCTTGTAGTGCTCGATCACGCACCGGCTGCCCGATCCCGCCGGCGCATCAACGGTCGCGTGGACGAAGTTGTGGAGGTGGCAATCGACCCGGCCCCGCTCGTTCCGGACCCGCACGTTCTTGAGCGCATTCCACGGCCCGTCGGCGATCACGTAGAGGCGGCCCTCCGTCGTCCTCGTCACCGTGACGCGCGCCGCCGGGTCCAGCCCCCAGATGTCGAAATCGAGCGCCTTCAGGATGCGGGTTGAGCCCCGCCGGGGGAAGACCGTCAGGCTCTTCCACAACTGGGTGGGGGACGCCTCGTTGGAGAACGTGACGGCCGGTTGGTCGGCGTCGACCGGCTCTTCCGTCCAGCACCGCAGATAGTCGACGGCCAGGCAGGCGGGGAAGGGGGTGGTGGCGTCCGGCAGGCCGATCCAGCCGCCCGGATCGTCCTTCGGGTCGCCGATCGCCAGGTTGACGAGCAGGTACATGGGGGTGTGCATATCGTCCGGCGTCGGTGCACGCCGCACTTCCGTGCCGTCGAAGTACCACGTTAGATCATCGGCCGTCCATCGAAGGCCGTACGTGTGGAAGTCGGCCGAAAGGTCGACGCCGGTGTTGATCGGAAGCCCGTTCCCCTTCACGGAACCGGTCGCCGTCCTGGTCAGGAAGTTGGTGTGGAGCTCGGCGGCCCGCTTGCCCGACACCTCCAGGATATCGATCTCGGGCGGCCATTGCTTGTGGCCGGCCAGCAGCCAGAAGGCCGACCACAGGCCCGGGCCGGGCTTCGGCATGCGGGCCCGGATCTCGAAATAGCCGTACTGCTGCTGGTGGGTGGTCTCCGTCGTCAGCAGACCGGACCAGAACGGCTTGTTCTGCAGCTTCGGCTGGTTGGCGCCGGACGGCTGCGCGGTCAGCAGCAGATTGCCGTCGGCGACCGGGAAGGGGTTGAGGCCCAACGCACCATAGGTGGGCTCGATGTAGATCTGCCGCTCGGCGAACTGGCCGTCATGGACCAACCAGCGGGTGCCGTCGTCGAACACGGTCTTGAACGTCCCGTGCTGGACGGCGGTCTGCAGGGAGGGTGGTGCTGTGAAGGATGCCTCAAAGGCGAGGTTGAGGCCGATGGTCGGATCCGACATAGGCCCTCCATGCGAAAGGGCCGGCACCCTGAGAGACCGGCCCTTCCGTCCAACAACCGCAACAATCGCTCACGACTCAGGAGAGATGAGGCGGGAACGCCCTTGGCAGCTCGTCCCCGCCATCGGCCTCTACGAATAGGGGTCGGGGGACCTCGGTTCGGAGAATGCCGAGTCCCGACTATACGCGACCTTGCGCGCGATCGAAATCCTCTTCCGTGAGGTTGCGGCGCGAGCCGCCGATCGATTCCTTCTGGGCGAACCGCGAGCCGCCCTGCACATTGACGGTCGGGACCAGCACCCAGCTGTCGACCGTCCGGCCGTCGTTGTTCATCACGTAGACGGTGCCGTTCCAGAGTTCGCGGCGGTTTCCATGCTCATCGATCGCCCACACCATCGGCTGGTCGGGGTGAGCATCGACGGTCAGGTCGTTCGAGATCTTCGGCTGGTCGGCCGGCACGAAGCCGACCTCCTGGGCGAGGAAGATCTCCGTTCCGGTCATCCGGACATGCTTGATGGCCAACATCCTACTGCTCCTTCTCCTTGACGGCCGGCCGGCCCTCGCCGGCGGCCCATACGGCCCCTATGGCCGTCCGGTCAGCCAATCGGGGACCGGCACGATCTTGGGCCGGACGATCGGCATATCGTTCAGGATGGTCCGCACCGCGGCCTCCCGGAAGCGGTCAAGGTCGGTCCACGTGATGCGGTCTTCGCCGACCAGGCGGCTATACACGCAATCCTCCGTCACGTCCGTGACGACCACGAGCTCGGCCGCGTACGGCAGGTACGGCTCCCAGGCGAAGACTTGGCCGGGCCGGATCTCGCCCGCTAGCGGATGTCCCCGGCGGTGGCGGCGCAGGTCCCGCGGATCGCATTCCAGCGTCAGGTTCTTCATCGTCCGTCGACCGGCTTCAGCAATTGCTCGTACGCGACCGCCATCTTTTCCCACGAGAGCGCTTCCCGGATGTCGCCGTCCCGGCAGGCCGAAGCGGCATTGCGGCGCGCCACGCCGGCCGCGTGGGCGTAGAATTCGTCCAGGGTATAGCCGGGCTGGAGTTCGGGCGGCTCCGGCGGCAACGGGTCGGTCGCGCAAGCGGCAATTCCGAACAGGATCAGCACCATCCAGCCGAGAGCAGCCAGCCACCTCATGGCGTCAGCCCATAGTGGCCCGGCAGTCCATGCAGGCACGCGCCGGGCCTTCAGACATGCCGGCGCGGCCGACCGGGCCCGCGGCGCGCCCGCCGGGCGGCGGGGTCAATGGTCTCCGAGTAGGGGTGTTCGAGGGCCTCGAATTTGTAGGCGTAGGCCGGAGTGGTCAGGTGGACGTCACCGAACGGCTTGCCTGGCCCGAAATATTCATCCGACAGTGATCTCCCATCGATGAGCTCCAGCCGCAGACCCTGCCAATAATGCTCCTTGGCGGGATCGATCGTGACCCGCGCGTCAATCAGGAGCCAGACGATCAGCTTCCGATAGCCGACCCGCTGGTGGGCCCAGAGGGCGCTTTCGTACTCGATGGCGACTGCCTCGACGTCCGGCGTGATAACGGATGCACCCTCCGGCGGCTGCCCGACCAGACAGTGGCCGGCTCCAAGACAGAACGGGCATTGGTGCTCGTTCATTCGACGCGCCGCATCTTCGGCTGCAGCCACTCCGGCTGATCGGGCCCGCCCGTCTGCACCATCTCGAACTCGACGTGGCCGGGCAGGTCGACCCGGTAGTGGGCCCGCGCCGATCGGCCGCACTCCCGGCAGGTCGCGCCTTTCCGGAGTGCCTCCTTGGTGTCGAGGACGCGGAAGACCAGCCAATCGGCCGCCGCGCAGAACGGGCAAGGACAATGCTGGGTCACGCCTTCGATGCCGTAGCCGGTCGTCGCCTGGTTGCGGCCGAACCGCGCGACGTACTCCTCCATGGAGGTCGGCTGGCTCATTGGATGGTCGCCGGCCGGATGATGGACTGGCAGACGATCAGGATCGCGCAATGCTGCTCATGCAGGATGCCGGCGTGGACGTGCACGTCGTACCGGCAGTCGCGGTGCTCGCGACAGAGGCCGTGCAGGAGCCGCACGATCTCGCCCGGGACATCCTGATGGCGGCCGTCCTCATGGACGTAGTCGACGATCACCTTCTGGCCGATCTCGTACTGATGCATCAGGCGGCCTTCACGGGTTTGCGGGGCAGCTCCTCGCGGATCTCGATCCGCTGGACGAACAGGCCATCCTCGCCATAGCCGCCGACCTGCACGAGCTCGTAGCCGGGCCGCGGCCGGTCCGTGTAGATGATCTTCGGCTTCGTCTGGTCTTTCATCGGTCACCTCCGGCCGATAGATGCGCCCGTTTGGCACCCGAGGTCAATATTTGACCGTCAACTCCTGCGGGATCGGCGGATAGTCGGGCACGATCGGCTGGGCGTTCATCTCACGTCGATAGTCGCGGACCAGCTGGGCGAGCTCGCGGACCAGGCCGGTCTCCAGGAGGGGGAAGTTGCCCTGGCCGAGGTGGTGGACGGCCGTCGTCAGCAGCTGCTCGGCGGCCTGTAAGTGCCGGTCCCGGTTCCAGGTGGTCGGCATTCGGATCTCGTCAGCCACCTTACATGCCTCCGTTGTGGTCCTCGGGTGGGCGGCGTCCCGGCAGGAGCCGTGACCGCTTCGCCAGCCGGTGACCGTTGATGCCGCGGACCTGGCCGGACTTGCTGAAGCTCATGCCGGGCCGACCGGTGCGGCGCGATGTCTGCAACAGCGAGCCGACGAGCGGGTCCGTGGAGGCGGAGGCGACGCCGGACGGGAGGAGGGACGATGAGACCCGACCGTCCGGCGTCAGCCCGACGGCTTCCAGGACCGAGGACGGCACCCCCGACAGGATGCCGTCCTGAGATGGCCCGGACGCCGATTCCAACATGATGGGCTCGCCCGTGACGGGGTCAACCCCCATCTGGGGCGGCTGAAGGGCCTCCATGGTCGCCTGACGGGCCTCCGGGCTCGCCATGTCCTCGACGAACATGTAGCCGAGCGGCCCGATGCCGAAGCAGGCTGGCCCCATGCCGAGCGGTTCCTTGCCCTCCTCCTCGCGGGCCTCGTCGATGGAAATGATGCCCGCTCTAACGAGCTGGATGTTCTTGCCGGCCCGCTCGATCTCCTCGAGCTTCTCGGTGTCGTCCCAGACGAATTCGAGGTCCGGCCAGCCCCACAACTTGGCGATCGCGCGGTCGACCAGGCCCTTGATCCATACCATGAGGGGCTCGAGGCCTTCCTCGAGGCTGACCTCGTAGGCGGTCTCGGCCGAGCTGCGGTTCTGGTTCTTGACGAACGGAAGCGGCGGCAGGCTGAAGGCGAACATGATGACGCGGGCCAGCCACTCGTCGAATTCGCCCTTGAGGTCCGCCTCTCGGGTGAACTGGATGTTGGTGCCGCCCTGGACGAACCGGGCGTGCCGGCGCGCGGCCGTATTGCCCTCGTGGAGCGCATCCCAATAGGCCTGGAATTCCGCCACCTTGTGGATGTCCCATTCGGGCGGCAGCGTGATGAGGGCCTCCGGGATGTTGCCCTCCGTGAAGTATTGGAGGGTGAAGACGTCCCGCCGCAGCGCCGTGTTGACCGTCATGACGATCTGCTCGACGACGCTGAACCCGTACAGCTTGCTGACCCGCTTGTTCCGCGGCGCATAGATCAGCTCATCGGTCGTGTACTCGGCGGCCGGCATGCCCTTCAAAATTCTCTGATAGGCCGCTTCCGGGGGGCGCGGCACCCGGCCGGTGTTCTGGTCGACGATCGGCTTCACCTCAGCGCCGTTGATGAGCTCCAGGCTGAACATCGCGCCCGTGATGGCGCGGCGGGCGTAGATCGATACTGCGTCGATGACGAACATTTCCTCGAGGAGCTCGCGCAGCCAGTCCTGCCAGGAATTCTCCCGGTCCGGCATCTGGAAGAAGTCTTCCAGCCGCTGGCACCGGTCGTCCGCCACCGGCCGCTTGATGGCGCCCGCCTTCTTCCTCGGCTGAATGGACCAGACCAGCTTCGCCATCTGGTCCTTGCGGGTCTCGATCGCGAGCCGGAGCAGCACGCAGTTGTCCGCCAGCGCCTTCAGCTGGTCGAACGTATAGGCCTCGTACTGGCGGACCCGCGTGGTGGTGTTGAGCCCCCACGGGAAGTCGAACCGCCGCCCCTTGACCTCGTCGGGCGCGACCGTACGGGGCGGCTCGCCGGCGCCGAACCACGGCTGGACCCTCAGTGGGGATCGACCCGTGAACACGTAGTCGAGGCCACGCAGGATCCGCTCCGCCATCCCCTGCGGGGCGGGTGTGACGATCCCGCCCTGCTGGATGGCCATACTGGCTGGCGATTGGTTGGTGAAGGGCGGCATGAGGGGCGCTCAAGACATTGTCGGGACAATGGAAAGACAATGTCCTTCCATCGTCAGGCGCGGTTGGCCGACACCTTCATGAAATCGGCCTGGCAGGCGCCCACGGACGTGCCGGACGCCTTGTAGATCTCCATGAAGGGCTGCAGGATCGCGTCGGCGCCGGTGGCGGCGAACCGGAACGTCGTGCCGGACGCGACCCGCACGCCATCCAGGTAGAACTTGATGTCGTTGACGTCGCCGACGTCGATCAGGATGTCGACGAACGTGCCGGCCGTCAGCGTGACGCCGGTCGCGATGTCGTTGTTGTCGGTCGTGCCGTCGTCGGTCTCGGCCACTAGGGCGCCGCTGCCGTCCGCGGCGATCCAAATCGACTGCGCGATCGTGTCGTGGCCATCCGCCCAATCGCCGGCGAGGCCGATCACCGCCTTGCTGCCAGCGGTCGGCAGCGTCGAGAGGGCGAAGCGGGCCTCGAAGACGGCCCCCTTCGTCACGTCGAACAGCCGCTGATCGGCCATGTAGAGGGTCGCGCCCTGCTTCTCGGACGTCGCCGTCAGCGCGCACCGGACGACCCCGCCACCGATGTCCGCCACGTTCGTGACGGTCGGCGGCGCCGCACCGACGATCTTGCTGATCCACGGGTAGCCGTTCTCGGCCGACGTCGGGATTGTCGGCGCCGTGTGGAGGAAGTCGTCCTCGAACGTGTAGCGGCCGGCCGGCTTGGCGTCCTCGAGGAAGCGGAAGCCGATCTTCTGGAGGTCGACCGAGTACTTCTCGTCGACGCTCACCATCTTGCCGGACGGGACGAACTGCCGGGTGCCGTCAGGCAGGATCAGCTGCACGGCCGCCGTCGGCGAGACCATAAGGACGTTCACCATAGGGCTCTCCTTCACGGGGATGGGCCGCCGTCACGGCGGTCGGGGGATCAGGGGAGGGGATCGGGCGGAGCACCGCACGTGCACGACAGGGCCAGAATGATGGCCGTCATCAGGAGGGCTCCGATCAGGTAGTCGCGCATTCAGGCGGCGTCCCTCTCGGGCACGCCCAACGTGTCCTTGAGATCCTTCGTCACCCTGAGGTCCTGCAGCCGTACCCAGGAGCGGATGACGGTCGTGCGTTCGACCAGCACGATGTCGTGGTTGGTCTTCTTCTTCGCCACCACCATCGCCTCCTGGCCGTTCACCATCAGGACCGGGATCTCATCATCGAGCCAAACGGCGTCATCGCCGGCGTCAGCCAGGACCTTACGGGCCACTCTCGTCTCCTCACTGGTTGTCGGGCCCGGACCCGTGGTGGGGGACCGGACGACCGGGGTCGAGCACAATCTCTGGCAGCTCAGCCGCCCAACGGGTGTCGCGGGTCGATCCGGGCCGGATCATGGCCGCCAGGTGGCCGATCTGCCGGAACACATAGTCGTCGGGCGTGTCGGCCAACACCTCTTCGATCAGCTGTCGGGTCGTCTGGCCGCCGTACAGGAAGCCGTTGTGGAGCCCGAGCACGAAGGCGCGCGGCATTACGGGCACGCCGCTCTCATGCTTGGGCCCGAACTGCTGGAAAAGGCGGATGTCGCCCCGGGCCGGATCCTCCCACCAGACCGCATGGGTCTGGCACCGGCACCACCGCGGCTGTCTCGGCTGGGCGAGCGGCGCGATGATGTCGCCGCACACCTGGCAGACGAGGGCCTTCATCACGGGCCCGGCCAGCTGCCGGCGTCCGGCGGCACCGGCAGGCCGGACTGCAACGGCTGCAGCTCGACGGTCGGACCTTCGGGGTGGACGGCCGGTACGACCCGGCCATGCAGCATGTCGAGCAGGGTCTGCGGGACATCCTGCTCGGTCGACAGCGTGACGGCCTTGCCGTCGATGCCCTCGACGAGGGCTCGCAGCTTGGCGCCATCAAGGCAGTTCAGCGCCACCTCGCTGCCGACCGTCAATCGGTCGGAGAACTCGAGGTGGGCGACAAAGAAGGTTTTCATCTTCCCCTCCGATCGATGATCAATGGCGCCGCCACTTCGACGGATCGGTGAGCTGGAACTCCCAGCGACCATCCGGGTGGCGGATGAACGTCGCCTCCCGGTTCATCACCAGCTCCATCATGCCCTGGACGGCTTCATCCTCAGTCAGGTGAGGGGGCTGTGCGCCGGATCGTGCCGCGGCCCGGCACAAAGCCTCCAGGACCTTGGTGGCGTTGGGACTCAGATGGATGTCGGACATCCGTCACCGGCTCGTCCGAGCCCGCTCCATGGCCGCGATCGCGTTGGCGGCCCGCAGGTCGGGTTCGGATTTCGGCGCCGCCTGGACGGTCTTGACGGCCGCCTGCTGACGGGCCTTCACCTGCTCGTCCAGCTGGCCGGCCTTCCGGCGCCGGCGATGCTCGAGCGCTTCCCGATAGGCGCGCTCGGCTGGATCGACGACGTGCATGGTCGTCCGGTCCATGCCCTTCGGCGCCAGGTCGACGCCAACCTTCACCTCGCGCCTGGCCGTCACGAACGCGACCATTCGACCATGCGGCTCACCGCCGAGTCGAACCGCCCCCTTGGTCAAGCAGGTCGCGTAATAGCCGGGCATCGGCTGGAAGGACAACAGGTCGTCGAGGGACGCGAAGTCTCGATAGTGACGAAGATGCTGATAGGTCGGGATCGGATCGTCTCTCACCACCTCTGCAATCGAAAAGAGATCGTAAGGGGGCGGTGACTGGATGAACCATAGCGGTTCGCCGAAATGAAAGGGGCGCCACAAATCGACGACCGTATGGGTGGGCGCGGTGGTCGTCAGGGGGCCGACATGGCCTCCCGTAATGGCGGCGGGCCGGGACCAGCCGACCAGCCAGGTCCGCGGCAAATCAGGGGCCGCCATGAGGGCCGCATACGGCAGGTAGGAGAACGGGATGATTTCCTTGTGCCCCAGCGGGTTGGCCTCGAGGCGAAATTCCAGCCACAAGCGGCCGTCGGGATCGATCCGCACGATCCGGCACGGCAGGCCGCGCCGCACCGTCATCCACGAGGCCTCGCCGGAGGCGGCGATGACATCCTCCCGGTTCGCGCAACCGAAATCGACAACATCGTCGACCTGCGGGAGATCGCCGCGGTCCTGCCGCCATGTGTCCGGATTGGCATCCCGGCAGCGGCGCTCCAGCTCAGCCTTGGCTGCGACGTCCAGATCGCTTTTCCGCCAGTTGAAGGTCTGCTGCTGGCGAACCTCATTGGGGCTGATGGCGCCCTTCATGATGCGGTCGCACAGCTCGTTCACGGAGACCGAAAAAGCCTCGCCGGCAACCTTCATCGCCTGCCGGACCTGCTCGGGGGTTTGCGGTGCCGCCACGGCATCCTCGCACGTCAGTCTCTTGGGGGTCAGGTTCACCCTCGCCATCGTCGTCTCCTCACGGATTCGCCATCTGCCGGGCTGCTTCGGCGGCCTGCATCTCCTGGAAGCGCTGCCGGTAGAAGTCCAGCACCCCCTCACCTTTGCGGATATTGGGTGCGAACGCCAGCACCAAGGCGTCGGCTCGGTCGGGAGACTTAAGACTGCGGGGCGGCTTCTTCATCTCCTCCTTGGACTCGACCCGCTGGCGGCCGCGGCTGTCCGGCTTGGTCCGGATGGCGGTCAGCTGCGCCTCCGTGTCGTCGTCGGCCTTCAGATCGATCAGGCCTTCGCGGAAGCGATCCGCCAGCGCCCACCACAGCTGGTCGCGACGATTGAGGAACAACTCCTGGTCCTTGGTCTCGATGGGCTTTTCCGCGACGTTGACCGGATAGATCTCGGCCGCGATCCGCTTCTCGCGCCGCAGCTCCTTGAGCCGGTCCGTCACCCCGCCGCCGAGACCGACGTCGTCGATCTTGACGTGTTTGGCGCCCGTGTCCCGGATCGCCTGCACGATCCGGCCGACCGTCTCCATCAGGTCCTGCTTGGCGTAGTAGCCGTACATCCACGCTTTCGGGCCGTGCCGGACGTAAATGACGGTCTCGTCGTCACCTTCTCGCGCCACGTCGACACCGAGCTCGACGTCCCCGTACGGCTCGAGCTCGCGCGTGACGGCCTCGCGGACCCACGTCACTTTGAAGAGCGCGTTCTTCGCCTGGCCGGGGAAGGTGGCCGTCACCTTCGCGATATACTGCGGGCTGTCCTCGCCCCAGTTCTTCAGCGCATCCTTCACCCACGTCTTCGAGACCAGCACCTTCCGGACGTGGTCGGGCACGACCTCGCCGGTGAAGTTGGGTGTGACGTCGACCGGGATCTGGATGACGTTCCAGCCGCTGCCGGGCCGGCATACCTTCTCGAAGTTGCTCTGCGGATCGTCCGGGTTGCCGATCGCGAGGATGTGGGAATCCTCATTGGTCAGCAGCGACTCGGCGCCGTCCCAGAGCGTGGTCGGCATCCCGCACGCCTCGTCGAAGATGACCAGCACGTAGGGGGCATGGAAGCCCTGGAAGCCCGTCATGTTGGTGTCGGCCGGCTTGCGGCCGAGCGCCACCATCTCCTTGCCGATGATCCACTCGGTGGCGTTGACCCGGCCCGGCAGGTTGCCGCGGGCGTGCGCGCGATTGATCTCCCGCCAGAGGATGCCCCGCACCTGCTCGTTGGTCGGCGCCGAGGTGATCACCATCGCCTCGCCGACCGGCTTGGTGGACAGCCACCAGGCGGCCGCCCGGGCGGCGATGAAGGATTTGCCGCTGTCATGGCAGGACTGCACGGCCGTCCGGCGGTTGTCCCGGACGCTCTCCAGGATCTCGGCCTGCTTGCTCCAGACGTGCTCCTGCAGGACCGAGCGGACGAAGCCGACCGGGTCGGCGGCGAACGCCAGAGGGTTGCGGCGGTTGCGGTCCTGCTGAAGCTCAGTGAGTCGTAGGCGGGCCTTCGCCCGAGCCATTCTGATGAGGTCGGCCCGTGTCGCCGCCTTCGGCCCCTTCTCCGAGGAAGGCAACGATCTCCTCCTCCGTCATGTCGTCGATCCGCTTCACGCCGATGAGACGCTGGTCCTTGAACATGCCGAGCTGCTTGCCGAGCAGCTCCAGGGCCCGCGTGGCCGCCGCAGCGTCGAACCGCCAGACGCCGGTCGACTTGCCCTTGCTGTCCGTGATCTCCTGTCGCTGCATGCAACGCTCGACGATCGCCATGAGACGATCCAGAACATACTTCTGAGAAAGCGCCGCCTTCTCAATGGCTTGATCGATAGAGGCGGTTTGCAATTCGATGATGCGGTCGCGGACCTCCGGGCGACTCTTCAGCCGCGACGCGCCCGCGTAAGCGCCCTTTTCCGCATATCCGACAATCACATAGGCGTCGATGAGGTTCGACCCGCTGGCGATCAGCTGCGCGAACGCTTCCCATCGGCGCTTAACAAGAACGGGCATGGCCTTAACAACGCCTTAACAGTGGTCGGCCGAAAGCCGCGGGATTCTGCCACAAATCCGCTTAACAAGCCTAACAGGAAGATTTTTCAACGGATCTTAACCGGGAGGGGCGGCCGGGCCACCGCATCACGCTAGCGACCCGGCCGGACATGGCGAAGCGTCCTACACCCGATTGGCCCCGAGATGGGCGGTCCCGACACCAGGAGGTTGCCGGGAATCTGGGCGCACGTCTGGGGCGGGGCAAACGGTGCCCCAACATATTGGGGACGCGCAACTGTTTTTTTCCACCCGTAGAGGACGGGGAGTCCGACCCCGACAGTTGAGGGCTGGCCGGCCCGGTATTGGGCAGTCGAGGGAGAGCGGGGGCCGGTGAGGCGACAGGTTGCGTTCGAATTGCGTGCAGATTGCGCTTGAGAAAACGACCCGATTTGCGCGGAAAAAGACCCGATTTTGATTGTACGACTACTATTGATCACCATATCATTAGCATGATCGACAACGCCCGGATTGACCACCGGGCAGGAACAGATACCAAGCCGGATGCACCGGCCGATCGTCCCCCTTCCGGATGTGGTATGGACGCCACCCCGGACTTCAGGTCCCCCGCCGTCCAAGGTCCATTTAGGAGTAGCGGCGCGGGGAAGGATAGAGACCCGCGGAGGTTTTGACCTGGACGATTGAGGAAATGGTGGGGAGGAGATCCGCCTCCACCGATGGTCCCCCACCGTGGCCCCGAGTACGATCCCCGAGCTGGAGTTCACCGCTCCCGCGTGCCTCTTTGGACGGACATATGCGCCGTCCCCTGTTGGCCGCCCTCCGGGATCCGAAGATGGCGGGATAATGCCGCCAAGCCTACCTACCGCCGATCAGCCTCCCCTCTCGACCGTACGACCGCAACGACGCACCGCATGGCATTGAATGACACGGCGGGCTCGCGATCCGAGCATCGGCGGACCGGGAGGGGTTGGTCGTTGGAAGCCCGGGCAATGGAATTCCATTGTCCAAATCCAGCCTGACGAGGCGCATCCCGCGCCCCTGGGCCGCCTGGGCCACGGCCGAAACCAACGAGGAGGTACACCATGCATATCCTGGTTCTCGACATCCACGTGCAAGCGCCGCTGCTCTATTTCGGTCCCTATGAGACCGAGGAAGCTGCCAGCCACGCCGGCACATATGTCGAGGCCCTGGATTGGGAGGTCGCCCCATTGGCATGCTTGCCCAAGGAGGCCTACCTGATTCCGCCGTTCGTGAACGGCAGCATGATAGCTGACGAGCGCTATCTGCTGGTCGACATGCGCCCTCTTCTATTGGGCCTGCATGTGCATGGACCTTATAACGGCGAAGCCGATGCGCTGGACGATTTCCTGCGCCATCGATGCAGTTTTCCGAGCTTCCTGCTGCATGGGCGTCATCCCTTGCACGGGAAAATCGTATGTCTGGACGATCTCAGCCGGATCCCTGATCTAGACACGCCCGATTGCTTCGGCATCGAGCGGCCGCTCCGTGACATCCGCAGCTGATCGTCCGACCCGCCGGCGAGGGCCGGCGTGGTCTTGGTAGCCATCCGCATCTCGCGGAAAAGCCAATCGAAAAGGCCCCTGGCGCGGCCGAAACCAATCGAGGAGATGACGATGACGAAGAGACAGCGATCCATGACGACGAAAGCTGCCGGCGCTGCCGGCGCGGCCGCGGGATGGATGGTGGGCGGCCCCATTGTATCGATGGTGCTCGCCGGCGCGGCCCACAAGGCCGCCGCCCTGCTGATCCGAAAGACCCCGAAGCCGTCAACGGCGCGTGAGCGCCCGATCGAGACGCCTTTTCGGGTCGACCCCCGCCGGTGAGGCGGGGCCGTTACGGCACAAGAGGGCCGATCCAGCCAGAGATGGCGTGGGTCGGCCCTTTTTGCTGTCTGAAGAGGCGCCGGCAATCCCGTCGGCGCCGAAACCGAGGAGGAACGAATGTTCATCCTGGAGGCTGACTTCGACCCCCAGGTGCCGCTGCAATTCTTTGGCCCTTACGAGAGCCAGGAGGCGGCGCGCGCCGATGTTCGACTGGTCATGCATTGCGAGCTCGAGGAGGCCGACCGGCCGTCCTTCGACATCGTGGATGCTGCCGACCCGTTGCCGGATGGCTGCACGTTGCAGCCGCCGATCAGCATCGCCTGGGGGGCCGAACATGCTGAGTGACGTGCTGTCCGACTTCGAGGTCGCCATCAAGGAGGCCTTGCGGGAGGACACCTACGACGAAGCCACCCGCCGGCAGGCGCTCAACATCTGCCAGCGTGCCGCCGCCCTACGGGGACGGCTCGATGGCCCGCTGACCGACAAGGAGATGCGGGATGCCAAAGCCCATCCGGCGCGTTGAGCCGCACGAGCGGCTCGGCCAGGCAAGCCTGGAAGCCCACATGCGGAACGCCATCGCGTGTCTGAAGTTCGCCCGCCGCCACCTTCGGGTCGTGGGGGCGGAACGGACGCTCGATCGGGTCCGCAAGGCGCTGAAGAGCGCCGAGGGCGCCCAGCGGCACCTGCAGGCGCGCCTCTACCGCGAAACGGCCTGACGGCCGTCCTGCTGACGGAATGGCATTCTGTGCCGAAATCCGGCAGCATCCTGATGAGGAGCAATCACATGCCTATGCCGAAAATCTTGCTTGTCGTCATCGACGGCACCGTGACGGACGTTCTGGCCGACCAGCCGGTTTCGTTCGCGATCGCCAACCACGACGGCAAGCACATCCAGGCAGTCGAACACGCCCTGGGCGTTCTCGATATCTTCGAGGAGGCCCAGGTCGTCGATTTGCCGATCTCTATCGAGCGCCAAAGGCTCGCCATGCGGGGCCGCATCCAACTCATGGAGCAGGCGGTCGACCAGCAGCTGATCAGCGACCTCTGGTCTTTCATCGAGGACGTCACGGACAACGACCCAGAACGGCAAGACAAGTTCTTCGCCCTGCGGGCGCGGGTCCGTGAGCGAAACGCCCCCTGAGGGCGTCGGCGGATCATCCGCCATGAGGAGAAGACGATGAAGAAACCAACCGCTCGGCTGTTGAGAGCCGAGACTGAGCGGCTCGACCGGCTGATCGTGCAACTCGATCGGCTGGCCGAGCTGATCCGGGCCGTCAAACCCCGGGTGGTCTTGCGGGCGATCGCCGAACAGCGATCCAGCCTTGTCGACTACCGGGCGCTCTTGCGGTCCCAACAGCGGGCGACGTCGATCCGTAAGGACGGACGTCGCAAGCCCAGGAGAGGACGATGACGTGCCGGGTTGCGGCCAAGCCGCCCCCCTACACGGTGTACCGCCACCAGGCGGGCCATGAGCTCGTCTATTGGTGCTACTTCGACGGCCGCATCTGCCGCCTCTCCGAGGCCCTGGTGCTGACCTGGCAGCGGACCGGCCAATGCCGGATCCGGACTGTCGAGCACCTCTCTGACCGGACCAGGCAGGACCTTGCGAGGTCCGCCTGAGCCGGGCGGGTCGTGGGAGCGGGACGAGTTTGTACAATCTCGTACCATTCGTCCGCCCACCTGACGATGGCGGCCCAGCAGCCGCCGAAACCCGAGGAGAAGACGATGACGCATCAGAAGACGCAGATCTCGAAATTCGAATGCGAGGCCTGCGGGAAAACATGGGACCGAACCGAGTCCCGCCTGATGGCTCGCCATGAGACGCCCCCGATGGCGTGCCCGAAGTGCGGCCGCCGGACGGCCGCGAAAGGCGCCATCGTGGTCGCGATCGGCCGAAGCACCGATCGGGAGACCATGGAGGCCGAAATGGACGATCTTGCCGACGAGGTGACGAAGAAGCTGGGTGGGCGAAAGCCCCGGCACGAGCCGGAAGTGACGGGTGCGGCCCCTAAGCCGCCCCTACCGTTCATGCTGCCCGGCGAGACCCCCGAGGAGGCCGTGACGCGGCTGATCGGCCAGGTGGAAGGAGAGGCGTTCGACTACGTGTTTCGCGCCATCCAGTGCCTGCGGGTCGCGGACCGTGACCCGTTGGCCGCCCGGCTGGCTGCCGTCCTGGCCGACATGCCGGGCGCCCCCGAACCGGGTTCGGACCGGGACAAGAGCAACCGGCATGGCCAAAACCTGACAGAGGCGGTCGTGTTGGCCCTCAAGTCCGTGCGGTCCCTATCTTCGCGAAACGGCATATGATGCCGTCGGCGGCACCACGCCGCCATGAGGAGGAACGATGAAGCGTCTATCGCAAATGATCTGCCCGTCCGAGTCGTGCCAGCACAGCTGGAGCTACGACGACGAAGGGACGTGGCCGAACATGCTGGCCCTGCTCGCCGACCGCCCCAAGCAGCCGTGCCCGAAGTGCGGCACCATCTCGGAACCGAATACGTTCCAGATCGTGGAGTCGATCGAAGACCTGCCGGCCAGCTTCCAGAAGGATTTGCAGCTGGCAGGAGAGCTAGCACGGCCAAAGAACAATCTTGCAAGCCTGCTGAGCGACTTCGCCGCCCTGGAGGGCAACCTCGATGAGGTATCGGCGAAGGACCATGAGGCCCGTCTGGAAGGCTACCGGCGGCTCTACACCGCCTATTCGATGTACCGGATGGCGGGCGAACACGAAGCCGCCACCCGGCTGAAAGCCATCCTGGACGACCCCGCCTTCCCGGGCCGCCCGCCCGAGAAGGACTTCTGGTGGACCAAGCAGGTCATCCTGGAGATCCTGTTGGCCAAGCATGAGGCCGCCAGGGCGGAGCTGCGGGCCAATCCGGCCCAGACGGGCAAGGACGAAACGGCCTGATGGCCGTCTGGTCGGCTGCGTCCCCACCGTGGGGACGAGGCCAACCAATGAGGAGCAACCGATGAAGATTCAATTTACGACCAGCCAGTTCCGGCTGGGATTTCGTGGCGTCTACCGGGACGGTGTGCGACAGCGCACCGCCTCTCACCTGTCCGTCACGGAAGCGGAGGTCGACCTGACGGCCGACCAATACGAGAAGCTGGACCGGCTGTCGAAGGCCGGCCAGGAGATCCGCATCACGATCGAGACCGGCCCATGAGGATCGCGGCCACGCTCCACATCCTGGAGCTGAAGGTCCGGACGACAGCCGGATCCGACACCGACGTCGACCTGGAAGTCGACGCCATAGACCTGTCGGGCATCGACCCGGCCGCTCTGGCGGTCCTCCATGAGGCCTGCCGGGATAAGCGGGCCCTGGCGATCACGATCTACCTGGATGACGAAACGGCCGACTAAGGCCGTCCGGCCATTACTGGTCGATGACGAGAATTCGGGCGAAAAGGGTGCGAAAACGCACCCTTTTTGCTTGCCAGAACTCGTTATTTGGTTGTATTATTTCAACCAATCCCCATCTATACAGTATGGCAGCCAGTGGCCCCCGAGATGCCCCCGCATCTCCCCCCTCGGGGCCCGAAGCCATATGGGACCGACATCCCAGGCCGCCCCGGCAGGCGGCCACCCCTTCCACTCCATACTGAGGAGAAGACGATGAGCATTTGCACGAAGATCGAGAACGGCGTCAAGTCCGCGGCCAGCACCGCCTATGACGTCGTCGAGCGGTCGCCCGTTCAGGCGGTCGCGCTCGCCACATGCCCGCTGGGCTATGCGGCATGGCGCGGCGCCCGTGCGGCGATCCGGTCGCTCGGAGCCCGCGAGGGCACCGAGTCGGTCGATCAGAGCCGAGCTCACCTCCGCGCCGTGCAGGCCGCCGAATAGGCGGCCGACGGCCTGACGACAGGGCCGCCAGCACCGCTGGTGGCCCTTTCGCTTTTGCGGAGGTCCTAATGCCCAATCGGAAGGATTTCCTGCGCGGCCTGCCGGGCCATATCCGGCAGATCGACCGCCGAGGAGGCGATGACCGCAACACATTTGCCGTCATCGCTGAGAAGAGTGTGACGAAGGGGGACGCCCGGCTCGGCATCGAGCTGGCCGCCTCCTACAAGACCCGCCGGCTGCTCCCGAGCCTGCAGCGTGGCCGGATCGCCAAACAGGTCCGCCACATCAAGGATCGGGACGACACCGACGCGGGAACGAAGGTCCGGATCGCGCGAGCGTTCCGGCGCCGAGACGAGAAGTGGCGGGGCTCCTGAGCCCCGCCGGCTCGCGATAGCCGGCATGTTCCGTTTTCCGCCCTCATCCGAGGAGCGGGGAATGGACATGCGAAGTCGCCTGACGAGCCCGCAAGGGCCCGGGACCTCTCAGTACCGCAAGGTACCGCGAGGTCCCCAGGGCAGCCTGGCCGCTGCCGAAAGCCACGGACAGACCCGAACGCTCCCGAAAGCGAAAGTTTTTGCGGCGGATTTCCGCTTAACGAAACTCCGTTTTCGGTTGAGCCCCGTGGGTCCGTCCGCTCCCCGATCGAGATCACGCGCCTGCACGAACCCGCCGAGCGAATGATGGCCGCGGGGCGCCCTGGGAAGCGCCCGCCTGATCGATGACGTCCGGGAGATGGGCGGCAGCAATGCCGCCCGCGGTCGTGGTAGCCGGGCCAGTCAACTGGCCGAAGCCGCTTTGAAGAGCGCCCCGTGGTGGGGGCCGAAACCGATGGAGACATCCATGTACGAACACGAGCACACCGCTCACGACATTCCGCAGCCGGACCCCCTCCAGGAGGCCATGCAGGCCCTCGGGTTGCGGGTCATCCGGGGCGCCGACCAGGCCTACACGGCCGTCAACCGGTCGCCCCTGCAGCTGGCCGCCCTTGTGGCGTTCCCGATCCCCTACCTGATCTGGCGGGGGATGCGGGACATGGTCCGCAAGCCGGCCCCGCCCGTGCGGGCTGTCGAGTGACGAAACGGCCATCTGGGCCGTTGCCACCAACTGGTGGCCCTGAAGAGGAGATGACGATGCGCAGCCGTTTACGGAGCGGGAAACAGCGACCCAAGCTGGTCGAGATCGGCATCCTGGACGACGACATCCGTCGCCGCATCCTGGACCGATACCCGCCCATCTACGACGCCATCTACTGCAAGTTCATCACGTTCGCCTATGACGTCGATGACGACCACATCGCGATGCGACGTGCGGTCGTCGAGATCGTGGGTGAGCATCATGGAGACGGCACGCAAGCCGTTCTCTGTTGTGTGAATGGACACCTGACGCGGCCTGACGGCCGCCCCTACGTGATCACGATCTCGACCGCGGCCGACATAGCGCCGGCGCGGGCTGGAGAGTTCGACACCGATGAGGTCAACCTCGTCGACGACGTGATCGCCTTCGATATCGCCACCAAGGTCGGCCCGGCTCGCCGGGCCCAGCCGGAGTGGCGCACCTGAACCCTCGTGGGCAGGACTGACAGGACAGCTGTCGGTCCTGCCCTTTTTTATTGCCGAAACGGCACCCCGTGCCGTCTGGACAACTGAGGAGAGGAGCATGACCGATGACGTAAAGGCTTTCTTCGATCTTGCGGCCCAGAAGGCGCGCGGCGTCCTGGACCGCATGACGGCCACGACAAAACCGGCCGCCACCGCCCAATCGGGCGGGTTCCTGTCCCTGCAGGATCTCGCCCAGATCGAGGATCTGATCGACGACACGATCCCGGACCTCGAGGACCTGAAGCGCGTCTACTACACGGACTATCGACGCCGACAGGACATCGACGACCGGATCGAACGTCTGAAGCGATGTTCGCGGGCGCTGGAGCAAATCCGGTTACGCCACAGTTGACCAAAACGGCACTCCGTGCCGAACATGGAGGACACATGTTGATATTGAGGCAGTTGGGCCGGCTTCTCTGGCAGGCTTTTATCACCGGTTGCATGATCGTCATCAAGGCGATCGCGGAAGCGGCGTTGGAGCGCGCCTGGACGAAGCCGGCCACTACCTGAAGCGAAACGGCCGGACGGGGCAACCCGCCCGGCGTCAGATGGCGATCCGCCATCGCTGAGGAGAAGACGATGACATACACGATCTACCGCGATCTGACCGGTGAGCCGATCGCCCGCGGCCTCTCGATCGAGGACGCCGCTCGTGAGCGGCTGATGCACGGAAGCAACCGCTACGAGATGCATCGCGACCAGATGGGTGTTTGGACGCTCATGACGGCTCGCGGGCAGTCGGCGCTCGGCGAAACCTGGACGGGCGATCGATTGATCGTATCGACGGCCGAGACGGAGGAGGAAGCTTTCGCCGACATGGCAAGCGCCATCGCTTTCGCCGACTGGCCCCATAACGGCGCCTCAATCATGTCTGATGCCGACTTCGAGGCCATGCAGGCCGAAGACGAAACGGCCTGATGGCCGTCGCCGCATTCCGCGGCATGAGGAGATGACGATGTGGACCTTGTTGGTCCTGATTGCAGCGGCGGCTGCCGGTCTCTGCTTCTGGAGCGATGCCCAGCAGCACTGGCGGAGCCGCCACCTCGACGCTATCGCGCAGACCCAGGTGGAGTTCCAAGACCACTTCCTGTACGCGATCCTGTGCGGTGTCCTCGGCACCATACTGATGATGCCGCTCGCGCTCATGGTCGGCCTCCTTCAAGGCCTGCTCTATCTGGATATCTACCGATGGCTCGAAACCCCCTGAGGGGGTCGCCGCCCTTCTGGCGGCATGAGGAGAAGACGATGAGGGTCATACCGACCTATGAGGAACTGGTCACCCTGATCTGCCGGCTCGAGGCGGGCGCCCGATCGTCCAATTGGGACGACCGGGACGATCCCGACCAGCGGGAGGCCTGGCTGGCCTGCGACGCCATCCTGGCGCGCCTCGGCCGACAGCCGACCGTTGGTGCAAGCCGAGACGGCGAGAGGCCCCAGATGCTCTTCGCCGCCACCGCCACCATGAAGCGGGAATGCGTCGAGGTGGAGGACGGCGGCCAAGCGAAGCTGTGGAGCATCGTCCTGGTCGAGCGCGAACTGCCGCGATTGCCGGTGGATCCTAAATGGGACCGCCACCAAGGCATGTACGTGAAGATCGTCGGCTGGTGCGACGGACCGGATGCCGAGCATCCGGAATTCGATCGCCTGATCGGCCACGACATCACCGTCACGGTGAGCGCGACGCCAGTCACCGAAACGACCTGACGGTCGTCGGGGGCACCCGCCCCCATGAGGAGAACGACATGAAGGAACCGGGCAGCCGAACCGCTATCCGGCTCGCGATGATGTTCCTCATCATCGCCCTGATGTTGCAGCTCTACAGCTGCATGACGACCAGCGAGTGGGATCCGGACCTCCGGCCCCTCGCGCCCTACTGAGGAGAACGACCATGATCTTCTACGTGTGGCTGTTTCTCGGCGCCAGCACGATCGTGCTGCCCGAACCGGTCGACAGCCTGCAGGCCTGCCACGAGATCGCGCGCGACCACAATCGCCGGATCTCCGAGCAGCCGGCCGGCACCGGCGAGAACGGCTATCTGGTCGGCCACAAGTGCGTGGCGGTCCGCAAGAGCGTGATCGCCTCGACGCGAACCCTATTCTGAAACGGCTGCGGCCGTCGCGGCAATGATGCCGCTTTGACGAGGAGGTGCCCATGCGGGCAATCGTGATCGATGCCGTCAACCGCGTCGTCCGCGAGGAGGAATTCCCGGACGGCGAAGGCGCCAGCCTGGCCTTCATGCAGAAGGCGGTTGGCGGCTACATCGAACTCGCCACCGAGCTCGACAACGGCGATACCGTCTTTGTCAACGAGGAGGGGCTGCTGAAGGGCCCCCAATACTTCTTCGACATCGGCGCCCACCAGGCGTTCGCCGGCAACGGCGTGATCCTGAACGTGGACCAGGACGGCAACAGCATTTCGGCCGTCTCGCCCGTCGAGGACATCCGGGCCAGCGTGACGTTCATGACCCCCTTGGAGGTGCGAGCCGCCATCCAGGCCGGTCGGTGGCCCTGATCGAAACGGCTTCGGCCGTCGGCGCCATCCCGGCGCCATGAGGAGATGACGATGAAACTCACCCCCGACATGCTGAAGGAGACCTCCGCCCTGCTGGAGCTCCATCAACAGCTGCGCGCCATTATCGCCCTGTCGGTAAGCCCGTACGGGACGTTGACGATCGAGCACCGTGTGACGGGCCGGCATGAGGACCGTGAGGCGATCAGCCGAGCCACCATCTCGCTGCGGCCGACCGCGTTGCCGTTTTCCGACGGCATCTGGGCGGCCAAGCTGAAGAGTGGCCTGGTCGATCTCGTGATCGAGGTCGAGGACGAGCTCGACCGCCGCGGCATCGACTGGCCGGAAGGCTGGCGGCTGCCGAGGAACGAACGACCCGAACGAGATAAGGCCGAAACGCCCTAAGGGCGTCTGCAAACCTGAGGAGGAGACGATGACGTTGCAAGACTGGTGGGCGGATGCCCGCCAACGCCTGCACGACAGCCGCTTTTGCCGCGCTTGGCGGTACTGGCGGCGCCGATCCACCGCCGACGATGCCGTGCAGATCTCGTACGAGCTCGAAGGGGTGGCGGACATCTACCCGCTGGTCAGCATCGCGGTCCTGGATGCCGTCGAGGATGCGGTCGCGGCCGGATATGTGGACGGGCCCGATCTTCGCCGCTACCTGCGGGACGCCTGTCAGGAGATGGCGGAGGCGTGGGACCAATCCAACAGCGGCGCGCACGAACGAGCCATCGCGCTTGCCTGCGAGCTCGCCTGGCAGGACCGCGTGGTGCTGACCCGCCTGCGGGTTGTCGAAACGGCCTGAGGCCGTCGCGGGGCATCCAGCCCCCATGAGGAGAAGATGATGAACGACACCGTAAACTGGTTAGAGCTCACCCGACGGGAGACCCGGGAGGTCGCTGACCTGAACCGCATCGCCATCCTGACCGTCCTGCGCGAGTTGGGCTGTCAGCACTACGAGGCGACCTTCAGCGGCTCGGGCGACTCCGGCCAGATCGACGATGCCACCTTGAGCGATCAAGACGGCGTCGTCATGCCGATGCCAGACCGCACGGTCGCCATCACGGACACGCGACGTGTCCGGATCAACGACCCCATCCTAGAGGGCGATCGCACCGTCAGGGAGATGACGCTCCAGCAGGCGCTCGAGCAGCTCGTCTATGACGCGATCGAGATCACGAACCCGGGATGGGAGAACAACGACGGCGCCGAAGGGACGGTCTCGCTTGATGTCGAGACCGGCATCCTGTCGGTCAACATCCGGGTCTTCTACACGGAGAGCGAAACCTACGAGTACGAGTATGGGGGACCGAAGGAGCCGCCGGCCGAACCGGTCGGCTTCTCCTGATGGCGACCCCCTACCACCACGCCCTCTCGTCGGCGCGCCAGCATGGCGGCCGCTGGGAGGACTATCACGCGCTCCACCAGTGGTTCGACGCCTCGAAGGAGCATATGGCGGACTTCCGCCATCGGGCGCTGCGCCACCACGCGCAGGGCATCTACGAGGCCGAGCGGGTGTTCGGCGTCACGATCCGGAATTCGGACGGGCGCCTGATCCCGACCAAGCTGCTGGGCGAGCAGCACGTCCGCGAGGACTGCGGCCGCATCCCCAACCTGGCCGACTGGCTGCGTTGCATCCATCCCGAGCCTTGGATGGGGCGGTCGATCAAGATCTCGGACGAGCCCGAAACGCCCTGAGGGCGTCGCGGCATCTCGCCGCCTGAGGAGGAGACGATGACGAAACCGATCCCGGCCGTTGAGGCCGTGAAGTCGATCCTGCATGCCTCAACGGCCCACCTGTCCGAAGAGGTGGTGTCGGTCCTGCAGGGCAAGATCCGGACGGCTCCCGTCCGGTTCGTCCAGACCGATGACGGCTATCTGATCTGGGTGCCGGACGAGAACGGCACCGACATTCCGATGTTGGTGCGTGCCTATGCGGTGGCCCGCAACCGCCGCTGCGTCGCCATCTGGTTCTCCGCCAAGGGACCGCGGCTCGACGAGCTGCCGGTCGTCCACCCGGACTTCATCGAGGACGAGTACCGGCGCCTCTACGACGGGCTCCGGCTGATCGCCCAGCAGCTGCGGGGCACGACGGACGTCGATGCCGACCAGGTCGCCGACCAGATCATGGAGGCGACCAAACGGCTCGAGGACATCAGCGAAACGGCCTAGCGCCGTCGGCGGCCAGTGCCGCCATGAGGAGCAATCATGCATCAGAAGCGAATGGAGAACCTCCTGCGGGTCGCGAGAGCGATCCCGCCGAAAGAGCTCGACATGCGGGCCATCACGTCGCGGCACAACTGCCGGACCCTCCACTGCCTGGCCGGCTGGGCCGGCGTGGATCCGTGGATGCGGAGGCAGGGGCTGAGGATCGACCGGGACGGCGACCTTCTCCTGCACCGCCGCGACGGGACGGTTGCGGGCGATCTGCTGTCGATCCTGCAGGAGTTTTTCGACCTGCCGTATTCCACGGTTGTTTGGCTGTTCGGCTTTAGCTCCGCCAACATTCATGCGACCAAGCGGACGGTCGTCAAAAATGTCCGGTTGGTCCTGGCCGGCAAAGCGTGATCGAAACGGCACTCCGTGCCGTCGCGGGCAACGTGCCCGATCTGAAGAGGAGAAGACCCAACATGGGTTGGATCTATATGCCGAAGGGACAGCGGACCGTCCGCGAGATCCTGACGGCCGAGATTGAGAAGAACGACGGCCACCAGGTGGTCGACATCTGGATGAAGGCCGGGACCGCCTATGCGGCCGTCCAACGGCTGAAGGACGGCCGCCCGGTCATCTACCCGATCATCTTCCTCTATCGCCTGCAGCCGAAGGACCGCCACGGTCTGACGTTCGGCTATAAGGACATCGATGAGGAGATGGGACCGGTGGCCCGCCATTGCCCGGCCCGCATCCTGGACCGCCTGACGGCCGTCGAGGATCTGTACGGCGCCGGCACCGACAGTGCACGACGGGCCCAGAAGTGGCGGGACGACTGCCGGGCCAACATGGAAGCGCGGTTCAACGGCCGCCTCCGGGTCGGCACCGTCGTCGAATTCGAGAAGCCGCGGCGGTTTGCCGACGGCTACGAAGGACGCCGCTTCCGGCTCGGCCGGGTCGACGAGCGGACCGTCTGGCGGGCCGAGAACGGCCGCCTGTACTGCATCCCGAATTGGCGTACAGTGCCATTACGGGTGATCGAAACGCCGTGAGGCGTCGCGGGGCATCCAGCCCCCATGAGGAGGAACGATGGAACATAACGGTTTGACGTGGACGACCGAAGAGGCGTTCCGCCAGCTCCGCCGCGTCGTCGCGGCCGCACCGGAGAAGCACTTCGACATGTGGTGCTTCGAAGACACGAAAGCGTGCGGCACCGTGCGGTGCGCGGCCGGCTGGGCGGGCGTCGATCGTTGGTTCATGGAGCGCGGCCTGCAGACGACCTACGGTGACGTGTGGTTCGACGGCACCGATGGCTTCACTGCCCTGACGGCCTTCTTCGGCATTTCGTCCAAGTGGGCCGATCGTCTGTTCCTGCCCGGATATGACGATCATCCGGTCACCCGGCAGATGGTGATCGACAACATCGATCGCGTGCTGGCTGGCCGGGAACCGATCGACTATTTGGACATGCAGGACGAAACGGCCTGATGGCCGTCGCTGGTCAATCCGCGCCCTCACGGTGAGGACGAGGCAAACCAGCTCTGACGAGGCGAAGCACAATGCCCGACGAAACCTTATTGGACACGGCCCTCCGCCGCGTCCGGGAAGCCGCCGAGCGGCCTGCTGACACGCCTGCGCGGCCGGCCACCCCCTTGCCGTCCATTCCGGTGCCGATCGCCACCTCCGCGCCTGTCGGACGGGTGGCGATCGACCCCTCCGGCATGATGCCGGTCAGCCCGCCGTACGGACCTCTGACGGCCTTCGATCTGGTCGCCCTCGAGCGGACCATCGACGAATCGATGGAGTTCGCCGATGCGGCCGGCGTGCTGATCGAGGATCCCGAAATGGACCACCACCATGACCTCGTCATGGAGGCCATGCGGGCGTGGTCGAAACGGCTCGGGCAACTCAACAGGCGCTAACGGGACGAAACGGCACTGAGTGCCGTCGGGGCATTCCGCCCCCCATGAGGAGACCGATGGAGATACCGAAGATGCGGGCTGTCACGCTGGACGCTTTCGTCCAGCTGTTCGACCCGACCGTCCACGCCAAGATCCGGGAGATCGTCTCCCGGCCGAGCGTGGAAGGGATCGTTTGCTTCACGAACCTCAACGAGGACAGCAGTGAGTGTGGGAGCCGGACGGCCGTCATCTATGGACCGGACCGCGCATACAAGACCCTCGAGGAGCTGGAACGGACCGTGCTGGGCAACAGCCCCGCCCGACGCCAACATCCCACGCACGCGTACGTGAAGCCATCGCTCGAAACGGCCGCCTGACGGCCGTCCGGGGCATGACGCCCCACTGAAGAGGAGACGACGATGAGTAGTCTTAAATTCAGCCTGACGCTCGAATGCGGCAATGACGCATTCCGCGGGAACGCCTACCCGGAGGTCATCCGGCTGCTGCGTGAAGCGGCAGACCGGATGGAGCGCCGGGCCCAGCCGGCCGGCGTGCTGTTGGACATCAACGGCAACAAGGTCGGCTCCTATGCGCTGTACCGCGACGGCGAATACGCGAGCGTCGCATGACGAAGTTGTTCACGCGCCTCGCGGCCATCATGCCGGAGGTCCAAGCCGCCCATGCCGCCTACGAGCATGCGATGCAGAAATCGCGCGACCGGGGCGGCTGGATCGAGGAGGAGGAGCGGCGGGAACGGGCCGCGATCATGGCCTATAACCGGGTCCTCAATCGGGCCCTCCGGGCGGTCGATCGCGACGTCCAGCACCTGAACGGCAAGGGCAAGATTGTTGCCCTGCATGTCAGCCGGACGCCCGACCGCGAGCTCCACATCTCGAAGGACCGCCGCTCACCGCTCCCGACATTGGAGCGGTGGGTCGAGCGTGACAACTTCACCTGACGAAACGGCTCTGCCGTCGGGGCGCTACGCCCCATGAGGAGACGAGATGACGATCTTCCAAACCGACGGGTTTCCCTGCCGACCCCGCGGGTCGACCATCACGCTACCGACCAATCAGTTCGGCCCCCTGCGGGCGTGCGTTTGTGGGAGCTGCCGGGTTCTCTTCTGGATGGACGAGAACAACCGCGTGTGCTGGCACAGCTCGCTCGCAAAAGCGGAGACCGAACTGGCCGCTCGGCTGGTGAAGGATCTGACGGAGCGCGGCCTCATGGTCGAGGACTGCGGGCAATCCCGCCTGATTGATGGCGACATCTTGTCCCGGTCCTGGAAGGACCCAAGGGACGAAACGGCCTGACGGCCGTCCGGTCGGGCAATCCTGCCCGGCCGACTGAAGAGGAGAAGACATGAGCGGTATCGACATTTCGGCTGGCACGCCGGCAACGGGCCCCTATCGGGTCGACGTCTCGCGTGGCAGCCGATCCGGGATCGTATCCACTCAATGGTTCAACCGCCCGGCCGATGAGCGGTTCCTGTCCTTGCAGGAGCTGCTCGATGCCGTGCGGGCCCGCCAGGATCGGTCGCGCGAAGCGACCGTGGTGCCATCCGACATCCGGGTCATGACCGACCATGAGGACATCTACGACCTCAAGTTCGGCATCGGCGACCAATCGTGCACCCCCACCCACTGGTCGTTCGGCCAGCTGTGCCAGACCATCGGGGCCCCGGCCTCGTATCTGCGCAAGTTGCCGGCGATCGTGGCGGAGCGACCCCTCCAGTATGGGCTCGCCATGTACCGCCAGGGTGGCCTGAAGGCCTTCATGACCGACGACCGCGACAGCCCGGCGATCGATCTCCGGGCCGTCACGTCGCTGACATACGGCCGCATCCCCGATTGGGAGGTGGTCGATGCCGTCCAGAAGGTCGCGGGTGACGATTGGAAGGTCCCCGGCACCATCAACTGGCGGACCGGCGAACACGATCCCACGACACCGATCACGAAAGAGAGCACGACCCTCTATGGGTCGGACCATGACGTCTTCATCTTCCTGTGCCGCGATCATTTTCCGATCGAGGTCGGGAAGCTGCCGGACGGCTCGCCCGACATGCTGTTCCCTGGCTTTGTGGTCAGCAACAGCGAGGTCGGCAGCCGGTCGCTGCAGATCGAGGTGATGTTCATCCGCGGCGTCTGTCAGAACCGCAATCTGTGGGGCGTTGAGGGGAGCGAGCGGGTTCGGATCATCCACACGGAGTCCGCCCCCGAGCGCTTCCTCCGCGAGGCCCAGCCGCTCCTCGAGCGGTTCGTCAACACGGCCACCCGCCCGGTCATCGACCGCGTGAAGGCCGCCAAGGCGACACAGCTGGCGGACAATGACGACGAGCGCATGAAGGTCCTGATGGGAGCCAAGTTCTCCGTCAAGGCCGCCAAGGCCATCATGTCGATGGCGGTCGAACAGGACGGGCGACCGGCCCGATCGGCTTGGGACTTCTGCCAGGCGATCTCGGCGCACGCCCGCACGATCGAGCACACCGACGATCGATTGGAGGTCGAGCGGACGGCTGGACGCTTCATGGCCGCATAGAGCGAAACAACCGGTCGGGCGCGCAAGCGCCCGGCCTTTTGTCGCGGGCAATTCCGCCCCCTGAGGAGATGACGATGACAGACGATGAAGCCGATTGGGAGCTGCTGCGGGCGGTCGACACCGAAGACCGCCTCGCCATCCCGATCGAGACCATCATGGCCATGGACGTCGCACGGGCGCTCGACCGAGCGATCCGGCGACCATGGATGCACCTCATCGACGTGGCGCCGGTGCCGATGCGGACCGGCCGGGTTTGCCGGATCTTCCGGCTGAACGCCGACGGCCAGGCCCGCCTCGATGGGCTGCGGCGCCGCTACGGCGCGATCAGCAACCCGGGAGGCAACTGATGGCCGACGACTCCATCGAGCTGACGGCCGTCCAGGAGCGGGTCCTGCGGGAGATCTTCGAGATCAACGAAGAGAACGGCCAGCCGACCGTCACCGACCTGGCGGATCGGCTTCGGATGAAACCGGACGCGGTCCGGGACGCCATCTACGTGCTGGTCGATGCCGGCCTGATCGGCGGTCCGTTCGGCGACGAAGAGCCGCCGGCTTGCACGTGCGCGACCTGCCAGAGCTACTGCGCGCGCAAGCCCGGCTGGTTCCGGCCGGACGAAATCGCGCCATTGGCCGCCAACCTCGGCCTGACCGTCCAGCAGCTGTTCGATCAGCACCTGGCGGTCGACCTATGGACGGCCAAACCCGATACCGACGAAGTCGACATCTTCGTGCTGGCGCCGCGGACCACCTACCAGAAGGGCGGCGATACCTACGGGCTCAACCCGCTGGGTCGCTGCCATTGGCTGATTGAGGGTCGGTGCGCCATCCACGAGGCCGGCAAGCCATTCGAGTGCCGGATGGCCCACCACGACAACGGACCGATCGGACGGCGCATCCATGCCGAGGCTCGCGATGCATGGCGGGACCATCAGCAGATGATCGCCGGACTGCTCGGCCGGCCACCGGCCCGCAAGGAGCAGACGCTGTTCGAGCAGCTGTTCGATGGCCTCTTCATGGCCATGGACGAGCCGACGCCACGCGATGAGGACGAAACGCCCTGAGGGCGTTCGGCCGGCAATCCTGCCAGCCGTCTGACGAGGAGCAAGAGCATGACGTTCTTGAGGAAACTGCTGGAGTTCATATGGGAAGCGGTCGCCATCGCGATCCAGATCGTCCTACGGGCGATCGCCGAGGCGGCGCTCGACCGGACAGGGGCCCAGCAGTCTCCCGTCACGAGAACCTGAGGAGGGGGGAGGGGGCCATCCGGCCCCCTTCCGCCGAGGAGCTGATATGACGACAACGATCCGCCGCCTCTCCACCTACCTGGAGGGGCGGATCAACACGGCCGGACGGGCAACCGCGGTCGTGCTGATCCTGATCGCGATCACCTTCCTGGCACTGGGGATCGTGCTCGGCTTCTACTACGCGAACGGGCGCGACATCGGTGCGCCGGCATTGGCCGGCCTCCTGATGGGCGCCGCCAGTCTGGTTTTGTGGGCGTGCAACATCTGGTGGTGGCGATGAGCCGCCACCAGCTCCGCGCCCTCAATCCGGACCGCTATGAGGTGGTGGTCGGGTGGGACCGCCCGCTCTCCACCCATTTCCTGATCGTCCGCGATCTCACGATCGACGATCAGGTGGGCGATCCCGTGGTCGTCTGGCTGGGCGCGGCTCGCCGCGCCTTCCTGCCGGAAGTGAAGCGGCGCGCCTCCCATTATGCGGTCTGGCCGGACGGCCTGACGGCCGCGCTGGAGGACGATCGATTTGAGCGGGCCGATCCCAATCGGAAGCTCGATTGGCGGACCGATCCGCCGACCGAAACGCCCTGAGGGCGTCGCCGGCACATGCCGGCATGACGAGGAGATGAGGATGAATTGGGAAGGACAATCCCCACCGATCGAAGACCGTAAGGTGATCCTAAGCCTGATCGCCAAGGCGGGTGGATCGCACCTGATCGTCATCGACGAGCCCGAGACGGGCCGCTATCGATGCACGATCGGCACGCTTTTTGATTTCCGGGAGTTGGGCTCGACGACAGCGCTCCGCGATCTCGTCTATCTGGTGAACCGGATGGGCGAGACCGAGCAGGTCTCCGTTGCTCGATCCGGCATCAAGGCGATCGAGCAATTGTGCGAGAAGAGCCCCTGGTTGCCGCTCGATAAGCGACGGAAGGAAGAGCTTCCGTTCGGCCTTCTGCCGTGCCCACCCTACTACACGGTGGTCACGTGCACGTTGGAGGACGGAGATTTCGTCGACTATGTCGAGGCCGATACGCCGCTCAACGCAGCACGAGCTGCAGAGCGCGCCCGTTTTGGCGAACACGTCCCTCCGCTCAAGAGCATCGTGTTTGCCGGACATTGCGACCACCTGATCGGTCCCTGACGAAACGCCCCATGGGCGTCCGCGGCATTCCGCCGCGATGAGGAGAAGACGATGACGACGATGACCAATACTGAGCTGCTGCATGCCCGGCCCGACCTGCTGACCGGCGTCGACCGCCAGCGGCAATTCCTGCTGCGGCTGTGGAGTCAGCAGCAGCCGTGCCCGAACTGCGGCACGCTGCTGAACGTCTTCGAGGCCGCCCGCCGGAAGATCGATGAGATCGATACTCTGTCGGGCGCTGAACTCAAATACCGCTGCACCGCCTGCGAGCGTGAGCTCCAGCATGTGGTGCCGCTGGTATCGATCGGCCTGCCGTGGGAGTGGCGGCTCGTCCATGAGGCGGGCATCCAACGGCGGGGCATCTACACGATCTGGCCGGAGAAGCGCTGGATCGGTGCGTTCGGCATCTTCCAGATGGCGAGCGACGCGGTGGCGAATGGCCAAATCGCGCCGTTCCCACCCGAGACGACGCCCGCCCAGGCGGGCCGCCTGCTGCATGAAGCGGGCCTGATCACGATCGGCGAACCGCCGGACGAAGACCGATGAGGCACTACCGGGTCGACCTGTCGCCGAAGCGGCAGCCGACCGTTGCGGCCCGGCACGCCTGCTTCCTGGCGGGCGCGCTCAACACGGTGACGCGCGACCTGTTGCCGCCCGTCAATGCGGAGCTCCTGCAGGATTACCTGCTGGGCGCCGAGATGGCGGATCGAGGCTTTATCCGCATCACCGATCCGGACGCCATGCGGGCCTTCATCGAGGAGGTCCGGATGGGCCGATGGCCGCCCAAACGCGAAACGCCCTGAGGGCGTCGCGGCATCCCGCCGCATGAGGAGACGACAATGTCCCGACATTACCTGGTCCCCCTAGCGGACAACTGCACGGTTGTCGCCGGCTACGATGCGCCAACCGGAGAGTTCTTCCTCTCCGTGGTCGACAATGAGATCGACGACGACCCGGACTCCGAGGACGATCCCGAGATCTTCACCTACGGACTCAATCTCAAGGAGCACGGCACCCTCGCCGGCTTGCTGGCCGCCATCCCGCAATGGGCGAAGCTGCCGGCCGGCTTGGCGACCGCGCTCGAGAACGAGCAGCAGGGGAAGGCGGAGACCAATCGGACGGTCCGGTGGGGGACATGAAGACCACCTGCACGGCCTGCGGGCTCGATTGCTCGCACGCCTACGGGACCCACAAGGGCGATCCCTACCATTTCGGTTGCCTGCCGGCGCCGCTCGCACACGCGTTCGATTATCGGCGCGGCCCGTCATCGGGTCGCTCCCAGATGGGAGCTGGCGTGCTGGCTGGCCCCGCCATCGTGATGATCGACCCCAAGTACCCCCACAACGTCGGCGCCGTCGTCAGGCTCGCAGCCTGCTACGGGATCGGCGAAGTGTGGTGCTCGGGACGACGAGTCCGGTCGCTGCTGGACGACCCTGAGTCCCGCCTGCCCCGCGAGGAGCGGATGCGCGACTACGCGGACGTCCTGCTGGCCTTCACGGAACGGCCGCTCGACCTCTTCCGCCGTGCCACGCCCATCATCGGCGTCGAGTACGGGATGGGGGAGAGCCTGGCGACCTTCCAGCACCCGCGGCACGCCGTCTACGTGCTGGGGCCCGAGGATGGCGGCATTCCGGCCGGCATCCGGACCCGGTGCTGGCGGTTCGTCCATATCCCGACCCGCCATTGCCTGAACGTAGCGGCCGCGGCCGCGACCGTCATGTGGGACCGCACCCTGAAGGGCGAAACGGCCTAACGGCCGTCGCGGGCAATCCTGCCCGCTCTGAGGAGAAGACGATGAAGTTCCACCTGTCATTCGAGCTCGCCGAGCTCGTGCCGTTGATCGAGCACGCGCTGGCGGCGCCGACCCACCAGCTGAGCATGTCGGAACGGATCGACATCTTCGGCACCCACGAGGTGCAGCCGAACGAGAACGAGAAGGCAAAGCCGGCCCTCTGGCTGGTGAAGGATAGCGGCATCTACATGACGTCGAACGGCATCCCCCACCAGCCGGATGAGAGCCGGCCGGCGCCGCGGCGCCGCTGCGTGTATGCGGCCGGCTACAGCGAGAACGTCTACGTCGCCGGTGATGACTTCGTTGAAGCGATCCCGATCGACGAGGACCTCAAGACGGCCGCAGCGCGTTCCAAGGCCGGCACCTTCCGGGCCGGCACCCAGCTGGTCATCGATCTCGACGATGACGCGATGGAAGTGTCGATCCAGTTCGCCCGCTCAACCGGGAAACGAAACGGCCATTGAGCCGTCGCGGGCAAGTTCGCCCGCTTTGACGAGGAGAGAAACCATGATGGGCCTGGTACGAGCCGACTATGTCGGCAACCTGCTGGCCTTTTGTTCCAAGGAGGAGACCCGCCGCCATCTCGGCGGCGTCTACGTGGGGCCCAACCCGAAGGGCGGCGTCGAGTGCTGTGCCACCGACGGCGCCCGGGCGGCCGTCTTCTGGGATCCGGACGGCACGCCGCCCGACCCACCCCGGATCATCTCCAGGGAGGTCGTGCGGGCCGCCGATCTGGCGCGGCCCAAGAAGTCCTCCACGTACAGCCTACAGATGTTGCGGATCCTCCGACTGAACGACCAGCACATGGACCTGCTGGAGGTGTCGGCGGCCGATGATCCCCATCGGGATGCGGCCGCCATCACGGACTCCAACAGCCGGTTCTTCCTGCGCACCATCCTGCGTCCCTACATCGACGGGGAGTTTCCGGCCTACCGGAAGGTCTTCCCGCCGAAAGAGCACTTCCAGCCGGGATCGACGGCGGCCTTCAACGGCCACTACCTGGCGGATTTCATGAAGGTCGGCCGCCTGCTCGACGAAGAGCGGCGCAGCCGACAGCGGGCCACCTATCGGCGGCCCGGGACGAAAGCCGAGAAGGGCGTCGTCACCCGCGTCTTCCCGACCGTCACCAAGAACGACGATGGTTCGAAGTCGATGGGGCCGGCGATCGTCCGCTTCCATGACCAGCCGAATTTCTGCGGCGTCATCATGCCGACGACGTCGAACTGGCTGGAGGACATCTCGGACCCGGTCCCGGACTGGCTGCGCGCCAGCCCGGCCGTCGAAGCCGCCAAGGCGGCGATCGCGGCCGCGGCCGAAGAGGCGGCCTGAACGAAACGGCACTGAGTGCCGTCTGCAACTGATGAGGAGAGACGATGTTCACCATCATTGACCGCGACACCCCGCTGCCGACCGGCATGCTGGAGTACACGGGCGGGCCGCTGAAGCTGCGGCCGGCCGCCGACTATGACGCCATCCCGCGGACGTCCCTGCGGCTGTGGTGTGCCTATCAGGGCCGCTACGGACTGCCGACCCGGGAACTGGTCGACTGGCTGCGGGCCCTGATCGGGCCCCGCAAGGCCATCGAGGTCGGCGCCGGCCACGGCGATCTCGCCCATCACCTTGGCATTCCCGCCACGGACTCCAAGATGCAGACCCTGCCGGCCGTGAAGGCCTACTACGGCTCGCTCGGCCAGTCGGTCATCCGATACCCGTCCTGGGTCGAGGAGCTCGAGGCGGAAGCCGCCATCGAGCGCTATCAGCCCGAGGTCGTGATCGGCAGCTGGGTGACGCATTTCGCGGACCCGCACGCCGGACCCCATACGTCCGGCTGCTTCTGGGGCCTGAAGGAGGACCGCATCCTGGAACGCGGCGTCTGGTACGTCGTGATCGGCAACCGGCTCGTTCATGGCAACAAGCCAATCTTGCAGCGGCCCCACCAGGAGTTCCAGCTCCCCTTCATCCGCAGCCGGGCCAGCAGGCCCGAGGAGGATCGATTGTGGATCTGGCCCCCGTGACGAAACGGCCTAGCGCCGTCGGGGCACCCCGCCCCTGAGGAGAAGACGATGATCGATTTCGAGACCATCCAGGCTTCCGCTGAGGGATTCGCCCGAAAGTGTATGAAGGAGGATGGCGAGTTGACGCCGATGTTCATCGCCTACGACGGCAACGGCGCCGTCTATCCGATGGCAATCGACCGGCGCTTCATGAACAGCGAGACCGACAAGGAGCGGCTGTGCGGCGGCTTACGTGAATTCTTCCGCCAGCGCGGCATCGAGGTCTACGCGTTCATCTGCGAGGCGTGGGTGGCGACCGTTCGGAAAGGGGACTCGCTTGACGATCCCGGCTTCCTGACGCCGAGCCAGCGACGCGACCGCAAGGAGGTCGTCATCGTGTCGGTTTCGACCAGGATCCGGTCCACGATGAAGTATCTCGCCATCATCCGCGGGCCCGACGGCTCGGTCGAGAGCCTACTCGAGGAACCGATGCCGGAAGGCGCGACCTTCTCCGGTCGGTTCCAGGAGCTGCTCGACCCCGTGAAGCCATCCTGACGAAACGCCATAATGGCGTCTGGGGCCATACCGGCCCCAACTGAGGAGGACATGATATGCCGAACCATGTTACGTCCGTCTGCACGGTGACGGGCGCGCCCGACGAGGTGCGCCGGTTTGCCGAGCAGCACATCCGATTGGTCGGAGACGAGGGGAAGCAGACCCTCGAATTCGACTTCAACACCATCATCCCGATGCCGGCCATTCTGTCGGAGACCGAAGAATCTTCGACGACCAAATGGGCCATGCAAGCGCTCGGCCTCGCGCCGGTGACCCTTCACCAGATGCCATGGGGAGCAGAACACGGCATCACGGAAGACCCAAAAACGGTCGCCGCCTGGCTGGACAAGACCGTTCCGAAATGGCGAGAGAGGCTCGAGAAAACTCTCCAGGCCGTGAAGGAGACCGGCCATACCAGCTGGTACGGATGGTCGATCGGGAATTGGGGGACGAAGTGGAACTCGTACGACCTAGAGGTCCGCGAGGACCTGCCGGGCCGCTACCGGTTCAGCTTCGCCACCGCCTGGTCGTTCCCGGAGCCGATCTTCCGCAAGCTCGCCGAGCTCCATCCCGGCCTCGTCTTCGACCTTGTGTCGTTCGACGAGGGATGGAATTTCGCCTGCCAGGGCCAGTTCAACGGCCGGAACGATTTCCACGACGAGAAGGCGACCGACGAGCTGTACCGGCTCGTCTACGGCCGCGAGCCGCCGCGTGGGGATGATGAGGACGAAACGCCCTAGCGGCGTCGCCAACCTGAGGAGGACATGATGGCAATCCGAAAGGCCGTCTTCCAGATCATGGTGCTGTACGACGATATCGTCGAGCCCGGCGGCATCTTTATGCCCGCCGAGCTCGACCAACTCGACCATGCGCTCAAGTACGGATCTTCCGTCATCGGCGGGCCGCTCGACAAGGTCTACGACGTTGAGATCACCGATCGGAAGGACATCGTCGATACGCTGAAGATCATGGGGAACGACGGCACCTTCTTTGACGAAACGCCCTGAGGGCGTCGCCTGGTCGGACCCGCCCTTACCCTGAGGACGCGGCCGAACCAGCAGCTGAAGAGGAGTACGTGTCATAGGACAGTACCACCACATCATCGACATGACGGCCAAGGAGTCGCTGACGACGCATGATCTCGGCACCGGCCTGAAGGCCTGGGAGATCATGGCGCAGTCGGGCGGCGTCCAGGGCGCGCTTGTCGGCCTGATCTCCTACCAGCCCGGCAACCAGCCGGCCGATCTCGGCAACAACCGGATGGTCGGCCGCTGGGCCGGGCATCGCATTCTTGCGGTCGGCGACTACGCGGAGGACGACGACATCCCGGGCTTTGACGGCCCGCCGCTGTCGTGGCTCTACAACCTGTGCGAGACCCGCCAGGAGGTGGAGGCGGACGCGGCGGAACCGACCCTGGAGTCCGTTAAGACGGCAAACCGCCGCTACACGGCGATCAACGGTCACCGGGCCGACACGCCCGGCTGGGTGAGGTACTGCGAGGAAGAGCTGCCGGAGCAGATCCGGCACTGGCAGGCCCGCCAGGAGCGCCGGCGCCAATACGGCTTCTACGACGACATCGCGATCGCCTGCCAGGGCATGGTCGAGCAAGGCGCGTCGGTCCGCTTCTGCGGCGACGGCTGGCTGACCCAGGTGCCGGTGCGGGCCGTGGCGGTCGGCGTCGGCGGTACAGCCGAGTACCAGCTGCGGCTGGAAGGCCCGGCGGACGCGCGGCAGCGGGTGCTCGATTTCTACACCCGCTGCCGCGTCAAGGAGGCGGACTGGAAGCGGGCGCCCCGCGACCTCTCCTGGCACGGCATCACGGATGCCGAACAGGACCAGGGGCAAAAGCGCCTGCTGGCCAACCTCGATAAGCGCCAGTTCATCGATCCGGTCGCGTTCGGCGAAGTGCCGACGACGGCCGGCATCATGAGGGGCGATTGGGGGTCGGCGGCCGGTCTCGTCATGCTGCTCTTCCACCCGAAAAGGCGTGGCGGCGGCGACCTGCCGGATGGCCGCGAGTACGATGGGGCGACGCGCCGGTATGTCCGACGCGGCCCCAACATCCGGCCGACCGGCGCCTGGCGGAACTGTCGCTTGATCGCGACCTCCGAGCTGGCCGGCGAGTTCCCGACCACCGATGAGGTGCGGGCGTCCTTCAAGGACATCAGTCCCGACATCGTCAAGGCGGTCGCGACCTGCAAGGACTGGTAGGACGAAACGGCCTAGGGCCGTCGGGGCAATTCTGCCCCATGAGGAGGAACGATGAGCACACGATCCGACATCATCGCACAGCGGGCCGACGGCAAGTGGGCCCGCATCTACTGCCACCATGACGGCTACCTGGAGGGGGTCGGGCAGACGCTGCACGACCACTACCGGACCCAGGAGAAGATCGACGCCCTGATGGCGCTTGGCGACATCAGCTCGCTCGGCGAACAGCTGGGCGAGAAGCACGACTTCGACTGGATGATGAAGATGTACCGGGCCGACCGGGATTTTCGCGAGGATCCCGAGTACCAACGGCTCCGCCGGATGTGCAACGTCTACGGCCGTGATCGCGGTGAGACCGGCACGGAGGCCCGTGTCGGCGACAGCCTGTCGGCCGTCTGGCCGCCCGAGGACACCTGGACGGAGTTCACCTACGTGTGGGCTGACGGCCGCTGGTGGGTGGGCGATCCCGACACCGGCAGCCAGGACGTCAGCCTGCTGGAGGACGCCTTGGCCGGCAAGGTCGCCCTGACGCCGCTGATCAAGACGCCGTTCGGCATCACACTCGGGCGGCACGCCGCCGTCAAGAGCGGGCAGTAGAGACGAAACGGCACCGAGTGCCGTCGGCCATCACGGCCATGAGGAGGAACGATGGAACACCGACACCTGACATGGACGACCGAAGAGGCCCTGCGGGAGCTCTATCGGGTCGTCGCCGCCATTCCGTTGACGAAGTTCAACATGTCGGTCTGGTACGAAGAATGGGAGAACGATGACGGCTCATGCGGCACGGTCGGCTGTGCGGCCGGCTGGGCGGCACAAGACCGGTGGTTTCGCGAGCGTGGCCTGACGGTTGAGCCGTTTGGCCCTCCCCGGTGGGAGGGCCATTCTGGCAGGGCCGCCCTGGCCGGCAGGTTCGCCCTGCAGGCGTTCTTTGGCCTCCACCGCGACACCGCCCATGCCCTGTTCGTCCCCCAGGTCGGGACCGTGTCGCGTGAAGCGGTGCTGCACAACATCAGCCTCATGCTGGAGGGCGAAGAGCCGGACCCGTATGAGGACCTGCTGCACCTGAAGGACGAAACGGCCTGACGGCCGTCGGGGCATCCTGCCCCTGAGGAGATGACGATGACGCACGTGATGACGGTCGAGCAGCAAGCGATGGTCCTCAAGGGCACCATCGAGCTGTTCGACGGTGATGAGACGAAGTGGGTGAAGGCCGCCTACGCGTTCGACGCCGGAGGCGAGAGCCCCTCCTATCCGGATGATCCCGCCACCTGCTGGTGCATGCTGGGTGGCCTATCGCGGGCCGCCTGGACGACCGGGTACGTGCCGATCCTGACCGGCGACGACGGTCCCCTTGACCGGTACGCCCTCGGCTATGAGGACTGGCACGACTACCTGGAGGGTCTCGACCGGCTGATCGCCAATGTGATCCGAAAGCACTATTGGGCGCGCCTCCATCCCGACTACCCGAAAGCGGATGGGGCCGCCATCGCCCGCTTCAACGATCACGACGACACCACATTCGCCGATATGACCTGGGTGCTCCGGACGGCGATGAAGCAGCTGTCCGGCCCCGAGAGCGAAACGCCCTGATGGGCGTCGGCGGCCCGTGCCGCCATGAGGAGGAGACGATGATCTTCACCACCGACCAGGCCGGCGACATCTTCTGGCAGCGGAGCCCCATCGACGAGAAGCGGCTCCTGATCCGGAAGGCCGCCCTCCAGGATCGCGGTGGCCTCATCACACTCTGCCAGCGCGCCCACCAGCTCGGCATCGTGGACGGCAAGCGGGCCGTGCGGCGAGAGCTGCTGGCCCAGCTGACGGCGAAAGAGATCGCTGATGGCGGCGCGTAAGACGCACGACCTGCAGGACATCCAGCGGATCGTCCTGTGGTGCCTGGTCCGCCACGGCGGGACCTGGTGGCGGGGCTGCGGGTGGGGATGGGACACCGACTACGTGATGGAGCTGGCGCTCCGCCGACTGGCTGGGCGCGGCTGGGTGACGGCCGCTGACGGCCGCTACACGGTCACGGACGCCGGCCGGGACGCCCAGCTCCGCTATCCGCCGCCCGACCGTTTCGGGCGCGCTACCACCCACGTATGACGAAACGCCACCCATGGCGTCGCCGGCGCGTGCCGGCATGAGGAGGGGCGCGTAGGCCAATCGGTAGAGCCGCCGGATTTATACTCTGGAGGTTGCGGGTTCGATCCCCGCCGCGCCCACCAACCTTCGAGGAGAAGACGATGACGCGCAGCAAGCTGACGCCATCGCATTCGACCGCCACCCCGCTGGCGCGGGAACTGTACGAGTTCGTGCGCCCTCGTCGTGAGGTGACGAAGATCGGCTTCGGCGTCATCAAGCCGGCGCCGGGCGGTGACCGGCAACGAGTCCAGATCGATCGGCAGCCGGCTGCCCTTCTGGTGATCTGCCGAGGTCAGACGGCCATCCAGGAGTTGCGGATCTACAGCGGCGATGACCAAGCCACGCAATTGGCGTTGGCTCGCTACATCCGCGACCGCGGCTATGAGCTGTCATTCCGAAAACAAAAGCCCCCAGGGAAATGACCCTGGGGGCTTTTTTGTTGTTGAGATTTTGGCGCACCATGCCATGATGGCGGGGTCGTTAACGCGCATAAGCCCCGCAGCGACGGCACAGGACCCCCACCGAGCTACCACTCGGTGGGGGTTTCTGCTTGCCAAAAAAATTGACGTGGAATCAAGGGTTTGCTAGAAAACTGGTGCCCCCGCCGGGCATCGAACCCGGACGGGCTCTAGGAGCCCACCAGCACCCTAAGCTGGCCCGTCTACCGCTTCCGGCACGGGGGCATTGTAGGTGGCGGCCATGCCCCCGGATGGAAGGGGCTATGGCCGCCGGGGTACCGCCCTCTGGCGGCTGCGACCAGAATCGGGGGCTGAGCCCGAGACTGGCCGGACCCGCACCGAGTTGGCCCGTGGTGCGAGCCTTCTTCAGGCCTCGAGCTCCTGCCAGAGGCGGTCATGGCGCTTGATCGCCATCAGGATGGCGTCGAGGCCGCGGATCAGATCCGCCACCTGGTCGAGGCCGACCGAATCGATCTCCTGCCCGCAGGCCAGCTGACGGGCGAAGTCTGGCCATTCGTGCTTGACGCAGATGCCGGTCGTGATCTGGAAGGGACCGCGGCCGGCGCGACCCAGCTGGTCGAGGTAGCGGCGCAGGACCAGCTCGTCCATGTCGGACGGGCCCGTGCCGGCGCCCCGAACTTCGTACTCGATCCGGGCCGCCTGGCTGAAGGGCCGGCCCCAGACCCGCCAGTAGGCGTGCCCGAACACGATGCCAGCCCGGTAGCGGGCGCCCGCCCGGGTGCCGAGCCGATCAGCCCGGTAGATGACGTCCAGCGGGTTGCCGGCCAGCAGGTCATGGACGGAGTGGAGGGGTTTGGGCGGCGCCGGCAGGGTGGCGAGGTCCGGCAGGTGCCGGACTCGCGTCAGATGGATGAGCTGGAAACGCTCCCGTTCGGCCGCCTCGCGGCGGCGCCGTTCAATCAAGTGGGTGCGGTGACGTCTTCGCCGTTCAGCTCGGCTGGTCAATTGAGCTTGGAGGGTTTTCCGTTATGGATGTCGTCGGTGGCGGCGGCTGCCGACTCAGCCGACGGCTGATCGCGCAAGCGGGCCGCGTATTCGGCATCCAATACCTCGCAGAGGCCGGCGCCGATCATGGCGGCGTCGATGGGGCGGCCGCGACCCCGCTCGGGATCGGGAATCATGAACTGGCCGACGATCTTGACCGAACGGGGTCCCTCGACGCGGAAGACGTTGATGACGTAGTTGAGCGGCTGCTCGTTGGTGTGGACCTCCATCATGTGGAGGCCAACCATCGGATTCTTCATGCGGCCTCCTGGGAGTTGGCCGGATTGGGGGGCTCGAGGTCGCGGCGGAGCTCGTGTCGGGCCGTCAGCGACAGATAGCCGAGCAACAGGCCGACCATCATGGCGGTGCCGGCCAAGTAGCGGCCGGAACCGATCAGCTGGATGGGGAAGCTCCATACCAGGAGGCGGCGGCACCAGCGCTCGACGGTCGTCGCCCGCTTGAACGGCTCCGCCAGCCAGCCCAGCACCTTCTTCCGCCAGGGTCCGTCCTTCTCGTCGGCCGCCGCCGCAACCAGCATTGCGAACCAGACCGCGAAGGTGATCAAGACCAGCAGGCTGAAGAGGCCGGCCAGGTAGGCCAGCAGATTGTTCACCCAAGGACCGAAGTCGCCGAACGCGACCGCGTAGCCGAATCCGGCTATGAGGGCGGCCGTCATGGTGAAGCGGACCCGCTGGGTGAACGATTCGGGATCCGCGTAGTCGGGTCTGTAGATGTCCATCCCCCTCCCCTCTCAATGGAGCCCCGGCAGATTGCCGGTCTCGGCAGCCGCATCATAGTAGCGGCCGGTCGGTACGTCATACGAGAGTGCAGCCAGACCTTTCCGCCCCACCCATTTGAACCGCACCTTCGTGACGTGGATGTCGGTCGTCGGCTCGTTGTCTTTGCGGTGCACGACGATGCCGACGTCGGCACGATTGTACCAATGGGCCGAGCTGGAGATGTCGTACAGGGTCGGGACCGGGATGGTGCCGGACCGCTCGCGCTGCATCTTGGCCGGGTGGGCGACGACCCAGATGTGGATGCCGTGCTGGCGGGCAAAGCGGCGGAGGCGCCGCAGGCAATCGCCGATGTACTCGGTCTCCGGCATGCTGTCCGGTCGGAGGTGCTCGATTTCGTTCCAGGGATCGATGACGAGGCCGCGGATCCCCCACCGGAGGATGGCGATCCGACCCGCCTCCAGGATGTCGTCGAACGACAGGCCGCGGTCGTCGTCGTGTTCGAGGAACAGGAAGTGGTCGTCGATCCACAGCTTGGCCCGCTCGCGCTCCTCGGCCGTCATGCGGGTGCGGGCCCCGTCCCAGAAGGGGGCGCCGGTGTATTTTTCCGCCAGCTTCACCAGATGCTCGGCCAGCGGGTTCTCGAATGAGGCGACGAGGAACCGCCACCCCTCCCGCTGGGCGAGGTTGACCATCAGCTGGTCGATGAATTCGGATTTGCCGTGGCTGGGGATGCCGGTGACGATCGTCAGCTGGCCGGGCGCGACCGTGTAGAGAGGGTCGAGGATCGGCAGCCCGGTCAGCTGGCCGCGATTCCGGCCGTGCTGGGCCAGATGGTCGAATTCCTCGAAGCCGGCACGGCCGCGCCGCATGCCCTTGACGGGGGATGGTTCCGCCTGGCCGATGCAGCGTCGCAGCGCATCGGCGCCGTGCTGGAGCAGCACGTCGTTGGCGTCCTTACAGCCCTCCGGCCACCGGACGATCCAGCACTTCTCGCGGCCGAGCCGCCGTACCAGCTCCTCCTGGAGGGCCCGGCCGGGCTCGTCGGCGTCGGTCGCGATCACGTAGCGGCCGAACGTCCGGATGTCGGCGTCGCAATTGGCCAGGTATTGGAATTTCCGGTCATCCTCAGGGTCGACCTTCCCCTCCCGGACCTTCTTGGGCGCGCCATCCGGCACCGACACCGGGTTGGCGATGCCGGCCTCCGCCATCGCGAGAACGTCGAGCTCGCCCTCGCAGAAGATGAGGGGACCGTCTTTCGGATCCGTGTGGTCGAGACCGAACAGGATCTTCCGTGCGCCCTTCACCTGCTTGAAGTGCTTGTCCTTATCGCGAAACTTCCAGTTGACCGTCTGGCCGTCCAGCTGCCGGTACGGAAAGGCGATACACGGCACCTCGGCGTTCGGGCCCGGCATCCAGGTCCGGCAGACCGACACCCCGTAGGCCTCCATGATGGGCTGGCTGATGGCCCGCCGGGCGAACCATGCGATCGCATTCGGGCCCGGCACAGCCATCAGCGGCAGGCGGTCCATCCGGATGTCGCCGCCGTCCTGATCGGGCTTGCGATCCGATCCATTTGGTCGCGCATGGCCGTTGGGACGCGGCCGGTAGGGGGTCGTCTCCCGGTCGGACGCCCCTCCCTTCCACCCGCAGTGGTGGCACATCCATTTCGCCCCGTCCTCGTCGATCGTGACCGACAGGCAGGGGTCGGTTTTGTTCCTCCGGCTCTCGCTGCATTGCGGGCACGGGATCTTGGTCGTCCCGTTCCCGTAGGAGCGCAGCCGGATGCCGGCTTCGCTCAGTTGGTCGACAAGCCCCACGACGCACCGCCTCGCCCCTCAGGTTGCGCCTACGCGTGCCACCGCTGATCGTTCGGATCGTAGAGGGCGTTCCAGAACGCGCTCGGCAGCGGCCACGTCCAGCGGTCGTGCGTCTTCAGCACGACCCGCCACGCCTGTCGGAGCCGGCCGACCGGCACGCCCGCCAGCAGCTCTAGGTAGCCGGCCAGAACGGGTGGCCATTTGTCCTTCTGGTCAACCAGATGGGGCGGTGGTGCGTACTGGACGATCATCGGCATGATGATGATGGCCTCGATGTCGTCCGAAGTTGCCTTCCGGAGATTTTCGAGATCCTGGGCGCTCATGCGGCCGCCCTCCGCCGGTTGATCTCTTTGGCGGCGGACAACACGGCGAACATTTCGTCGAGCACCGCCTTCGGGTCACCGATCGCCTCCGACCCCTCGTCGCCATCCAGCCACCGCTCGCCGTTCAGCCACGTCGCCGGGTGGGCGATGTGCTCCGGCTTGGTGCCGCGCCGGCGCTGCAGGTCCGCGTACCGCTGGCAGCCGGCCAGCAGGGTGGCGGCGTCGGTCTTCCGCCGCGCCGCCCGGTAGGCCTTCACGGCCGTGCCGCGGGCGACGTGCCGCGGGTAGGCGTCGTACCAAACCTCGAATTCGTCGGCGATCCGATCGGGCGGCAGGCCGGTTTCGGCCGGAGCGAAGAATTCGGGCTCGCGCGGCTGCGCCGACGGGCCACCAGGGGCCGCCTCGGCATCCGGCCTGGGGTCGGCAGGGGTCGGCGCCGGCAGCGCTGTACGGGCCTCGGAGGGGCTTTCCGGCGTTCGGTTGTGAACAGCACCAGCCGAATTCGCGCCGAGGTCGTTTTCTCGCGCGCGCAACCCTCCATAACCAGAATCCGAGGTAGTATTATCTCTAGAACTATCTTGGGAGGAGGGGTGGTTAGGAAGGGGGGTTTGGGGGGAAACCTCAGGAGGGGGGAACCCATTAAACGGCATGGTGGCAGAACCGTCCGTCAGGCAACGACCGTAGATCACGTCCGCCGCCTTCAGCTCGATGGTGGTCAGCCCCGTCGCACCATGGATGACCGGGATCGTCGCACTTCCCTGGTTGGCCTCAGAATGGCGGGAATCCGCCACTTTCTCGTCTGTTTCCGCGGGTGCGTCGCACCTGTCTTTTGAGGCCGGCGCACGCAGGCGACCGATTTCGTCGCGGAAGTTATGGTCCGACAGCTTCCCCTTGAGGCGCCGGCAGTCCCGGCAGCAGCCGACCACGTTCGACTCCGCGTTCACCCCCACTTCGTCGAGCGGCCGGTCGTAGACGAGCTCGATAGAGTCGGCCCGCTTGCGCGCCAGCTTGACGGCCGACCCGCAATAGCTGCACCGGCCGGCCTGCTCGTCATGAAGGCGCTTCCGCAACGCCTGGCTGTTGAGCAGCGGCAGACCGACGAACAGCTCGACGTCCAGCGGCAAGCCTTCGTCGCCGGTCGGCGCGCGGCCGCGCTTCACGCGAGCGTTCCGGATCGCCCCCATGGGGTTACCGTCCCGATCGTCGAACCGCATGACGACCTTGGCGTCCTGCAGCTCATCGAACAGCCGGTCGGCGTCCCCGTCATGGTTGGGGACGAACTGGTGCTTCATGCGGTGTGGTCGCCACGGGAACACCCCGCGGTCGTCCGCCAGCCGGGCGAGCCCGATGTAGATGACCTGAGCGGCCGGCGACAAGGTCGCGGTCCGCTCCTCCTCGAACATGGCATCGAGCAACGGGACGACGTTCGATTTCGCCATTCTTCCCCTCCGTTAAGGCATGGATTTCCAGTCGTCGATCTTCTGCTGGCGCCGCTCCCGCGCCGTCTTGGGGCCGGCCTTCAGCTGCCCCTTGCGCCGGATCCGGCGCTCCTTGGCGCGCGCCTGGGCCTCGCGGGCCGTCTTGCGCTTGTGGCACGGCAGGCAGGCGGTCCGGAGATTATCGAGCTGCCAGTATTTGAGGGCGTCCGGCCGCGTGCGGTCGACCAGCTCGAGCGGGAAAGCGTGCTCGACCTCCCAGGCGGACCGATACTGGACGGACGTGTATGGGACGTGGAAGTCGACGCCGCCCCGTTGCAGCTTGTCTTCACCCAACACCCGGCCGTCGATCACCAGGTAGTGGCTCTGGCGGTGCCAAAGCATGTGCTGAAGGCCGAACGGCCTAGCGATGAAATCCTGGCTGCAGTCGGTCCCGCAATAGCTGCAGATGCCGCGGTCGCGCCCCTCGACGATCAGGCGGGCATAGGACGGCCAGCTGACGAGCTTGTACTCGTGCAGGCAGTCTTCGTGCCAGTTGCGGCGCGGCTCACACGCCTGCCCGCAGTACCGGCACACCCCCAGGTCGACCCGGTGGAGCTGCAGGGGAGGCTTGCGGTGTTGGCTCACGGTCTACCACCCGTGTGGGGCCTATGCGGCCGCGGCGTCGTCTCCAAAGGCCGGCAAACCGGCCTGCCGACGGAGCCGGTTCGCCTCGGCGAGAATCACCTGCCAGGCGGTCGGCCGGCCATCCAGCAGCCAGTCGCCGTCTTCCGCCATTCCGAGATCGTGGCCCATGTCGCTCAGGAAGCGACGAACCTCCCGCTCGTGAGGGGCAGGGGGGGGCGGGGCCGCCTTCGTGGTCGACGGCGGCGCGGTCGGGCGGGTCTTGCGGGCCGGCAAGTCGAGCTCGACGCGCCGCTGGTAGATGTGCTCGACCCCGTACAGGATGTCGCCGGCGAGCTCGTTCAGCTCCGCGACGATGTCGGCCGCCTTGACGTTGGCGTTCCATCGCGCCCGGAAGATCGCGTCATGGGCGGGGTCCTGCCAGGGCTTCAAGGCAGTCGCCGGGACGGAGACGACCGGCGCCGGCGCGGCCTTCGTAGCCGGGCCAGGCAGGTCGGCGCGCGCCCATTCGGGCAGCGTGATCGTGATGGCGTCCCGGTCGAGAGCGGTCGTGCAGATCTCCATCGGGATCGTCTGCTGGATGGGCCGGCACCCGAGCGCCTTTTGACCGACCACCAGATAGCCGGTCCCTGTCAGCTTTCCCTTGAGCCGCTTCTGCCGGACGTAGAAAGCGGCCGGGTCGCCCTCACCGCTCTTCGAGATCCTCATGAGCCCATGATGCTCATCGGTGCCGCGCAACACGATGACGGCATCATTGCGCTTCAGCCCCAGGTGGGCCATCACGGTCGCTGGAATCGAGATCGAGATGGTGGCGGTGAGGCCGGATCGGTTCTTCTCCGTCCTGGCCCCGATCCGGACCCGCGTCTCGCCAGACACCGGCGCCATCCGCCGCATCGTCACCCAAGGCATTTCCCCCTCCCTATCGGAACAACGGTAAAGACTGATGGGCGTAACGGTTGTCCATACAGGCGACCGTGTAGGACCAGACGGCCGCGGCATCGGCGGCGTTGTGGTCGGGATACCGCCACCCCAGCGTGTCGCACATCCGCATGACGAGCCGCTTGCCGTCTCTCCCGGGACGGCCGTTCTGGATGAAGTGCGCCCGAACCGACGACAGGCCGGCCTCGTAGGTCCGGATGCCGCGCCGGTAGCCGACCAGCTCGCAGACGGCCGCCAGCCCGCCCTGGCGGCGGACAGCATGGACGTTGGTTTTGATCTGGCCGGGCTGGCCGATCGGCAGCGGCGCTTCGAAGACGATCAGGGCCGGCTCGTGCAGGTCGATCTGTTGTTCGAGGAGTTGTTCGAACGCCACGTAGGTGACCCCATACTCGCCGGCTGCGCCGGGAAGTTGAAACGAATACAGGAGCGGCCCTCGGTCGGAAGGCCGGCCTACCGCGAACCCCACGACGCCGGCCAGGTCCAGCGCCATGATGGGGCCCGCCATCGATCAGTGGGTGGTGTGGGAGACCGCTCCCCGGCGGCCGCGCTGCAGGCGGGCTCCCGCCTCTTCGCCGATCTCGTCGTTCCGCTTGTTCCAGCCGCGCGCCCAGGCGTCGAACGGCTCGGTGCCGAGCTCGTGCGGGTTGGCATTCAGCGGCGTCTCGCCATGGCGGGCCTGATAGCCGGCCCGTTCGGCCTCGTCGGTGCCGTCGAATCCCGGCAGCTCGCTGGTGCGCGCCGTCGAAGCGGCGGATTTCTGCGTTTTCCCGCCTTTCCGACCCTTACCGGACGCCTTCTGCTGCGCACCGTCGATCTTGCGGTTGTCGACGTTGGTGGCGACCGAGTTGCCGTTCTGGGCCTGGCCGAGGATGGCGAACAGCGGCAGGTCCATCAGCTCAGCCAGCTGGTTGCGGCGCCGCGTCTCGGCCGCCACTTCCTCGGGCTTCCGCTTCTGGGTCGCGATGTACCACCGGGCGTCGTCGGTCTCGCCGCCCGCCTTGCGGAACCGCTTCATGAGGCCGGAGCGCTCACCCCGGATGGTGGCGACCTCCTCCATGGCCTTGGTCAGCCGGTTGTCGTTCGCGACCAGGGACTTCAGGATCGATCGCTTCTCGGCCTCGATCTGATCCGGAGAATAGTTGTCGAAGTTATCGACTTCTCTCGGTTTGGCTGCCGTACTCTTGCCCGTCGCTTTCGTCTGCGCCTTGCGGCCCGCTCCGGGCTTCATCCGGTCAGCCATCCCACCCTCCCAATTCAAACGATTCCGTCACGACACATTCGTTACACGCTAGCCCGGATGGCGGTTGACGCGGAAGAGGCGATTTTGCACTCCCGGAAGATGCCCATCAGGCAATCCCGCTCGATCCCGGCAAGGCTCGGGCGGCCGCCAGCAAAGAGCGGCTCGACACTTGGGCGCCATTGAACCGATGGGAGGATCCGTGGGCATAGACCCGGAAACCGGCCTTTCGCAACTGCACGATCGCAGCATGGAGCCGCCGTGTGATGCGCTTGGGCGAAGCGCGTTGCGGCGGTAGCGGGAAGGACAATTGGAGATTTGTGTCGTGTCGCATCAATGGTCCACGAAGGCGATGTCGCGACGACTATTCCAGCACAATCCACAGGTGGCGCAACAGGCGGTACGGCCTAGCTGCTCGGGACAAACAACCGTCAGGCCGTGCCGGTGGCTGCTCGCACGCCCGATCAGGAGCGCGGTCGGGGCCGACTCGATGCGGGGCGAGGAATGTCGGACCGTGCAACGGTCCTGGAACCGACTCGCCATGGCGACGAGCGCACGACCGATCTCCGTTTCGGGCGCCCAGGCCGTGAAGGCGAAGATGTGGAGGGCCGGGAATTCGCTCAACCACGCCCTCCAGCATTCCACGTACCGGGTGCAGTAGAAATCGCCCAACACGTGCAGCCGCACCAGGAAGCCATCCGGGTGCCGCCGCTGCTTGCCGGCCAGCTCGGGCCCGAGCCGCCGCTCGAGATCCGGCCCATGCCGGTGTCGGCGCGACCAGTTCATCTGGTTGCCATAACAGGACAGCCAGTGGTGGCAGGACCGCGGGCAGGTGGCGCGCTCCTCGAGGGTCAGCATGAAGATGGGGGCGCCCTTGAGGCGGCCCTTCTGGACGGTGTCGCCGATCTTGCGGTTGTTGATGCCGCGGATCAGCAGGCGGGGCGAATCGGCCGGGTGGACGACCGTCGCCCGGTAGCGGGTCCGGCCCTCGATGTCGGCCGGGCTGCCGCGGCTGATCGGCACAAGACGTTGCGTGCCGGGTCCGTTATGGTGCTGGAACCGCCTCAGGCTGCTGGCTGACGTCCGCATGCTGCCTCCCCTCCTGGCAGTCCTCTACGAAGCCCTGCTGTTGATCGCCCGTGATCTCGAGGAGTTGGCCGAATGGGCAGCCAGCTACCCGGAGACGGACCGATACCGGACGGCACTCCGCCGGCTGGCCGATCTGGTCCGCCAGATGGCCGATACGGCGCTGTTCATCCGCGGGTTCGCGGCCGAGCTCAGCGGTCGGCCGCCACCGTACAGGAGCCGGCTGGAAAGACGCGGGCCAGGCCGAAGCCGGCCGCCATGATGGTCAGCACCAGAACGACCACCATGGCGACGATGACGCCACCACCCTCGATATCGCCGTACGGACGATTCCGGTAAGCCATCATGCCCCCTCCCGTTCTCGAGCCAGCTCGGCCTGCCGACGCCGGTATGCCTTCCCGCCCTTGGACTTCACGCCGCCCCACCGCTCCCGGAGCTTCATCTGCTCGCGCGCCTCAGCGCGCAGCACCTGCCGGTGCAGAGCGGCGACGCCGCCGCTTCCCTGGATTTTTGCCGCCTCCTGGCGGGCGACCTCCTGTCCGGCCAACCGCTCGCTTAAGCGCCTTTGCTCCTGCCTGGCGCGCGCCAGCCGGACGAGTTCCCGCTCGGCTGCCGCGATTTCGCCCACCCGCCCCATCAGCCACCTCGATGTCGTAGAACTCGTCAGCGGACAGCCGCATACCGAGTCGTGCGGCCGCGCGCAACAACGCCGCCTGGTGCTCGGCCGGGACCAGGCCGCCCCGTCCCTTCGGCGGCTCCTTCACCCAGCGGGCAACCGTGCTGTAGTCGACGCCACAGATATCGGCCACCGCCTGGTAGCCGCCGAATCGCGCAATCACCCGGGCGGCCGGGTTGTCGAAGTCTTTCAGCATGGCGGAACGATGGAGTCCCGCGAGTCGCCGGTCAACAGCAAAATGGAACGTGGTGCCGATTCGTGCTTGACCGGCCCCACCATGGCGGTGGATTGTCCGCGCATGAGCCGCTCGCGCATCCACATGCTGATGGTGCTGGCCGCGATCGCGGACGACCATCACGACGCCGACGAGGCGAAGCGGCTCCGGAAGGCGGCCGAGCGGGAAGCAACCCGTCACGCGGAGGGGCGGGCGGACGGTACCGAAGAGATAAAGCGCATCGAGCGGCAACGGACCGCATTCGCGATGGTGATGCCGACCGCGTCCGTGACGGCCTTCAAGCAGGCGCTCCTGCAACGCGCATACGATCTCATGTACGAGGGGCAGGTTCTCGCCTGTGACGCCCTGGTTGAATTCCTGCCGGCCGACGACGTCGATCGCATGTTCGAATGCTGGCGGAACGACACCGAGAACGATGGACCGAAGTCCGGCTACTACGAAGGAAAGGGGAGACCGTAATGGCACGCATCAATTGGACGGCGATCGAGCGGGAAGAGCAGGAAATCGAGGACGATCCGATGCTGACGGCCGCCGAGAAGGCACGGCAGATCGCCGCCCTCCACCGAGAGGCGCGTGACGAATACGAGGAGCAGCAGCGCCGCGAGCGCGCCGACGAATTTGGTGATTGGGCGTGACGGCCCATCAGCAGACGGGCGAGATCGCCCCCGTGATCGTCCGTGCCTCCAGCACGACCGGCTATGCGGACTGCAACCGGCGCGGCGCCGCCCGGATGTTCCGGCGCGAGATCGAGGCGGCCGGCTTCCGGTTGCGCCGGATCGCCCGCTCGGTCGGAGCCTGCATCGGCTCGGCCGTCCACCTGAGCGCGTCCACGACCCTGCGGGAGAAGGCCGAGAAGGGGGCGTTGCCGCCGCTCTCGGTCGGGCTCGACGCCGCCATGGAGGGACTGAAGCAACAGGCGGAAACCGCCGAGGATGGCGTACTGTTCGACGGCAACGGGCCGGCTCGTAACATGGCGGACGCCGAGGCGCAGACGCGCAGCATGGCGACCGCCTACCACCACGTCATCGCCCCGCAGGTCGAGCCCATCCTGGTCGAGACCCGCCTGGAGGCGCGCTTCAGTCCGCTCCTGATCGTCTCCTGCCAGTCGGATGTGGTGGCCCGGGAGCCCAACTGGTTGCGGGACCTCAAGACCGGAAAGCGGCAGTCGACCCACAACCCGCAGATCGGCTGCTACTCGATCACGGCCCGCACACACGGCTACCAGATCGACCAGGCCGCCATCGACTTCGTCAAGCGGGTCTCGGTCGGGCCGCGGGCTAAGTCCCCGCAACCACCGCCGACGACGACCTTCCATTCGGTCGCGCTCGTCGAGAACGCGGCCCTCAACGTGCTGCGCCACATCGAAAACGACCTGCTGGTGTTCCGGCACGGCGACCCGGAGCGCCGCCTGCTCGCCGGCGACCCATGGGCGTTCGCGGCCAACCCGTCATCGATTTTGTGCGGGCCCAAATACTGCGAGGCCTGGGGGACGGACTTTTGCCGCGAACACGCGGAAGCGGAGGAGAACGCATGAAGGCGCCGACGACTACGACGAACCGGACCGATATCCCGCAACTGACCGAGCCGCTGTCGGTCGGCCAGTTGGCCATCATCGAGTCGGCACGCGCCGGCGGACGGCTCGACATCGATCTCCTGCACGTCATGGATCGGCGGGACAACCTGCTGGTCGAGCAGGAGCTGATGCATGGCGCTGGATCGTCGGCGTTCGTCTACAGCTTCCCCGTCTCGGGCAAGACGATCGCGGGCGTCTCCGTGATCGGCGCCCAGCACCTCGCGAACGCCTACGGGAAGCTGCGGCACCGCCTGATCGCGTCCGTGCAGAAGATCGGCAGCCTCTTCACCTTCACGTCCTATCCGACGGCTGATTCGTCCATGCGGGTCGAGGCCCACATCATCGCCGATCTGGCGGCCGAGCCCGACTACTACCAGTGCGTCATCGAGGTGCAGGATCTCAACACCGGCAACTCCGTCCAGATGACGCGGCGCGAGCTCCGCTACGAGCGCCGCCAGGACGGCAGCCTGTTCGAGCGCCCCCACTACGATACGATCGCGGAGTCGAAGGCGTACCGGAACGCCATCTTGCGGCTTCTCCCGCAGGACTTCGTCATGAAGTGGAAGTTGCAGATGCTGCAGCTCCGAAAAGAAGACCTCATCACCGAGGATGTTTTGACGGCCAAGCGGGCCGCTGTCATCCGGTTCGCGGCCGCGAAGGGGATCCCGCTCGATCGGCATGCCGTCGAGCGCCTGACCGTTGAGCAGATGGGGGGGCTGGCGGAAGCCGCCCACGCCGAGAACGAAGCGGCATTCGGCCACGCGCTCGCCGCCCTCGGCCTGCGGATCATCGATGTCGAGGATCAGAAGGTCACCACCACGTCGCCGCCGGCCACCACCCAGAAGACAGCCCGTCAGGGCGGCCGCCGCAACGATCCGCCCCTGCAGGGAGAGAAGGATGCCCGTACGGAACCGCCGGCTTCTCCGCCGGCTGCAGCGTCGCCTCCGCCCCCGCCGGCATCTCCACCGCCACCTCCGCCGCCACCGCCCGCGGCTGCGCCGGCTACAACGCCTGCTCGCCAGACTGGCCAGCAGGACGCCATCGACTTCGATGCATAGGGGGACCTGATGCGGATCGCGATTTCGAACTTTCGTGCCATCGAGGACGCGGTCCTGGAAGGCGACGGCATCATCCTGGTGGCGGGCGAGAACGAAGCGGGCAAGACCAGCTTGCTGAAGCCCGTCCAGGCGGCGCTGACCGGCAACATGTTGGTTGACGGCCGGCTCAAGAAGGACATCGGCGCCATCATCCGGGACGGTGCCGATAAGGCGACGGTCGTCATCGAAGGGCCGGAGGGGCGTGTCATGGCGAGCTGGCCGGACTGTCAGGTGAACGCCGGCGGCAAAGCGCCGCGCGCCTCGACGTTCGCGGCCGGGCTCGAGAACCTGGCGGACCTCAAGCCGGAGGCCCGGTCCGCCATCCTGGCGCAGTACTTCGAGTTGACGCCGACCGAGGAAGACCTGAAGGGCGAGATCACGAACGAGAAGATCCGGGCGGCCGTCTGGGGACAGGTCCAGAAGCGCGGCTGGGACGACGCCGCCAAGTGGGCGGCCGAGCAGGCCAAGGAGCTGAAGGGCAGCTGGCGGCAGGTCACCAAGGAGCTGTGGGGGTCCGCCAAGGCGGAAGGATGGCATCCCGACTCCCCGCACTGGACGTTCGATCTACCGGATGCCCAGGAGGGCCAGCTGCTCATCGAAGCCGAGAACGCCCAGATGTGGTTCGAGCAGGCGCTCGGCCAGCAGGCGGTGTCGGCCGACGCGATGGATCGCCTGCAGAAGATCGCCGACGAATTGCCGGTCCGCCAGCGGCTCGTCGAAGAGGCGAAGCAGAAGGCCCAGGAGGCGGCCGACGCCTTCGTGGAGGCGGAGCGGCATCGGCGCGGATTGCCGCCGATCGTCATGGCGGACCGCTTCACGTGCAAGAACTGTGGGGCCGTGCACGAACTCGTCATGATCAACCAGGCGGTTCGAGAATGGCAGCTCTCGACCGAGCCGCTGGACGAAGTGACCATGAAGGACCGCCAGCTCGCGATTTCGGCTGCGGATGGACAGATGGCCAATCGGCGGGATGCAAAAAATTTGGCCGAGCACGCCATCGAGACCGCCCAGGCGGCCGTCCATGAGGCCGAGCGGGCCGTCCGGGACCTGGACGCCGCACGGCGAAAGTCCGTTGATGCCGAGACGGTGGCGGCCAAGCGGGCCGACGCCGAGAAGGCCAAGGGCCGCCTGGAGGCGTTCCGAACCTATCAGGAGGCGCGCCGCCTCCACCGGCAGATCGCCGGCTATCTGAACGTCGCCGACCTGCTGGGCCCGGACGGGCTGCGTCGCCTCAAGGTGATGGCGGCCCTGAAGGGCATTAATGCAACGCTGGCCGGTTTGTGCGATGCGGTCGGCTGGGGGCCGGTTGCGATCAATCCCGATCTGGAGATCACGATCCGGGATGAGTCCGGCGTCGACCGTCTCTTCTTCGACGCCTCTGCTTCCATGCAGTTCCGTGCCCGCGTCGTCCTCACCATCATGATGGCGCAGGTCGACCAGTCCTCCATGCTGGTCATCGACGAAGCCGGCGTCGTGGTCGGCGATCGCCGGAACGCCTTCTTCCAGCTGCTCCGCCACGTCGGCATGCCGACCCTCGTGGCGGTCTCCTATCCGAAGCTCGACCCGGCCCGCACGCCCAACCTGGAACGGGTCGGGTGGGGGCGGACCTATTGGGCGGCACGCGGCCAGCCGGTGCGGCCGCTCGCCGACATTCTGGCGGAAGCCGCATGAGTGAGGAGGATGGAATGGACATGCGGCGCGGCGGCCGGAAGCGGTAGGGGCGGCATGGCGAAGCGGAAGACCCCCATCTGCCCGTACTGCGGCAACCATGCACGCCTCCTCGATAAGAGCGGAGCCGTCTACGGCGGCCGCGACTTCGGGCCCGTGTGGGCCTGCCTGAGCTGCCGGGCGTGGGTGGGCTGTCACCCCGGCACCACGGTGCCGCTCGGCCGCCTGGCGGACGCGGAGCTGCGCCGCGCCAAGATGGCGGCCCATCGGGCGTTCGATGATCTGTGGCGGCGGAAGATGAAGCGAGACGGCTGTCGGAAGGGCGAAGCCCGCGGCGCCGGCTACCGATGGCTGGCCGGCCAGCTGGGCCTGCCGGCTGAACGGACCCACATCGGCATGTTCGATGTCGAGACGTGCCGGCGGGTCGTGGAGGTTTGCCGACCATACAGGAGGGGACGATGACGGAAAATCTGCTCGCATTCGGACAACCGATCACGATCGACCTCGGGGTCTACAAGGGAGACGAAAAGAATCGCCCGACCCTGCTGTTCCCGGTGGATTTCAAGCCGGCGCCCTACTACCGGCCCGAGGGCGATATCAAGTCTGGCCTGATCCTCCACCCATCGGACGCCCCCCGGGCCGGCTACAAGAAGGTCTCCGGCAGGAGGCGGGGTCGGCTGCACTTGTTCTGGAAGCTATCTGGCGTCGGCAATCCGCCGATCGTGCCGACTTTCGAGATGAAGGGCACGATCGCCCCAGACGGGACTATCAGCCTGCCGTCGGTCGATCTGCTGAAGATGCCGAAGCGGCTCTCGCGATCGCGGGAATCCAAGGAGCGCCCGTACACGAAGGACGACCTCAGGGAGGCAAAAGAGCGGTTCAACGACATTGTCCGCAAACTTCGCGAAGCCGGTCTCCAGATCGGCGTTGAGATCGACGAATTCGGCTATGTGTTCCCCTTCGAGCCCGAGATGAAGAAAAAGCCCATCTGATGGACGACAACCGCAAGGCGGATGCGCGGCTGACCGCGTTGGAGAAACAATATCGAGGGGGCGAGTGATGGCTGGCGAGAATGGCCTCAACCTAGTCGGCTATCCGGTGTCGAACGACAGCCCGGACGGGCGTTTCTATATCGTGACGGCCCAGAACCTCCAGGACGCCATCCAACAGATGGGGCCCGAGCGGGCCTTGAGCGTGATGGCGAACGTGCTGGGGCTTGGGGTCGGCCGCACGATCCGGCCGGAACACATCGATGCCGTCATCGACGCGCTGGCGAATGCCGCCCGGCAGATCGCCAAGCTGCCGCCGGGTGCCACCACCTACCAGGGGCAAGCCTGATGGCAGAGAAGCGCCACCTAGTCCGCTACCGGAACGAACGCGGCCACCTGGTGTGGAGCGTCGTCAGTGGACCGCTGACGAAGTTCGAGCGCGGCCGGCCGGATTTCACCGCCGTCGACGTCACCGACGACCCGCGGACGAACGCCGAATTGATGGCCGCCTACTCGCCGGACCTCTACAACGTCATCGCGGAGCTGCGGGCCGCCCTCAAAGCGCAGCATGATTGGCATCTGGCACAAATCCGGGATGACCTCGCTGCCCCGGACGGTCTCGCGATGCCGCTAACGCTTCATCGCATCGGGTCCGTCTCGATGATCCTGGACGATCGTGACCGCCTGCTGGTCGTGCACGTCGACCCAGCGGTCGGCCGCTGGATGGTGGAGGTCATGAACGACAGCATTTCGGCCTACGGGGTCATTTCGGCCGCCGAATACGGCGACAGCGCGCTTTGCAAGAAAACGACGGCCGCGCTCGCGGCCGCGGAGGCGATCGATGGAGGATGACGGACAGGCGATGCCGCCGGCAGCGCTTCGGGATCTGGTCACGGACTTCTTGCGCCGGCTGGAAGGCCATGGAGAGGGCGATATCGTCGACGCAATCGTGTTCATCAACGCGTTCGTCATCCACGCGCTGTGGGACCTCAAGGACTACGCCTACGTCCAGGGGCTCGGCGAGCTGATACGGCTGACCGCCTACGAGGTCGACCGGCAGGCGACCCTGAAGGAGAAGATGGAGACGGACGATCCCGACACGATCGGCGACACGAAGGGGGAAGCATGAGCGGCGACAAGAAACCGAGCCTGCACGTCATCGACGGCGGTTTCGGCTCCGGCATCCAGGTCGGCATCCGGTGGGGCGGCAAGGTGGCGGTGCGAATCTATGACGCGTCGAAGGACCTGACCGTAACGATCGAGCTGGAGCGCGACGCGGCCGTCCGTCATGCCCGCGACGTCCTGACGGCCTCCTATGCGGAGGATGACGTGCCGGCGCCGAGGGCCGGCTGATGGGCGATAAGACCGGCATCGCGTGGACGGACGCGACCTGGAATCCCATCGTCGGCTGCTCGGTCGTCAGTCCGGGGTGCGCGAACTGCTACGCGATGAAGGAGGCGGGCGGTCGCATGCGGCACACGACCGCCTACCGGGGACTGACGACCGGTAGCCGGGCCGGGCCGGTGTGGAACGGACTCGTGCGGCTCATCGACGACCGGCTCTCGCAGCCGATCCGGTGGGCGCGGCCACGTAGGATTTTTGTCAACTCCATGGGGGATTTGTTCCACGAGGCGGTCCCGGATGACTGGATCCTGGACGTCCTGGCCGTCACCCGCCTGACCCCCCACCACCAGTACCAGATCCTGACCAAGCGGGCCTCCCGGATGGATCTCTTCATGAACAAGCTGGGTCGCAACCTCATTGTGCTGGAGGCCGCCATGGAGCGGATCGCGACCATGTTCGACGTCTCGGTCGGGCTGCTGAAGGTCAGTTGGCCGCTTCCGAACGTCTGGTTCGGCGTGTCGGCCGAGGACCAGGAGCGGTGGAAAGAACGGCGCCTGCACCTGCGGTGCACGCCGGCCGCCATCCGGTTCGTTTCCGTCGAGCCCCAGCTGGGACCGATCCGGTTGGCGGAGCACGACGACATCGACCTCTCCTGGCTCCATTGGGTGATCGCCGGCGGCGAGTCCGGCCCGGTCGACGTCGCACGACTGTTCGACATCCGGTGGGCGACCGACCTGTCGGTCGAATGCAGCCAGGCCGGCATTCCGTTCTTCCTCAAGCAGCTGGGCAGCAACTTCACGCCACGGGGCGGCCTGCTGTCGAACGTCCACCACCGCAAGGGTGCTGATCCGGACGAATGGCCGGTCAGCCTCCGCATCCAGGAGTATCCGGCATGAACGAACTACCGCCCCGCGTGAAGCTTCTGGATGAGATCGCGCGTGAAACCGCGATCGAACTCGCCCGCAAGGCCCAGCACCATCAGGTGCTGCCCAATGAGCTGATGGCCATCTTCGGCCTCATGGTCGGCCCCATGCTGGCCCATTGGGTGGACGAGGACGAATGGAAAAAGTACCTCAAAATGCTGACCGAGGGCGCTCTCCTGGCTGGCCGAGTCAACCTGCAGAACCTGGCCGCTCAGAAGGGGCCCCGACATTGAGCGACCCGGAAGCCAAGACCGCGGCCGCCATCCTGGCGACCCCGCTCGACGAGCCGGAGCGGTTCTTCCCCAACGACCTGCTGGCCGTCCGGACGCAGTATCGGGAGCTGGCGCTCCGCTTCCATCCGGACCGCAACCCGGCCGGTTCCCCGGACGTTATGGCGCATCTGTCGGCCCTATACCGGGAGGCTGTTCGGCGCCTCACGGAGGGGACCTGGCGGGAGCCGGGCGTCGAGCGGCTGGAGGCGACGGACGGCCGCCAGTTCCGCCTCCACTGGCGGAAGCGGCACGACTTCGAACTCGGCCAGCTGCTGTACAGCCCGAAGGTGGCCGCCTTCCTGATCGGCAACCAGCACGCCGACAAGTTCGAGTCCGCCTGCCGGGCCATCACCGGCATCCGATACCCGGACCGCCGCATGGAGCAGCACCGCATCTTCCTGCCGGACATCAATCTGCGGTTCGAGACCGTCGACGGTCGCTGCGCGCTGATCCTGCACAAGACGCCGGACGTCTTCTTGCTGGCGGACGTGCTGGCGGCCTGCGGAGGGAGGATGGACCCCCGGCACGTCGCCTGGGTGCTGAACCGCTTCTACGGCCTGTTGTCGTTCCTCAACATCATCGGCCTGACCCACAACGGCATCGCGCTCAACAGCTGCTGGCTCAGTCCCGTGCATCATTCCGGTCTGCTGCTCGGCGGCTGGTGGTACGCGGCGCCGGTAGGCGCGCGCCTCAACTACCTGCCGGTCGCCTCGCATGAGCTCGCGACCGCCGCCCAGCTGGCGGACCGGAAGGCGCACCCGATGCTGGATCTGACATGCCTGAAGGCGCTCGGTCGCGAGCTGCTAGGCGACCGGTCCGGCATGCGGCTGCCGACGTCCGGTACGCCGACGCCGATGGTCGATTTCCTCCGCCAGCCGACGACCGGCCGGGCCATCAAGGACTATGAGATCTGGCAGGAGAAGATCCTGCCGGCTTGCTTCGGCCCCCGTCAGCGGGTCGAGCTCGAGGTGACGGAAGCTGACATCTACCGCTGAGGAGGAGCCCCGATGGGCACAGGACGCTTTGATGCCGGCGTGTACCGGTCCTATCAGCAGAAGACGGCCACGATGAGCCGCCAGCAGCGCTTCACGTCGTCCGGCATGGTCGACGAGCTCAACCCGCTGAAGTTCAAGATCCGCGAATCGTGCGACTCGCCCGCGAACCCACGGTCGACCCCCATCATCCTGGCGTGCGACGTCACAGGATCGATGCAGCACCTGCCGGAGGTGATCATCAAGAAGGACTTCGGCCTCATCATGGAGGAGGCATACCGGCGGGTTGCCGCCAAGCAGCTGGACGTGACGGACCCGCATTTCTGTTGCCTGGCCGTCGGCGACACGAAGTCCGACCATGCCCCCCTGCAGGCCACGCAATTCGAGGCCGAGGCGGCGCCCATGATCGAGCAGCTGCCGAAGATGTACCTGGAGGGGAACGGCGGCGGAAACGGCGGTGAGTCGTATCTGCTCGCCCACTACTTCGCGGCCCTGCGGACCAAGACGGATGCGTGGCTGAACCGGAAGCAGAAGGGCTACCTGTTCACGATCGGCGACGAAGCGCCGCATTCCACGCTGACTCGCGGCGAGATCACCCGCTTCCTCGGCGACCACTCGGAGGTCGACCTGACGGCCTCCGGTCTGCTCGACCAGGCGCGGCAGACCTGGGAGGTCTTCCACCTGTTGATCAAGCCCGCCTATGACGCGGCGCTGCCGCGGTGGATCGACCTGATGGGCCACCAGCGCGAGCGAGTCATCCAGGTCGACGATCACGAGCACCTCGGCGAAATCATCATCTCGACCATGCAGGTGCTGAACGGCGCCGACAAGCAACAGGTGGCGAACAGCTGGTCGGGCTCGACGGCGGTCGCGGTCGCATCCGCCATCAAGGACCTGGTGCCGTCCAAGGGCGGCGACACCGCCGGCGTCGTCACGCTGTAGTGGGGTGGGGCGATGGGGTATCAGATCCGGCGCGGACTCGGGGTCGGCATCTGGCTCTACCAGGCCGTCATGGAGCTCGGTGCTCAGTTCAGTCTGATCGACCGTCGCCCCCTCGACCATTGGGAGGTGGCGGTGCTCTGCAGTTTTATCGCCTTCATGTCGTGGGATTGGATCAAACCCTGATGGGAGCAACAGGATGGCGACCGTGAGCGATTTCCGTGCGGCAGTCCTGCATCTGCACAAGCAGTTCCTGAGCGATCCAGATGGATTCTGCCATGCCAACCCGGACGTCCAGGCCATCTACGGTATCCGGTCGGATCGACCGCGTGCCGATCATAGCGCCGCTATGTTGCGCGGCATCGCGACCCGGCAGGCCCGGTGGCTGGCCGAGGCCGGCACGATCGTCGAATGGTCGGTCGAAGAGGTAGTGGGCGGGGAAGCCGTCCTGGTCGTTGGACGCATCACGGAGGCAAGGGGATGAAGCGGGCGGAAGTCGTGATCGGTGCCGCATTCGGCGACGAAGGCAAGGGCCGAATGGTCGACTATCTGGCGGCCAGGGCGCTGGCGGAGGGGAAACGGACCGTCGTGATCCGCCACAATGGCGGCGCCCAGGCGGGCCACACGGTCGTACTCCCCAGCGGGGGCCGCCACGTCTTCAGCCATCTGGGCTCCGGCACGTTCGCCGGCGCGACCACCTACCTGTCCCGCCACTTTATCGTCAACCCGCTCCTCTACGGCCGCGAATCCAACCAAGTGCGGGCCAAGGGCGCTTGGCCACCCCTCTACCTCGACGAGGACAGCCCAGTCACGACTCCGTACGACATGCTGATCAACCAGGCGATCGAATTTGCGCGCGGCACTGGCCGGCACGGCAGCTGTGGGGTCGGCATCAACGAGACGATCGAGCGAACGGCCGATCCCTATTACGCGCTGAGGGTGGGCGACCTGCGGCGGGGTGACTTTGAAGCACGACTCCACAGGATCGCCAACGAATGGGTGCCGCTGCGTCTCCTGCAACACGGCATGCCGGATTGCAGCGAAGCCGTCCAATCAGCGCTTCGGGGCGGCCGCTTGATGGATGACTTCCTGGATGCGACCGCCCTGCTGATCGGAGACACCACCGGCTTTACCTCCAATGAAGACTGGTTGATGCCGTTCGATCACTACATCTTCGAGGGCGCGCAAGGGCTGTTGCTCGACGAGCGCCACCATTTTTTCCCGCACGTCACCCGCAGCCGACCCGGGTTGACGAACGTCCTCGACATCGCCCGCCGGATCGGGATCGGCGAGCTGGATGTCTTCTACCTGTTGCGCCCCTACATGACCCGGCATGGTGCCGGGCCATTTCCGACCGAGGATGAGATCCGATACGAGGATCGGACCAACCAACCGAACGCCCATCAGGGGTTGCTCCGGTTCGGCTGCTTGGACCTGCCGCTGATCCGGGAGGCACTCGACCGCGACTATGCGGATTGGCAGGAGGGGACATTCGACACCAAGGAGATCCGCATCTCTCGCTCGCTGGTAGTCGGCCACATCGACCAGGTGCGGTTCGGGTCACTATGGTGCCGGCGTCGTATCGGCCACGAGAATTTGCCGGCTGAAGAACTGTTGCGCGCGATCGAGGCCGATCTCGGACTCGATATTTGCTTCATCGCCAAGGGGCCGTCGCGATCCGACGTCGATCTCTGGGGCGGCTTCAGCTCATGATGGTCCGCGCCATCCTGGTCGCGTACGGGCTCGCTGCCTGGATGATCGTCATGGAAGCGGCCGACCTGCCGTGGTGGTGGACGGCGATTGGTGGGATTCCGCTCGGCATCCTTGGCGTGACGGCAATCGTGAGGTCGTGATGCTGCAGAAGGGCGACAAGGTCAATTGGGAGGAATGCCTGCACGGCCATGGCCACGGCTTCTTCTTCTACCGCTACCGGTGCCGGCAGGAGCCGCGCCTGCAGCGGAAGGTCACGTATCGGAAGCGCGACAAGACATCCGAGATCGTCTTCGAGGTGGATGGCACGCCGTGCCGGGATCTCGACGACGCGCTGGAACGGCTTAAGACGCCGCCGGTGCTGACGCCGGCCGAGCAGGCCGTCTATCTTCAGATCGGCGACGAATTCGCCGATCGGCCGCCAGGTGATGGCGAGCTGCTGATCATGTACCGGCTCGCCGACAAGGGCATGATCGAACACGGGGAACGCGGCCAGGTACGGCGGCGCAAGCAGGAGGGAGGATGACCGACACCACGACCGCCTATCCGCTCTGCTGGCCGGCCGGCTGGCCGCGGACGCCCATCGCTCAGCGGAAGTCCGCCTATCAGCGGTTCGGCCGGAATCTGACGGTGGCTCGCGCGCGCGACCGCCTGCTCGACGAACTCGGCCGCCTGGGGGTCCGCTGGAAATCCGTCATCCTGTCGACCAACCTGGAGCTCCGCCAGGACGGGTTGCCGCGGTCCAATCAGCGACAGCCTATCGACGGCGGGGTGGCCGTCTACTTCGAGCGCAATCGGCAGCCGATGGTGATGGCGCGCGACGCATGGACGACCGTTGAGGCCAACCTGGCCAGCCTCGCGCTGGCGGTCGAGCACCTCCGCGGCCTGGAGCGCCATGGCGGCGCCATCATGATGGAGCGGGCCTTCACGGGCTTCCAGCGGCTCACCGACCGAACGGCCCGGCCATGGTGGGTCGTGCTGGGCGTGCGGCCGGATGCCGGCCGGGACACCATCGAGGCCGCCTTCCGGCAACTCGCCATGCAGCACCACCCCGACCGAGGCGGCACGACGGAGGACATGATGGAGCTGACACGCGCCCGCGATGAGGCGCTAGCCTCACACCGAGGAGCAGCCGCATGACGGATCGTTACATGCCGAACGGCCGGCCGGCCGGCGCCTATGAGCGCGAGCTGCTCGTCATCCTCATGGAGGAATGCGCGGAGATCACCCAGGTGGCGGCCAAGATGCTGCGCTTCGGCGTCGACAACATCGCACCGCGCGGCGACACATCGAACCACAATTTACTCGCTGGTGAGATCGGCGACCTGAAGGCCGTCATCGAGCTGATGATCGGATGCGGCCTGATCGACGAGCGGATGATCGCCGACGGCCAGGCACGCAAGCAGAAGAGGCTCGACCGCTACCTGCAGACCGGAGTGCCGGCACGATGACCCCCATCCAGAAGACCGCCTACCAGCACCCCTGCTTCCACGCCCACGAGACCACCCAGGAGCGCTTCTACTGGCGGGACCGAGATCTCATTGCCGCCGTGACCGCCAACGTCGGCATCGAGTGAATGGCCTTCTTCCAGGGCCGTGCGCTCTGGATGGTCAGTATCTCGATCCGGGAGCCGGCAATGGGCGGTTTCCTGCGGCCCAAGCAGGTGGCGGATTGGACCCGCCAGGAGCGGAACCGCGCCAAGGCGGCCGCCATGAAGTGCCTGCAAGGAGTCGGCATCGCCGGGACCGATGTCACGGAGCGGAAGGCCGTCATCATGACGTGGCGGCGCGAGATGACGGAGGAGGAGCGGCGGAAGCTTCCCGTCCATCCCGACCGCCGCCGGGCCTTCAAGGACGGGCTCGTTCCCGTGATCGCGTGAGGAGGAGACGATGAAGATGTCGTACTGGCGGGTCGCCGCCTCATATCCGGCCGCTCTCTGGCCGGAATTCGATGCCGTCGTGGAGAAAGCGGCCGGACGGGAGCCGAGCGACTCCGGCATGGGGTTCGGCGAACGAGACCTCGGCTGGGTGGTCGACACCCAGGAGGAGGCCCGGCTGATTGACGCCGCCCTACAGGGCCTTAAGGGCGTGAAGGTGACGGTAAGGCCCATCTACCGATAGGAGAGAACCATGGGAAATGTCTATGACGGCGGCCAGCCTGACGGCCGCGTGTCGGACAGCCACCAGCTGACGCCCGGCGAGGAGTTGTTCCGGTCCCGCTACCGGCAGCTCTCCGATGCCGAGATCGCCACCCACGACGTCATCAAGAAGACGGCCGCCGAGCTGTGGAACGCCATCGAGGCTGGCGTGCCGGAGGGGCGCGACAAGGCGCTGGCGAAGACGAAGCTGCAGGAGAGTATCATGTGGGCGGTCCGTGGCCTGACGGGCTGACGGACTCTTCTGGGGGGAGGGGCATGAACGACAACCGCAAGGCCTTCTATTGCGTGTATGGTTTGCCGTCCAGCGAGTTGATCGGCCACATCACGGACATCGACCTGCTGGCGTTGCCGCATAACCGGATCGCCTTCACGGTCGAGCTGGAACGGCCGACATTCGCGGCGCGGCTTTTCCGCCGCCATGCCCCTATCCTCTACACCTTCACCGGCTGGGTGTGGCCGGACCGCTGGGAGAACCACCTGGCCCTCCACGTCCTGGACCGCGACCAGCATCTGATGGACCACGTGCACGGCTTCGAGCGCTGGGACACCAGCGCGGCACTCGGCTGGCAGGCGCGGCGACCGCCCGTGGAGACGGCATGACCGGCTGGGCGATCGAGGCCCTCGAGGAACTGCTGGACGCCGTCCAGCAGCCGGGGCCGCCTCTCTCGCCCGAACAAGTCGCCCTCATGCGGGACATCATCGTCGAGCTGCGCGGGTTGGATCTGCCGGCCCCGGCCGTCTTCCGCTCCGACCAGGGCGAGGATCCACCGGAGCTCTCGCTGTCGTTCCTGACCAGCGACCTCGAGATCGTGCTCGTCGTCATCTTGCGGGACGGAACGGTGACCCGTCACTTCCAGACCCGCCGCATACGGGGTCTCCGCAAAGCCCCCTATGGGCGCTGGCGGGAGGCCTGGATCATGGACGCCGCTCTCGACGTTGAGGCCCACCAAAAAAGGATCAGCCGATGAAGACCGTCATCTTCGATCTCGACGGCACGCTGTGCGACATCGAGCACCGCCGGCACCTCGTGGAGGGCGCCGAGAAACCGGACTGGCGGGCCTTCTACGACGCCTGCCACCTCGACGCGCCGAAGCCGGACATCATCGCCCTGACGTGGATCTTCCACGCGGCCGGCCACCAGGTCGTCATTCTGAGCGGCCGCGAGGACAGCGTCCACGACAAGACGCTGGCGTGGCTGGCGGACAATGGCGTCTATTTCGACCACATCATGATGCGGCCGACCGGCAATTACGAACCCGACCAGGAGCTGAAGCGCCGCATGCTGGCGGCCATTCGGGCGAGCGGCGGTCAGCCGTGGCTGGTCGTCGACGACCGCGACAAGGTCGTGGCGATGTGGCGGGCCGAAGGCCTGACATGCCTGCAATGCGCGCCGGGGGCCTTTTGATGCTCAAAAACGCCAACCTTCACCGGCTCGGCATCATCTATTCCGATATCAACTTCGTCGCCATCGTCTTGATCGCGGTGGGGGTGGTTCTCGGTGCCATCTGGGCGGCGACCCGTCTTCTGGAAATATGGGGCCCCAGCCTAGCGGCGGCGACAGCGATCCTCGGGGGCGTGTTTCTTGCCGTTGGGATAGGCCTGCAGCGGGCCGTTGAGAAAGAACGCATGCGGCGAGCCCGCGAGAAGATCGACGGAGGATGAGAAGATGGCCAACGAAGATCCAATCTTGAAGGCCGCCAATGAACTGGCGCGAAAGGCCGCCGACCGCGGCCAGTTGATCGAGCTCGGTTGGGTGGCGTTCCGGCGTCTCGTGCTCGCCGAGGACGCCTCGGGTGCCCGTTTGGCTGAAATGCGGCTCGCCTACCGGGCTGGCGCCCAACACCTGTTCGCCACCATAATCGGCATCATGGATCAGGGCCATGACCCGACGGCGGCCGACCTGCACCGCATGGACCTGCTCGCCGGCGAGGCAGCCGAGATCGAGAAGGAGCTCCGCCTGCTGCTCGCGAACACGAAGGGATCATCCTGATGACCCGCCAGGAAGCCCTCGAACGAGCCGATGCCTTGATCGTGCCGCTGCTGCGCGACGGCGATCAACAGATCTTCGACGCAGCCCGTCGCCCGAATGGCACCATCGACATGCAGCTCCTCATGGAAGCGGCCCTCCGGGCCCGGCAACGGATCGCCGACGAGATCCTGGCAGGACGGATGTGATGCCGACGTTTCCGAACCCGTACCTGCAGCGCAGCTGGTCGGCCATCCGGCACTTCACGTTCGACACCGACCTGCACCTCATGCGCGGCATCGCGGCCGTGCAGGGCCGCCATGGCCGGGACGCCGACTATGTGCTGGCCGCCCCCTACCGGGTCTCGTTCGTGCTCGACCATCAGCCGCTCAGCATCGAGGTCCCGGCCGGCCTCATCACCGATCTGTCGTCGGTGCCGCGGGCCGTATGGAGCATGACCGGTATCGGCCGAGTCGGGCCGCACCTCGAAGCCAGCATCGTCCATGATTTCCTCTACATCGCCTGGCAGGACCTCGACGACCACCGGCCGACGGACGCGGATCGCCGGTTCGCCGACGAGATCCTGATGGCCGGCATGGAATGTGCGGGCGTCGGCTGGGTGGATCGCCAACTCATCTACGGCGCCGTCCGGACGTTCGGCGGGGCCGCCTTCTTTGGCTCCGACGGGAGCCGCTGGGTGGAGGACAACCGATGACCACCGGATTCGTGTTCGGCGTCGTGGAGACCGTGGACGGCAAGCCCCCCATCCTGATGATCGGCGTGCCGAAGGCCGCCTGGGACCATATGGCGGACGGGAAGTGTCAGACGCTCGATCTCACGAAGGCCGGCTACCCGATCCGTATCATGCTCTATGGCGGAGCCGACCAGGATGCGTGCCGGAAGATCGTCGAGGACGCCTGCCGGCAGTTGGGTGTCGCGATCAACGATCAGCGCTTGCGTGACTTTTCGATCGAGCCGAAACCCTGAGGTGGTGATGGCCGAAACCCTCGACCTCGTCATGGACCGTCTCGTCCACGAGACCCCCACGTCCATCATCCGGCAGGTCATCGACGCCGGCGGCACCGCCGAGGAGGTCCTGCAGGTCATGGAGTTCGTGATGGCGGTCGTGGTCTCCAGTGTGGCGGCGGCCGGCCACCATGATGAGGTCATGGCCGGCGTGATGCGGAACGTCAAGCGGGCTGTGGATGAGATTTTGGCGTCCGGTGTCATTCCCGACTTGCAAACCCCACCATGACGGTGGTAGATCCTTGCCCGCCGGTGCCGTAGGGGTCGGTTCCTTCGATTTGAACTCGAGCAAGACCCGAACCCGACTGTTGCCCGGCAGCGAGAGGAGAGTTTCAGGCCGGTGCCGTAGAGGGCCGTTACTTCGCATTCGGAGCGCGTGGTCGTTGGTTCGAATCCAACCCTCCGGGACAATCTCGGGGGTAGCTCAGCGGTAGAGCACGTACGTACGGCGTTCGCTTGTTGCCCGGTCGTTTAGAAGTTTGGGGTCCAGTGCCGTAGGGGACGGATACTTCGTTGCTAAGCTTCGGGTCGCGGGTTCGAGTCCCGTCATCCGGGTCGGGTGTAGCTCAGCGGTAGAGCAGAAGCCAGAAGACGCCGTTCTCGTCTTGTTGCCTGGACGCCGGTTTCGAGGGGTGCCGTTAGGAGTCGGTTACTTCGCTTGCCAGATAGCGTCTGGGGCTCAGCCCCTAACCGGATCCGCTTGTTGCCCCCTCGGTTGATTGGCCGATGCCGTAGGGACGGGATACTTCGCTGACAGGGTCTTCGGACCTACCGGGGATTTGGCGATCCCCAACCCGCCTCGCCTGTTGCTCGGCCGTTGGATCGGATGGGTGCCGTTAGAGGTCGGTTCCTTCGGCTGGTTCGACTCCAGTCCCGGGCTCCTGTGCCCGGGACGCCGCGTGGTGCGGCAAGCCGAGTTCGCCTGTTGCCCCATCGCTCTCGCTGTCGTGCCGGAACCGGCTCCCGTTGATAGGAGGAGCCATACGATGAAGACCAACCGCCGTTCCGCCGCCCCCCTGAAGAAGACCCACGAGGGCGCGGTCGCCTACCAGCACACCACGGCCGAGCAGGATCTGCGTCGCTCCGTGATGGCGTGCCTGCTGTGGGAGGGCGAATTCTACGAGTCCGGCGTCGAGATCGCGAAGCGGATCGGCGACCTGGCTGGAACGGTCCCGCCCACCACGCTGGCCGCCATCGCCGTTGAGGCCCGGAACGTCGCCAAGATCCGGCATGCGCCGCTGCTGCTGCTCGCCCACCTGTGCCGGACCGGATCGGGTAACGGCATCGTCAGCCGCACCTTCCCGGCCGTCATCAAGCGGGCCGACGAGCTCGCGGAGTTCATGGCGATCTACGCCCGGGTTAACGGTGTGGCGCCGTCGGCCGTGAAGCGGAAGTTGTCCGTGCAGGCCCGCAAGGGTCTGGCGCTGGCGTTCCGGAACTTCGACGCCTACCAGCTGGCCAAGTACGACCGTGAGGCCGCCATCCAGCTGCGCGACGTCGCCTTCCTGACGCACGTCCGCATGCGGGACGGCGAGCACGGCCGCCTGCTGGCCAACCTGGTGAACCGCTCCTTCTTCCCGGAGACGACGAAGTCGGCCGGCTTTCCGGTCCGGCGCGAGCTCGGCCTGGATGGCGAGACGAAGCCGAAGCTGGAGGCGCCCGACACCTGGGAGGTCCAGCTGTCGGGCGGCGCCGACAAGCGGGAGACGTTCGAGCGGCTGATCCGTGAGGGGCGGCTCGGCTACCTGGCCCTGCTCCGCAACCTCCGCAACATGGCCCAGGCGGGCTGCGACGAGAAGCTCGTCCGGGATGCCATCGTGGCCCGCAAGGGTGCGGCGTTCGTCCTGCCGTTCCGCTACACGGCGGCGGCGCGCGCCTGCCCGCAGTTCGAGCCGGCGATCGACCAGGCCCTCTCGGAGGCGATCGGCGAGCTCCCGCAGCTGACCGGCCGGACGATCGTGCTGGTCGACGTCAGCGGTTCGATGGACGCGAAGCTGTCGGCGAAGTCGGACCTGACCCGCATGGATGCGGCCGCCACGCTGGCCAGCATCATCAACGGCGACGTCCGGGTCTTCAGCTTCTCGAACAGCGTCATCGAGGTGCCGCCGCGCCGCGGCATGGCGGGCGTCGACGCCATTCAGTCCAGCCAGCTGCATTCCGGCACGGCCCTCTATGATGCCGTCGCCCAGACGGTGCTATTGCCGCACGACCGCATGATCGTCATCTCGGACGAGCAGGCGGGCGAGTTCCAGCAGCGCCGCATGCCGGCGCCGCGGGCGGGCGCGCGTGGCTACGTGATCAACGTGGCGAGCAACCGGAACGGTGTCGGCTATGGGCCGTGGAACCACATCGACGGCTTTTCCGAGAACGTGATTCGGTGGATCTACGAAGTTGAGCGGGCCGGAGTTTAAGGCTCTTTGTTGCCGGCTGTTCGGGCGCGGTCCGTCCGGACAGCACGGGTGGCAGTCGGGCGCCGCCGAGGCGCTCGGCTACCACGTCAATTCGATCGCCCGGTGGGCCTACGGGCAGCTGCCCGTCCCCCGGGTGGTCGAGATCGCCATCCTGGCCATGAAGCGGGAGCGGTTTCCCGAGGAGGAAGAATGTGGTTCTCCGAATGGCGTCGCCGGCGACGCGAGCGGCGAGAAGCGGAAGAGCGACTGAAGGCCGCCCCCATCCGGAAGGCGTCCCGGCCGAGCGGGCCGGCACTCCGTCCAGACGACTCCGACGACATCACCGGCGCCGACATCGTGTTCGGCGCCGCCGGCGTCCCGATGCCGAGCCCGGGCGGCCTCATGGGATTCGCCATCCACTCCGCCCAGGAGGACCGGAACCGTGCTGTTCCGCCGCCTCCCCCGCCTCCGCCGCCTCCCCCGTCTTCCGGCGGCTGGGACAGCGACGGCGGCTCCTCGTCGTCCAGCAGCTCATCCAGTGCCGGCGACAGCGGAGGTGGGGGAGGCGTCTGCTGATGCCACGGACGATCGGTGAGCGCCATCCTAGACCGGTGACCGTGCAGGTCGAGCGTCTGAGTCATGAAGCCATGTCGCTCGAACTCGAACTCCCGATCTTCCGGAAAAAGGTAACGAAGCGCGGTGACGGTCGTGGATCGAGGTTGATGGTGAAGGTTGAGGAAGACGACCTTTTAGGGAAATTCTATTGCGACGAGATCGAGCTCGAGATCACCGGAACGTACAAACTTTGGCGATTCACCAGACGGGAAATTTCGCGCCACACGCTGGCGGCTTTCAGCCAGTGGGACGCTGTGGACAGCGTCAAATTCTATCTCTTCTTGGAGAATATGCAGAACGACCTCCACATGGCCAAGGTCGGAGGAACCATCCCGGATGTCCCGCACTCCACTTGAAAGCGTTCGGGCCATGGAGGCCTGGCGGGCCCGCCAGGACGACTATGCGAGAGGCCGGCGGCTGGAAGTCTTTTGGCCGACCTGCTGGCGGTGCCGGAAGCCCGTCGAGTCCATCACGGACTATGGGGTTAGTCCCATGACGGGCGACTGGCGCTTCCAGGTGTTCTGCCACGGCGCCGTCGAGACAACCGTCATCCCGGCCCGTATGCTGCGCGACGGCCCGATCGAGATCCGGGGCTCATATGCTTTTCGGGGGGATCATGACGTTCCTGCAGTCCTATCACCGCCAGCATCAGGCTGAGATCTCCTGGCGGGCCATGTGGCACGGCCTGTTCGGCATCCAACAGTACCCGCGCTGCCCGTTCGGACGGGATCCGCGCCGCCTGGTGGCGAGCTCGCGGACCTTCGAGGAGGGCGGGCCGGGATCCGCAAACTCGACCCCGACCGACCACCTGATCGTCATCGTGATGGCCTTCTATGACCGCCGCATCCGGGTCTTCAAGGTGCCGGTCAGCGACTTCGAGACCATCGCGATGATGCGCCATCACATCACCGAGCAGATCGAGGTCACGGACGAGATGCTGGCGGCCTGGAAGGCGAAGGCGCGCGACAGCGCCGCGGAGGACTTCTGATGTTGGATCGACCCACAGGTAGGCGTCTTGTGCTCTTCCGCGTCATCCTGGTGACCGGCTTCCTGGCCGTCATGATCCTCGCCGGAAGCTTCGTATGGGCGGTCATCGAAGGTGTCGCTTACGGCAACATATCGGCAGGTATGCGGGTCCTATTCCCGATCGGGATCGCGATCGGAGCGCTGGCGGCGGTGTTGTTGTTCTTCGACATCGTCGCTTCCTCCTGGAGGGACGACCGGTGACGGTTTGGTGACGGACCGTTTTGGCCTACCGTTCCATTCAGCCTTCCGGTACCTTGCTGTCGCCATGCCGATCTTCAGCAGCGCACAAGCCGATCGCATCGAGCGATCCCTCGCCAGGGTCGAGCGCCTTCTGGCCGCCCTGGTGCGCAACTTCAACCTCAACCTCGAAGGAGCAGAGCAGATGGCGGGCACCCTCCAGGATATTCTGGACCGCGTCACCACGATCGAGACCGTCGGCGACTCGACCATTACGCTGTTGCAGACGCTCGCGCAGGAGCTGCGTGACGCTCGCGCCAACGACGACCAGGCCAAGATCGACGAGATCATCGGCCGCATGGACGCCCAGGCGCGGGAGATGGCGGAAGCCGTCATCGCCAACACGCCGGCCGCGCCGCCGCCCGAACAGCCGAGCGCGTAACGGTTCTGGCACAAAAAAAGAGCCCCCGGGAGCCGAAGCTCTCGGGGGCTCTTCGCGTTTCAGGCGCCCGCCGCGGCGCCCAATGGCGCCGGGGAGGAGTGTCGGCGCCGGCCGCTCTCGGGCGGCTTTACGAGATGGGCGGGCCTATCGCCGGCGCCGGCTTCGGCCGACGAACCAGCGGCCGCAGGGTGTCGCGCGACAGGGCGATCTCGTCCCGGCAGGCCTGCCAAAGATCGGCGGCCGCCAGGCGGTCGGGATCGGAGGCCGGTAGGTCCATGCGGGCGAAGCCATTCCGGACATCCGATACCATCGCGGCGGCCAAGCCGGTCCGGCGGCTACCGTGGCGGAGCCGGTCCAGTACACCCGATCCCGTCGTGACGGCCAGGATGATAGAGGGCGCCACCGCTTTCGCACGGTCGATCGCGACCCCATAGAGGGGTTCGCGGGCCCGGAAGAGGGTGGTTTCCGTCCAGACCTTTGACGGCTCCCGCATGAGGTCGTCGACCCCCGCCAGGGCGTCCTCGGCCATCATGAAGACCGCGGGGGCGCGCGTCAGCTCCTCCTCCATGACCTGGTCGGTTTCGAGCGCGATCCCGATCGCGTACGCGTAGCAGACCCGGAGGCGGCGCTGCTCGGCCGTGCGGGCATCGACGAACAGCCGGTCGGCCGTGGTGTCGACGAGGGCGGGCGTGTTGGGCAGCGGGCCGATGTCGGGAATGGCCGAACAGCCGACCTGCCAAATTGCGCCGATCAGCAGACAGGCGGTCCGGAGGGCAATTTGCATTTTCTGCATATCAGTCAGCACTCATTGGTCTGCACGACGCCCGCCATCGCGAGCGCCTGCTGGATGAGAAAATCCCCGTATGGCTGCTGGCCGTTCTCGTGCCAGATGATGGCGAGCACGAGCGGCCTGAGGTGATCGTACGCCCACAGATCCAGGATCTGGTCCTTGTCGAAGCCGGTCCGCCGGCAGACGTCATCCACATAGGCGTCCGTGTCGTTCTCGTCCGGGGGGGCCCAGCGGTGAATGATGCCGTGGATGGTCCGGAGCTTGTGCCGCTCCTGGTAGGTGAGGAGCGTCCGAGCCAAGGCCCGGAGGCCCCATTCGGGGGCCAGGAAGGTGATGAAGCGGGGGTCCGGCTGTTTGGTCGCCATCCCCTGCCATCGCTGGCTGGTCCGCACCAGGTTGCCGGGATTGTTCAATCTCACGCCCTTCGGGATCGTGGAGTTGGCCATCTCAGGTGGCCGTGCGGCTGGTGCCGCCGCCTCCCCCGCCGACCCCGTATCCGCCCGGCGGCTTCTCGTAATAGCGGCACATGGGAGCGCCGCTGGCCCCAAAAGATCGGCTTTGCTGGAGCTCTTTGGTCAACTGCTCGACCGCGGTCGCCAGGCGGCTAATTGCCTGACGGAGCATCTCGATGTCCTCCATCCTACGCCTCCGGTTCGGCGATGATACGGAGGATCCCGTCGATCTCCCGCTTGTCGCCGTTGCTGAAGGTAGCGCGTGCGGTCAGCCAGTACTCCTCGCCGACGGTCCCGCCCTTGTATCGGACCTGCACGTACGGGCTCGACAGCACCGGATTGTCGCGGGTCAGGTCGGCCGAGCCGGCGATCAGGTTCCGCTTCACCTCCACGACCTCGACGATGCTGGCCAGCGTGGCGGTCAGGACGCCGTTGGCATCGATGGGCAGCAAGGAGGTGAAATCGAAGTTGTACGTCACCTCCTCCCACGCCTGCTTCTCGCAGATGACCGGCATGGCTCCCCCCTACGGCCGGAATGTCGTGTGACGCCGCTCCGTCATGAAGGTAGTGGGACGCGGCGGGACGGTAAACAGGGTGGTGCGGCGCTCGACCGTGAAGACCTGGTCGATCCCCTGCCGGAAGGCGAACGGCTGGATGACGGCGGCCGCCAGGGCGGTGTCGGTTTCGGCGGCGAACCCGACCGTCCGCGCCTTCGCACGGCCGACCCCGAAGGCGCTCTCGATCTCGGACGCGATCCCGACCGGGAAGGACCGCCTTACGGTGGCGGCCAACGCGGTCTCGGTCTCGGTCGTGAGCCCGACCGCCTTCACCTTCCGGCTCGTCACCGGGAGGGCGGTCTCCAGACTGGCTGCCAAACCGGCGGAAACCGACCGTGCATGCGTGACCGGGAGGGCTTGGCTGGTGTCGGTCGCCAAGCCGACCGTGCGCGTCTTGAGCCTTCCTAGCGGCAGCGCGGCGTCGATTTCGGTCGACAACCCGGCCGCGTATGTGCGGCGGGCCACAACTCCGAATGCCGTCTCGGTCTCGGTCGCGAGCCCGACCGCCCGGGTCTTCAGTGCTGCGACGCCGAAGGCGGTGTCGCTCTCGATGACGAGGCCGACCTGGCTACCGGATGAGAAGGAGACGGCGAACGCGGTGTCGGTCTCGAGGGCGAGCGCGACCGCCTTCACCTTCGCCTTTCCGACCGCGAAGGCGGTGTCGGTCTCGGTCGTGAGGCCAACCGTCCGGCTCTTGACCGGCGGGGCCGCCAGACTGGTGTCGGTTTCGGCCGCCAGTCCGGCCGCCTTCACCTTCGTCCACGTGACGCCGAAGGCGGTGTCGGTCTCCGCGGCCAAGCCGGCCGCATAGGTGCGACGCGGAGGGGCCGCGAAGGCGGTATCGGTTTCGGCCGCCAGGCCGACCGCCCGTACCTTCGAGCCCGCTACCGCGAAAGCGGTGTCGGTCTCGACGGCGAGGCCGGCCGGATAGGTCCGCCGGGCCGCGGCCGCCAACGCGGTGTCGGTCTCGAGGGTGAGGCCGACCGCCAGGGTCTTGAGGCGGCCGACCGCCAGGGCGGTGTCGGTTTCGAGCGCGATCCCGACCTGGTTGCCGGTCGTGACCGCGAAGGCGGTGTCGGTCTCGAGCGCCAAACCAACCGTACGGATTTTCCGAACGGTTGCCGCCAGGGCGGTGTTGGTTTCGGCGGCAAGCCCGATCGCGCGCGTCTTTGCCGCGCCGACCGCCAGGGCGGTGTCGGTTTCAGTTGCCAGTCCGACCGTCCGACTCTTGACCGGCGGGGCTGCGAAAGCGGTGTCGGTTTCGGCCGCCAGCCCGACCGCCATCCTCTTGGCGGCCGTGACGCTGAAGGCCGTGTCGGTCTCGGTCGCGCGGCCGACGATGGTGGCGACCCTGAGGGCCGTGTCGGTCTCGGTCGCGAGCCCGACCGCCCGTACCTTGCTGGCCGTCACCGCCAGGGCGGTGTCGGTGGAGGTCGCGAGGCCGGCCGGGTAGGTCCGGATCGCCGTGACGGCACCGGCCGTTTCGGTCGTGGTGGCGAGCCCGGCGGCAGCGGTCTTGAGGCGGCCGACCGCGAAGGCGGTATCGGTTTCGGTCGCTAGGCCGACCGCAATGACCTGGCCGGCCGTATCGAACGCCGCGAACCATTCCGGCCGCGGCTGCCGGACGACGGTCGGGTGGCGGTAGACGGCTGCCATGGAGGGCCCTTACGGGTACTCGCGGAAGTACATGGAGGCCCGCCAGGTGTGGCTGGCTGGCGCTGACGGGAACTTCAGCGCGATGATGCCGCCGGCCGGGACCTTGATGCGCTCCTCGGGGGTCGGCAGCCAGATCCAGCCGTTCAGGACGTTGAACGTCTCTTCGACCAGGATGTCGCCGTCGGTCCCCTCGGCCGACCCCGTGTAGCCGGTGCCGGACGTGCTGCCGGCCGCAGCCGCCGTCGGCGCGGCCGGATCGAACTTCCTGGGCGTGAAAGCCGTGACGGTCGCGGCGGCCGTCTTGCGCAAGATCTCGATGGCCACCATCGCCGAGGTGGCAGAGCCGGACTGGAAGATCGTCGCCTTGATGAGCTCCAGCGGCACGGCGGCGCCGGCCTTGATCTGCAGGATCGTGATGGCGGTCGAGATCGCCGCGCCGCCGTCGCCGTTCTTCGCCACGTACGTGGGGACAATGAGGGACATCGTCTACATCCTCAGCAGGACGTTGGGATGGGGCTTGTGGGGCGGGTTCGGCACCGTTTGGAGCGGAAGGGCCACGATGCACATCTCGTCGATGCCGGACGTGCCGGCCTCGGCGCGGTATTTCAGCTTGTAGCTGTGGCTGCCGGGCGTCGGCGTCTCGACGATCAGGAAGAAGAGCGGCATTTCGGCGCCGACCGCAGCCGCCTCGCGCTCGCACTCGGCGTCGTAGCCGACCGTATCCTTCTCGGCCTGCCAGCGGGCCGAGCTGTTGGTGGCCGAATGATCGAGCATGCCGCACATCAGGATGGCGTGCGGGACCGGCTGCATGCCGGTCGCCGCCAGCTCCAACCCGTCCTGCTGCGAGCCCGTGACGGTGGTGGTCTGCCGGGTCCGCTGCTCGGCGTGCTGGGCGTTCTGGAATTTGCTCCAGTCGAGCACGATCAGGGTCTGGTTGCGGAGCGTGACGGTGGCGGCGCCATTGGATTGCAGTTGGATCTTCATCGTCCGGCTACCGGAGACCTTCGCCATCCCGGCCCACGGCACGAAGTTCGTCGTGTCCTTGTTCTGCAGGGGCTCGCAGGCGTTGTAGTGCGTCGTCCCGTCGGTCAGCCGGACGTTGCCGACGTTCACCGACGAGGTGCCGACTTCCGCAAAGCCGATCACCAGGTAGTCACCGGCCGACAAGGTCGCCGAGACGCCATCCACGTAGGAGCCGGAGGTGGTCGTCACCGACCCGGTGTTGACCTGCACCTGCTCGGTGGACCCGAGCTCCAGCACCAGCACGGCCGCGCCCTGGAAGCCGGCGGTCGTCCCGCCGGTCTCGACTGACCGCTCAAGCGAATGGGTCTGGCTGCCCGGGCTGCCGCCGGACGTAAACTTGATGCCCCCCATCATGGAGGCCTCGTCGGTGGTGTCCTGGGACTCCAGGTTCAGGTCCGCCCTGGCAGCCGCGGCCGTGTCGTCATTGAGGCGCGTGCGGACGTCGCTGTTGACGGCTCCGATGTCGGCCTGCAGGCAGTAGATGACGGCGTGGTCCTTGCTGGCGTTCGGCTGCCATGTCAGCGCGACCTTGTCCGAATAGGAGGCGCTCGACATGGTGTCGCGGCCGCGGTCTTCCGCGTAGGCGTAGACGCGATCAGCCAGCCCTTCCGCATACCCCGGCACCACATCGGCGAATTCGAAGACGCCGATTTCGATCGTGCCGTCGATGGTGGTGCCGAAGATGTCGGTCGTGACGCCGGAGATGGAGACGCCGGTGCCGCGCAACTTGGTCGAGCCGGAAGCGGTCCGCCAATCCAGGCCGGCTGTCGTCACGTCGACGAAGTCGGAACCGGAGACGTTCGTCTGGCCGCTCGTCCCGTAGTTGGTGCCGCCGAAGCTCCCCAGGCTGGTGGCGTTGTTGGTCGAGGCCGCGTTTGCCGTCCCGGCGTAATCGGTCGTGAAGTTGAAGGAGACGCACCCTTTCAGGGTTGGGTTACCTGACCCGGCGTTGAAGCCGGTTCGGCTCGCAGACGCACCTCCGTGCCGGGCGAACATGCAGCGGCTGTAGGTGTGGTTCCCTTCGTTGTAGACGCCACCCGCCTCTCCGTCCGTGTAAAAGAGGGTCTTCTCGACCGTCCAGGCCGACCCTTTGAAGTCGGCCATGCCGCTGCTGTTCCCGCCCTTCAGGAAGATGCAGTCCTTGACGGTCCCGCTACTGCCCAACAGGGCGTCGAACGGCTTGTAGTAGGTGTGGGTCTGCCAGAACTGCAGGAGTTCCAGATCGACGTTCGTCTCCGTGATGTCGAGGTTGTCAGCTGACGATCCCGTGTACTTGAAGGCCGCCCCTTTGCTGCCGTCATACTGGAGGGGTCCGGAGCCGGCCGTGACGAAAGCGCGAAAGCTGTGGCCGGAGCGGGCCCGCAGAATGGTCCTGAAGCCGTTGTTCGTGCAGCCGTCGATATTGGTTCCGACCGAGTGCTGGACTTCGTTGTCGGCGTTGCCGGCGTGCAGGAACTCGCCGATGTTGTTGCCCGTGTAGGAGGCTTCCCGGCCCGCCTCCCAGCCGTTGATGGACGAATAATCGGGCGTCCCGACACCGGTCCCGGTCCCGATCGTCGTGATGGTGTCGGCCATTCCAATAGCCTATCGGCGGATCACAGAACGGCGGGACGCGAAGCCCAACAGGGCCAGGCGCGTCATCGGGATACGGTCTTGGTCCTGCAGGGCGCGGCCGATCCGCAGCTGCTCGACGGACTCGATTGAGTCGAGGTCGAGTCGCCATAGTCGGCGCTGACGGATCTCACCGGCCGCCTCCAAGGTCGGCTCCGCCAGATGCCGGACGTCGTCGATGGCAACGCCCGGCAGCTGGATGATGCGGAACGGCGGCAACTGCTCGAGCCGCCCCCATTGGTGGCCGTCCGGCATGATGTCGACGACATCGCCGCGCTTGTACCGCATCGGACCCGGATCATCGCGGGTGAAGACCAGCAGCTCACACATAGGAGTCCGGCGCCCCCATGTGGTGTTCGGCCTTCGGCCGCAGGTCGAGATCGAACAGCTGATCGAGTGCCGGGTGATCCTCCGGCACCTCCGTCCAGACCTCGACGCCCCGGATGGTGGCCTGCAGGCGGACCGTCAGGCCTTCGGCCTTCCAGCGCCGCACCATCTCGGTGCGGTCGACCTGCGGGAACTGATGGGCGTACACGCAGTCGAAGATGCCGTCATCGAGGAACATCACCTCGTGGCGCTCTTCCTTGCGGACCGTGACGACGTCCGCCTGGGGGGCGAACTCGATCGGACGACCGATGATCGGCTCGTCGATAGGCCCGACAAAGGCGATCTGGCTGTTCGGCAGGCCATCGCTGCCGATGAGATCCGGTAGCCGCACGGGCCGCCAGATCGTCTCCGGTTCGTATCGGGCCCGCAGCCGGCGGTTCTCCGCATATTCCTGGCCGGACAGCTGAAGGATCTCCTCGCTGCCGTCCGGCCGCCAGATCCGGACATGGAACCAGCCGGCCGTCGGGAAAGAGGCGTGGTGGAATTGGTGGAAATGGCCCGGGATGACGAAGCCCCGCGGGGCGATGCGGCGCCGGAAGAAGATGTTGCCGGCGCCGCGCTGGCCCGAATCGGTGATGAAGCCGAGCCGCATCATTTGCGAAACACCTTCAGCTCCAACCGGGCGATGCGCGCCAGCGCGTCCGCCAGTTGGACGAGGGCGGTGCTGATCTTCTTCTCGACGGCGTCGATCCGGACCGCCATCGCCTGATCGCGCAACAGACCGGCCGCATCCCGCGCATACAGGTCGTCGATCTGCTCCTCGATGGAGGGGCCTTCGGGAGGCGGCGGCGGTGGTGGTGGAGGCGGCGGCGGTGGTGGTGGAGGCGGCGGCGGCGGTGGTGGAGGCGGCGGTGGTGGAGGCGGCGGTGGGACCGTCGGATCGCCGATGGCGGGCAGCAAGCCGGTCCCCTTCGGGGTTCCGAACGCGATCGCGTGCTGGATGGTGAGCCGGAAGCCGCTATCGGCCTGCGCGGATGCCCGCGCTTCCGCCAGGCAGGCATCGTAGCGGGCCCGATCGCCCAGCAGGGCCAGCGCGCCCAGCAGGGAGGCCGTGTAGTCGCCGGAGCCGCGCGGGCCGTTGTGGAGCGGCGGCGGGTTCTTGGCTTTGACGGTCGCCCAATCCAGATACGGGGTTGGGTTCTCCATGTCGGGCGTGCCGTCAGCCCGCAGGGGGAATTCCCCCATGGTGAGCACGTATGCGGCGGCGGTCGGCCCGTAGGCGTCCCAGCGGCCGCGTGCCCAGCGGCCAAACAGCTGGGCGATCTCCTCCCAGCCCTCCAGGCCCTGCTGGGCGGGCCGGCAAGCCGCCATGCACTGGTAGTCGCCCATCCAGGGCGCCGTCTGACGGGCACCACCGCCGAACAACTGCGGGTCGATGAAGCCGAAGGCGCGACCGACCGTGATGAGGGTGCGGCTGTAGGGGTGATGCCACTGGTCGATCGGCTCCGCCATGTAGGCCGGCAGCGGATCGGCCTTCATCCAATCCAGGATGGCCTGCCGGTTGTTGGACAGCCGGGTCGCGAAATAGCCGGTCGGCAACAGCCAGTCGGGAATCGGCCCCCACCGCTCGGCGTTCCGCATCATGGACGTGATGTCCGTCAAGTGCTCGATCACCCACGCGATGCCGCGCGCCTCGCCGTTGATGACGAGGTTGCCGCGCGCGCCGCCCAAGTAGGAGGTGTTGCCGTTCGAGAAGAAATTGTGGTTGCACCAATACTGGCCGACCATCAGGGCCCAGGGATCGCCCGTCAGGTAGAAGAGGATGTCGAAATCGGCCGGCTGGTGGGCCTGGTCGAAGTTGTACGAGGGATCGAACCGGTACGGCAGCACCGGCGAGCCCCATTCGGGCTTGATGGAGGCGCCGGGGAAATCGTCCAGAGACAGCGGCCGTCCCGTGACCTCGTCGACGAGGAAGAGCGGCATCGATCCGCAACCTTCCAGCCTCGACCGCATCGACCGCAGCGCGGCCGCGTCGCCGGTCATCAGGTAGAAGGCCTCGTGGGCGGTCTCGGCGCCGATGTCCGGCCGGCCACCCGGGTCCGGCATCTGCGGGTTGATGCCGCCGAAATCGCCAGGCACGCGATACAGCTGCGCGTCCGGCACGGCTCCGAAGCCGGTCAGCAACCCCTCATCGAGCAGCGCCCGGTCGTACGTCGGCGCCAAGCCGGCCGCCATCACGGTCGAGCGGCTGAACACGATTGGTCGTTCGCTCTCCTGCCAGCGGGCGACCGTCCCCCACCGCATGCCGCGCGGCGCGTCCAGGACGCCGACCTGCCGGCCATCTTCCCGGATGATGAGTTGGAAGGCGGCGAGGTCGATCTTGTCGGTCGGCGGCCGGAGCGTGGCGGCGCCGGCGGCGCGCGCGCTGCCATGCCGGCACCACACCTCGGATCGGTTCGTCACCCGGTCGCGCAGGATCGTGATGGCTGGCAGGCCGGGCGTGAAACGGGTTTTCCAGAAGTCGGTCGTGAAGTTGGGGCCGAAATACGGCGCCATCGGCGCCCCTTCGGCCTCCGAGTAGGTGGCGACCACCTGGCCGCCCCGCAGAGCCTCGATGGTCAACATGCTGTTCTCCCCCTGACCCTTTAAGGCGTGTAGCCGCGGATATGGCGGTACAGCGTCTTCGCTTCGCCGTTCATGGCGGCGGCGACGCCGCGGCCGGGCGGGAACAGCCGCTGCGCCCACGTCTCCTTGCCGCCCTCGACGAGAATCCGGAGCGCGCCACCCTCGACCGGGGCCGTGTTGGAGTTCCGGACCGCGATCTGCAGGTCCATCTTCATGAACTGGAAGCAGCACTCGAGGTCGTACTGGGTGATGTCGCGATCGGTCGCGCCCAGCACGGCCAGCATGGCCGGGTACATCGCGTCGGCGTCGACCCGGATGATGCCGGGCGCCACCGCGGTCGCCCAATCGGGCAGCCGGGCATCGGAAACGAAAGCGGGCGCCTCAGCGGCCGCCTGGTCGGTGTCGCTCATGGGGATCTCCCGTTAGGCGGCGCGGTAGAAGCCCGCCGCATTGAACTGGATCGTGACGTCGGAACCGTCTGTGGTCACAGCGAAGTCGTGGTGGGTGAGCGGGACGCGACCGCTGTCCGCCGCGCTCTCCTGGTAGTAGACGATCGCTTTCGTGAGCGTGTTGTTGGTGGCGCCGCCGGCCGCCGTCCAGGTCTGATCGGGCAAGTCGACGTCGACCCGATCATTGGTGTCGTCGACCGTGATGGTGCCGGTCAACGACGTCTTGCGCGCGTAGTTGGTGAAGTCCGCTTCCGTGTTGCCGGCCGCGCCCAAGAGGGCCGCCAGATCGTCGCGGTCGACGAACGTCGATTCCGCCTCGTTCGCCTTCAGCAGCATGACGCCGACAACCGACGCCGAATCGCGGATCTTCTCCGCCACCGCCCCTTTGGCGATGTTGAACACCCCATTGGCCATGGGACCTCTCCTTCAGTGGGATGCGGCGCCTCACGGCGCGGCGAAACCGCCCTTCAGATCCAGTAGCGGATCATGACGTAGGCGGCGATCGAAACAAGCACGAAGGCACTCATGGCGTGCCAGAAGCGGGCCCGGCCCCACGAGAGGCCCGACACCGCCACCGCCATGCCGATGAAGAGCAGGACGTTGGGGAGGATCGGCACCCAGCTGTCCTCCATGTCGGTCTGGATGCCGAGCCGCTCGAGGATCCGCCAGACGAACCACCATCCCCGATAGGCTGCGGCATTGAAGATGACGAGGCCGAGGCCGAGCAGCAGAGCGGCGCGCTCGCTGCACTCTCCAAGGGCGATCTTGAGGTGCATGACCCGCAGCAGGCAAAAGCTGCCGATCACGACGCCACCCAGGATCCACGGTGTCGTCAAGGCAAGGACCAGGTCATTCATGACGGGTGCCGTTCCGCCGCTGCGATTTCAGCAAATCGCCGACCCGCTCTTCCGGGGAGCGATCCGACTCCATGTCGCGTAGTACCTGACGGAAGTTACCGATCTCTTTCTGCAGCAGTCCCGCTTCATGCTCGAGCCGACCGAGTGCATGATCGATTTCGGAGCGCGACACATGCCGGCGCGTCAGCTGGGTGGCCAGCCAGTCGTAAAGCCGCTCAGGAGTGATCATGAGCTGCCCCGTCTGGTCCATTGGCTTTCCAACAGCCGACCGATGTCGGCCCGCACCTGGTCGATCTGTTGCTTGACGGTCTCCAGGGAGGCGATTTGCGACCGCACGGTCTCGAAGGAGGCCCGCTGCTCGACCAAGGCAAGCCGGATGTCCACCATCGTATCGGCCAGCCGGTTCCACGCCACCACACGGGTCTCGTTCTCCTTGGCGTGCTGGCGGACAAAGAAGACCAGCAGGCCGGCCAGGAAGAGCATGCAGAACGTCAAGGCGACGATCGCGATGTTGCCGGAGCTGAAAAGCGCCTTAGCCCCTTCGGCGACGATCCCGCCCGCATCCTCCATGACGGTTCTCCGCCCGAATGTCGTGCATGAACGACGTGGCAACCTTATGGCGCCGGCTGGGCGGGCCAATTCGTCGTAATGTCGTGGTCCTCGATGGCCAGCAGGGCGGCCCGCAGGGCTGCGGCGCTGCCGTCGGCCGGCTGGATGGCCTTGATGGCGTCCTTGTGGTCCCAGGCCGCCACATAGTGGCTTTCCACCCAGAGGCCGACCTGCTGGCCCATCGAGATCGCCATCGAGCCATCGAGCTCGTGCACGATATCGTCGGCGTCCCGGAAGCCAACCTGGAACGGCTGCTGGGCGACGGTCGCCAAGATGGCGAGCGACACGATGCCGTTGACGTTCACCTTGTCGCGGTCATCGCGGGTCTGGACCAGGAAGGTGATGTCGGCCGGCGCCTCGCCGACCGTCACGCGGGCGCCGCGGGCGATCAGGAGGTCGCGCAGATCGTCGATTTCCTTCATCCGCTTCGCCTTAGCGGCCACCAGGTCGCCGACCAGTGGCTGGCGGATGAAGGCCTGTCCGTCCCACAGGTCGCCGATCTTCGCCACCCCATCCCACGGGACCAACAGCCAGGGAGGGATCACGTTTGCGTTCTCGGCCACGATGATATTGCGGATCGGCCGCGGCAGCTCTCCCGGCTCGATCATGGCGAAATCCGGCATCGTCCCCTCACCGATATCCGATCCGGACCGCGCCGCGCGCGCCGCGGCCACCGAAACCACCGCCGCCCGCGCTCGCGTTGGAGGCGCCGCCGCCGCCGCCGCC
>FRDC01000962.1_pt1 | contig 109223 bp, 103 predicted proteins | sample 1106171 | NCBI WGS metagenome assembly FRDC01 (sample SAMEA3930566, study PRJEB13176) | freshwater metagenome | biome: Drinking water system; feature: drinking water; material: water | place: Singapore | collected 2014-12-20
CATTCCGCGCGGAGAATAAATCAGACCTTCCCTAGCGGGAGACACGGCCGGATTGTATAACGACCGGTTAAGCCTTCTCTTGACCGTTGGCTGAGCGTGACGAGCTTCAGCGTCATTCTCTGGAGAGTAGCGGGGACGTTGAATCGGATCGACGCGGTAAGAGTCGAGAGCGAGCGATGTCACAAGGAAGCCGTCAAGCAACGTCGCGCCGCCGGGGTCATGGCTGAAAGCGAGCCGGGTAAAGGATCGATCTTTTCAACACGGTTCCTTGTAACCAAGAATATCGGGGACCATCGTTGAGGGGCGACCGGCAGGCCCAAGAACATGTGACGGTGGATCGGATCGACGGCCGACACATGCCGAGCTCGATCGGTTTCCGCCCACGCGTGTGAGGTTGATATGACTCGGTTGACCGCCGGATCGGATCACCGGACCATTCTCATCGTGGACGACAATCCGGCTGCCTTGTATGTGAAGAGTCGACTGCTCAGCCGACAGGGCTACCGCGTGATCGAGACGAATAACGGCCGCGAGGCACTCGCCATGGCCGCCGCGGAACGACCTGATCTGATACTCCTTGACGTCAATCTGCCGGACATCGACGGTTTCGATGTGTGCCGGCAACTCAAGACACAACCCGAGACCCAATTCATCAAAATATTGCAGACTTCCGCCGCCCGCATCGGCGCGCCGGATCGGTTACGGGGGTTGGAAGTCGGCGCCGACGCCTATCTGATTGAGCCGGCGGAAGAAGAAGAGTTGATCGGCACGGTGGAGGCCCTATTGAAGCTGGGCCAGCATGAACGGGACAACCGGCGCCTCATCGAACGTCTCAGCGAAAGCGAAGCACGCTATCGGTCCCTCGTCGAGCGGATGCCGGCGGCCATGTACACCATCGATCGGGACGGCCGCATCACGTTTTACAACGAGCAAGCGGCTGAGTTGTGGGGGCGCCGGCCCAACCTGAGAGACAGGGAGGATCGGTTTTGCGGGTCTCACAGGCTGTTTTGGCCGGACGGAACACTGTTGCCGCACGACAAGACGCCCATGGCCGATGCGGTGCAGCACGGCACAGTCCTGCATGGCCAGGAAATCATCATTGAACGCCCGGACGGCACCAGGCGCCACGTGATCGTCCATATCGATCCATTGCAAAACGCGGAAGGCCACATCATCGGCGCGGTGAACCTGTTCACGGATATCACCGCACGGAAGCGTCGAGAGGACCAGCTGCGTGAAAGCGAAGAACGGTTTGCGCTCACTCATCGTGCAACAGGCATCGGAACCTTCGAGTGGCGACCGGACTCCGGACAGGTCATCTGGAACCGAGCTCACTATGAACTGTTCGGGATCGATCCATCGAGGCCCTGCAGTTTTGAACTCTGGCGCGATGCAGTCCATCCGGACGACCTTTCCAGGACGCTGCAAGCCGTCCAATGTGTGCTTGACCGGGGAGAGGGTGTGATCGATTCGGAATATCGGATCGTCCGACCGGATGGGGACATCCGTTGGATGCAAGGCCTCGGCCGACTCTACTCGGCGAGCGAACGAGAACCGAGGCGAGTGATCGGCATCTGCCTGGACATCACGGATCGCAAGCGAGCGGAGACGGCGCTTCGGAGGAGCGAAGAAGAGTTCCGCACGATCAGCAACGCGGCGCCGGCATTGGTCTGGGTTTGTAATGCCGACGGACAGATCATTTACGTGAACGAACGTTGGTATGAATATACCGGTCAAACGCGCGAACAGGCGGTCGGATTTGGATGGGCGGAGACTCTCCATCCCGATGACCACGCGCGCATCCTGACATATTGGGAGCGATGCCGGGCCGCTGGAACCACGTATGAAGGCGAATGCCGCTACCGTCGGCACGACGGCGCCTATCGGTGGCACAGCTTTCGAGCCTTGCCGCGGCGAGACGAACAAAGCCGGATTGAGGCGTGGTATGGGATCAGTATCGACATCCACGTGCGCAAGCAGGCCGAAGAGGCGCTCCGCCAGAGCGAAGAGATGTTGCTTCTGGCTCAGCGGAGTGCGCGAGCCGGGGTGTGGGACGTCGATCTCGTAGGCGGTAGGGTTCGATGGTCCGAGCCATATTATGAACTCTATGGGCTCAGCCGGGAGGTGATTCCATCACAGGAAGGTTGGATTGCCAGCATCCATCCCGAGGATCGTGCGCGGGTCGAAGCGGAGTTTGCGAACGCGATAGCAAGCCGAGGGGCACAGCGCCTCGAATTTCGCATTCTGCGAGACCGCGAAGTGCGGTGGCTCCATAGTGAGGGTCAGGTGATGTGCGATGCCAACGGTCGGCCCGTTCGAGTCGCGGGACTCACCTGGGATATCACCGAGCGGAAGCGGGCCGAAGAGCAGCTGCGAGAGAGTCATCGGTTCGTCAGTGAAATGACCGGCGTGCTTCCCGGCGTGCTCTATGTGTTCGATCTCCGCGAGCGCCGAAACGTCTACGTCAATCGACACACGGGGAAGGTGCTCGGGTATAGCGCGGAAGAGGTGCATGCTCTGGGGACCGAATTTATCCCTTCCGTCTTGCACCCCGACGATGCACCGCGGCTGCAACAGCACCTGGAATATCTGAAAGACTTGGCGGATGGAGTCACGGCCCAGATGGAATATCGCTTCCGCCATCGAGACGGATCCTACCGATGGTTCCTGAGTCGTGATGTGGTGTGGCAGCGGTCCGCGGAGGGTGAGGTGCGCCAGATCCTTGGGATGGCCACGGATATCACGGAACGGAAACAAGCCGAGGAAAAGCTGCGTGAAAGCGAGCTGCGGTTTCGCGCGCTGGTCGAACGTATCGGCGATGTGTTCTGGATATCCGACCCTTCCTCGAAGACCTTGCTGTATGTCAGTCAGACATTTGCCGACATATGGGGCCGTCATCCGCGAGAACTGTACGACCATTTTGGATTGTGGATGGATGCGATCCATGAGGACGATCGACCGAGAGTGGCCGCAGGGTTTATTGAGCGTATCTATGCCGGAACATATGACATGGAATACCGCGTCGTGCGGCCGGATGGTTCGATACGATGGATCCATGATCGAGGCAAACCGTTGGGCATTGGGGATCTTGTCGCCGGCGTCGCGGAGGATATTACGGAACGCAAGCAGGCGGAGCGGGCGCTACGCGAAAGCGAGGAGAGGTTCCGCTTGTTGGCCGAGGCGATGCCGCATTTCGTGTGGCAGACCGATGAGCAAGGCCAGGCGGAATATGAAAATCAGCGGTGGTACCACTACACAGGTTTGACGCATGCGACGACGGGACGGGGCGGATGGCTCACGGTCCAGCACCCGGACGATGCCCCACGATTGGCCGAAGCATGGAAGAAAGCCGTCGAGACAGGCGGGGAATACGATGCCGAAACGAGATTCCGCCGCGCTGTGGACGGCACTTATCGGTGGTTTCGCGTGAGAGGCGCCCCGGTACGGGATGCTGAAGGCCGCATCCAGTCATGGGTGGGTACCTGCACGGATATTCATGATCGCAAGGAGACGGAGGCCGCGCTGCGTGAGAGCGAAACACGGTTTCGGAACGTCTTCGAGCATGCAGGGACAGGAATCGCCATTGCCACGCTCGATGGAAGTTTTGTCCAGTGTAATCCGGCCTACTGCGCGATGCTGGGCTACAGCGAGGAAGAATTCCGACGGCTGAGATTTTCGGAATTGATCCATGCCGACGACCGTGCCGACAACCTTGCCGAGATTGAGCGATTGCTGAGGGCGGAGTTGCCCAACTTCGAAATCGAGAATCGGTACGTGCACAAGAACGGTCAACCGGTGTGGGTGCACAAGTTCGTCTCGTTGCTGCGTGATCATGCCGGCGAGGCGAAGTATTTGGTGGCGTTGGTGACCAACGTGACGGAACGGCGCAAGGCGGAGCAGGCGCTGCGCGAGACGCAAGCGCGTCTTCAGCGCTGGAACGTGGAGCTGGAACAGGCCGTCAATGAGAAGACCGCGGAATTGCGGCAGTCACAGGATCGCCTCCGGACGATGACGAGCGAGTTGAACCTGGCCGAGCAGCGCGAACGCAAACGCCTGGCCACCGAACTGCACGACCATCTGCAACAGATGCTGGTTGTCGGCAAGTTGACCATCGGACAGGGGAAACGAGTGACTAATAGCCTGCCTGCCTGTGAAGCCGTTCTCAAGAAGGTCGACGACATCCTGTCCGACGCGTTGACCTATAGCCGGACGTTGGTCGCGGAACTCAGTCCGCCGGTCCTGCGGGATCATGGCCTGGCGGCCAGCCTCAAGTGGCTGGCGGAATACATGAAGACAAAGCATACGCACACCGTGACCGTCGCCGTGCCCGACGATACGGAACTCACCCTGCCGGAAGACCAAGTGATCCTCTTGTTTCAATCGGCGCGGGAACTCTTGATCAATTCGGCGAAACACGCCGGTACCGGACGGGCGACGCTCCGGATGGACCGGCGAGCGGACCAGCTTCGCATCACCGTGCGGGATGAGGGCAAGGGGTTCGAGCCTGCGGCGACGGCCGGAACCCCCAGCGGTGAGCTTTCCTCCAAGTTCGGGCTCTATAGCATTGAGGAGCGTATGCGGGCTTTAGGCGGTTCGTTCATCCTGGAGTCCGTTCCGGGGCACGGGACTAGCGCGACTTTAATGGTGCCGTTGACGACGAACGCAAAGAATCAAGAGACCACAGCCGATGATTCGCCGCTGATCTCTCGTCGTCCTCACGCGAACGGCGCGTCACAAGATCCGTGTCTTGGCGATCGCCCCACGATCCGGGTGTTGCTCGTGGATGACCATGCGATGGTGCGGCAAGGGCTGCGTTCGGTGCTGGACGCCTATGCGGATATTCAGGTGGTCGGGGAGGCTCGGGATGGATCGGAGGCGGTCAAACTCGTCGAGGAGCTCCGGCCACGGGTGGTGGTGATGGACATCAACATGCCGAAGATGAATGGAATCGAGGCGACGGAGCACATCAAACTTCGTTACCCGGACACCATGGTGATCGGCATTTCGGTGAACATCGGAGACGGGAACAGCGACGCAATGCGGCGAGCCGGAGCCGCTACGCTGCTGACTAAAGAGGCAGCGGTGGAGCAACTCCATGAGACGATCGTTCAGGCAGTGGGATCGTAGATACTCTCGAAAGTCGATTCACCGATAGATCTCATCCGTCCCTTTACTGCTGCGGCGACGTATCGATGCCAGAGATTGGAATGTTCGCTTCTTGCGGACAAGCAAGTGAATGAGCAGAGGTCAAGCGTCCCATTCTAATCGCTAATTGTGTCCTACCCTTGACTCCCGAAAAAACAGCTTGTTAAAGTCGAGGTTGTCGTGTTTCGTATGCTTCTGTATGTTTGTTTCCTCCCGATAGGCTATCCATGCACTGTATCTCAAACTTGACCAAGTTGTTTCTATGGGCGGTGTGTCTCGCAGCCGGGACGAACGGCATGATCGCACAGGCCGGGCAGGGACCCATTGAATTATCTTCCCGATCCGCCACACCCGGTGCCACCTTGGTGCTGAATGGGAAAGGGTTGGGAACCTTTAAGTCGACTCAATTCAACCGGGTGACCGTCAATGGAGTGTCGGCATTGGTGCAACGATGGGACACAGAGGCCATCGAAATCAAGGTTCCCTTCAAGGCCACCAGCGGTCCGGTTGAAGTGTTCATGGGCAAGAAGAAGCTGTCCGCCGGGCCGTTGCTCATCACGGCTCCTCGGATAGACGCCATCACGCCGACGGAAGCGGAACGGGGAACCACGCTGCAGATTACCGGGCGTCATTTCGGCCTTTCGGCTGGTGCGCGTGATCCGAACACGATGTTCGGCGTCAATGACGTGGTGGTCGGTGGGGTCGTGGTGCGTCCTAAGCGGTGGAAAGACGACAAGATCGAGCTTGAAATTCCGACGAATGCGGTGAACGGTGATGTGGTGGTTCGGCTGGCTTCCTCCGATCCGCTTCCGGACGGATCGTGTTGCGCTCCGGTCGAACATGTCGTGAGTAACGCCGTTCCGTTGAAGCTGATTCCGTCCATCAGAGTGGACCCGGTCAGCGGGCCGGTGGGGACGAAGGTGGTCCTGTTCGGCCAGGGATTCGGAAATGCCAAGGAATCGATGGACGATGGCGTACTGATAGGTGAACGGCCGGCGACCATTGCCCAATGGAAGGACGATGTCATCGTCTTTCATGTCCCGCTCGACGCGCAGTCGGGTCCGTTGGTGTTGAAACATCAGGGACGGGAACGGGTGCTGGCACAGTTTACCGTTCATGTTCCCCGCGTCACGTCCATGACTCCGGCCAGTGCGCCCATCGGGACGTTGCTGCGCATTAACGGCGAACACTTTGGGTTTTACTCGGAGAGCGGATCGACTCCCTACAACTTCATGGACTTCAATACCGGCGAGAATCGCGTCGAAATCGGCGGGGTGCCGGCGGTGATCTACCGGTGGAACGATGACCGGATCGATGCGTGGGTGCCGTTCAGCGCGAAGTCCGGCAAGGTCGTGATCTATCGGAGTGCCAACACGCCGAACGTCGGCGGACTCTGTTGCGCCGAGCGAAGAGCGCTCGCCGTCGAGGCCGGGGACTTCATGTTGGTCACACCCGTCATCGAATCGTATGCACCTCACACCGCGGGATTGGATGCCACGGTGACGATCAAAGGCCGGGGGTTCGGCACCTTCCTCAAGACCGCCGAACATGCGGACTTTGGGTTGAATCAAAAAGCCTATAAACGACGCACCGACGTCGAAATCAACGAGCCGGGTGAAAATACCACCGTCGTGTCGAATGTGTCACGGACCGAAGTCTTGTTCAACGGCGCGGCCGCACTGGTTCAGTCATGGACCGATGAGGAAATCGTCGTCAAGGTCCCGCACCGTAATCTCTACGGCATCGGAAAGAAGGGAGAGTTTTTCGATAACCTGGCGACCGGGCCGTTGGTCGTTCGCCGGGGATCATGGGACTTGCTTCCCGATGGAACCTGTTGCTCGCCGAAAAAATGGTTGACGCTTGAAGCCGGACCGTTCACCATCGAGGCGAAAGGGCTTCCCGACTCAGGCTACTGGGATAACAACAGACCTGACGCGAGTACCAATCAATAATGCCGGTGTGGTTCTCTCGCCTCGGTCACCCCACGCGACAGAACGTAGTCGCATCGCTCGGCATCTTACTCGGAGCATTGCTCCTGCCGCCTCAATCGGCGGGAAACGCCGATTCCAACCTGTCGGTCATCGCCCAAGCGAGTAGCACGAAATCAACGTTGATGAGCATTCAGTTTCGCACGCCTCAGCAGGGGTGGGCGGTAGGAAGCGGAGGCACAATCCTAAAGACCACCGATGGCGGCAAGAGATGGAAACGGGTAACCAGCGGGACGTCGACTCTGTTGACGTCGGTGTTCTTTACGGACCCATCCATTGGATGGGTGGCGGGGAGCGGAGGATTTCTGAGCCGCACGACGAATGGAGGCGAGTCCTGGGTTCAACAAGTCTTGGATACGCAACAGCCACTGTACGCCGCTTATTTCTCTTCTCCAACCGTCGGATGGGTCGTCGGAGGAGGAGGCACGATCTTTCACACAACGGATGGCGGCCAACATTGGGCCGAACAGGTCAGTGGGACGACGGCGGCCCTTTATGCGGCGCATTTTCTCGATGACCGGAAGGGCGCGATTGTCGGTGCGTTGGGCACCGTCCTTTCCACGGACAATGGGGGGGCGAGCTGGACTCCGCAAGAAACGCAGAATGCGGCGACCTTGTTCGACGTTTTTTTCACGGATGCTACGACCGGATGGGCCGTCGGCAATGCGGGGGCCTTGTTTCAAACCACTGATGGTGGAGCAAAATGGGTGGATCAAACCTTGCCCTGCGGCAAGACGTGCACAAAGGTCATCGATCTGTTGAAAGTCCGCTTCACGAGTCCTCAAGAAGGTTGGATTGTCGGCGAGCGGGGCATGCTGTATCGGACGGCCGACGCCGGCCACACCTGGAGTGAGGGACGATCGATCACTCCATCTTCATTATTTGGTCTCAGTTTTCCAGACGCTGCCCGTGGGTGGGCCAGCGGGGAAAACGGGACCATCATTCATCTCCAACCAGGGCGTTGATCCTCCATCGGTTCATCCGATTCCTCTCTGCTTTCCGGCGATTTCGAATGTTCTTGTCTCTATTCGGTGCGCTTCTTGATTCTGATCTCCGGGCAGACATCGAGTCGAGGATGAGAGGGATTAGGCGAGCCGCCTCTCGATCAGGCCGGAAGAAATTCTGTCGCGACGCTGTTTCCTCGGGTACGGTTTCGAACGTTCATCCTGAAAGTGTCACTTCGAAATTCGCGGGCTGATCCAACACTCCATGACCCATGCCGATCTCCGTTGACAAATGTCTGTGGCCAAATTAATGTAGTGACATCACTACAACAATGGACAATTGTATGCATATTGGATTACGCGAAGCGAATCAACAATTTTCTCGCCTGATTAAAATGATAAGGGGCGGACAGGAAGTGGTCCTGACTGAGCGAGGAAGGCCATTCGCAGTGCTGAGACCGATTCGGAAGCGAGACCAGACGGCCATTCAACGGTTGGAGGCTGCGGGCTTCTTGCGTCCTGCAGCCAAACGTGCCGGCCTTCCGGTGTGGAAGCCGAGGCCAGCTACAGGGCGTCCCTTGGCTAAGACGATGCGGCAAGAGCGAGACAAACGGTGAGACAGAGTCGCTGGGCGTATTTCGATGCTAGTGTGCTGGTGAAACGATATGTCAAGGAGCCGGGGTCATCCGCCGCGCGACGACATTTGCAGCAGTATCGATTTCTGTCCTCGGCTGTCGCCCCGGTCGAAGTGTTGTCCGTATTGAGCCGACGCTGCCTGGTCGGAGACCTTACGCAACGTCATTTTTTAGCCATCCGGTCGAGGATCCGGAAAGACCGCAGCTACTGGGAGCTCGTAGAAGTCAGTGGGATTGTTCTGAATCGGGCGGAGGAACTGGCCCAACAAACCGGCTTAAGAACGCTTGATGCCCTCCACCTTGCCTCGGCCCTCACATTCCAAGCCGCTTCAGGACTCACCATTCCCTTCGTCACCGCGGATGTGAAACAGCACAAAGCAGCCGAACGACTTGGACTACATCTGATTTGGGTTGAATAAAACCGCTATGGCCCATTGCGTTTTCTTGGCGACCGATGTCGGCAGCATACTGTGCGCTCATTTATTGCTCGGCGATTGGCCTTGTCGGTCTTCTCCAGACCCATCACTACCGTCTTGAGGATCACTGGGTTGTGTTTTTGACGTCCGCTTATTGGCTGGCGACTGGCCTTGTCCCTTGCCAGCTGATGCTGCTCCGTGCGTCTTGGATTCTCCCGACTGCAATTGTGATGTGCGTTTGTTGGCGGGTGATTGCCCTTGTCCCTTGCCGGGTGATGTCGAACCATGCTGTATGGTTCTTTCCTCCGGCGAGGTCTCGGCATCCGCCAATCCTGCAATACCGTGCCCTGTGAAAATGGCTGCTACTCCGATCAACAGGACCCGAAAGCCAAGTCTGTATTGCCGTCTCATTGTCCACCTCCAGTGTAGACGGAACTCAAGACGCAAGGGGTACCTTCAATAAGCAATCAGTAACTGAATGTGCAACACGTTCGAGTATCGCCAGTGTAGCGTGTCGTTGTACTCATCATGACGAGGATTCTCCCTAGGTCTCTCATGCTGGATCCCATTTCGACATTGTGAGCTAAATTTTCGGCAGGAGGTACATTACCCGCCTGTGGCTATCGTAAGCTTGCACATTCCGCTCGAGAGTCGCATCCGTACTGCTGGATAAGAGTCCTCCATGCGTCAAACCATTCGGCTTCGAGGTCTTGGCGCGACAAAAGATGTCCAACTCATGTAAGCCGGCCCGCATAGAATTCGGCCGCGATTCCCTGTTGGAGACAGTGAGATCTTTTTAAGGTATGGCACCGATTCGTGACGCTCGAGCCGCGAGACTCCTTCGGCGATTATGGGAAATGGTGCGATCGATGATGGCCCCGCAATTCATGCATTTCCAGGCATAAAAGACGAGAAAGAAATCTGAAAACCGTTCCAACATCATCATCCCCTTGCACTTCGGACATTCCATTGATCCCTCCCAGGTCGGTTAGGTTCACAGCTAATGACAAGGTCAAGCAAAACCTACGCCAATTCGCCGCGGTGCGGTATTGCAAGGAGTTGTAGGCTACGTAGTTAGACTAGGTAGATGATTTTCAAAATATTGACGATGCACGAGAGTGTAATCCGTCAATGTTTTGCCGGCTGCTGTGAGAAGGGCGCCTATGCACTTTCTTGTCTGGGTAGGCGGTCGGGTCGGTATCGGCTTGCGAAGATCCAGATGGCAGTGATCTTTCGATGAGCAGCTTTTACTTTGATTTGCATGGCGTACGGATTCTCGAGCAAGCTATTCCTAAGCTTTTCACGAGAAGCGCCACCGGGCCCACGCATTTGAAGCATGCCGCTCCCGCTCTGCAGCTGCGGGCGCTGGGATCAGTGCCGCATCTACTGAACGACGAGGTTGCAGCTCGGTGGCTTAACCGCCTTTTTGTAATCCGATTTCACAACCAGTATGATTTCAATGGGCAAGCTTAGAATTGAGCTTACCCAGACAGGCACGGCGAGATGATCCCTCCAGCACTCGAATCGTGGGCATTTTGGACGGGAGTAGCCGGTGTGGTGTTCCCGGCATTGGGGGCTTTATGTGGCGGTTTATCGTGGTGGTTCTCCTCCACCATCAAGTCTTTGAAAGAAGAGATAGACGTCACTGAGGGGGAAAAAATCCAAGCGCTTACTGAAACCGTTTCCTACCTGCAGCTGCCAGCAGAGTGGACGCTGAAAGCAGGCGTCGTGCTCACGGCGTTGGGAGCCTTATGTGGCGGCTTGTCCTGGTGGTTTACTTCCACAGTCGGCGACATGAAAGAAGGAGCCCGTCGGCATTTTGAGGAGGAATCTAAAACGAAGCTGGAGGTGGCTGCGCAGGAAGTGTTGAGGGCACGCCAGGAAACGGCGAAAGCGCTCGCGGATGTGGCTGTCGCGAACGAGCGTGCTGGAAAATTGGAAGCGAAGGCAGCGGCACTTCGAGACCAAGCGGCGCGAGTGGAATACATGATGAGAGCCGCTGAAGCACGATCCGAGGAAGCGAAGAAAGAGGCCGCGCAGGCCGGTGAAGGAACGGCTAAAGCACTGGCCGAAACTGCGGCCACTAAGGAGCGCGCAAATAAGCTGGAAGGGGAGGCAGCGGCGCTTCGAGAGCGAGCGGCGCGAGCAGAAGCCGAACTTCTAAAAGTCAAAGATCGCATCAAGAGAAGAATAATCTCAGATGCTCAGCGCGCACGCCTCCTCAAGAAGCTGAAACCGCTGCCCAAAGAGCCAATAGGCATCGTCGCACTATTGGGGGATGAAGAAGCAGTCAGCCTTGCAAGACAGATCGCGGATATTCTTAAAGAAGCCGGGTGGGACAACATCACCGTTAAGCAAGCCTTGTTTAGCGGTAGAGTGAGAGATTTCGAAATCAGGATTCGAGACCGTCAGAACATCCCGTCATTTGCAGTACAGGTAGGGGAAGCTTTTGATTCCATCGGGTTTATGCCTACGGCAGTTATTGATCGCTCCGTGCCCGACGGGGCTCTTGAAATCGTTGTTGGCATGAAGCCAAATTCCGAATAGCATCTGATTTGATCATTGTTCCCTTCTGCTCCACGCCGATTTCTGCTGCTTCGCAATGTCACGAGTATTGTATTGACTATGGCGGCTACCTTTCGTCAAGAGTTTGCCTCTTGATGCTTGTTGTCCGGGCGTCTGCGGGAACGGACACAGACATTCCCAAACCCGGTTCATGCCAAGGCTGAAGGGTAGGACCCTCGTAGCGATAACCTCCTTGCACGGGATCAGCAGTCAGGAGCAAGGGAGTGTCCAGGTCCAACACCTCGAACCCTTGCATGCCCAAGACTAAGCTGAAGGAGCATCCCATGGCGATGCGCGATTCGAGCATGCCGCCGACCATCAGCTTCAAGTTGGCCTTGAGAGTAAAGGCTGCAATTTCCGCCGCCTCCAGCACGCCGGTTTTCATGATTTTGATATTGATGTAGTCGGCGGCGTTCTGTGCGACAATCTTCCGAGCATCATCGAGGGAGCGTACGGACTCGTCCGCCGCGACGGGAATGCCGGTTTCTCGCCGAATGGCGGCCAGACTGTCGAGGTCATCCCGCACGACCGGCTGTTCCAGCAAGACCATCGTCCCGCCGAATTGCCGGACCCCATCGGCGAACGCAAGACACTCCGCTCGTGAAAACCCCTGATTGCCGTCGCCGATGAATGAAATGCCGGGCAAGACTCGATGTAAGGCTTCAAGTCGGCGGACATCTCCATCCACATCCTTGCCGACTTTCATCTTGAACAGGCGGAAGCCTCGCTCATACCACCCGCAAGCAAGGGACAACGTCTTCTCCTGGGTAGCGATCGGAATCGTGATATCGGTGACGCGGGGACGCACATCGGCACCGCCCCAGAGCCGCCACAAGGGGATACCGGTGGCACGGCAATGCGCATCGAGCAATGCGGTCTCGATACCGCACCGCGCAGAGGGTTGGGCAGGGGCTTGCTCTGCCAGGTAGTGGGCTAAGCTTTGGTAGTCACGAACCGACCGGCCGATGAGTGAAGGCGCAAGACGTGCCAGCGATTGGAGGCAGGACCAGCGATCTTCACCGCCGACTTCAGGGAACGGCGCTGCTTCCCCATAGCCATGAATACCGTTGCTGAGTGTGATGCGGACAAAGACATTCTCCGCGGCGATCCGCGTCCCCGTCGAGACGACGAAAGGGTCCGTGACGGGCGTATCGATCGGCCAGAACGTCACGTTTTCGATACAATCATTCTTCATCGGATCGCGTGGCTGCGTCTCACAGTAGTTTAGGAGTAAGGTACTCTCTGCCATTCGCTTCGTAGGGCCAGCCTCCGCAGCCATGACGAAGTGAAAAGCGATTCGCCCATACCATCGGATTCGGCTATCCCAGTCCGCCGAGGCGCGATTGGAGAATGCTGATGGTGGCGATGGCGGCCGTTTCGGATCGCAAGATGTGCTGACCGAGGGTGATGGAACAAACGTTTGCCTGCTCAGCCTTCTCCATTTCTTCCTTGCTCCAGCCTCCCTCCGGCCCGATCAAGAGCAGCACGGAGCCTGTCACATCTTGTGGTAGTGCGACCGTTTGTAAAATTTTTCCTTTCCGTCGCTCGGCAAGCATGAGAGTCACTGTACCGTTTGCCTGCCGTGTCAGCAATGAGGCAAGTGATTCCGGCTCCGCAATCGTCGGTATGTGCCACCGTTCGGATTGCTGGGCGGCTTCCAGCACGATGCGCCGCCAGCGGGCAAGTTGGTGGCCAACACGGTCGGCTTTGAGTTGCACCACACTGTATCGGCTTTCAATCGGCACGAGTTCATCCACGCCCAGCTCGGTGGCTTTCTGAATCACCCAATCCATCTTTTCGCCCTTGAGCAACGATTGGCCGAGGATCAGACGAGGGGTGCGGCGCGGCGGTTCTTGGATCGTTTCGAGAATCTGGCCGGTGACCGCCTGTTTGGATACATTGGTAATTCTTGCCAGGTACTTGGTGCCCTGTCCATCGCCGAGCCAAAGGGTTTCCCCGACGGCGATACGGAGACTATCCCTGATGTGAATCAGGAGATCGTCTGTGATGGAAATGGCCGGCGGGGCGACGCATTGAGGAGGAACGAAAAATACGGGCATGTGGCCCTGGAGATGTGGACGGCGATGATCTACTCGAAGAATGTCTTCATCTTGTCGAAAAAGCCGTCGCCGTTGGTTTCCATGGTCATGCCGCTTTCTTTGGCATACTCCATCAGCAGCTCTTTCTGTCTGGCCGTCAATTTGGTGGGAATTTTGACCTTGATCGTGTAGACCTGATCACCGGTCGAGCCGCCCTTCAGGCTGGGAATTCCCAAGCCTTTGATGCGAAGCACCTTGTCGTGTTGTGTGCCGGGCGGCACCTTGATGACGGTCTCTCCTTTGAGGGTCGGGACTTCCACTTTCCCACCGAGCACGGCGGTGACGAGGTTGACCGGCACATCACAGACGATATCGAGGCCCTTGCGATGAAAGATCGGATGGGGCTGAACGGTAATGGCAACGTAAAGGTCGCCCGGGGGGCCTCCGTTGGGGCCATGTTCTCCTTCATTGGAGAGACGAAGTCGCATGCCGGTTTCAATGCCGGCCGGGATATGGACGGCGATGGTGCGTTCTTTGTACACCCGTTGACGTCCCTGGCAGGTCGCGCAGGGTTCCGTGACGAAGTGTCCGACGCCTTCGCATTGACCACAGGGCCGGCTGACGCTGAAAAATCCCTGCTGGAAGCGAATCTGTCCCGCACCCTTGCAGCTCGTGCAGGGCTTGATGGCGGACGCTGACTTGGCGCCGGTGCCTTTACAGTCGACACAGATTTCCCAGCGCGGAATTTTGAGTTTGGCTTCTTTGCCGTAGACGGCTTCCTCGAACGAGATTTCAAGGTTGTACTGGAGATCATTGCCGCGTTCGGCTCGCGTCGCTCCGCCGCCTCGGGCCTGACCGAAAAAGTCCTCGAAGATGTCGTTAAAGACGTCCCCGAATCCGCCACGACCAAAATCGAACCCGTCAAAGCCGGGTCCGCCTTGTTGGGCACCGGCATGCCCGAACATGTCGTAGCGTTTTCGCTTGTCTTGATCGCTCAGGGTTTCGTAGGCTTCGTTGATCTCCTTGAATTTCTCTTCTGCGGATTTTTTCTGATGATCGCCGGCATGGAGGTCCGGATGGTGCTGGCGGGCCAATTTCCGGTAGGCCTTTTTAAGATCGTCGTCGGATACGTTCCGATCGACGCCGAGAATTTCGTAATAATCGCGCTTAGACACGGCCGCCATTGCGTATGGAAGTAAGGAAATCGCCCGAGTTCTCGATCACGCCGGGAACTCGGGCACTCTGATGCGCTATTCTAGGCTATTTCTTGTCTTTGTCTACTTCTTCAAATTCCGCGTCCACGACTTTCTCATCGGTCTTCGCCTCTCCGGTCCCGCCGGAAGATGAGGCACCCGGTTGAGGACCAGGAGATGCGGCGGCTTTCTTATACATCTCTTCGGCTAATTTGTGTGACGCCGTCATGAGAGATTGGGTCGCCGATTCGATGGCCTCGGCGTCGGTTCCCTCCAGCGCCTTCTTGACGGCGGCGACGGCATCTTGAATTTTCGTCTTTTCTTCCTCGGAGACCTTGTCTCCGTACTCAGTGATGTTTTTCTCGGTTTGATAGATCAGATTGTCCGCCTGGTTCTTCGCTTCCGCCAGTTTGCGGCGTTTCTTATCTTCTTCCGTATGCGACTGCGCGTCCCGAACGAGCTTCTCGACTTCATCCTTGCTCAGACCGCTGGAAGCCGTGATCTTGATGGATTGCTCTTTCTGGGTCGCCAGATCCTTTGCGGAGACATGGACGATGCCGTTGGCATCGATGTCGAACGTCACTTCGATCTGAGGCATGCCCCGTGGCGCCGGCGGAATGCCCACCAAGTCGAATTGCCCCAGCAGTTTGTTGTCATTGGCCATTTCCCGTTCGCCTTGGAAGACCCGAATCGTGACGGCCGTTTGATTGTCCGCCGCCGTCGAGAAAACCTGACTCTTCTTCGTGGGAACGGTCGTGTTGCGTTCGATGAGTTTGGTAAACACGCCGCCCAGCGTCTCAATGCCCAAGGACAACGGCGTGACGTCGAGAAGCAGGACGTCCTTGACCTCTCCCTTGAGCACTCCGCCTTGGATCCCGGCCCCGATGGCGACCACTTCATCGGGGTTGACGCCTCGATGCGGGTCCTTCCCGAAGAAGTCTTTCACTACTTGAATGACTTTGGGCATGCGGGTCATGCCGCCGACCAAGACGACTTCTTGAATATCCTTGGCCGTGACGTCCGCATCGGACAAGGCTTTGCGGCAAGGTTCAATCGTGCGTTGAATCAAATCATCCACCAGTTGTTCGAGTTTGGCTCGCGTCAGTTTCGTGACCATGTGCTTGGGGCCGCTGGCATCGGCGGTGATGAACGGCAGATTGATCTCCGTTTCTTGGGACGACGAGAGTTCGATCTTGGCCCGTTCCGCCGACTCCTTCAGGCGTTGGAGCGCCATCCGGTCTTTCCGCAAATCGATGCCCTGATCTTTCTTGAACTCGTCGACCAGCCAATCCATCACGCGGAGATCGAAGTCGTCTCCGCCGAGGTAGGTGTCGCCGTTGGTCGACTTCACCTCGAAGACGCCCTCGCCGATTTCCAACACGGAGACGTCGAAGGTCCCGCCGCCCAAGTCGTACACGGCGATCCGTTCATCTTTCTTCTTGTCCAGGCCGTACGCCAGAGAGGCGGCCGTCGGTTCATTGATGATACGGAGCACGTTCAGACCGGCGATCTGGCCGGCATCTTTGGTCGCCTGGCGTTGGCTGTCGTCGAAATAGGCGGGGACGGTGACTACGGCTTCCGTGACTTTTTCACCGAGATAATCTTCGGCCGTCTGCCGCATTTTCTGCAGTATCATCGCCGAGATTTCCGGGGGGCTATAGCGCTTGCCGCGCAATTCCACATGCGCGTCTCCGTTGTCCGCCTCGACCACCTTATAGGGAAGCCGCTTCATGGCTTCTTGAACCTCACGGCTCTTGAATTTTCGGCCCATCAGGCGCTTGACGGAGAAAATGGTGTTTTCGGGGTTGGTGATCGCTTGTCGTTTGGCGATTTGGCCGACCAGACGTTCAGTTTTATCGGTGATGGCCACGACGGAAGGAGTGGTTCGGCTCCCTTCGGCGTTGGCGATCACGACGGGGTCTCCGCCGCTCATAATCGCCACACAAGAGTTGGTGGTCCCAAGATCAATACCGATGACTTTACCCATTGGTGGACTCCTTCCTTCTCGACAACGGCGACTGAAACAGGTCAGTGCGTCGTTGAGTCATGTTCGCTTGCCTGAGCTGGACCCGACGAGACACTGACCATGGCAGCCCGTAGAATCCTATCGTGTAAGCGATACCCTTTTTGAAACTCGTCCAAGACCTTATTGGCCGGCACGTCGTCGGACGGCCCGTATGAGACGGCTTGATGGGCGCTTGGATCGAAGTCTTGGCCGACCGTTTCGATCGCCTGCACGCCGAACTTGGTCAGGGTGCCAAACAGTTGCTTGAGCGTCAGTTCCACACCCTGTATGAGGGCCGAATCGCCTCCGTTCGTCCGAGCCGCCTTGATGGCCCGCTCCATGTTGTCGACCACCGGGAGCAGCTCTTTGAGGAGCTGTTCATTCCCGAATCGGATCTGCTCACGTTGATCGCGTTGGATAAGGCGCTTGTAATTTTCAAATTCGGCAGCCAGCCGGAGATACTTATCATTGAGCGCGTTACATTCTTCCGTCTTACCGGCCAGTTCTTGCTGAACCGAGGAGTCCGCCGAATTCAAAGCCGGAGAATCTTCCTCTAAGTTCTCGATTGTATTGGCGTTTGACTTTTCTTGCTCTTGATCGTGACTCATCCTGATACCTATACAAGCGGTGAGATATCCATAGGAGGAGGGAAGTCAACGGGTAGCGGGAAAATAAAAATGTGCAGATACTTACAAGGAGAAGGCTAGACCCATTGCGTCAGGCCTTCGCCGTGGGCACGGCGATAGAGGAGTTCAAGCCCATGAAGGGTCAAGAACGGTTCAATATGTTGAATCGATCGCGCCTCCGGCGCGATCACGGTGGCTAATCCGCCCGTGGCGATCACATACGACGTGCGCCCCATTTCCCCTTCCATCCGCTGAACAAGCGTGTCCACCAGACCGGCATAACCGAAGATGAGCCCCGATTGAATACTGCCCGCCGTATCGATTCCAATGACGGTTTTTGGCCGGGCGAGTTCCACTTTGCTCAGCTTTGCCGCTCTGGTAAACAAGGCGTCCGCAGAAATGGCCAAGCCCGGTGCGATCACGCCTCCGAGATATTCTCCATCCCGACTGACTGCGCAAAATGTCGTCGCGGTGCCGAAGTCGACGATGATGAGATCGCGACGAAACTTCGCATAGGCCGCCGCCGCGTTCACGATACGGTCGCTCCCGATTTCCTTCGGGTTCAGGTATTTCAGGGTCAAGCCGGTATCCATGTCGGATGAGACGGTGAGGGGAATACAACCGAAGGACGTGTGAACCATCGATTCGAAGGTTTCCGTGAGGGCCGGAACGACGCTGGAGATGATCGCACCGGTGATCCGTTCAGGGGCACGCCCGTCTCGAGCCATGAGACTTAGACAAAGAACACCGTATTCATCGGCGGTGGTCTTGGGATCGGTCGCCAACCGCCAATGAGTCAACAGCGTGGATCCGTCAAAGATCCCGGCCACCACGTTGGTATTTCCGATGTCGATCGCGAGGAGCATCGCACCATTCTACCCGGCTCGATGCGCTTTCGCTACTCATCTCAGATGGACGACGTCGGCCGCACGGACATCGATGAGGGGCATCGGTTGTGAACGAGCGGGAGAAGGCAAGGCTCTCACTTGTAGCGCCCCGTCGACGGACAGCGCTTCCGCGATACCGACGATCGGTGGATTGTTCGTGAACTGGACGCGAACGTGACGCCGCAGCGTGGCACAGCGAGCCGTATAGGCCTGCCGCAGCCGGATCGGCCCGGCGGATCGAAGCTCGTCAAGACATTGTTCAAGTTCCAGAAGCAGTTGAGCAATGAGTCGATTGCGGTCGATCGTTCGTTGAGAGGCTTCCATCAGGGAGGCTGCGATCGGCTGCAATTCTTCCGGAAAAGAATCCGGCGGGACATTGACGTTGAGTCCGATTCCAATGACGACGACTGGGTCATTAGTCGTGACCAAGCTGCTCTCGCAGAGAATCCCGCCGACCTTCCGCTCACGGAAAAGCAAGTCGTTCGGCCATTTCAGCGAAAGGGACACGGCGGCCACCTGCTGAGTGGCTTGGGCCACGGCAAGGGCACTGACCAAGGGGACCCAGGACAGCCATTGAGAAAGGGAACGGGTGTGTCCCATCCCACGAACGATGACGGAGCAGTAGATGTTCAATCCCGATGGTGAGAACCACGTGCGTCCATGTCGGCCATAGCCGCCGGACTGGCTTTCAGCGACCACGACCGTGCCGTGTGGCGCGCCATTCTGAGCCAGCGACAAGGCCTCCTTGTTGGTCGAGGGGAGAACTTGATGAAGATACAAGGATTGCCCCAGAGAAGTGGTCGCAAGGGTGCTGCGAATACCGTCGAGGCTGAGTGGGGGAGAAGCGGCCATCAATAATTATGAACGTCGGTGTCGCGATGAACGAGTCAAGGCCATGGCAAGGCTGATTGTTGCCGCCGGGGCGGAATGGGTGAGTGCTCCGATGGAGATGCGATCGGCCCCGGCTGCCGCCATGGCTCGGACGTTCTTCAACGTGATGCCGCCCGAGACTTCCACAAGGGTCCGCTTATTGATCAACGCCACCGCACGTCGAACCATGTCCGGATCCATGTTGTCCAGGAGAATAACATCAGGCTTTCCCGAGAGCGCGTGTCGAACATCGGAGAGAGATTCCACTTCAACGATGATGGGTAACGCCTTGGGCCGACGCGCATGGGCGAGTCGGCAGGCCCTTTCAACCGGTCGTCGATTGCCTTGGAGGAGCGCCAGGTGGTTGTCCTTGATCAGAATGCCGTCACTCAATGATTGACGGTGGTTCACCCCTCCGCCGAGAGACACGGCCCACTTTTGAAGCGCGCGCCAGCCCGGAAGCGTTTTCCTGGTATCCAGGATACGGACAGGGTAGCCGCGCACGGCTTGACAGAACCGTTGCGTCAACGTGGCGATCCCGGAGAGGTGTTGGAGAAAGTTCAAAGCAACCCGCTCGGTCCGTAAGATAGACCGCCCGTCGCCCTCGATAAGGAGGAGCGGGTCTCCATTCTTCGCGCGCTGGCCGTCGCGCTTGAGGACCGACAACCGTAGGGAAGGATCGATCACAAGAAAGGTCTGAACCGCCGCGGCCATGCCTGCCACGACCAACGACTGTTGGGCGATGATCTCTGCCCGAGCCGGCACGGAAGAAGAGAAGATCGACGCGGTCGTGGCATCGCCCTGCGCCAAATCCTCTTCAAGTCCTTGGCGCACCGCACGGCGAATTTCTGCAGCGGGGAGCGTGGCCATCGGTCAGGCTCCGAGCATCACGCGGAGCTGCTGTTCGCTGTCGGCCAGCAAGGTTCGATCGCGGGAGAGCGTTCGCATCCGTTCCTGGTGCTCGGCAATCACTTCCGATGGAGCTCTCGACGCGAATTCGGAATTCTTTAATTTTCCGCCGATCCGTTGCAATTCCTTGTCGGTCTCCGTGAGTTGCTTCGCCAGGCGCTCAATCGCTTTGTTGAGATCGACGTCATCGGCGACTGCGATACCGACCGTGAGGCCTTCCGTAATGAGTCGCAACAATCTTGTCGCCGGCCAATCGCGAGGCCGGCTTACTTCGGCGGTGCCACGGATGAGGGGGGCCAGGTGTCGGTGTAACTGGTGGAGCTGGTTCTGCTTATTCTGGTCGTCGTGCCCGACATGGAAGGGGATCTGCTGTCCCGGCGGATAATTCAGGAGGACACGACCGGTTCGGACGAGTCCCACTGTTCGTTCCAGCAACGCGAAGCGCTGTTCTACGTCAGGTGCCGTCCACATCTGATCAGGAATCGGGTAGCTTTGGACGACGATGCTCTCTCCCTGATGGGGGATCGTTTGCCAAATCTCTTCCGTGATGAACGGCATGAAGGGGTGCAGCAGCCGCATCGTCGTTTCCAATGTCTCCGCGAGCGAGTGCCTTGTGCTTGCTGCGTCAGGGTGATCGGGTGTTTGTAAAACCGGTTTGATCAATTCAAGATACCAGTCGCAGTACTCGCGCCAAATGAACTGATAGAGGACGGTCGCCGCACGATCGAATCGGTATGAGTCCAACTCCGCCGTGACGGTGCGGATCGTGTCGGCAAGGCGACTCAAGATCCACCGATCAGGGAACGTTCGTTGTACCGGCGGGAGGGCGGTGCGTGGGCCGTCGAGATACATCAATGCGAACCGCGCGGCGTTCCAAATCTTGTTGGCAAAATTGCGGTACCCCTCGATCCGTTCTTCAGCGAGCTTGATATCGCGGCCCGGCGAGGCCATGGAGGCCAGGGTGAACCGAAGGGCGTCGGTGCCGAATTGATCCATGACATGCAGCGGATCGATCACGTTGCCCTTTGATTTGCTCATCTTCTGGCCTTCCGCGTCGCGGACCAAGGCATGGATATAGACGTCTTTGAAGGGGACATCCCCCATGAACTTGAGTCCCATCATGATCATGCGGGCCACCCAGAAGAACAGAATGTCGAGGCCTGTGACCAACGTGGAAGTCGGATAGTAGGTTTTGAGTTCCGGGGTCTGCTCCGGCCAGCCGAGCGTTGTGAACGGCCAGAGAGCGGAGGAGAACCAGGTATCGAGCACATCGGGATCGCGGAGTAGTTGTTGGCCGCTACAGGTCGGACAGTGAGCGGGAGTCGATTTGGAGACGATTGGGACGGCTCCTTGTAGGATCGTGGTGCGACCGTCCGTCGTGACGATCTGGCGGCTGTTGCATGCCAGACAGTACCAAGCGGGAATTTGATGACCCCACCAGATTTGCCGTGAGATACACCAATCCTTGATGTCGCGCATCCAACCCAGATAGTTGTTGACCCAGCTTTCAGGAACAATTCGGATGCGTCGATCCTCCACCGCTTTGATTGCCGGCTCGGCCAGCGGCTTGATGCTCACAAACCATTGCGGCGAGAGATACGGCTCCACGACGGTCTTGCAGCGGTAGCATTTCCCCACGGCCATCTTATGGTCTTCGGTTTTTTCAAGGAGTCCCTGCTCATGCAGGAGTGTTTCAACTTTGGGGCGTGCTTTGAGGACTGGGAGGCCGCGAAGCATCTCAAAGATCGATGACTCAACCGCCGCCTGTTGCATGCCAGCGGCGTCGAGCAACGCGGCATGATCCAGCACGGCAAGCCGAGGAAGTCCGTGCCGCTCTCCCGCTTCATAGTCGTTGAAGTCGTGTGCCGGCGTGATCTTGACGGCACCGGTTCCGAATTCCAGATCGACCAGGATCCGGTCTCCTACGATGGGAATTTCACGTGTCGTCAGCGGCAGGCGGACCTTCTTGCCGATCAGATGGCGGTAGCGGGGATCGTCCGGATGCACGGCGACGGCCGTGTCGCCCAGCATCGTTTCAGGCCGGGTCGTGGCTACGATCAAACCGTTATTCGGATCGTCCGCCAACGGATAGCGGAGGTGATAGAGTTTGCCTTTTACCTCCTCATGCTCCACTTCGATGTCGGAGAGGGCCGTCAAGCAGCGTGGACACCAATTGATGAGCCGCTCGCCTCGGTAGATCAACCCGTCTTCATACAGACGCACGAAGACCTCGATGACGGCCTTGGACAAGCCCTCGTCCATCGTGAATCGCAAACGCTCCCAGTCGCAGGATTCACCGAGCTGCTTCTGTTGGTTGACGATCGTGTTGCCCGACGTCGCTTTCCATTGCCAGACCCGCTCGACGAACCGCTCTCGTCCCAGCGACTCCCGCGACAGACCTTCGGCCATGAGCTGCTTCTCCACGACGTTCTGCGTGGCAATGCCGGCATGGTCGGTTCCGGGGAGCCAGAGGGTATTACGCCCCTGCATACGCCGCCACCGGATCAGAATGTCTTGGAGTGAATGGTTGAGCGCGTGGCCGACATGGAGCGAGCCTGTCACGTTCGGCGGCGGAATGACAATACTATAGGGCTGGCCCGGCCGTTCTGGTGAGGCGTGAAAGTATCCGCGCGCGAGCCAGTCATGCGACCATCGAGTTTCGACGGCTTTCGGATCATAGGCTTTGTCGAGTTGAGATGGAGTCATGACATCACGTCCAAAAAGTAAGGCAGGCATCTTAGCATGTCTAGGCCACGTTATTCATGAGTGCTTCTACTTCAACCGCCGATCCATCGTTGCGCAATTCGCTGGCGTCTGCAGTTTTGACTGGACTCATGATGGAGCCGCAGGCCTTGCCCGGCCTCTGTGCGACTCGTCATGGATGATGTTGTTCAGGAAACTGGTGGGCAGTCTCCGCTTGTGGCGCTATGAGGCATGTGCTATACAGTCGCCCACAGAGTCTTTACACACATCGCCGTAGGAGGATCATGGCACGAGGTCGCGAGAAGGATCGGAAAACGCGCAAGAAACACCGGAAGAATGTCAAGCGGGTGAAAGCCTTGGCCAAGGCTCGACGAGGCAAGCGAGGCAAGAAAAGTTAGGCTTGAGAGGAATGTGATGCTTCTTCAGTCTCGACCAGCCGTCTCAGTTCGGCCTTGATGTGCTGCTCGGCCACGTCAGGCACGATTCGCTGAACGGCCTGTTCGACGGTATGTCCAACTGTGGCTCTCACCAGGTCATCGGCCAGCAGTGGGGCCTGCTTCAGCACCGCCCGCTGAAGCTCATCCTTGATCAGTTGATCGACCGCTCCCACCTGTTCCCGCACGGCTGCGGGCAAGTATTGATGGATTCCCGATTCGACCTGATCCTTCACCAGTCGATCGACATTCGACTCGATGGATGTTTTGGCCACGTCGGTTACGGTTTGCCGGATGAGAGACTCGCTCGCCTCGAGTTCTTTCCTGATGAGAGCGGGCAATGCCTGAGAGACCAGCGGGTGAATGATCGTTGTGAGGTATTCCTGGGAGAGAATGTTCCCGAGTTGTGCTTGTAATTCTTTCTGAACGATTGATCGGACATGGGTTGCCAGTTTTTCATCGATTACGCGAGGGAGCAGCTCGGCAAGGCTCTGTTCGCTTCGCTTGATCATCGATTGCAAAAGTTGATCGAAGAGCCCCTTCATGGCATCTTCGGGTGCCGCTGGAGGGACTGGTTGTGTTCCTGACGCACTGGACGAACTGCCGGGCTGGTTCATGGGCTCCTCATGGCCGTCGCGATCCGACAGGTGGTTCAGGACCTCATCGTCATCGGAGTCGGTTGACGTCGAACTCGGTGGCCAGGCTCGCCGTTTGAAACCCGTGCCGTTCGTCGCAGGTTTCTGTTGGAGAGACTTAATGACCTCCAAAAGCTCTTCGGATTGAAACGGTTTCTTCAGGAATGCTTTGACGCCGAGCGTCCTGAGGTGATTTTCATCCGGATGATCAGCCGGGTTCACCAATGAAATAAGATAGGTTTCCGTCAGATTGTCCAGCTTGTTGATTTCCTTGCAAAACCCGGAAAAGGTCATGTTATCTAGATGGTAGTCCGCGATGATCAGCAATGGTGAATTCTGTCGAGCGGCCTCAAGGGCGGCCGGCCCGTCCTGGAATCCGACGACCTCAAACCCTTCCGAGGTTGAGATTTGTTCCACCATTCGTCTTACCGCCGGGCTGCTGTCCACTACAAAAATCGGCGAAGCCATGAACAATGCTCCCTGCCTTTTGAGTTTCTTCGAAGCTAGCAAGGGGGGTATCCTTTGTCAAGAAAACCATCGATAGGTGATTGGATTCACAATGTATTTCGGCACGCCGCTATTTGACGAATGAGATCATGGGAGACCCATCATGAGTTCGCCGATACGAGTGGTGTTTTTCGACGCCGCCGATACCCTGTTTCGCGTGCACGGGTCCGTCGCGGAGATCTATCTCCGACATGCGGTGGAATTCGGCTTTGCGCAGAAACCGGACTCCTTAGCGGCGATCAAACACGCGTTCGGTCGAGCGTTCCGCGAAGCTCCTCCGCCGGTGTTCGCGGCCACTGAACCGGTACGAATCAAACAGAGTGAACGCCTGTGGTGGTTCGATATCGTTCATCACGTCTTTTATCGTGTGGGCATGTTCGAGCGATTCGACGAGTTTTTCGATCACGTGTTCCGTGTGTTCGAAGAACCTCGATCCTGGCGCCTATTTCCTGAAACGGTCGCTACCCTGACTCGACTGAAGACACAAGGCCTGGAATTGGGCATTATCTCCAATTTCGATTCCCGTCTCTTTACAGTCATGCGCGGACTCGGGATTGCCGACGTGTTTGATACGGTGACCATCTCGAGCGTGGCCCAGGCGGCAAAACCCGCTCCCCAGATCTTTCACATCGCGCTGGAAAAGCACGCCGTCGATCCGGAAGAAGCCTTGCACATCGGTGATAGTCTGCGAGACGACCTGGAGGGTGCGATGAAAGTCGGGATTCACGCCGCCCTCTTGGACCGTGACGGGAAACACTCCGGCGGAGACATGCGGACCATCAAAAGCTTGGAGGAGGTGTCCCCGCTGCTAGCACTGCTAGAGAAGTAACGGCACGACATCTTTTGCCCGGCCCCGCAGTGAGATGTCGACCAACGCCGACTGTGGGGTGGGATCGAGATTGATTTCAACGACGAAAGCGCCGGCTTCTTTGGCCAAGGAAGCGAAGCTCGCAGCTGGATAGACGAGACCGGACGTGCCGATGACGAGCAGCAGATCGCAGCTCTTCAGCGCCTCGGTGCATTGATCCAGATCGGTGGTACACAAAGATTCTCCGAACCAGACGATATGGGGCCGGAGCAGGGACCCGCAACGGGAACAGGAAGGCAGGATGGAAATCGGCACGTCACGGTTGTCTTCCACCATGCTACAGCCGATGCAGCGCACTTTCCAAATGTTGCCGTGAATCTCGGAAAGCTTCTCTGAGCCGGCGTCTCGATGCAGTCCGTCCACGTTCTGTGTGATCAACCAAAAGCTCTCACTGCGGTGTTCCAGTTCGACGAGGGCCTTATGAGCATCGTTCGGCTGTTTGGTGGCGATCAACTCGCGCCGCCAGTTGTACCACTCCCATACGAGACGAGGATTCCGTTCGAATGCTTCGGGCGTCGCCAGGTCCTCCGCGCGAAAGTTCCTCCACAATCCGTCCGCTCCGCGAAACGTCGGTACACCGCTGTCGGCCGAGATCCCGGCGCCAGTGAGCACGGTCATGCTCCGGGCGTCGGCGAGTTGTTGTCGCACAATACCCACATCGGATCCGGGGGCCATCGAGTTCCCATTTTCCGTCGGTTAGGCTGCGTCGCCTCGCAACGGCATGCTATAGTACGGCCGTTTGTCACGCAACCCGGGGATGAACGCATGAAACAGATTTTGATGGTCGGCGCCGGATCAGTCGGCGGGTTTTTCGGAGCGAGATTGGCCAAGAATAATCTCGACGTGTCGTTCTTGCTGCGGCCACGCACCCTAGCGGCGGTGCAACGACAGGGATTGACCATTCGCAGTGCGGAGGGAACGTTTACAGTCAGACCTCAAGCAGCCTCGGATGCGCGTCAACTTCCTCGGCCGGATCTCATCGTGCTCGGCGTGAAAGCCTACGATCTCGACGACGTGATGGACCAGATCGAACCTGTATTGACGGAGAAGACGGTGATTTTGACGTTGCAGAACGGCATCGATACCGAAGACCGGCTCATCGCCCGAATCAATCGTGACTGTGTCGTGGGCGGCGTCGCCTACATCTATTCAAAAATCGCCGCGCCCGGCGTGATCGACCATTATAAGAAGGGCGCCGTCGCCCTCGGCGAGCTGATGGGGCATGAAAGCGACCGTCTGCTCAGGATCCGGGACCTCTTCGTTTCGGCTGGTATTCCGTGCCATCTGTCGAAGGACATTCGCCGCACCAAATGGGAAAAGATGTGTTGGAACTGCGTCTTCAACCCGATTACGGTGCTCATCGATGATCACGTCGCCGAAGCGCTCGATCATCCGGAGATGACGGGCGTGATTCGGCAGATCGTCGGAGAGGTGGCCGCGGTCTCGGCTGCGACAAAAGTGCCGTTGCCATCGGATATGCCGGAACGAGTGGTGAAAGCGACACAGGAGATTCGCGATATTCATACCTCCATGTATGACGATTGGAAGGCTGGGCGGCGGACGGAAATCGATTACCTCAACGGCTTCATCGTGAAGAAGGGGCATGAGCTGGGGATTCCGACCCCAGTGAATGAAGCCTTGACGGCGATGATCAAGACGATCACGGAGAAGGAACGGGTCGGCCCGGGCCGGCTCAGGATTGAAGGCGCCGTCGTTCAACCCGTCTCACTCGATCGTGCGGCGGTCGCCTCCTTGCCGGCTGAGCATCATGTGGATGTCTCGACCGTGATGCGTGGTATGAAGGGACGGGGAATTCGTCTCAAGGGACTGCTCGATGTTCCGGCGTTGGCGATCGAAGCGGATCATGTTGTATTTCATGCGGCGGACGGCAAGTATTCGGCCTGCCTCACGCTCCAGCAGGCCAGAGATCATGGAGTGCTCGTGTATGAGCTTGATGGAGCATCGCTGCCTGATTCGAAAGGCGGTCCGTTCCGTCTGATCACCCCGGGATTGGGTGATCTGTGCGCCAATGTGAAAGGTGTCGCACGGGTCGAAATCACGAAAGGACCGGGGCGTGACACCAGACAGACAACCTGTCCGCCGGCTCCTGTGCAGCCCTAAAGGGGCACGTATGACATCGTGCGCATAGCATAGAGATGAAATCAATCTTGATCAGCGTCGTGGGAGCAGCCGCCGTGTTTGTTGGAGCCGTCTGGTTGGTGGATTCTCTGCAGACCTTTGAGTCCTACTATGAAAGCTATCAGAAATTGGAAGAGACTGAGCTGATGAGCCGAGGATGGATCTCGCGTGTCATTCCAAAATCTTCGTATGACATCCGCGAAACATACCGATTTGATGGAGCAACTGTTGCGGTGCGATTTAGGTTTCAGCCCGGTGATATCAAGGATATCGAGTCCAAGTGCACGGTGTTGCCCGACGGCAATTCCTCCACACGGCAATACCGGTGTCAACCGGCAGCCGATACAATCGTCGTCAGATTGGAACCGAACGGCCGGGGCCAGATACTCGGCAGATAGGGACAGCATGGACAGACCAGACGACGGAGCCGTGAGGATGGTCATGCCTGCTGATGTCGCCCGTGTGGTTGCCCTTGGCGCCAGCAACCTGACGCGCGGTTTTCAAGCCGTTGTTTCGACTGCCCGGTCTGTCTGGGGACCCAGTATCGAAGTGCTGGCGGCGCTCGGCCATGGGCGATCGTATGGTGCTCCGAGTAAATTCCTGTTTCGTACGTTGCCGAGCATTCTCAAATCGGGTTTGTGGGCCGAGCTGGAGTGCCGTCCTCCGATGGCTACCAGGGGGCTTGTGACGGATGTCGGCAATGATATCTTGTATGGCTTTTCCGTCGAGCACACATTGGGATGGGTGGAAGAAGTCTTGGTGCGTCTACGAGCCGTGACGAACGATATCATTCTCACCGATCTACCGCTCGCGAGTATTCATCGCCTCTCGAATGTCAAATTTCTAGTGTTTCGGTCCATCCTGGCGCCGTCATGCCGACTTTCCCTCACTCAGATTCTCGATCGGGCGGAGTCGGTCAACGAGGGGTTGGCCAGGTTGTCCGCTGTCTACGGCGCCAGGTTGTTCCAGCTTGACCCAGCCTGGTACGGGTTTGATCCCATCCATGTGCGGCCTTCGCGATGGCGTTCGGCATGGCAGCAAATTCTTGGAGCTCAGCCAGAGGTCGGCTCCAGCGGAAGGTCCATCATCGAGAGCGTGAGGTTGTACTGTATGCATCCTGAGCACCAGTGGTTGTTTGGTATGGAGCAGATTACACCTCAGGCTGGTCTTGCGCTCCGATCCGGAGGTCAGGTATGGCTGTACTGACTGCTTCTCGTGGCCGTTTCCTGCGGTGAAGCGGAACAGTATCTAAGGAGAAGGAATTGGCTGACCCATCGTTTCATTATTCGATTCTCTTAAGTCGAGTGAGCACGGGCCTCATTCTTGGTGTGTTGGCCGGAGTGGTCCAAGTCTGGTTCTTTGAGCGCGATCTCATGTATCTATGGGCCGCCGCCGCCGCAGGAGTGGTCTACATGGCCGCATGGGTCCTCTTTACCGACTGGCTGAAGCTTGCAGGGGGCAAAATTGTTCTTGGAGCAGTGGCCGGTCTTTTGGCTGCCATGCTGTGGTGGGCGCTTGCTGTTCATGCGGATAACGCATTTATCCAATCGGCTGTGGCCGGTCTCTCTTTTGGTGCAGCCTATGCCTGGTCGGAAGGAAGGAAAGAAGGAAAGAAGGAGTCGTAAATCTCCGTTGAGTCGATCAAGCCTTCCACAGGACGCCGTCAGGACGGCAGTCATTTCGAACACCGACTTATCGCCAAGCTGCGGACATGTACCCTTGCATCGACCTTGCACACCGAATCTTGGGGGAGTATGATTTGGTCATGATTGGCTTGCGTGCGATGGGCACTACATGGGCGGTGCTATTTCTTTCTTTTTGCATCGTGGCGCAGATGCTTGGGGCGCCCGTGACTTTTTCAAGTGTGCTCGTTTCATCCGACATGCTGTCGGAACCTGCCTACGAAGATTTTTCTCTTCCATCAGTGGCGCCTGACCCAGTAACAACAGGCCAACCTTTTCTAGACACTGAGTACCAATCTAAGAGTTCACTCCCTATTCTTCTGATTTCGGTCTTCCATCCTCCTCAAGCACAACTTTCATCCCCGTAAGTCTCGTAAGTTACGTAGATACAGAGCTGTCTGACCCTTATGGTAGCGGAGGGGTCCCGGTGTCAAGGCCATTGGCTGAAGTCAGTCGCTCGCGAATGCATGCAAGGTTGAATAAGAGCTTGGTAGCAATATTAGATGGCTATGGCGAAACGAGTCATCTGTTGTCCGACCCCGCATGCATGATAGTGCGTTATGCAGGTCAACCATGGAGGTACATGCCATGCCTGGAATGAACGATGCGCTCTCATACATCATCTTTGGTGTCTTTGTATTCGCGATCATCGTGTTTGCTCTCTTCAGTGCGGGCTAGGTTGGAGCAGCACTCTTGGAAACGCGACTTCATGCGACTACAGGGACCTTAGAGTCCCAAGGTGCTGAAGATCTTCTCTAAGCCAGAGCGTCGCGCACCTGGAACAATAGGAAGAGGATGATCGACATCCATGATTTCCGCGCCTGAATCCAGGCGCGGAATCGCGCAAGAACTCAGTCGATTGAGTAGATGCAATACTTGTCTCATGTGCAGGGTTCATCAGTTGCGTCAATGGACCATGAGGTGGAGGGTCCGGGATGTTGTTCAGGGAAGTGCGGTCTCAGGTGCGCTTGCCCGCAAGCTTGAGCCGAGGGATATGGTCGGGCAATGAGTCGTAATGAGTCGTATGGGTAAAAAGACGGTCCGGCTTCGGCCTCAAGGAGCAGGAGCGGTCATCTTGGTTTTGATCGTCTGCATTTGCGTAGTCTCGCAGATGCTTGGAGCACCAGTGACGCTTCTTGGCCTGCTGACCTCGGATACCCCGGCGGAATCTTTCTCTGAAGATTTCTCCCTTCCGATGACAACTGAGCCGGGCACGCCAAGCCCTTCCAGCCTCCATGCGGAATTCCAGCCGTCGTTTCACCTTCCGATCTTCTCAACCTCCGTCTTCCATCCCCCACAGGGTTGATCTTCGTTCTCTTGAAAATGTAGTCGTGAACTCGCGCACGTGCTTCTCAGATGCGGTTGCGCGCGGGTGATCGGCACCTCACCCAATGTGTGTGGTGGGGGAATTGTTGTGTCTCGTGAGGCCAGGAAATCATCTTGATGTAAGGAAGTAGGAAGAAACATGAAAGTGACGAGAATTTCCATGAGTACGGTGGTGGTCGTCCTGCTGAGCGGATTACTTGAGGCATCGGGCGCGTGTGCGGCGTACGAATCCATCGTGAATAAGCGTGTCGTGACCAGGACGGAGCAGATATCAGCAGAGGAAGCGTTGCTCACTTTTAGAATTGAGGAGGCCGGTAAACGTATTTCACCCTTCGGCTGTGTCGCCGATAAGAAGATGGAACGTGATCGAAGATTGTTGGATCCGCAACTCTCACCCCCGATAAGAGAAACAATTTCGATTCGGCACGTGCGGCGAAGTGTAAAAGAACCGAGTTCACCTTGCCGAGGAACTGGTAATGCCTCGAGAGACGGCATGTGAGAAGACGGGACTCTCTGCTTCATCGCATTGACGCCCGGAATATGAGCATCTTTCAAGGAAGGCTTTAACATGACATCTATTGTGAACCGGTGCAGAAACAAGCGTGCCCCGATACTCGCGCTATCGGTCGTAAGTTGCTGGTTCTTTTTTCAGGGAGTGTGTGCGGCAGATCGCGAGGTCGGTACAGGCCTCGCGACGTCGGCTGTGGTGCGTGCCATGCAGGATGACGCCGTCGTTCACCGGTACGATCAGGCCCTGCTGGTCAACATCAAAAAGGACAATCGGCCTAGTTCGACGGAAACGCCCAGCCAATCCCTCAAGTACGCGTCCCTATTGTTGCACAGAGCATCAAATGCCGTCGAAAAGGATAACGCCTTGGCGGTGCAACTTATCCGGCAAGCGGTCTCTATTCTGAAGTACCAGGTGATCCCATCCCTCGCCAATCAACATTCAACTCTGCTCCCCATCGGCTCGCTCTCAGGCCTGGCTGAACAGGAAATCGATGGTGAGGGGCCGATGCGTCCGATGAGAGAATAGTGAACTTGTCACAAATTTGCGGTGTGCGGCGAAACGATAAGGAGAAAAGACGATTCTCTAAGGCCAGCTCGATGGAGCACATGACGAAAAGGTCGAAGCATACCCCCTGTCTCCATCCAGCTGATTATGCGGGACATATGAATAACAACGGTCACGCACAATCGTCAGAAGCGCTTCCTGATGCGCCTTGTACATATTGCGGACTTCCGGCGAACCCTGATTTCGGTCATGTCGTTGTGGAATTCCTGGCAGGTAGGATTCCACGGGAGACCGTCTCCGGGATTTGGCATCGTCGTTGTTACGACGAGCTTCTCGAGCAAGGAGAGGAGGCCTGACGAGAGTTCCAGAAGAATGGCGGGATGCACTCGAAGGATCGACCGTCCGACTCTCACTCGTGCTCTAGGGAGCACGTGGGAGTCGGCTGAAGGAAAGCCTGCTTGTTTCGGTCAATCAGTTCAGTATTAGAGTATGCATGTCATGGTCCCTTCGTGAGTGGTTCACCGGGACGGTCTTTGTCAGAATTCCAAAGCAGCAGTAAGGAGGAATGCATGTACCGAAGGATTTCTCGAGAGATGACACTGAGCGCGCTGGTGTTGGCATCATCCGGATTCATGATCGTGACCGACTCAGCCTATGGGGAACCAAACAAGGTCGAAATGGCGGCCGCGACCAAGGTATCGATCGATGAGGCGATCAAGACAGCCTTAGAAAAGGTGCCGGGGACGGTCATCGAAGCCGAGCTGGAACAGAAACACGACCGGCTGGTCTGGGAAGTCGAAGTTGTCACGCCGGAGAAACACGTCATGGAAGCCCACATCGATGCTGAAACCGGTCATGTGATCGATGTGGTAGAAGCAAAATCAAAAGCGAAGAAGGGTAAACGGCAGTAAAGGCCATATAAACAATCGTGACGGCATGCCCTGTGTCTTCCTTTCCTGAAGCTCGGCAACACATCCGGGTCTTTCACTTTCGTCAATAGGGCTGGTGCTTCGAGACCGATCGGTCGGGGAGCTTGCGATGAACATTGATCTCGACGAAAGATGGCTCCCATGGCGTTGATCCACACGCTCACGATCCTCATTTGCCTCGCCGCACTGTTCAGTTATGTGAACCATCGGCTGCTGAACTTGCCGATGACCATCGGGCTGATGGCAGTGCGATGGGATCGGTGGACGAGATCAGCGCACCAAACAAGAGGCAATAGAGAAAGGGCAGCGGCAAGCCGACGAAATCGAACAAATCATAGCCGAGCAAGCCGATGAGCAGACTCAACAGGATCGTCCCGATGCCGCCTGTAGTTTCCGATGAGCAAACCGGCCAGTGGACCACGTCGGAAGTGACGCGGCAGCATCGTGATAATTTCCGGGAGCTGTTGGAGAGTTGTTGAATGCGGTGTTGTTCGTCCTGACCGGATTGGAAGTGCTGGTGTTGAACTTTCAGCAGCCGTATTTGATGGCCGGACTCGTGGCCATCCCCATGGTGCTTGCGGCACGTTGGCTGAGCGTCGTACTCCAAATCCGACTGTTCAGTTTCGTCCGGGAGTTCAGCGCCCGCACGGTGACGATCCTGACTTGGGGCGGCCTCCGCGGCGGGATCTCGGTTGCGCTGGCTCTCTCCTTGCCGACGGGTGCGTCCCGTGACGCTCTCGTCACCATCACGTACGCCGTTGTGGTCTTTTCGATCCTGGTCCAGGGATTGACGATCACCCGGGTGCTTGGCGAGTCTCATGACTCTTCGGCCAAATGATTCCTGATCGAATACAGCGAAGCGGATATCCGCTGAGAAAGCTTTACAAGAGGACTGCCATGTCTGAGTGAACGCTGAAGCGACGGAGCTGGACTCGCTCTCCGCGAGGACGGCCAGCTCCGCATCGAATCATGACCGTAGAAGAATTGAGGAGACATGATGAAAGAACCATGGTTGACACAGCTCAATGAACGAGCAGCGGAGTGGGCGATGTATTCAGGAATCCGCGTGTTGCTCGTCGGAATGGCGATGCTGGTCCTGCTCACGATAACGCGACAGGTCGTCAAACGACTGCGGCGACTCTACGAGGGAGCGTTGCCGGGGACAGCACAGCGTAAGAGGGCCGACACGCTTACCCAGGTGATACGCGACGTCGCCCGCGTGCTCATTCTGGCTGTCGGAACGATGATGATCCTGTCCGAGATCAACATCGACCTCAAACCATTGCTGGCCGCCGCCGGCTTAGGTGGGTTGGCCATCGGCTTTGGCGCGCAGAGTCTGGTCAAAGACGTCATCTCGGGCTTCTTCATTCTGCTGGAAGATTCCATCAGCGTGGGGGACGTCGTCGAAGTGGCCGGTGTGAGCGGGCTCGTTGAAGAGGTCAAGTTGCGCACCATCACACTGCGGGATCTTGCCGGAAACGTGCACATCGTGCCGAACGGCATCGTGGATCGGGTCAAGAACATGACGAAGGGCCACTCGTTCTATGTCTTCGATATCGGCGTGGCGTATCGGGAAGACGTGGATCGTGTGATGGCCGTACTAAAAGAGATTGCCTCGGAGCTCCAAGCCGATCCGCTGTATGCGGCGGACATTCTTGAACCGCTAGAGATGCTGGGGGTCGACCGCTTCTGCGAATCCGCCGTGATCCTAAAATGCCGGATCAAGACAGTGCCCATTCAACAATGGCGGGTCGGGCGGGAGATGAACCGTCGGATCAAGAACACGTTCGATGCCAAGGGGATCGAGATTCCGTTCCCTCATCGGACGATCTATTGGGGACAGCCTGGACAACCATCTGATAGAACGTTTGTCGAAACAGCTGCATAGTGTATGTCCTTTATGCACCGCTATGCCCGACGAAGCGTACTTTCATGTTTCGTATCGTCGACTAACCTGTCGATGGCGTGACACTGGCGCTAGAACAGCGACTGTGCCGTGATCTGCGTAACATATGAGTCATATCTCCGGCTGTGCCGTTCGCCATGTGGTTCTGGTCATTGCCGCCTTCTTTCCTCCTCTTGCTCAAGCTGTGACTATCGGACCTCCGGAGCCGCCGCGTCTCGTTGAAGAGGGGGTCACTCCCGTGCGAAACACCATCTTTTCATCGGTGCAGATCCGTGCCGTTCCTGTGCTAAGCGTATTGCCTACGACCGAAAACCGTAGTAATGGTGAGACCATTGAGCGGGTATCTGGAGAAGCGCGAGGCCCACGGATCCCCGAGCCGATGATCTTCGACCTCGTACGACCCTTAGGTGGGAAACGAGGTGAAGGCGAAGTGAACGTGCTTGGATTGATCCCACTCCGAAGGAAGGCGAGGACGGTCGATGATGCGACGGATCCCTTGGGCCTGGTCCGGCGCAGCCAGGATACGCAAGGCATCGAGTGGGCTCCGGAGATCGAGTATGATGTGTGGGATGGCGTGGGGCTTGAATTCGAATTGCCGATGGAAAACGGGCGCGTGGAGGCCTATAAGGGCGCTGGTCAGGTGTTCTTCGGCACGGCTTTGGAGCACCACTTCATCCATGGAGCCCAAGTCATCGTCCAGTATGACCAGCAGCCGAAGTTATGGACGACCACGTTTCTTTATCTGGCCGGTTTTCGGTTCAACGAAACCTGGAGCGTCTTCGGCATGTTCGGGCCGAGGACCGAGTTGGGAGGCCGTGTGTCAGACCGCCGAACTGAGTGGTTGAGCAACGCGACGCTGTTTGCGGACGTAACACGTCGGCTGGTGGCGGGCATCGAAACGAATCTCGGCCAAGTCATCGACGGCCATGCTTCCTTGCTGGTCATGCCGCAACTCCATTATGAAGTCAGCAGGCGCTGGATGATTCAAGGGGGAGTCGGTGTGCGATGGACCAAGGATTTGACACTCCCTGAAATCGGGTTTCGTCTCATTCGCGAGTTCTAAGCGTGACGATGCGCATGTGTTGACTAATGTTTGGACGTGTAGATGTGTGTCGCTTGTCCATGGAAGAGTTCCGCCGCTTCCATGACCGTTTCGCTCAAGGTCGGATGCGGATGGATAGAAGCCGCCAGATCTTCAGCGACCGCTCCCATCTCGACCGCCATGACACCCTCGGCAATCAGTTCTCCTGCGCCGACACCGCAGAGCCCCACACCGAGGATTCGCCCAGATTCGGCATCGCACACCAATTTCGTGAGACCGTCATTGCGGCCCACGGTCGTGGCTCGACCTGAAGCCGCCCAGGGAAAGCGCGCGATCTTCACCGCTCGTCTCATCGCGTGAGCCGCTTCTTCTGTCAGGCCGCACCAGGCGATTTCGGGGTCGGTGAAGACAACGGCTGGTATCGCAGCGGGCTCGAATGCCGCCTGTTTCCCTGCGATCACCCTGGCCGCCACCAGGCCTTCGTGCGTCGCCTTGTGCGCCAGCATCGGTTCTCCGATGACGTCGCCGATCGCAAAGATGGTGGGCTCTGCCGTGCGCATGTGGCGATCAACTTGCACGAAGCCTCTGTCTGATATCGCAACTTTGGTGTGTTCGAGCCCGAGCTGCTCCGTGTTGGCCCGACGTCCCACGGCGACCAGCACGCGATCGAAGATTTCCGTGGTGGTTCCATCGGAGCCCGTCACCGTGGCTGCGATACCGTCTTGACGAAGCTCCAATTTGTCCACCTTCGTATTCAGCTGTATCGCCTTGAACCGACGCTGCAGGCGTTGCTGCAGCGGTCTCACGAGGTCAGCATCGGCGCCGCTGAGCAGGCGTGGCAGCATCTCCACGACGGTCACCTCTGATCCCAATGCGTGATACACGGTGCCCATTTCCAACCCGATGTATCCCCCGCCCACGACCAGTAAGCGGGTGGGAATATCGGGCAAGTCGAGCGCCCCGGTGGAATCCATCACACGAGGATCATCGAGCCTGAGAAATTCCGGGATGGCGGGACGCGAGCCGGTGGCGAGGATGGTGTGAGCGCACGAAAGTGTTCGTGTTCCATCAGGCCCGGACAACGCCAGCGTCGTCGGATTCGTGAAGGTCGCCCGTGCCTGATACACATCAACCGTGCGGCTCTTTGCCAACGTCTGTACACCCTTCGTCAATTTGCCGATAACGGCTTTAGTCCGATCACGAAGCACTTCGAGGTCGATCTGCGGTTCTCCAAAACGAATCCCCCAACTGTTCGCCTCCTCGGCATCGGTGAGCAACTTAGCCACGTGCAGTAAGGCCTTCGAGGGAATACAGCCACGCAAAAGGCAAACCCCTCCGAGCTGCGGCTCTTGATCGATCAACGCGGTGCGCAGGCCGAGATCTGCAGCGTGAAAGGCCGCCGCATACCCACCGGGTCCTGCGCCGATCACGGCAACGTCGTAGCGTGAGTCAGGCATGAAGTCCTCGCTTCGCTAAGTTTCCGTTTTAAGTTTCGTGGTTCGGGTTGTCTGGAACGCTGAAAAAAGTCTCCCAATTTTCACCTCTCAACATTCGTAACGCGCAAACAGAAACTGTTTTCAGAGTCCCAAAAACGTGGCTTGAAAGTCTTCCAGCGCCTTGGCAAGTTCGTTGGTAAAGCGGGCACCGATCGCCCCATCAACCAGCCGATGATCGTAGGCGACGCAGAGTCGTAGAATCCGCCGTGGCACGAATTGTCCGTCACGATAGACCGGAGTCATGCAAGCTTTTCCGACACCCAAGATGCCGACTTGAGGTGGATTGATAATCGGTGTGAACGGGCCGGCCCCGAGCCCTCCCATGTTACTGACGGTAAATGTGGCCCCTCGCAGCTCTTCGAGTGTCACCACTCGCTTGCGCGTGCGCTCGGCCAGCTCCGCAAGCTCCACTGAAATTTGAAACAGATCCTTGTGATCGGCGTCATGCAGGACTGGGACGATCAATCCTGCCGGAGTGTCTACTGCCACGCCGATATTGTAATACTCTTTGTAGATGACTTCCCCGCTGGTGAGATCGAGCGCCGCGTTCAATTGCGGATAGCGCTTCAGCGCATGGACCACGGCTTTGATGATGAGGCTCGTGAGCGTCAGTGTCGCGCCTCGCGTCTTGAACTCGGGTGCATACCGCTTATGCAGAACCATGAGATCGGTAATGTCGGCATCCTGAAATTGATGGACGTGAGGAACGGTCGTCCAAGACTGCGTCATGTTGGCCGCGATCTTCCGTCGAAGTGACGGGAGCGGTTCGCGTCGCTCGTTTCCGTACAGGGTGGTGACGATGTGACCTGGTTCGGAAGTGCCTGCGGCAGACGGAGCGCCGCTCTGTCTCGTCCGTTCACGAACAAAGGCCTTCACGTCCTCGGCCGTAATCCGACCTCCGGCCTCGGAGCCTTTCACCTGTGTCAGATCCACGCCCAATTCGCGAGCCAGCCTGCGTACGGATGGGGCAGCAGCGATGAGGTGACCTTGAGACTGAGAAGTAGGTGGTGATGGTTCGACCTGGGTCGGCTCCGGCAACACTTGTTGGTTTTCTTGCATAGCGGTGGTTGCAGGCGCGTCTTTTGCCTGGTCTCGTGGTTCGCTCTCTTTCACCTGTGCCGTTTCTCTCAAGGGTGAAGGTTGTGGAGCGGGTGCAAGAGCCGGTTTCTCCGACTCTAATGCGATAGGGTGCTGTTCCGCACTCTGCCGATCATCCAATTCAATCAGCGCATCACCGACGCGCACGTGATCACCCTTATGGACAAGTAGACGCGCGACTCGTCCACTCACCGGTGCCGGCACAGGCACGGTCGCCTTGTCGGTTTCCAACTCGATCAGTGATTGACCTTCGCTGATCTGGTCGCCCTCATGGACCAGCACAAGGACCACATCACCACCGTCGATCCCTTCTGCGAGGAACGGCAATTCCACTTTCATCGAGAGTGACCTCTTATACGGTCATCTGTGCCACGGTGCCTGATCGTCGGTTCGGAGACCGAGATCCTTGGCGGCTCGGCTGACGGTCTGTGCCGCGATCGTTCCGTTGTGGCGATGGAGGGCATAAAGCGCGGACACGACCAGGTGCTCCGCGTCGATTTCGAAGAACCGGCGCAGGGCCTTGCGCGTATCACTCCGGCCGAATCCGTCCGTCCCGAGCGCGAAGAGACCATCCGGAATCCATGGAGCAATCTGCTGACTGACCAGCCGGACGTAGTCGCTTACCGCGATACAAGGACCATCAAAGTGTTCCACTTTTTCCTGAAGATAACTCTTCCGAGGCGGTTCCTCCGGGTGCCACAGGTTCCATCGCTCGGCGTCGAGCGTCCGCATCCGTAGCTTCTTATAACTCGTCACGCTCCATACGTCCGCGGCGACGTCGTAACGGTCTCGCAGGAGATCTTGTGCCTTCAGTGCTTCGTTGACGAGCGGTCCACTTGCCAACAACTGTGCCCGGTGTCGCGCCCCATCCGGCGCCGGACGAAAGAGATACATCCCTTCAAGGATGCCCTCCGCTGCATCAGCCGGCATGGCCGGCATCGGATACGGTTCGTTGTAAAGCGTAATGTAGTACAACCGTTCTTCCTGGTTCTGGTACATGCGCGTGAGCCCGTCCTGCATAATGACGGCAAGCTCGAACATAAACGCCGGATCGTAGGCGGCCATCGACGGATATCCGCTGCACAGCACATGACTGTGTCCGTCCTGGTGTTGCAAGCCTTCGCCCTCCAACGTTGTGCGTCCGGCCGTGGCTCCCAACAGAAAGCCTCGGGCGCGCATGTCCGAGGCGGCCCAGATCAAATCTCCGACTCGTTGGAATCCAAACATCGAATAATAGATGTACAAAGGAATCGTGTTGAGCCCATGTGTCGCGTACGCCGTGCCGGCGGCGATGAAGGAGGCCATTGCGCCGGCCTCGGTAATGCCCTCCTCAAGAATCTGTCCGTTCGTCGATTCGAAGTAATAGAGGAGTGAGCTTTTGTCAACCGGTTCATAGAGTTGTCCGATGTGCGAGTAAATGCCGTATTGCCGAAAGAGCGCCTCCAGGCCGAACGTCCTGGCTTCGTCGGGAATGATCGGAACCAGGTGTTTCCCGAAAGGCTTCATCCCTAAAAGGCGGCCCAGCATGCGAGCGAAGCCCATCGTGGTCGAGACAGGGCGGTCGCCGGATCCTTCCAGGAACTCCTTAAACTCATCGAGACCCGGGATGTGCAGAGGTTCCACCGACACACGGCGCTTCGGGAGGGGGCCGCCCAGGGCTTTCATGCGCTCGGCGAGGTACGTGGCTTCAAGGCTGTCGGCCGGTGGTCGAAAAAACGGCGTGGAGGCGAGTTGTTCATCGGACACCGGCACACTGAATCTCGTGCGGAACTCACGTAACTCTTGCTCGTTCATCTTTTTTTGCTGATGGGTGATGTTGCGCCCTTCGCCTGCCTCGCCCAATCCGTACCCTTTGACCGTTTTTGCGAGGATCACCGTCGGTTGGCCTCGGTGCTCCACGGCAGCCTTGTAGGCGGCATACACCTTTCGTGGATCGTGCCCGCCTCGCATCAACTTATGGATCTGCTCGTCGGAATAGGACGCCACCATTTGGAGCAGTCGAGGATCGGCGCCGAAGAAGTGTTTCCGAGTGAATGCGCCGCCTTCCACCGTGTACTTCTGGTACCAACCGTCGACCACCTCGTCCATCCGCTTCACCAGCAGGCCTTCATCGTCTTGCGCGAGCAAACGATCCCAGTCGCTGCCCCAAATGACCTTGATGACGTTCCAACCCGCGCCACGAAATATGGCCTCCAATTCTTGGATGATCTTGCCGTTGCCACGAACCGGGCCGTCGAGACGCTGGAGATTACAGTTGACGACCCAGGTCAGATTGTCCAGCTGCTCGCGAGCCGCGAGCGTCAGGGCGGCGACACTTTCCGGCTCGTCCATTTCACCGTCTCCGATGAAGGCCCAGACGCGCTGTCGATTTGTCTCTTTCAGCCCGCGGTCCTGTAGATAGCGATTGAAGCGGGCTTGGTAGATCGACATGAGAGGGCCCAGGCCCATTGAAACCGTGGGAAATTCCCAATAATCCGGCATCAGCCAGGGATGGGGATAGGATGACAAGCCTTTTCCGTCGTCCGCCGTCTCGCGACGGAAACGATGGAGCATCTCTTCCGAGAAACGGCCCTCGACATAGCTCCGTGCATAAACACCGGGCACAGCATGTCCCTGGACATACAAGTGATCGCCGCCCTGCGGCGAATCTTTACCGTGCAGAAAATGATTGAAGGCGACTTCATATAAAGTCGCCGCCGAGGCGTACGTCGAAATATGACCGCCGATGCCGGGATGTTCTTTGTTGGCCTTGACGACCATCGCCATGGCATTCCAGCGGACGAGGCTGCGAATACGTCGCTCAAGCTCAAGGTTGCCGGGATAAGGTGGTTCTTGAGAGGCCGGGATCGTATTGACGTACGGCGTATTGACCGGAGTGGGAATGCGTACCCCTCGTTGGCCGAGCCGGTCACGGAGTCGCTCGAAGAGGTAGGCGGCGCGCTCAGCACCCTTCTTCTCGATCACATACTCGATGGAGTCCATCCATTCTTGGGTTTCCTGGGGGTCGGCATCGGTCCGTGTTCGTTGAGTGCGATGGTCGTCATCCACTGATGCACCTCAGCAATTAGTGTCACTGTATAGCGCCACTATGGTGACTATGGCGCTGATCAGCGACTAGGAAATTCCCACCAAAGGGACGATCCATAAAGTCATGGCCAACTCGCGAACCTAGAAGCTCACCTAGTGGGAACAGTCCCTGATTCCACTATAGTGCTATCCATGTATCGGAATCCACCAGGGGTGATCGGCGCGTAGTCCGCTCAGAACATGGCGCTGTGAGCAGCCCATGAATGGGTCAACGAAACGACCGGCCGGAATGCGTCAATCCCGACGCTTGGTTCCGAAGAAACTCCCGGACACAGCTTACGAAGACAGACCTTACAGCATCAGGTGTCCTCGGTTCACCTTATCGGTTGACACAAAGGAAGCACGGCACGTGCTTATGACGATTTTGGAACCTTGCCGTTCCCCGAGTAGTACGATCGGCTCCGATCCGTCCAGGGCGTGAATGGTGGTAGGCAATAGCCAGAGTGGGTGAAGAACCAACCAGGGGTGCAGGGGTAGACGTATGGTGGATGATGTCGGTGCTGTCCGGTGAGTGAAATTTTTCCCACCTATGACAGAGGATTCTTCATGTGCTATATGATTCATATGATTCAGATGAACCGATGGGCCTCCGGATTGTCATGCCATATGTGGAGTGTCGCGTGTATGGTCTCGCTCCTCTGTGTCTGTGTGGTGTTGCAAATGCTCGGAGCGCCGTTCACACTGCTTGATCTGTTGAACTCGGATATGCTCACAGAATCGGAGCTGATTTCTGAAGATTTTTCCGCTGTTTCACCGTCGCCTGATCCGGAGCGGTCCCGTTTGTTGCACGTGCTTACCGAGCTCTGTCCCGTGCGTCATCTTCCGGTGTTCCTCACGTCAGTGTTCCGTCCCCCTTCTCCCGTCCTCCTCTGACCGTTCCTTGAGGTTCCGCCACGTCCGGTGCATCGCGTGAGTACCTTAGGTGCCCGACGCTCCCCCATGCCGGACGTGATGTCGTTCGAATCCGATCACGGCCAAGAATGGGCTCATTGGGATTTGCATGCCGTGAACAATCCATATGCTCCTGACTGGTCGTTGCAGAAAGGAGAGCAGGATGAAGCGTTTATTATTTCACATTGTGTATCTGACGGGGGTTTCGCTGTCGATGGTCGGTATGTCGATCGGCTGCGCGTCGAGGGTGGTTCCGGTGTCGCACTTCCATACTGAGGCGATCGATGAAGGTCACGGGCTGCTGCTTGGTGCACATCGCCTCAGTGCCGAGGACCAGCGCCGGCTATCGGAACTCAAGTGGTCAACCGACATGAGATGGTGGATTGAAGACGTCACGCGTGGAAAGCGGTCACTGATCGTTCGTCTGCCTCTAGATGGGTCTTTTGCAGTCAAGCTTCCGGCGGGCTCCTATCGCGTCACAAGAATCGTTTTCGACAGTTCCAGAGGGGACTGGCACACCGAGCTTCCGACCGCGTTCGAAATTCGGCCGCAAGAATGTACCTCGTTGGGGACCTCGGAGTTCCGGGTGGAGCCGGGATTCCTTGCCGGGCGGATTACACGCCATGTGCTCAGTGGACATGAGCGTGCCGTCGAAGATCGTGAGCGGATTGTGGAAGGGGAACGGTGTCCGACTAACATGGCTCAATTGGAATCACCTGTGACTCGCTCAGTCAAGTTAGGGCTGAACGAAAAGCGGTTCGATCGAGTGTACTGAGTCCGCCGTATGGAGAATCGGCCGAGAACGTCTCCTCGTTATTGATACGGTGGAGTTTCATGGCCAACTGGCAGGCAAGCTTTTCGAACAAGGGGGTTCTGGATGTTGTCAGAGAACGGCACATCTCCAGTGAGGGTGCTCGCCGATATCAAATCTGGCGTCGTTGTTTTTCTTGTAGCGTTGCCCTTATGCCTCGGGATTGCCTTAGCTTCAGGTGCTCCATTGCTGTCGGGGTTAATAGCAGGTATTGTCGGCGGCCTCTTGGTGGGAGTGTTCAGTGGATCGCACACCAGCGTGAGCGGTCCGGCTGCCGGTTTATCGGCGGTCGTGGCCGCGCAGATCTCCTCACTCGGTTCATTCTCAGCCTTCCTGATGGCTGTGATCCTGGCCGGGGTCCTACAAATTGGCTTGGGCATCGCGAAGGGAGGGTTCATCGCTGCGTTCTTCCCAACCAGTGTGATCAAAGGACTGTTGGCTGCGATCGGCGTCATCATCATCCTCAAACAAATTCCGCATCTTCTCGGGCATGATCCTGATCCGGAAGGAGAAATGTCCTTCTTTCAGCCGGACCTTGAAACGACGTTTTCCGAACTCTTCAGCATGTTCGGAGATTTTCAACTGGGCGCCACTCTCGTCGGTCTGGTGTCTGTAGCCATGCTGGTACTCTGGGACACCTGGAAACCGTTGAAAACATCGCTCTTTCCCGCTCCCGTTGCCGTAGTCCTATTCGGTATCGGAGCGAGTTTGTGGTTCGAGCAACTCGGCCAGCCATGGCTCATCCAGCCGAGTCACCTGGTTCAGGTACCCGTGACTAGCGGTTTGGGCGAGCTCTTTGGAATGCTTCCACGTCCAGACTTCTCGCAGTGGACCAATCCTGCCATCTATATCGCCGGAATGACTCTGGCCATCGTGGCATCGCTGGAAACCTTGCTTAATCTGAAGGCTGTCGATCGGCTCGATCCCCAACAACGCACATCACCGCCAAGCCAAGAACTCCTGGCCCAAGGCATCGGGAACGTCGCAAGTGGATTCATGGGAGGGCTCCCGGTGACGTCGGTCATCATCCGTAGCTCCGTCAATGTCAATGCCGGTGGTAAAACAAAGCTGGCTACGATCATACACGGCACATTGCTGCTTGTGAGCGTTCCGCTGATTCCGGTCTGGCTCAATACGATCCCACTGTCCGCTCTTGGAGCTATTCTCCTGATGACCGGCATCAAACTGGCGAGTCCGGCCCTCATCAAGCAAATGTGGAGTGAAGGCCGCTACCAGTTCATTCCTTTTGCAGCAACGGTCGCGGCGATTGTGCTCACCGATCTCTTAATTGGCATCGTGATCGGCCTCACCGTCGCTATCGCGTTTATTCTCAACAGTAATATGCGGCGGCCAGTGCGTCGTTTTGTTGAAAAGCATCTCGGCGGCGAAGTGGTCCATATTGAATTGGCCAATCAAGTAAGTTTCTTGAACCGTGCCGCCCTTTCGAAAGCTCTAGAGGAGGTGCCACACAACGGCCAGGTGTTGCTCGATGCTCGAAACACAGACTACATTGATCCGGACGTGCTGGACTTGATTCGGGACTTCGAGGAACAAGCCGGCCCGGCTCACGGTGTCGAGGTGAGTCTTCTTGGGTTTCAAAGTGAGTACAACTTTGAAGACCGGATACAGTATGTCGATTATTCGACCCGCGAGCTGCAAGCAACCATCACGCCCCAGCAAGTCCTTCAAATCCTAAGAGACGGCCATGAGCGTGTCCGTACCGGAAGGCGCCTCACCCGCGACTTTAACCGGCAAGTCCGCGCGACGGCCGAAGCCCAGCACCCGTTAGCCGTCGTCCTCAGCTGCATTGATTCGCCAACTCCGGCCGAGCGGGTTTTTGATCTCGGTATGGGCGACATCTGTAGTATCCGTATTGCCGGGAATATCTCGGGTCGAAAAGTCATCGCCAGTGCGGAATATGGATGTGCCGTGGCCGGCGCAAAACTCATTCTTGTCATGGGGCACACGAGATGCGCTACTGTCGGTACAGCGATCAACCTCCTTGAAGCAGGTCAAACGGCCGGCGACGCAACAGGGTGCGAACATTTCCATTACATCATCAACGACCTCCAGCAATCGGTGGACCAAGCGACCTATCGGGTTTTGCAAGAACAACCTGCCGGTGAGAGAGGAACACTGGTCGATGTCGTAGCCCGTTACAATGTCGTGCGTGTCGTTGAGCAGCTGCACACGCAGAGCAACACGCTCGCCTGTCTCGTCACACAAGGACGGATCGAGATCGTTGGTGCGATGTACGATGTCACCACCGGAGACATCAGGTTTTTGCCAGACGAACCAGGGGGTGAATGACGAAACCACCGGCGAGAGAGTCCTGAGCAGGATAGCTTTATACGGTGTATGGACGATGATGAGGTTGGACCATGGAAAAACTTGTCAAAGGCTTTTTGAAGTTTCGAAGTGAAGTGTTTGGGAACAAAAAGGCGCTGTTTACACGGCTGTCGCAAAGCCAGGCTCCCCGTGCGCTCTTCATTACCTGCTCGGATTCTCGGGTTGATCCAACTCTCCTGACGCAAGCTGATCCTGGCGAGTTGTTTATTCTACGAAACGCCGGGAATATTGTGCCGCCCTACGGTTCGATGCAGGGAGGCACGACCGCGACGATCGAGTATGCGATGGCGGTGTTGCAGACCCCCCATATTATTGTGTGTGGCCATACCGACTGCGGCGTCATGAAAGCATTGTTGAATCCGGAGGAGGTGCAAAATCTGCCGGCCGTCAAAGAGTGGGTGGGCCAGGTTGAAACGACCAGGCGCTTGATGCGAGAACTTTACGCTGATCTTAAAGGCAACGATCGCCTCATTAAGACGATCCATGAGAATGTCCGTGTTCAACTCGAGCACCTGCGCACACATCCGTCAGTGGCCCTGCAGCTGCGCAAGGGCAAAGTCGAACTTCATGGCTGGGTCTACTCCATTTCAACGGGGGATGTATGGGTGTATGACTTCAATTCGCAGGAATTCGTCTCACTCTATGAAAAGGCTGCGTCACGTTTGGTGTATGCCAACAAATCTTGATGTGCCTCTTCTTAAGGACGTCACCAATGGATGATTACAATGTCTCACCGAATCACTTGAATCTGCCGCCAGCGTTCCGACTGATATCGCCAGAGTAACAACCCCATTCGTACGGTCCAATCCGCGATCATGGCCGCCCAAATATAGAACACGGAGTGACGTGCCCAGAGCGCGGCCGCCAGGGCCAACGGGACACGGACGCCCCACATCCCGATCATCGTGGCGCCCATGATGAAGCGTGTGTCGCCCGCGCCCCGCAGCGACCCAGCCAACACCATGGTGAGAGCCAGCGGGACTTGCAATAAGGCGACGATCTTTAAGAACATCGTTCCGAGTTCGATCACCGCTTCGTCGGTCGTGAACGCACGAAGCAACGTGTAGGGAAAAAAGAAAAAAAGGAGCCCCATGCCGGTCATGAGCAGCATGGCCAGCCGGTTGGCTTCCAAATTTTCCAGCTTTGCCCTGGTATATTTGCCGGCTCCGATGCTTTGTCCCACCATGGTGGCGGCGGCAATCGCGAGTCCATAGCCAGGGAGAAAGGAGAAGGATTCAATCGATAGTCCGACTTGGTGAGCCGCATAAGCCACGGTGCCGTACAGCAGGACGAGTTTTGTGTAAAGAAAAATGCCGGCTTGCTGGACGATTCGCTCGCCCGACACAGAGGCCCCGACGTCCCAGATCGATCGGATGAGATCGAGGCGGAGTGTGGATGACTCCTTGAGGATGGGACGACAGCGCAGCAAAAGATAGAGCATGCCTGTCGCTTCAGCGAGGCCGACGGCGATTGCCGCACCCTTCAACCCCAATGCAGGAGCTCCCCAGTGTCCGTAGATCAGAGGATAGGCAAGAAATCCATGAAGGAGATTGACACCGATCAGACCATACATAGGAGTCTTGGTATCGCCTGTGCCCTGGAGAATGGAGGACAAGACTTGGATGAGGACGGTACAGGGAATCACGAGGAAGATGAGCGTCGAATAGGGCAGGGCGAGCTCAATGACGGGAGGCTCCGCGCCCAGTTGTTGCATGACGAACCGATTGCCGGCTATCCCTAGGCCGGCCAACAGGAGCGAGACGCCGAGCGCAAGCCATAAGAAGTGACGGGCCGCTTCTCCAGCGTCTTGCCGGCGCCTTGCGCCCCATAGCTGAGCGACGATCACATTCGTCCCAACCGAAATTCCGGAGACCAACGTCGTGGCGACGAAGGCCAGCAATTGGCCCAGGCCGACCGCGGCGATCGAGGTGGCTCCCAGTCCGCCCACCAGAAATACCGCCACGATGCCTTCGGCCCGTTGCAGAAGCGTGGTGAGCGTGACAGGGAGCGCTAACGTCAGCACGGATCGCCTGATCTGGGTGACACCGTTGCCCATGGAGCGCTATCCTAACAGAGTTTCTTCCGGGACCAGGTGAGAAATCCTTGATCGAACCGTGGATGGCATGATGATAAAGGACTCTTGCAACGGATCTTCCACGACGTTTGTCCCACCGCGCTTGTCGAAATCGAAATTTTTGTCGGGATTGCAATGTCACAAGCGACTGTATCTGGAAATTCATCAACCCGCCTTGGCCACGCCGCCGGATGCGTCGACACAGGCCATTCTGAACATGGGCACCGAGATCGGCGTCCTGGCTCAGCAGCGTTTCCGTGGCGGCGTCCTCGTGAAAGCGGGATTCCGTCAGCGAGAAACGGCGATCGCTGAGACCGCGGCGCTGCTTCAGGACCCAGCTATCCTCGCCATCTTTGAAGGGGCGTTCGAATATGACGGAGTTCTTGTCCGCGTCGATATTTTAGAGCGCGTCCGGAACCGTGAGGAAGGACCGTCGTCCTGGCGTTTGATCGAAGTGAAGTCCTCGACCAGAGTGAAAGAGATCCACCTCGATGACCTCGCCATACAACGCCACGTCGTTCAAGGGGCCGGAGTCAGGCTTGAGGCGACCTGCCTGATGCATATCGACACGGGGTATCTCTTCCAGGGAAGCGAGGTAGATCTCGAGGCGCTCTTCTCGATTGAAGATGTATCAGAGGCGGTGAGCGCTCGACAAGGACGGATACCAGAGCGACTGACCGCCATGAAAGCGATTGTGTCTGAGCCGCAGGCTCCGCTAATCGAGGCTGGCCCGCATTGCAAGGCCCCCTACGAATGTCCCTTCTGGGCCCATTGCACGAAAGACAAGCCGTTGCGCTGGGTCTATCATCTGCCGGGCAAGAAAGAGAGCATCGCTCAGCTTGTGCAACAGGGCATCAGGATGATTGATGACATTCCGGATGAAATGAGGCTGTCCGATGTCCAAAGAAAGGTCAAGGACAACGTCGAATGGATTTCATCGGGATTGGGTCCGATCCTTCGCTCGCTCCGCTATCCCATTCACCATCTCGATGCTGAAACCGTCATGCTGGCACTCCCGCGGTTTCCCTTGACGAGGCCCTATCAGTCTCTGCCGGTTCAGTGGTCCAATCATATTGAATTGGAATCCGGTGAAGTGGTGCACCGGGAGTTCCTGCACGGCGAAGCGTCGGACCCTCGCAGGCATTGGGTGGAAAGTCTCATCGAATCGCTCGGGGAGACAGGGAGTATTGTGGTCTATTCAGGCTACGAAGAAACGCTCATTCGCCAGCTGGCGGAGACCTTTTCGGAGTTCAACTCGGCGCTGAAGGCGATTCTCAAACGACTCTGGGATCTCCTTCCGGTCATCAAGAGTCACTATTATCATCCCGCCTTCAACGGATCGTATTCGATCAAATCCGTCTTGCCGGCTGTGGTGCCATCGCTCGGGTACGGAGATCTCGCGATTCAAGAGGGAGGACAGGCGGCGGCGGAGTACTATCGGATGGTATTCATCGAAAGTGATTGGGTGGAACAGGCGGCGATACGAGACGCCCTCTTACGTTATTGCGCACGAGATACCTGGGCGATGGTGGAACTGCGCAGAGTGCTTGGAGAGAAGGCTGACCGCCATGTCTGAGCACAAGATGAATGCTGGGTCAAAACGAGAACCACATAAGGGGCGTTTATCCTGTCGCCAGGATTTATTATACGGGCTCCGCGTCGAGCAAGCTTGGTAGGGCGGAAAGGGTGGGCATTCGAAGTCGCGTTCGCTGGAAGGCGCACTCTCAAAACACTTGATGTGTTTTATCCGGTCGCCAAGAACTATCAACTGGCTCCCGGTACGAGCAAGCTTGGGGTGGCGGAGAGGGTGGGCATTCGAAGTCGCGTTCGCCGTGCCGCTCACGCTCCTACTGAGGGGGCCAGCCCCCTCGTATGCTCCCCGCTCGGGGGAACCTTTCCCTCGCGAACCCTCTTGTTCGAATCCCACCCCCTCCCTGTTATTCTTAGGGCGATGAGCTCCTGGATGGTTAGTAAATTGAGCAGACATGGCTGTTAGTATGGCGGAGAGGGTGGGATTCGAACCCACGGTCGAGTTACCCCGACAGCAGTTTTCGAGACTGCCCGATTCGGCCGCTCTCGCACCTCTCCGTTCTGGCGGATCGTCGGCTGGTTGAGTATCGAGCAGGGCGAGGAGAACATGCTCGATGAGTGCGCCGAGCTTACCGTGGTCGATGCCGTTTTGCAATGGCTTCCCATGACTCCCCAGCCCCCTTGGTTCCGCACAAAACCAGTGTATAGGTTATGCAGTTGATGGAGGGAATGCAAACTGGATTAACTCGGCCTTCTCCACTCCTTGTTTGACCAAAGCGGAAACATCGATCAGCCGTTCAACCTTGTGCACGTCGTCAAGCCGAGTTTTAGTGCTTGGATGGGGAGGTACAAACAGCTTGCAACAGTCCTGGTCCGGCTCTATCGACGTTTCATAGGTGCCGAGGCGTCTGGCCTCGTCGATGATCTCGCGTTTGTCCATGCCGATCAACGGCCGGAGAATCGGCAATTCCGCGGCCTCTTCAATCGCACATAAGTTCTGCGACGTTTGAGAGGCCACTTGTCCTAGGCTATCGCCGGTCACTAATGCCCAACATTGTTCCTTCCTCGCAAATTCCTCGGCGATTCGGATCATTATCCGTCGGTACAGCACGACCCGGAAGGGGGCGGGCGTGCTCAGGACAATCTCGCGCTGGATCTCTCCAAAGGGAATGATATGGAGGTGTGAATGATACTGATATGCGGTGAGGTTCCTTACCAGATCCTGAACTTTCTCCTCCGAGGCTCGGCTAACCAAAGGCCGTCCGGAAAAGTGAACGAAAGTAGACACACAGCCTCGCTTGATCATGCGATAGGCCGCCACTGGAGAGTCGATACCTCCCGAAATAAGACAAGCAACCCTGCCGCTGACGCCGACCGGCATGCCGCCAGGTCCCTCGATTTTTTCGGTGGCGCAGAACGCTTCTTTTGAAAGGAGCTCGATATAGATCGTCAGATCAGGATTTTTGAGACTGACTTTCTTGCCTCTTGCCTCGCAGACTGCTGCACCGATGGTTCTCTCCACATCCATCGAAGTCAAGGTCAGGCGTTTGTCGGCCCGTCTGGCGGTCACTCTGAACGTGGTGAACGATCGTGTCTCAATCTCTTCGAGGACGGCCGTTGTGAGCGCATCCAGGTTGGGGTTTGACAATTGGAGCGGAACCACACGGCCCAGTGAAAAGTTGGCAATGCCGCAGACGCGTCTGAGCCGGTTTCGAACCGCTTCGAGGGGCGATTCCGGCGGAAGCCAGATGCGGATACGACTGTGGAGGTTCTCGAGCCGCCGGACCGCTATGTCCTTGAGAGCTGTACGAATGTTCTTAATGAGGCATTGTTCGAAGTAGTCTCGGTTGTGACCCTTCAGAGCGAGCTCATGATAGTGAGCAATGGCAGCGCGCATATGGACCATCAAGTAATGGATCAAGGAGCTTATACGGTGGTATGCCTTTGAATGTCAGCTCAGCCCTGGCCAAGGCTTTCAAGAAATCGCTCGGCGTCGATGGCGGCCATGCAGCCCGTTCCGGCTGCGGTAATGGCCTGGCGATAATGGGAGTCTTGCACATCTCCCGCCGCGAACACGCCGGGGATATTGGTGGCCGTTCCGTGATGTGCCAGAAGATAGCCGGCGGCGTCCATCTTCAATTGATCGGTGAAGAGCGCGGTGTTTGGGCGATGACCGATCGCCAGAAAAAGCCCGGAACAAGGTAATTCCCGAACTTTTCCGGAGAGGATATTTTTGATGCGGACCCCGGTCACGACATCCTGACCGAGCACATCCTCGACAACACTGTTCCAGATGAAGGAGATCTTTTCGTTCTTCATGGCCCGATCTTGCATGATCTTGGAGGCTCGAAGTTTGTCGCGACGATGAACGATCGATACTTTGGTGGCGAACTTGGTCAAAAACGTCGCTTCTTCCATCGCACTGTCTCCGCCGCCTACGACGACCAGTTCTTTGCCTTTAAAGAAAAACCCATCGCAGGTCGCACAGCTCGACACACCATGGCCCCACAGTCGTTTTTCGTTTGGGAGACCAAGGGTAATCGGGGAGGCACCGGTCGCGATGATCAACGTCTTCGTTTCCACTGTCTGTTCTCCGTCGACCACAATCTTAAACGGTCGATTCTTGAGATCAACGGCTGTCACATCGCCTGTTTTGAATAACGTGCCAAACCGTTCCGCTTGAGAGCGCATCTCTTTCATGAGCTCCGGCCCCATGATGCCCTTGGCAAAACCGGGGTAGTTTTCCACTTCCGTCGTGGTCGTGAGCTGGCCGCCCGCTTGCCAGCCTTCGATGAGCAGGGGAGCCAGATTCGCCCGCGCAGCATAGATGGCGGCAGTCAATCCAGCTGGTCCGGATCCGATGATGGCAACGTTATGCATGTCGGTTGACTCTATCACAGCTAGGGAAGAGGACGGTAGCCGGGTGTGCTGGCTTCTGACTGTAACTGCTGGAAAATTTGTCTGACCAATCGGTGAAGCCTGTTTTTGGGCACAGTTCCGTCGAGCAGATAATCTGCACGTCGGCGTTTCATCGCGAGGGGCAGCTGGCTCTTAATACGCCGCAGTGCCTCAGCTCGTGAGAGGCCGTTCCGTTTCCTCAGGCGGGCGATTTGCGTTTCTTGATCAGCGGTCACGACGATGATCTGATCCACGCGGTTGTCGATGCCGGCCTCGATGAGCAGGGGTACATCGTACACCACGACGGCACGGGGATTTCTGTGAGCTGCTTCTCTCGTCAGTCGGGACTGCTCCCGAGCCACACGAGGATGGATGATTCGTTCAAGTCGGCGAAGCTTCATACGATCACCAAATACGATCTGCCCGAGAGTTTGCCGATTGATGGTGCGGTCAGCGTTTAAGATGATCTTTCCGAATTGGCGGAGAATGTCTCGCCAGGCCGGTTTGCCTGGCTGGACGACCTCTCTCGCCAATTCATCAGCGTCGATGACCACAGCACCGCATTGCTTGAACATCTTCGCCACGGTGCTTTTCCCCGTGGCGACGCCTCCGGTAAGTCCGATCAGGATCATGGCGGCGAAGCTTATCATGCGGTATGCCGTCCCACAAAGGGTGATTGACAGGGTTAGCTGTCAGCTTGTATGAAAATCTTCATGCGGCTTGTCGTCCTTCTCGTGAGCGGTCTTTGTTTCAGTACCACTGTGTTCTGCTGGGCCGAGGGAGACAGCACGAAGGTTGTTCCACGTACCATCACGGTTGCACTCGATGGCTCAGGGGATTTTTCTTCGATTCAAGAGGCCGTCGACGGCGCCGGCAAGGGTGATACGGTCGTGATCAAGGCTGGTTTTTATGCTCAGGACTTGACCATTCACAGCAAAGAGAAGATTAAGATTCTCGGTGAGGGAATCGACAATGTCGTTCTGCTTGGACGAGGCCAAATGGTGGGGGTGTTGCATGTGGGGAAGTGGCCGTATGGGGCAACGGACATAGAGATCAGCGGCCTCACGATCAACGAGCATGGGGGGCACGCTGTCGGCATCTTCAACGGAAACCACATCACGCTACGTCAAGTTCGTGTGAACGGAATGGTCTTCGGCCAGCAGGTGCAGGATGTCCATATCGAAGACTGTGTGATCGGGGGGAGTGAGACGACGGGCGTTCACTTTTCTGATTCTCAGGTCCTTCTGACGGGAAATGTCATTCATGACAACGATTACGGAGTGAACGTGACCGGCAGATCTTCGGTTCGCCTTGAGCGCAATATCGTCACCAGAAGTTTATTCGAGGCCGTCGTGATCAGTGACCAGGCAAAAGCGGTCTTGATCAATAATACTCTGGTTAAGAATGGTGGTGGGGCGGCGTTCCTCGACTCAGCGACGATTGAGGCGGCGGCAAATATCCTCAGCCTCAATAAAGTCGGGTTTCTTATCGCCGCTTCGAGCCAGACCAAAACCTCATACAACGCGTTGTTTAATTGCGATGTAAACTATATGAGAACCGGGCCTCAAAACGTTTATGCGCCGGAGCTACAGGCTGAATCCGACATGACGGTTGATCCGCTTTTTGTCGATGTCGAGCATGACGACTTCCGGCTCAAGCCCGATACCACTCTAGTCAATCGTGGATCGTTTGGGTACCTCGGAGCGCTTCCCCCCATTCCAGTGCCGACACAAAGTCGCTGATAAGACCATTCAAAACAATGAGATAGAAGGCACTCCTGATGGGAGGAATGCGCATGGTATGCTTAAATACACGCGCTTCCGGATCATTCCTGAGCTCAAGTAACACCGTAATCGCGCCGAGAAAGTTTCAACCAGGAGGTCTCCCTTGGCTAGCTTCCGTAGCAATCTTGAAAAGCCGTCGGGTGAAGGCATCCCCTCGCTCATGGATATGGAATCCGGCAAGTTGGTCGGAGCCGTACTTCCGATGTCTGAACAAGCCCAGATCCAGATGCGGAACAGCATCGAAGTCATTGACTATCTCTTAAATCAGGAACGAGTTATCTGGAGTTAGGATTCGATTTCTCGGCTAATCGTTTTTTCATAGCAATTCCCCCATAAACTGAGCTGCTCCCCTCATCATCGATGATTCCCTGTAAGGCTCTTGCTCTCTCATCGACCCACGACTAATACGTTCTTCAGGTAAACCACTCCGAGACCGAGAAGTAGAATGGTCCAGGTCCTTGCGTCATGCGACCGCCAGCTTGATTCTTGTCCGCAAGGGGTGCATCGTAGGTTCTGCGGCGACTAACGTGCTCACGGTAAAAGTCCAGTGCGGAAAATAGTTCGGACATCTTCTCGTTCCCAAACTCCTCTCAACGCCGAGCGGCAACGGCTTGGCGAAGACGCTGTCCGGAAGCGGCACTGGAAGCGATGGGGGCCGTACTTGAGCGAGCGCGCCTGGGGAACCGTGCGTGAGGACTACAGTCCATACGGAACGGCCTGGGAAGCTTTTCCTCATGATCATGCTCGCTCGCGGGCCTACCGATGGAACGAAGACGGGCTTGCCGGGATATCGGATCGTCACCAATACATCTGTTTTGCCATCGCTCTTTGGAATGGACACGATCCGATTCTGAAGGAGCGGGTATTTGGTTTGACCGGTAACGAAGGAAATCACGGCGAAGATGTTAAAGAATACTATTTTTATCTAGATTCAACGCCTACACATTCATACATGAAGTATCTCTATAAGTATCCACAGGCAGGGTTTCCCTATGCCAGGCTTGTAGACGAGAGTCGAGGCCGTAGACGTGGGGAGTTGGAATATGAGCTGATCGACACCGGAGTTTTTGACGAGAATCGCTACTTCGATGTGATGGTGGAGTATGCGAAGGCGACACCTGAGGAACTCCTCATCCGCATTCAACTCACGAACCGAGGGCCGGATCGCGCCGAACTGACACTCTTGCCAACGCTCTGGTTCAGGAATACCTGGTCGTGGGGAATTGATGCTCGTCGGCCGAGAATGCGTGAAGGAAAAGCCGGTGATGGGATGAGCGTGATTGAATTGGATCACGAGTATTATGGTGAGCGACGCCTTTGGTGTGAAGGAAGCCCTCCGTTACTCTTTACGGAAAATGAAACGAATACCCGGCGCCTCTATGGCGATCAAGATGGCGCCAGATACGTGAAGGACAGTTTTCATGACTACGTGATCCATAATCAAGCGGAGGCGGTCAATCCTGAGAAGGTCGGCTCCAAGGCCGCCGCCTTCTACCAGCTTTCATTGCCTGCCGGGGCATCGGAAGTCATTCGGCTATGTCTTACTAACAGTACGGATTCGGCTGGATTCACAGTTCGAGTGTTCAATGACGTTTTTAAGCGACGTATCCGGGAAGCCGATGAATTTTATAATGAGCTGGCTCCCCAGGATCTATCTGATGATGCACGGCGTGTACAACGACAGGCATTTGCGGGATTACTGTGGAGCAAACAATTCTACCATTATGACCTGAAGCGTTGGCTCGTCGGTGATCCAGGGATGCCGGATCCTCCTCATGAACGGCTGCGTGGGCGCAACTCGGACTGGACCCATCTCTACAATGCCGATGTGATCTCCATGCCGGATAAGTGGGAGTATCCCTGGTATGCCGCTTGGGATTTGGCCTTCCATTGCATTCCGCTCGCGCTTGTCGACTCAACCTTCGCCAAAGAGCAACTTATCCTGATGCTCAGAGAATGGTACATGCACCCGAACGGTCAGATTCCGGCCTATGAATGGGCGTTCGGTGACGTAAATCCCCCGGTTCATGCCTGGGCGGCATGGCGGGTGTACAAGATCGAAAAGAAACGCAGAGGAGTCGGTGATCGGGTTTTCCTCGAACGAGTGTTCCATAAGCTGCTCTTGAACTTCACCTGGTGGGTGAATCGAAAGGATGCCGAGGGCAAGAATATTTTTCAAGGAGGATTTCTGGGACTCGACAACATCGGCGTCTTTGATCGCAGTGCTCCATTGCCGACGGGTGGCCATATTGAACAGTCGGATGCGACAAGTTGGATGGGGATGTATTGTCTCAATATGCTGTCGATCTCTCTGGAGTTGGCACGTGACAATCGAGCGTATGAGGACGTGGCGAGCAAGTTTTTTGAACATTTCGTGTATATCTGCCGAGCCATGAACAATATCGGCGGCGAAAAAATCGAGCTCTGGGACAGAGAAGACGGCTTTTTTTATGATGTGCTGCATCTTCCCGATGGACGGACCTTTCCGCTCAAAGTGCGCTCTCTCGTGGGGCTGATCCCGCTGTTTGCCGTAGAAACGTTGGACTCGGAATTGATCGACAGCCTTCCCCGGTTTAAGCACCGCATGCAGTGGTTCATCGAAAATCGGCCAGATTTCAGCGCGCACATCGAGGCGCATTCCCATGATGGCGGGGTGCGCAGGTTTTTGTCGCTGGTCAATCCCACGCGACTCAAGTCGGTGTTGCGGTACATGCTCGACGAAGAAGAATTTCTCTCGCCGTACGGCATCCGGGCGCTCTCGCGCTACCACAAGGACCATCCCTATGTGCTTTCCATCATGGGTATGGAGTATCGCGTGGACTATGAACCTGCTGAATCGAGCACGGGGCTCTTCGGGGGCAATTCGAATTGGCGAGGTCCAATCTGGTTTCCGGTCAACTATCTGTTGATCGAATCGCTTCAGAAATTCCACTATTACCTCGGTGACGAGTACCGGGTTGAATATCCGGTACGTTCCGGCCGATTTGTTTCTTTGAACGAAGTTGCGTCCGAGCTCTCTCGACGGCTGACACATATTTTTCTCAAAGACAACGACGGCCGACGTCCCGTCTATGGGGCAACGAGGAAGTTTCAGGAAGATCCGTTCTGGAAAGACGCCATTCTTTTCTACGAGTACTTCCATGGCGATAATGGAGCGGGGATTGGAGCCAGCCACCAGACGGGATGGACAGGGCTTGTCGCAAAGTTGATTCAGCAGTCGGGAGAATAGGACGGCAGAAATCGCGGGTTTTTCTCTGGTGCAACCCCTTCCCAGGATCCAAGGGAATCACGATAACGTACGGTGTACATCGCATGCGCACCGTCGAAAACCAAGTTTCCACACCGGTTAAGGTGAGAGGGAAGATGGTGGAGCAAACCGATTGTCAGAACCTCGATCGCGCCCTCAGCCTTGAATGGTTGGAGACGAACGGTCGAGGAGGATTTGCCTCGGGTACCGTTGCCGGGGCCAATACACGACGATATCATGCCTTGTTGATGACGGCGCGTCGACCTCCCAGCGATCGATATGTGCTGGTCAATCACGTCGAAGAGTGGCTGAGCGTCGACGAAGATAGATGCTCGCTCACGACGAATCTCTATCCGGGAGCGATATATCCCGACGGATATACCCATTGTTGTGAATTTTCCACGCTTCCCTGGCCGACATGGACCTTTATCTATAACGGGGTTCGAATTCGACGCGAAATCTTCTGCGTTCGCGGTCGGGACCTGGTCATCGTTCGATGGAAATTGATAGGCCTTAAGGGCGGTTTCGTGGTTCTTAAAGTTCGGCCGATGTTGACCGGTCGAGGCTACCACGCTCTGCACCGCGAGAACGGCATTCTGTCGACGCGCGCTGCGATCAAACATGAATCGGTGATCTGGCAGCCATATAGCGGTGTCCCGGCCGTGCGCGCGTTTCACTCAGGAGCCTATCGCCATGCCCCCGATTGGTATCGGTGTCTCGAATATTCTGTCGAGCGGCAACGAGGCCTTGATTTCCAGGAAGATTGGTGGTCGCCGGGAGAGTTTTCGTTCGAGCTGAGAGCAGGAAAGGAACAGACACTCACATTCACCAGCGAAGATCTCGATCACCTCGACGTGGTTCGACTGATGCGAGGAGAACGTGCCAGGCGCACAACATGGCGCAAGGCGCCATTGTATAGGGATCGGCTGATCGAGGCATTACGGCAGGCTACAGAAGTCTTTCTGGTCCAGCGGGATAAAAGACAGACCGTGATCGCCGGCTACCCCTGGTTCACGGATTGGGGACGGGACACCTTCATCTCGCTTCCCGGGCTGTGTCTCGTGACGGGTAAACGGGCCGTGGCTTGGCAAATCATTGAAGCCTTCTGCGCTCATGTGTCGGACGGGATGGTACCCAATCGTTTTTCCGATAGTGGTGAAGAGCCAGAATACAACACGATTGATGCGTCGCTGTGGTTCGTCTATGCCATCGAGCGGTACCTCGCGTACAGCCACGACACGAAACGTGTCCGATCGATTGCTTGGCCGGTGATCAAGCAGATTCTCGACGGGTACCGCCACGGCACGCGATACGACATTCATATGGATGTCGATGGCCTTATCACGGGTGGAACGCCCGGTAGTCAACTTACCTGGATGGATGTGAAAATCGGGGAGTGGGTCGTGACACCGCGGCATGGGAAGCCGGTTGAGGTTCAGGCCTTGTGGATCAAAGCATTGGATATCGGAGAACGTTTGGCGACTCGGTTTGCCGAGGCAGACTACGCGGCGAATTGCCGGATGATCCGAACGCGAGCCGAGGAGTCGTTCCGTAAAAGATTTTGGTATCGGGAAGGGCAGTATCTGTATGACACCATCGATGGACCGGATGGCGACGATGCATCAATCCGGCCCAATCAGCTTTACGCGATTGCTCTGTGCGACGGTCTGGTGACGAGACCGCAGGCCGAGCAGGTTCTCCATATCGTAAAAGAGCAGCTGCTCACGCCGGTGGGGCTGAGAACGTTATCTCCACAGGATAGTCGATATCGTCCTCGGTACGAAGGTGGCCCGATGGAACGAGACAGCGCCTACCATCAGGGAACCGTCTGGCCGTTTCTCTTGGGTGCCCTCGTCACGGCATGGGTGAAAACATATGGGTCCACTGCCAAGACGAAGGTTGAGGCAAGATCGTTTCTGAAAGGAATAGAAGCCCACCTACACGAAGGTTGTATCGGGCAGGTGTCGGAAATTTTTGACGGGGACCCGCCGCACTCTCCGCGAGGCTGTCCAGCTCAAGCTTGGTCCGTCGCGGAGCCTCTCCGTGCATTGGTTGAAGACCTCGGAGCGCCAATTAGGGGCGGAAGGGCCGGCTCCACTCGTTGTGCATAAGCCTCGTCTAATCGAGTCAAACTCAAATTAAAGTGGAAACGGTTCCCTTTTCACCGGCTTGACAGAGTTGGTACTCATCCGTAGTCTGGATAAAAGGGACGCTCAGGGAGGAGTGATCATGAAGGATTTATTCGTCTGGACAAAAAATGGTTGGCGAATCACTGCCGGGGTGGCGACGCTGGTCTTATGTCTTGTCACTCCGTACGGAACGTTCGCTGATGAGCTGCTGAAGGAGTCCGTGTTACCGCTCAGCATGGCCAGCAAAGCGATTCAGGCAGCGGTGGAGTCTTGCAAGAAAGACGGGTATCGAGTGAGCGTATCCGTGGTCGATCGTGCAGGCATTTTACGTGCGATGGGGCGTGCCGACGGTGCCGGACCGCATACGGTCGATAGTAGCCGGAAAAAAGCCTATACGGCTGCCAGTGCACGGCGTCCGACCAGCGAATTGGCCGATCTCATCACAAAAGTTCCCACGCTCCAGACGCTTCGAGATATCAACGGCGATATCCTTATTTTGGGCGGGGGGCTGCCCATCGAACTTGGAGGCGAAATCGTGGGGGGAATCGGAGTTGGAGGAGCACCGGGAGCTCACCTGGATGATGCATGTGCCCAAGATGGGCTCGACGCGATCGGTGCAGCTTCGAAGGTTCCTGCGCCGAAGTGAACGTGTCATCATGGGCGACCGTTTTGAGCTGTATGGTGCTGCTCTGTACCGGGTGTAACAGTAATACCCCTGAGCCTGCTACGGTTGAAATCACCTCGGCACGACTTCGGCTGACGATTGAGAGGACGGCAACGGATCCGTTCCTTCAACGATTTAATCTCACGATGCACGTCAACGGGGCCAATGGCTGTGCTTCTTCCACCGAACTATTTCCGGATACCGGGTATGCCGGTCGCCGTAACGTCTATCAGGCAGCCAACGCAAAGATCTATGTCGTCGGACAGTACGATGCGCGTGTCATCGATTCACTGAGCTGCCGAACGCACCTCTCAGAGTTTCGTCACCTCGATCGAGAGGTCATTTTTGTTGGAAGTTTCGATCAAGACGAATACAAGCACTGGACCTATATTTCTGCCACTCAACGGCCGGAAATGCCGTTCGAGAAGCGGTAACGAAGGTTGGAGGGAAGCTCTAACAGGAACCACATCCGGGACATCATCATGGGTCTCATGTCCGTCGTGTAATACGACAATCATTGGTCATGCAACAGCCGATCATCGGATATCATCAAGATGACCAGGGCGACTGGGTCGCCGATCTGGCCTGTGGTCATGGACAGCATGTACGGCACCAACCTCCATTTACAGATCGTCCGTGGGTGCTTACTCCAGCTGGACGGGAGCGGTATGTCGGTACCAATCTCAATTGTAAGAAATGTGAAGAACCGGGACTTGATTCTCGCCTCACTCCGCGATAGCTTCCGCGTCGTCCACCGCGAATGACGATTCCGGCGATTTTACGGACCCACAAGGTGTTCCATCCTTCACGCGAATAATGGCCTTACTTGACTGCGTATGTTCTCCTTGTGTCTTCGGGCCTGGATATCCAGTCATTCAGCATAGTCGTCGATGTTCAACACGGTCTGATCGGACCATAGTCGAGAGCAGAGCCGTTCGGACATCTTGACAAGACTCAAGTGTTTGTTTGACAACCTTGCCACGTTATCCGTCGGATTAGGTGGTCCATGTTGTCCCAACGATACCAGATTGCTGTTCTGCTTGGACTGGTGGCGCTCTTGGGCTGTTATTTGCTGTTGCCGCTGAGCGCGTCCTATGTGTTGGCAGATAGGCTCCGTGGCTATGGTTACAGCAGCGTCATTCTCCAGCTCGGCTATCCGGGCTGGGCACGCATGCGCATTCCCGTGGTGTCGTTTCAGCAGGATTTGGGCGAAGAACGATTGATGATCTCGCTGACTGACGCAGAGATACACTATGACCCGGTCCAGCTGTTTCAAGGTCGTGTGAGTCGAATCATACTTCGAGACGCGTCGATCCATGTCTTGAATGTGCAAGGCACGGATGAGGTGATCAAGGGGGACATGGGGCCGGATCAGCCCGATAATGAACAATCACCGTGGCGGTTGTTGACGGCTGGGGATCTCTTGCGCAGTCTGCCCATCCTTCCATTCGACGAGTTACAGCTGGATCATCTCACCATTTTTCGTGAACAGGCGACAGGGCCGCTCCAAAAAGTCACGATTGACGGGAGTTTGATCTATAGCGGTAGGGAGGTGGATGGGCACCTTGTCTTTCAAGGACGCGATACCGCGTCGTATGGACTCGTTGTCGTAGGGCATTCCGCAAGTACCTGGTCCGTCACGTTGGCGCCACAACGGCCGCAAGCGACGCCGATTATTTCTTGGCAGTCACGAGCCCATCCACAAGGCTCAGAGATTCGGGTCAATGGACGTCTCCAGATCAATGTACAAGAATTGGCCCCATTCATCGCACTCCTTGTTCCGATCGGTCCGGAGCTTGAGAAAGTGACGGGAGAGGTAGCAATCGATTGGGCAGGGATGGCTCCAGCAGATGCCGCATTGAGTTCCTTATGGGAAGACGAACGGGCTCATCTGGATGGCCATATGCGAGTCGACGTTACGCTGCCGGCTTTAAAAGGTGTGGCGAAGGACATCGCCGTCGCCTATGAGGGGAGATTCGAAGGGAATGCCACTCAGGCCGAGTGGGCCATGAGTCCGGGTGTGTTGCTGACCGCCACAATCAATACTCAACCGCGTATTATTCCAGAAGCGGTTCGGTTGATACTTCCCCATGGGGATCAGCCGGTGAGGATCGAGAACAAAAAGCCCGTGCAAGGAACGTTCTATTGGAAGGAGACGCCTATACGCACGGTGGCACAGGGGCCCTTGCACGTGACGTACGGTCGGACGCCAGGACCATTGGTGGCACAGTTCGAAACCACCCGAGCTGAGGGTCTAGGTAATGAATTGGTGTTGGCCGAAGGGGCCTATCATTTGGAGGGTATCCTTCCGAAGGCCATTACCGAACGGCTTTCAGCCAAAGAGGCGATGGGAGGAGTGCAAGGGACGGTGAAACTGGCTCGGACGCATGTACGTGGCGTGCTGTTACCTCCGTCTTCAGTGACGGCGAAACAGATAGGTCAGGGCACCACCCTTATTTCCAGTGTCACGCTGAATCTATCGGAGCCGTTGACGGTCGAATGCGATCTGACGGCAATCCATTGCCGCGGGGGAGCAATAATCGCGACCCTTCGAGCTCCGGCCCTGAGAGTAGGTGGTCGGAGAATCCGCATTGGGCAAGGTATCTTGAAAATTCGAGATGTGGAAACGACTAAGGCCGCCTGGGCTGCACAAGGGACGTTATCAATCGCCGGAGTCAGTCCGGAGTCCGGTTCGTGGTGGCCATCCGCGAGCGATTGGATGATCAAATTCTCGGCTGATCAGGCCGGCGTCAAGGCCGACCTGCGAGTCGATATCCCGACGCACGAAGGGTTCGTAACCGCCAGGATCGAACAGCCGCTGCAGACGGCGGAGGGAGTTCTGCACGGTGTCATCGGTCCGCTGACGTTTAACGGAGTTGATCGGCGGCTCGGTAAGTTGATGATGGGACTCTCTCCTTCCATCGATGTGATCGATGGAATGTTCACCGCCACCGTCGATGGGTCGTGGTCAAGCAACTCTCACGAGCGCATCGCGATGATGAACGGGGCTTCAGCAACTGCGAAGGTGGTCGTCGAGAGATTGTCCGGTCACTACTACGATTATGTCGTAAAGGGCGTGAGCACCACGATGGTGTTACATGCCAAGGGACTTGAGTCAATCCTGATGAACGAGCCGGCCACCATCTCTGTGGCGGCAATCCAGAGCGGTGTTGACGCCACCAACCTCGCGGCTTCCGTTCAGATAAAATGGAAACTGGCCGATAGCCTGCCAGTGGTCGAGGTGCGAGACTTCCAATGCGAAATCTTCGGAGGAACCGTCAGCACTCCAGGACCTGTGGTAGACTTGGCCAAGCCGCCAGTGACAACGACGTTTTTGCTCCGGAATCTTGATCTCGGGAAAATTCTCAGCGTGGAACAACAGCGAGGGCTTCAGGGAACTGGAACGCTCAATGGGACCCTGCCTGTGACCATCACGTCGGGTGGGGTCCTCGTGAAAGACGGACTGATCGAGGCACAGCCTCCCGGAGGAGTCATTCGGTATGCATCGGCGCCGGAAACGTCGAAGACCCTGTCGGACTCTGATCGTCAACTCCAGCTCGTTGCGCAGGCGCTGAACAACTTTCAGTATTCACTGCTGCGCGTCGGTGTGAAATACGGTGAAACGGGCATGTTGGACCTGAACGCGCGGTTGGAGGGCAGAAATCCAGACCTGAGGAGTACGCCGCCGATTCACTTCAACCTTACCCTGCAGGAACATATCCCGACGCTTCTCAAGAGCCTCCGCTTGGTCGATGATCTCGAGGGGACCATCGAAAGAAAATATAGGCGACAAGGATCATTATGAGGCGAACCATGCTGAGCAGAACCATACTGATAGGGGGTGGAGGACTGGCCTGGGGCATTCTGCTTGCCGCTCTGAGCGCCTGTACTCCACGCGTCGAGGTCGCTGCGTCGGAAAAGCCGATTACGATCAATCTCAATGTGAAGATCGATCATGAGATTCGGTTGAAAGTCGACAAGGATTTGGATCAAGTGCTGTCGAATGACAGCGGATTGTTCTAGTCGTCGGAGGACATCATGGTCATAGGACGGTTGATCATCACGATGTGTACGGCACTGTTATGGGCCGCCATCCACTCTCCCGCGTGGGCACTGTCGTTGGATGAAGCGAAAGCGCAGGGGTGGGTCGGAGAAAAGGCCAGCGGTTATCTGGGGGTGGTGAATCCTTCCAATGCTGAAGCGCGGTCGTTGATGGACGATGTGAATAAAAAGCGGCGGCAGGCCTATGAAGAGATCGCAAAGCGAAACGGTACCAGTGTCCAAGCTGTGGAAACCCTTGCCGGGGAAAAAGCCATTCAGAACACCAAACCGGGAAACTTTATTGAAGGAGGCGGTGGGTGGATCAAGAAATAGCCGTTATCCATAGCGGTCGTTCTTCCAGGGGAGCGCGCTGTTCGAGTACCCTCGGACTTCCCAAAATCCTTTCTCATCTTTATCGGAAAACGTAATCTCCTTCACCCACTTCGCTCCTTTCCAGGCATACCGCTTCGGGACGATCACACGCACCGGCCCACCGTGGTCCCGCGTCAGGGGGTTGCCATTCCAACTATGCGCGAGTAGCACATCGTCGTCGTGACAGGCGTCAAGCGGTAGGTTGGTTGTATAGTCATCGTAGGATTTGAACAGCACAAATTGCGCGAGCGACAGCGGTTTTACGAGGGACATGAGGTGCTTGAAGCTCACGCCTTCCCAATCGTTGTCATAACGACTCCATGACGTGACGCAATGGAAGTCCGACCGGTCTTTGAATTGAGGTTGGGCCAAGAATGATTCCCATGTCAGGACAAGCGGAGCGGCGACAAACCCGCCGATACTGAGTCTCCATTCATGTAATGGAATCTCGGGCTTGAAGCCAAGGTCCAGAACGGGAAAATTCTCGACCAGGTGTTGGCCGGGTGGCAGCCGATCGTCTCCCTCATAGAACACTTCACGTTCCTCCCCACCACGACGTGCTTTGGCCCACTGCTCTTTCGTCCTTGTCAGCCTGCTCGATTCATCCATTCCCACCTCCCTCCATATAGATTACGGGAATTGAAGTTGATCTAGCAACCGAGCTGACCCGTGGTCGGTTGTTCGCAGGCACTCTGACGCCTCACTATCTCAGCGAGCAGCGGTCTTGGTAAGTACTGTGGGATTGTTGTGCTCGCCCCTCAGCTCTGTAAGGTTTTCCAGCGTCCTCAGACGTACGTGTAAGCAGCTTATCTCATTGACAGATACCGAAGGAGCCACCATGATACAGCACGACGCCACTATGACGACCCCGGTCTCCACTCAGAGTGAAGCCAGCAGTTCATATCTCGGCAAGATCTTGATCGCGGGTATCCTCGCCATAGCGCTTGGTGCCTTCTTCTATTTCGATCTCGGACAGTTCCTGTCGTTAAATGCGCTGAAAGAGAATCGAGACAGTCTTTTAACGTTTGCAGACGAGCACTTTGCATTCGCTGTAGGATTGTTTATCGTCGCCTATGTGGTGGTGGCTGGTTTGTCCCTGCCGGGAGCCGTCATCCTGACGTTGGCCGGTGGGTTTTTGTTTGGAGGGATTCTCGCAACGGTCTTCATTAATATCGGGGCGACCACCGGGGCAACCCTGGCATTTCTGACCGCACGGTATCTCTTACGGGATACGGTTGAGCAGAAGTTCGGCAAGTGGTTGGGGCCTTTCCAAGAAGGATTCGCCAAGAACGCCTTCAGTTATCTGTTGACCTTGAGACTTATCCCACTCTTTCCATTCTTTGTGGTGAACCTGGTGTCCGGTCTCACGCGCGTGAGCGTCGGCACCTATATTGCGGCCACGGCGATTGGAATCGTTCCCGGATCGTTTGTCTATGCCTATGCGGGACGCCAGCTCGGTACGATCAACTCGCTGAAAGAAATCGCGTCTCCCAATGTCATCGGTGCCTTCGTACTCCTGGGGCTGCTGGCGCTCGTCCCGGTCGTGTATAAGCGATTTGCGGCGAAACCAGTGTGATGAACACCGCATCGATTGACGATACGCAACGAAGGGTGTCACGCTATGATGACCGAGCCTCTCTCAAGGGACGTAGGAATGGGTGAGCACGATCAGCCTGCAGTCCTTCCCGACGACGAGTACAATCAAGAACTCGTCGCCAACGTGCACCCTGCCGATTGGGTCAATCCGGAACCGACCGGTCGCTATAACATCGTCGTGATCGGAGCGGGGACCGCCGGGTTGATCACGGCCGTCGTCGCCGCGAGTCTGGGAGCCAAGGTCGCCTTGATCGAAAAACATCTGATGGGTGGAGACTGCCTCAATGTCGGATGCGTACCGTCGAAAGGGGTGATCCGGGCAGCCAGAGCCTGGGCGGATTTGCGGAAGGCCCACGAGTTCGGCCTTCAGATTCCCGCCGGGGTGAAGTATGACTTCAGCGCGGTGATGACGCGCATGAGGAAACTGCGCGCTCGCATCAGCCAGAATGACTCCGCCCGGCGATATACCAAGCTCGGCGTGGACGTCTATATCGGCAGCGGGCGGTTTCTCGGCGCCGAAACGATTCAAGTGGAAGGTCCGGCCGGTAATCGGATCCTCACCTTCGCGAAAGCCGCGGTCTGTACCGGCGCCAGAGCGGCGTCACCTGCGACCCCTGGCCTTCAAGAAGCGGGGTATCTGACGAACGAAACCGTCTTTTCACTGACGAAGTTGCCCCAGCGGCTCGGCGTGATCGGGGCCGGCCCCATCGGATGTGAACTGGCGCAGTCGTTTGCCCGATTTGGGAGTCAGGTCTATCTGATCGAAGCCACGCACGGTATCATGCCGAACGAAGACCGCGATGCAGCGGACCTTGTCGAGCAGCACATGGTTCGAGACGGGGTGAAACTACTGTGCTGCGGAAAAGACCTGAACGTACACAGGACAGATGACGGCAAGCATCTGACAGTCGATTCACACGGTCAGCAGTATGCCGTAACGGTCGATGAAATCCTTGTCGGCGTTGGACGAACACCCAATGTGGAGAAGATTGGATTAGAGGCCGCAGGGGTCGCGTACGATAAGAACGGGATCAAGGTCAATGTCAGATTACAGACATCGAATCCTAACATCTACGCAGCAGGCGATGTCTGTTCACGCTACAAATTCACCCATGCCGCTGATGCCATGGCACAAATCGTCATCCAGAACGCGCTGTTCCCACATCCGTTGAGTTTGGGCTATGCCAATGTCGATGCGTTGGTGATGCCTTGGTGTACCTTCACCGAACCGGAAGTCGCCCACGTCGGGATGTATGAAAAAGAAGCAAAAGACAAAGGACTTGAGGTCGAGACCTATACCTACCAACTTGATGAGGTTGATCGAGCCATACTGGACGGGGAAACGGACGGGTTTGCACGGGTTCACATACAAAAAGGGACGGACAAGATCCTGGGCGCAACGATCGTCGCCGCGCATGCCGGGGACATGATCAGCGAATTTTCGGTGGCCATGAAAACGGGTGCGGGAGCCAAAGCGATCGCCGGTACGATCCATCCCTATCCGACCCAAGCCGAAGTGAATAAGAAAGTGATCAATCTTTGGCGGAAAGCCCATTTCACACAGGGAACGAAGAACTTTCTCACCAAATTGTTCGCCTGGATGAGAAAGGGAAGATGAGGGATGGAACCCGAGGAAAACAGCAGGCTGTTGATCATGACGTGCGCATGGATTGTCATGTGGCTGTTCATTGCTCCAGCATGGCTCTGGGCACAGGGTGAAACTGCGCTGGAAGTGGGGAAGTTTTCCGCAAGTGAGCCAGGGGGCCGTCTGCCGGATGGCTGGAAGCCGTTGACCTTCAAGAAAATCTCCTCGCTCACGACATACGAGCTGGTGAGGGATGGGGAGCATGTCGTCGTCAAGGCCACGAGCGAGGCCTCCGCCTCGGGGTTAACCAAGGAGGTGAGGATCGACCCCAAGGAATTTCCCATCGTGCAATGGCGTTGGAAAGTCGACAATCTTCTCAAGAACAGCGATGCCACGCGCAAAGACGGCGACGATTATTCGGCCCGACTCTATATTACGTTCGAGTATGACCCTGACAAGGTGAGCGTGGGGAAACAACTCAAGTACAAGGCCGGCCGAGTCCTGTTCGGAGACATTCCCATCGGAGCGATCAACTATGTCTGGGAGAGAAAGGCGCCGGTCGGCGAGATGATCGACAACGCCTATACGGATTTCGTCAAAATGGTGGTCGTAGAAAGTGGCCCTCACAATCTCGGCATATGGGTCAAAGAGTCGCGCAATATCTACGAAGATTATAAGAGAGCCTTCGGAGAAGAACCGCCGCTGATCAACGGCGTGGCGATCATGAGCGATACCGACAACACCAAAGAACGGGTGGTGGCCTACTACGGCGACATCATATTCAAGAAGGCCCAATAAGCTATTTCCTCTGATCCTTCCTGGCAGACATGCCACCTTCCAATCCCTTTTCGGATGATTCCTGCGTTTCACCCGTGATGCTTTTGTGATAATCGCCTGTTATTCTGGCGGTTATGGGAAGCGAAGGGCCTCATGGGCAAAGCGCAACGCCTCGGACCATTCTCGTGATTGAAGACGATCGAGACATTGCGCGGCTCCTGGAACTTCATCTGCAGGACGGGGGGTATACCGTCCACATAGTCCGAGATGGTGTCACCGGCTGCACGCACGCGCTCTCCAATACCTACGACTTGATTATCCTCGATCTGATGCTGCCGGGGATGGATGGGTTGGACATCTGTCATGCGCTGCGAGCGAAACCGAACTACACACCTGTCCTGATGTTGACCGCCAAATCGACAGAGTTGGACCGCGTACTGGGGTTGGAAGTCGGTGCAGATGATTATCTGACTAAGCCGTTCAGCATTCGAGAGCTCCTGGCACGGGTCAAAGCCTTGTTCCGCCGTATGGAGGTGCTGAGGACGCCAGTGGAGTCAGCTCGGCAGAAATTGATTCGTGCCGGTGACCTCGTGATTGACACCGAGAAGCGCAAGGTCACGTTATCGGGCAGGACGATCGACCTGACAGTGAAAGAGTTTGATCTGTTACTGCTATTCGCCCGACAGCCGGGCCGTGTGTATACCCGTTCACAACTGCTCGATCTGGTGTGGGGATATGCGCACGCGGGTTACGAGCATACCGTGAATTCTCATATCAATCGGTTGAGGGCCAAAATCGAAAGTGATACCAGCCGTCCCCGGTACATTTTGACGGTTTGGGGGATTGGCTATAGCTTTTCGGAAGAACACACAAGCGGGTAGCGCCATGTTCACAACCCTGTATGGAAAGCTGGCCGCTGTCCTTATCGGGCTGTTTGGCCTTATCGGCGCTGGAACCATACTGCTGACGCTTTATGCGACTCGGCTGTATTTCCAAGAGGTGAATCAGAAGCTCAACCAGACCTTGGCTGAACGCATCGTGTCTGAACAGATCCTCATGCAGGAAGGACGGGTAAACGAGGCGGCGCTCAAGGAAATCTTTCACAGTCTCATGGTGATCAACCCGAGTATCGAAGTCTATCTGCTTGATGGTCGGGGATCCATCCTGACTTTTTCAGCTCCTCCTGAAAAAGTGAAGCGAGAACGTATCTCTCTCGACCCCATTGAGCGGTTTTTGTCAGGAGCTGAAGATTTTCCAATCCTGGGAGACGATCCGCGAGACCTGACACGCAGGAAGATCTTTTCTGCATTCCCCGTCCAAACTTTAGGCGGCGACATTGAGGGCTATCTCTACGTGATTCTCGGTGGAGAGGAGTTTGACTCAGTCGCACAGGTGCTGGAAGGTAGTTACATTCTGCGCGTAAGCACGTGGGCGATCGTTGCAACCCTGCTGTTTGCGCTTTTGACCGCCCTCCTCATGTTCAAGCTGTTGACTCGACGGCTCAGAATGCTCGCCTTTGCCATGGAGACCTTCAAGCGTAGCAACTTTTCCGAATCGTCGGATCTCCCGCACCAATCTCGTCTTCAGCAAACGATTACCGAGCGAAGGGATGAAATAGACGAGTTAGGGGCGACCTTTGCCCATATGTCAGATCGGATCCGGCAGCAAGTGCACCAGCTCAAACAGACCGATCAGTTGCGACGTGAGTTGGTCGCCAATGTCTCGCATGATCTTCGCACGCCGCTGACATCCCTTCAGGGATATCTCGAGACGCTGAGCTTGAAAGAAGGATCTCTGTCACCGGAGGAACAGCGCAAATATCTTGGAATCGCCATTGCACATAGCGAGCGGATGGGAAAATTGATTGGCGAGCTGTTTGATTTGGCCAAATTGAATTCTCTTGAGATGGCGCTTCATCTGGAATCGTTTTCCCTCGGTGAACTGGCTCACGATGTCGTTCAAAAGCTGACGTGGCTTGCAGGCAAGCACGAAGTGACGCTGCAGGCGGAGATACGTGAAAATCTTCCCTTTGTATCGGCTGATATCGGACTGATTGAACGGGTCCTCGAAAACTTGATCGAGAACGCCATTCGACACACGCCGCGCAACGGTACGGTCATGGTCATCTTGAATCCCGATGGCCAGGAACTTGTGGTTCAGGTGTCCGATACCGGCTGTGGGATTGCACTGGAAGATCTTCCGCACATTTTTGACCGGTACTATCAAGTCGAGCACAATCAGCAAAAGAATTCGACGGGAGCAGGGCTTGGTCTTGCGATCACCAAGCGGATTCTGGAGCTGCACGGAAGCACCATTGAGGTTCGCAGTATCCTCAACGGCGGAACAACCTTCACGTTTCGTCTACGCACGATCCAACCTTCCATCCCAGCAGTGGATTCTTCTCGCTCCGCCTGATTTCCCGTCATCCTCGCTGAGACCACATTGCTTCCTGCTTTTCTCCGACATTCGTGATCACGATGCCATGATTTTGTGATGGTTCCGTGACCACGGAGGCCAACCTCCATGTGCGGTTACATCAGGCCCGCAAGCTGGTCAGAGCGGCCCTTGAAACCACATTCGGACGAAGATCATTCATTTTCTAAATGTGATCAAGTTGTGATCAACGCGTGAACGTTTCGTGACATTTTGTCGCCATGATATAGGTTCTCACACGGTACAGAAGGGAGATCTCGATGCGTCATCTCAGCTCACTGATTGTTTGTGTGATTGTTGTCGTGGGCGCGGTTGCTCCAGTCAGAGCCGAAGCCGATAGAGAGCACCTTTTAAAGGATGCAGGAGTCTATGCCACGTTCGCCGTCTTCAAAGCGTCGGAGCAATGGTGGCAAATGGAGCCTCAGGCTCGTGCTGAGGCGAGTGCGGACGTCAAGAAGATGCTGGAGAAATACGCGGATCGAGTGGCCGCGGATGTGTATCTGCTGCGGGGATTGTCTGAGCGAGCGGACATCCTGATCCGGATCCATTCGAAAGCGATGATTCAAAATCAAAATTTTATCTTGGATGTGATGGCATCAAAATTCGGAAAGTACTTCAATAACGTAGATACATTCAACGGCATCACGAAAGCTCTCAACTACGTACCTGATTTTCCAGGAGATTTAAAAGCGGAATTAAAGACGCCTCCTCCACAGGGCAATACCTATGTGATCGTCGTACCGATCCGCAAGGATGCCGAGTGGTGGATTGCCGGGCAGGATACGCGGACCAACATGATGAAAGAACATACGGATGCCACCGTGGCCTATCTCAAGACCGTCAAACGGAAGCTGTATCACTCGAGCGGGCTCGATGATTGGGATTTCATCACCTATTTTGAAACGTCACGTCTCGAGGATTTCCACGATTTGGTGACCGGATTGCTCAAAGTGAAAGAGAATCGGCACAACCGAGTGTTTGGTGATCCGCTCCTGCTGGGAACTATTCGGCCACTCGATGAGATTCTGGAGATCCTCGCCCGTTAACGTGCTCTCGGCAGGACGACAGTCGAAAAAGTCGGTGGATGGCTCTTGGAGGGTTTCCTTCAGTAGGGAAGAATTCGTGAACGAACGCGTGCCTGTTTGAGAAACCAGACGAGTGCGCTAACGAATTCCGCCACTGGTCCGTCGGTGAGCACTAGCAGGCAGTGGAAAAACATTTTGGCACCCGATCATTCTCGGCATATTGAGGTCACAGACTGAATCAGAATCGCCCGCAGGATGGTCAAGGCCTTTCAACAAGGCTGTTGTGGTTGTTGCCTTTTGGCTGGAGATCGTGTGTAAACGCCACCCTATGAGCTGTTTGGAAACGCAGGGTAGGCTGTAAGAACTCGAACGAGTGCTCGACAAACATTTCAGGACAGAGCAGCCCGCCTCCACTGAGGCGGCGGGCTTGATGTGAACGAGGCAGGGCTTCTTACAGGGCCATCATTGAAGGGAATTGGCGAAACCGCTGTGGGTAATCTCAGCGCGCACGCGGTCCCCGACCTTCTTGCTGCCGCGCAATTGTTTGGTTTCTCGGCTGATGTAGAGCTGAACCTGATTGCCTTCGTAGTCTTCAACCGTGTAGACATCGCCCTTGATGTGCTTTATTGTCCCCCCGATGGTCTTCCACGCCGGACCAGGTTTCCGGTCCGACAGGTTCGCGTTGTAAGAGGAGGTTGTTTCCCGTGTTGCTACCGTCACCTCAGCCGCAGCTGCGGCTGACGAATAAGTACCGGACTTCTTTCCGTCCTTGGGGCTTGCGGTTGCTGTGAGAGGGCCGGACACGCATAGAACCGTTAGGCCACCAAGGATAATTGGGAGGAAATTCCTGTGATTGGTGTGCATTATGTACCTCCTGGTAGAAAGCCATAAGTGTTGAACCATTGTTCACTCAGCAAAGGATATGCCGGTTGAGCAATCGGGCCATCGTATGACTCTCAATACGTTATGAAACAAGCCCGATGAAGCGCCTGGACTCATAAGGAGTTCAGGGGAAAAAACGGCAAGTGATTGAGCAAAACTGCACGACAACCGCCTGGCCGGCTTATGTTGATACAGATTGAACGATCACAGTACGGTGAGACCAAGCAGCTCGACGGGGTCCCGTTAGAAAAACATCAACGGCCGAGTCTTTTCCGAGCTCTCTGTGGAGGGTTGACGAATCTGATTCAGAAGCGACCGCTTTTAGCAGTATTTCAAGCCAACCTCCGTTGTAATTCTTCCTGTGGGTACTGCAACCTTCCCCTGAACGTAGGCCGGTATGAGATGTCACGGCAAGAGATCCGGAACGTCTTTGCCGGCCTGTATAGAGAAGGTCTGCGTTTTGTGTTTGTGCAGGGAGGAGAACCGCTGTTGCGACGTGATTTGCCTGCGATTCTTCAAGACTTAGTTGAGATAGGATTTCGCCTCACGTTGATTACGAACGGAACGAAGCTGACCTCACGCCTTGTGCAGCAATTCGACGATCTCTCGGTGTCCCTCTCGATCAGCCTCGATACCCTGGATCGCCACACGTACGAACGTATCCGGGGTACCGATCAACTTCCCGCGGTTCTTGCCGGCCTTGATCTCCTCCGGCGCTATCGTCACCCGAAGTTCCTGACCTGTATCGTCAGCGAGATGAATCGAGATACGGTGGAAGAAGTTGTGAGCTTCGCTAGGCGGCACGGGTTTCTACCGGTCGTGGGCGCGTATCATTGGGATGTTGGGCTCTATGGAAAGCAGAATCCTGCGTTGATGTACGACCGTCAACAGGCTCGGCTGGTCTTCGAACGATTGCTCGAGAGCGATGCTCTTCCTCCAGGCTATCTGCGGCGATATGCGAAGGACAATGTGGCATGGCTCCGTGGAGAATCCCTGAAGCCTTGCGATGCCGGGCGGTACAGTATCGCGATCGATGCCTCCGGCAATGTCTCACCCTGTTTGTCACTTCCAGAAGCCGGGAATCTTCTCCATTCATCGCTCAGTGAAATACTTGGACGGTTCGATCGACAAGCGATTCAGCATTGTTCCGATCGGTCGTCCTGTAACAGACTGGATGGGCGCGTCATCGGGTCGCTCCTGCGACACCCCATCGCAGCCTGGCAAACACCGGTGACATGGTAGGTCACGAGAGGGTTGTAATGCGGTGGATCATCCCGATGTTCGTCCTCGTTCTCACAGGCTGCTCAACCGTTCCCACGTCGTTTACGCCGACAAATCCTCTGGGGCCCGGTGAATTCTCGCACCGATTGCTCGGTCAAGTCGTTGCGTCGCATGTGAAGGATGGCGTCGTCGACTATCCGGGTATTCAGGCAGACGATCGGTTTCCGGCCTATCTTGCCATGCTTGATCGAGTGGATCCGAATGCCCTGCCTACCCGCACCGAGCAGTTGGCCTTCTGGATCAATGCCTATAATGCCTTTGCCGTCAAGGGCATCCTCGATCGGTATTCGCCTGTGACCTATGTGGGGCGCTACCGTTATTTCATCGGGCGGGACTATCGGGTCGGAGGCGCCACCATCAATCTCTATGATCTTGAGCGCCGGGTGTTGATCAAGCAGTTTCAGGAACCGTTGATCCATTTTGCTATTGTGTGTGCGTCTACCTCTTGTCCGAAGCTCCAGCCCTGGACATACGAACCGGATCAGCTTGATCGCCAACTTGATCGGGTCGCCAGAGAGTTCATCAACGATGCCACGCGCAATCGCTTCGACCGTACGAAAAAAATTGCATCGCTCTCGATGATCTTCAAATGGTTTGAAGACGATTTTGCGAAAGCCGCCGGATCGGTACCGGCCTACATCGCTCGCTACGTGAGCGACCCTGAACTGGTCCAGGATTTGATGCACTCGGACTATCGTATCGAGTATCTCGACTACGACTGGAGCTTGAACGGCATTCCGCCGAGGGAGACGACCCATGCTGGTCAGTCATGATGAGAGAGAGCCCATCGCCAGGCTCCTGACGTTTTTAGAGCACGGCGAACGGATGGCCCATGAGTGCGCACAGGCTCAAGCCGCATTGTCCGACGATTCCGGGACACGGCGGTTTCTACTGAACCAAGCCAAACAAGAAGCGATGCATGCGCGCGTCTTTCGGGGAGCCATTGCCTGGCTTGCACCGAAACACCTTCGTGATACGCCGGTTCTTCCCGCCTTGGAAGGCTATCGCAAGATTCTGGACAATGCGCTGGCCCGCCGCGATCTCACGGAGACGTTCCTTGCCGAGCAAGTGGTTCTCGAAGGCTTGGGCGAAGCCATTCTGACGCGGATCGAACAAGGGTTGGTGAAGCGGGCGGCACCGTTCGGACGACTCCGTCGGATTTTGCTTCATCAGGAAGAAGCGCACCATGGGTTTGGCCGACGCCAGCTCGAACAGGCCATTGAGCGCGGTGAAACGAATGCGCAGGATCTCGGGCGACGGGCGCAGCAGTATCTTGCGTTGACCGATTCCATGGTCCTCACCCTCTGTGACCTGTTTGACAGCATCGATGAAGACGCCACGGCATGGGCGCACGATGTGCGGACATTCTTGCCGGACTGGTGTTCGGCATGATTACGGTCGTTATTCCAGCCTACAATGAGGAAAAGGCATTGCCGTCCACCTTGCACGCACTGCTCACACAGCCGGGCGAATTCGAGGTGATCCTGGTCGACGGCGGCAGCACCGATCACACATGCGACATAGCTCGTGCATCGCCCAGTATTCGACTGCTCACAGCACCGAAAGGTCGTGCCTCACAGATGAATGCCGGCGCCAAGCAGGCGATCGGCGAGTGGCTGCTCTTCCTCCATGCCGATACGCGGTTGCCGATCGGTGCCATCCGGCGGCTCAATGACATGGAGAGCGATCACGCGATTCAGGCCGGCGGCTTCATGCATCAGTTCTCCGGTGAGGACTGGAGGCTTCGTTTCATCTCGTTCTTGGATAATTTTCGCTGCACCCGCAGCCGGATTATTTATGGCGATCAAGCGTTGTTCGTTCGCCGTGCTCTGTTTGACCACTTGGGAGGCTTTCCTCATCAGCCGATCCTGGAAGATGTGGTGTTTTGTGAACGGCTGCTCAAGGTAACCACGCCGCTTTTACTTTTTCCTCCAGTCGTCACCGATGCGCGTAAGTTCATCAAGATGGGCATTTGGCGGAGTTTCCTCCGCGTATTGCTCATCATTCTTCACGTCGAATACCGCCTGCCGGTGCTTCCCCGGGGTTTTTTTCAAGATGTGCGGTAAGTGAACCTACTAGTCGACCCTAATTACTTCTTGAAATTTTCCTGGGTTCGTTTACATTACGCCCGCTGATTCGTCTAACCGCAGTGGCCAACTTGCACCCTGGCCGGTCTTAGTCAAGTCGGAGGCCATGACCTCCGACGCTGCAAGGTTCGGCGCATAGTGCTCTCACATTTTATATCTTCCCCAGGAGGTAGGCATGAGAAGACCTGTCCGCTTTAGTGTTTCTGTGTGGTTCGCTGGGATGCTCGCATTTGCCGCCGTGAGTTCAATGACCAGCACTATCCAGGCAGGCGACCCACGCATCGAATTTGAGTTGACGGATGAGCCGGGGGCTTGGTTCCACAATGCTGCGGGACCGGTCGCGGGCTTTCGGTCATTGGCTGTCGCCACACCAGGAACGGAGGTGCGATTTACGGGGAAGTCCAATACCGTGCACACCCGCACAAGCCTGATTTTTCCGACAGGCGCGATCAACATGCCGTTCGATACCCCGCCACGGAAGGGGTCAGACGAAGTGATGCTCCATACTCCCGGGCTCTACGTGTTCACCTGCAAGATTCACCCGTATATGTTTGGCGCGGTGATCGTGGATGATCCGGCCACGCCGGGATTGGACCTTGGCGAGCAAATCTCATTGGTTACCTTCCCATCAGGGGTAGGCGTACCGACGACCAGTAATCTAGCGGCCAGACTGTTGCGGACATTCTTTATTGCGACAAATCCCTCGAACTGGCTGGACTACACGACCCCCGGCCCGTGGCACATCACCTATCCAAGCGTGGACGTCAGGGCTGCCGGTGGGGTGGTGGTCAATCTCGATACGTACCTGAGCACCATGGTACCGGGTATCCAAAATGATGGGCCGAAGGCGGGGTTATTCAAGCCTAGCAAGAATGCGGTCGGGGAGATCTGGGTCGATACACAGTTCGAGAAGACCAGGGGAAAAAGTAAACCGGGCACGGCGACGGCCATCAGCGGACAAACCTGGCAGGCGACACGCAAGGTGGCGCTGCCTCAAATCAACATGAACAATCCCCACAATATGTGGACGGACCGGAATCAGAATTTGATCTACCAGACGCAGTGGTTCGACAGCAAACTGACAGTTTTCAACCGCACAACAGGGCATTTTATCAACAATATCTCCGTGGGTGAGTCGCCCTCTCACGTCATGACGCGCGTGGATACGGATCAACTGCATGTAGCCCTGAACGGTTCGACGAATAGCGACTCCGTCGTAGAGCTGGCCCCATTGGCTCGCAATGTCGAACGCCGCATCAACATTGGAGCTGGCACTCCCCATGCACACTGGATGGGGCATGATGGGAAGTTGATGCTGACGCCAAATGCCTTTACGGCGAACAGCACTCAGTACAACTTTGCAAATAACCGCATCGATGCCATTCGTCAGACCGGCAATCTGCCGATTGCGACTGGGATGACGCCGGATTCGAAGAAAGCCTATGTGGCCAGTCTGCTTGATAGCACCATTACCGTCATCGATACTGCGGCACAATTGCCGATTAGAACGATCGATTTGCTGGCCAACTACAATGCCATCACCGGTGCCATCAGCGGTCCGGTCGGTGCATTGCCGATTCAGACTCCGGTCAGCCCAAATGGAAAATCCATGGTTACGGCGAATACGCTCACCGGGACGATCACCATTGTCGATCCAGTCACGGATACGGTCGTTGCCATGTTGCCGTGCGATCCAGGCTGCCATGGGGTGCAGTACGGCGCAAAAAATGATCCGGTCAATGGTGGCTACTATGCCTATGTGTCGAGCAAGTTTTCTAATAGCCTCATCATCGTCGACCCGGATCCTGACAACGATGGCAATCCGTCCGATGCGACGATCGCTGGCCGCATTCTCCTGACGGCGACTGCCGCCACGGCAACGGATGATACGATCACCGGCCATCGAGGGATGGGCGGCCAGGGGATTCTTACCATTCCAGTCGTCTACAACGGATGGGTTCAGAATCTTCCAGACAACTGGAAGAAGCAGCTGGCTCCGTCTCATCTCAATCCGATCCCGTAATCGCTTGATCGGTCCAGCCTGAGTGTCACTCAGGCTGGACTGTGTCTCCTACTTTCGCAGGCAAAAGCTTCCTGGACACCCCGTTTACTATTTGTTGTCCTCTCCGTCTAACCAAGCAGACTAGGTTGGAAGGAGAGGTTTATGCACGCATTCAGTTCAAAAGTGAGCACGGCTGTCCTATCGGCGGCTCTGCTGTTCACGCGCATTATCACACTCGGCGCCTGGCAATGGTGCCCGGCGCGGGTCACCTGGTCGGCGGATGTCCTGGCCGAGGAGCCACGACCATCGAGAGTCTTACTCGACGGAGCAACCAAACCAGCAATCGTAATAATCACCATTCAACGAGGAATACGCCATGAGTACATCGCGACGCGTCTACAGTTTCGTGAGCGTGATTGGATTCGCAGGATTCCTCGCCGCTTGTGGCAGCGACGGAGCGCCCTCTGTATCGGCCAGTGGATCGGGAAGCGGATCAGGAAGCGGTTCCGCATCGGCGTCCGGCACGATCACCGGATTTGGGAGCGTCATCGTCAACGGCAAGAAGTTCGAGACGAGCAGCGCGTCGTTCTCCGTCGACGGCCAAGCCGGCAGCCAAAACGATCTCAAGGTCGGGATGACGGTGACGGTCAACGGCTCGTTCAACGGCACTCAGCGGTCGGCCGACACCGTTCTCCAGAAAGACGCGGTCGAGGGACTTGTGCAGTCGGTAGCCGCGGATGGTCTCAGTCTGATCGTGATGGGGCAAACGGTATTGGTCGACAACAGCACGCTGATCGACGACGACATTCCTGCGCGGAATGTTCTGAATCTTGTGGCTGGGACGGACCACGTTGAAATCAACGGCCACATCCGCCCGAACGGCGTCATACAAGCGACGTTCATCGAAAAGAAGCTGATCAATGTCACACCGGAGGTGCACGGGTTCGTCACCAATCATAACGATGCAGCCAAGACGTTTCAGATCGGCGCGCTCACGGTGAACTATGCGACGGCCCTGATCAACGACATGCCGAATCCGTCCAGCACCGGTTGGAACGATCTGTTGGTGGAAGCGAAGGGGGCCGTCTTTAACGCTCCCGCGACGACGCTGACCGCGATCAAAGTCGAGCCGGAGAACCGGGGCCTGGGGAATCAGGTCGACGAATTCGAAGTCGAGGGCTACGTGACCCAGGTGCGTGGGGCCGGTAGCTTCTTCATCGGCAATACGCAGGTGCAGACGACCGGGAACACGGAATTCCGCGGGGGCACAGGCGACGAGATCGTCGTGGGTGGGAAGCTGTCGGCGGAAGGCCGATGGGAGAACGGGGTTCTCATTGCCAAGCATGTCAAGTTTCACGAGAGTGTGCGGTTGGAAGGCGATATCGCAGCGATCGGAACGAATTCCATGACCATCAGGGGACTGTCCGGTATTACGGTTACTGTGAATCGCCAGACCGAATTCAAGGCCAGTGGTAGTGGAACCTCCGACAACCTCAGTGATTTGGCGGTCAATGACCATGTGCGTGTGCGGGGACGAGTGACCGGTCCTGATACCGTGGTTGCGACGCGCATCCAACTGCGTTCAACCGATCGAGATGTGGATCTTCAGGGGCCGGTACAATCGATCAATGGGAATGTCATCGTGATCTTGGGCGTGTCAGTCGATATAAGTACCATCAATCATTTTGAGAGCGTGAGCGGCACATCCATGAGTCGTGCAGGCTTCTTGGCTGAAGTGCGCGTCAACTCACTGGTGAAGGTCAAGGGCGTGTTGAGCGGAGCGACGGTCGTATGGGAGGAGGCAGAATTGGAAGATTAATTAGGCCCCTATCAGGTCGCAAGCTAGACTGTGGTAACTGATGCAAAAAGGAGAGTAATGATGAACCGTCTCAGCTGGAAAGAAATCATTGTCGGGACTCTCGCGGGACTCTCGATCATGGCCTCACCGACTGTCGTCCAGGCGACACGCTCCCCTGAAGAACCGAAAGTGCACGCTGACAACCGAGGGCCTGGCTCACTGAATAGTGATCATGGGTCCCTGCACAGTGGTCGGGATAACAGAGGTCCTGGAACGAGACAGGGTTGGGACCATACGGTTGTGGCTCAAGCCGATGATGTACGTCAGGAAGATCGCCGCCAAGACCGACGGGTGGACAGAAGAGAGGACCGGCGGGAAGATCGCCGGATGGATCGTCGGGAAGATCGGAGGCAAGACAGGCGAGAAGACCGTAGAGAGGATCGGCGGATGGACAGGCAAGAGAATCGTCGGGACAATCAGAGGTCGAACGCAGGCGGCGAGCTCCGTGGATTGGATCGGGCGGACCATGTGGCCGGCGAACATGGTCATGATGGGAGAGATCATGCCCGGATGATGCAGATGGACAGGCCGCACCGACCGGAACGGATGGAACGGATCGAGCGACCCGAACGCCTGGAACGTCCAGATAGACCGGAACGACCGGAGAGACCGGAGCGGTCCGGCAGGAACTAAATTCTCTCATAGTGCGATGCAACAGTGTAAACGGCGCCGGGGTGGTCTCGGCGCCGTTCTGTTTTGACATCGAGTGGTTCTCCAGATCGTCTTGATCAGATCAGACTGAGGTTGATTTCGTGCAGAAGGGGTGGTGAATGGGATGCAGAGGGTGAGTGTGATCGTGATGACAGTGGGGTTGGCCGTAGTCGTTGGATGGTGGGGAGAATATGTATTGGCAGCGGACCCTGCAGACAAAAGACCGCAGCCCTTATCCGAGCGGAATTGGCAGATAGGATTGACTCCCAGCTACAGCAGTGGAAACTTTGGCACCAATACCACGAGCGAGTTTGTGTACGTGCCCTTTTCGCTGCGGCGGTACTTTCGAGACGGCGATGTGGCGGTGGTCATTCCGTTCGTGTCCGTCACCAGTGATGGCACGGCGACGTTGGTCGGAGGGCAGCCCATTCAGACGTTGCCTGGAAGATGTCTCAAAAACAGTGGTACAGAAATCGATACCGACAAACCGGAATGTCTTGCCCTGCTCAGCGCTGGCCAAGGAGTTGCCGGACAAGCAGCACGGAAGGTGACCAATTCTGGCCTTGGCGATGTCATCCTCAGAGGGCGCTACTATCTGGTTGAAGAACGTAACTATGTGCCGCTTATTGCCATTACCGGACGGCTCAAGATTCCAACCGCGAGTGAAGGAAAGGGGTTAGGAACCGGTGCCTTTGACCATGGGTATGGGATCGAAATGTCCAAGCTCATTGGGGAAAAATGGCTGGCATTTCTGGACGGTGGGTACAACTTCATCGGGAATCTTGATGGCGTAGAGTTACAGAATCAGTATTGGTATGACGTGGGGGCCGGGTACTACTTCACGAAGACCCTCTTGGCAAGCGCCTATTTCGAAGAATATCGCGCTCTGGTACCCGGCCTCGTGAATATTCGTGATTTCTTCTTTTCGATGAATTACAAGGCTTCTGCCGCATGGAGATTCAACGGAGGTGTGGCGGTCGGTGTGTCGAATGGTGCACCGGACTATGTCGTTTCGCTCGGCTCCAGCTACCGGTTTTAGTGGTCTTCACCCTGTCCCGAGGCGGTTTACGCACCTCTAAACGATACGTCTAATGAAGCAAGTAGGCAAACGCAGGCGGTCCTGTGGCATCGGACTAGGCTAACGGGGGACAGAGCATGCCACCGGATCAACATGCAGGACTTGAGGACGCCCAACTGGTCGCCCGCAGCCTCAAGCAAGACCATGAGGCATTCGGACGACTCATCGACCGGCATGCGTCCACGATCATCAATCTTGCCTATCGGATGGTGGGAAACCAGGCGGAAGCGGAAGATCTGGCGCAAGAGGCATTTCTCACGGCCTTTAAGGCGCTTTCGACGTTCCGTGCGGACTCAAAGTTTTCAACGTGGTTGTATCGAATCGCGGCCAACAAGTGCAAAGACTGGTTGCGGGCCAGACGGCCGGGGCTGGGACAACATGATGTCGACATCGAGGAGACGCTGGATCATCATGTGTTTCAAGAACAGACGCCTGAACACCTCCTGTCGCAGCAGCAGGTTGCTCAGGAGTTGGAACAGGCGATTCAACGGTTACCCCCTCTCTATCGTGAGGCATTCGTGCTGAAACATGTCGAAGGATTGAGTTACGAGGAGATGGAGGAAATCCTGGGAGTGAACGGGGACACGTTAAAAATGCGTGTCTATAAGGGACGCCTACAACTCAGCCGTGAATTGGCGTCTCTCAACCCTTCTCGATAACAGCGCATGAATCAGTACGGTGATCATATGACTGAACAAGAGCGGTGGATTCAACGATTTGTAGATCGTGATTTGACCCCCGATGAACGGGTGGTCTTTCTGCAAGCGGTCGATGCCGATCCAGCGTTGCGTCGACGATGGCTTAATCTTGAGCTGGTGGCGGCGGAATCGGCGCAGTTGCCGAGAATCGCTCCATCGGCCAGGTTCTTTGCTGAGTTGAAGGCAAAAGTTGCACCATCTCCTCCAAGGTGGTGGGAACGCTTGTGGGCAGCCATAACCGTGCGACGGACCTTAGAGTGGAACCTCGCCGGTGCAGTCGCAGCGGCTTGCGTCGCAATTGTGGCGGTCGTGGGACTGTACACGGTGGCACCTGATCGAGTCGTTGAAGCGCCGGTCGCGATAACGCCGGCCCGGACGATCGCAACCGATACGAGGCAGGAGCCGAGGGTATTCGTCCGATTGGTTCTGCTGCAACCGGGGGCCCATTCGGTGTCTGTCGCAGGAGACTTCAATGGATGGAATCCCGCGCAAACGCCATTGCAGAAGTCCGACGGCGGAATGTGGACCGCCACCATCCCACTGAAGCCCGGTCGTTATCAATACATGTTCGTGATCGACGGCAAACAATGGATGGCCGATCCGCTGGCGTCTGAGGAAACCACCGATGGATTTGGCGCGCAGAATGCAGTGCTCGATGTGGACACTTAACTTTCACGGCAGGTCCCTTGCAACGGTTCGAATCCTTCAGTACTCTCCCGCACATGGGAATGAAACTGAATGGGTTGTTCATTCAGCGATCTTGGAGGAGTCTCATGGCGGTCCTGCTGCTGTGTGGTCCCTTGGCGTGTGTCACACCTCCGACGACGAAACCAAGCGTGCCCACGCCACTGGCTGGAGCTGTGCGATTCACGGTGTTTGTGCCCGGCGCCAAACAGGTGTTTCTCGTCGGATCCTTCAATGACTGGACCAAGGGAACGACGCCCATGAAGTGCATGGACGGTTCCTCCCTCTGGTCGGTGGATGTACCGCTGACACAAGGGGAATACACGTTCATGTATGTGATCGATGGAACTCGATGGATGACGCCTCCGCAGGCCGAGGATTTTATCATCGATGGATTCGGGCACACCAACGGAGTCGTGATTGTGCGGTGAGACGATGAAGACGCGAGGCGACATAATGATGGCAGTGATCGTAATGGTGGCGTTGACCACTGCCTCGGTCCGGGCCGAACCGCTTTCGGTTCAGGACCGGGAAACCATCACTCGGCTTGGCTCGATGCGAGGCCATCCGGCAAACGAGATCACCCCCTTGCTCGATCAAGTCAGCAAGGCCGGCGACCGGGGGCTTCCCACCGAATCGTTGCTAAACAAGGTGAAAGAAGGACTGGCGAAGGGCGTCGAACCTAAGCGTATCGATCCGGTGTTGCGTCAGATGACGTCGCGACTTGAATCCGCCCATGACGCCTTGGAGGAGGCGAAAGGCCGAGGTATAGCGGAGGGGAATCGGCAGCGTGCGTTGGAGACCTTGGCGGAAGCGTTTTCGCGTGGTGCCACGGTCGATGAGGTGCGCGAGCTCAGTCGATTGTCGCAAGAAGGCCGCCACAAAGTGACTCAGGAAGAGATCGCAGCCGGTGCAAAAGGCTTGGCCGTGATGAAAGAGGGCAGAATTCCGTCCAAAGACGGAACAGCTTTGGTCGGCGAAGGGATCAAGCAGGGATATCGATCCTCCGAGCTTCTGGATCTCGGTCGAGAAGTGAAACGGCGGGGATCGGATTTCGAAGAAGGTCGTGCCAGCCTTCAAACGCTTCGTGACAAGGTCAGTAAAGGGGAACGGAGCGACCGGCTTTTCAAGGACGAGGATCGCAGCGGATCAGGTGGTGGAGACCGCAGCGAACGAGATGCGGGTGGAGAGCGGAGAGGACGGGAAGATCGAGAGGATGCGTCACGAGATCGATCTGAACGGCAAGACCGGTCTGGTGGGCGTAATCGATCAGACCGAATCGATCGTCCTGAAAAAGGAGACCGGCCTGAGAAAGTGGATCGCTCCGAACGTCCGGAACGGCCTGACCGGTCCGGGCATGGAAGAGATTAAGCGGCACAGCCCTGTTCCTGCTTCTCTATTGGCGAGCACACCGACAGAAGCGTCAACTCCGCCATAATCGGGATGGCTCCAAGGCTGAAAAACTGCGAGCTGCGAGCGAGCTTTCATTTCACCCATGAGAAGACCCTGCTAGAATGCCCCTATGGAGGTCATTGCCACGCACAGTAATGCGGATTTTGACGGCCTGGCCTCCATGGTTGCCGCGCGCAAACTGTTTCCCGATGCTAAGTTGGTCTTGCCGGCCGGGGGCCAGGAGGCCGTCCGTAATTTTCTCGCCGTGCATGATCTCGACATCAGCAAACTGAAAGAATTCGATCTCACGCGGATCACCAGGTTGATCCTGGTCGATACCCAAGAGCCAGGCCGGATCGGAACGCTCAAGACGTGCACTGAGAATCCGGCGGTTGAAGTCGTGGTGTTCGATCACCACCCTGAACCGGACTCATCCCTCGCCGACCGTTCGAAACAGTCTGTGATTGAATCGGTCGGAGCCACGACCACGCTTCTCGTCGAGCAACTCCGGCGACGGCATATTCCCGTCACGCCGTTCGAGGCGACCGTGATGGCCCTGGGCCTCTATGAGGAAACCGGGTCGTTCGTCTTTGCCTCAACGACCAGTCGGGATTTTGAGGCAGGCGCCTTTCTCGTTGCAGCCGGCGCGGATCTCAATCTTGTGGCGGAGATCCTGCACCATCCTCTGGATCCTGATGCCGTCGCGCTCCTGAACGACTTTTTGGAACATGGCGACGTGCATTACCTGGAGGGCCGCAAGGTGCTCGTGGCCACGAGCACGGTGGACCGCTGCCGCGGAGAAGCAGCCGGCGTCGTGCATAGGCTCGCTGAATTGCAGGGCGTCGATGCCGTCATTGTAGCCGTGCTGATGGAGGATCGGGTGCAGGTGATCGGCCGGAGCCGACGTCCCGAGATCGACGTCGGCTGGATCGCGCGGGAATTCGGGGGAGGGGGGCACGCCGTGGCGGCAGCCGCCACAGTGAAAGGGCAGACGCTCTCGGAAGTCAAAGAGAAAGTCGTCCGGTTGCTGACCACACGATATCGTCCGACTCTGTTGGCCCAGGACGTCATGACCCGTCCCGTCAAATCAATCGAGACCGATACCAGCGTGGCCGAAGCAGGACAGCGGATGACCGCCTATGGGCTGAATGTCTTTCCAATCTTGGATGAAAAAGGCCGGTACATGGGGATCGTCAGCCGGGAGTCGATTCAGAAAGCCTTGTTTCATCGGCTCGGCAAGATGGCCGTGCGTGACATCATGCAGACCGATGCCTATGTCGCGCAGCCGGACACGCCGTTTCATGAGATCGAAACGGCCATGATGGAGCGCAACCAGCGGTTTGTCCCGATCATCACAGACTCGAAAATCGTGGGCGTCATTACGAGGACGGATCTCCTGCGTACTTTGCACGACGATATGCTGAAGGTCGCTCGGATGCGAACGATGCGTACGAACGACGCCGATACTCAGGTCGAAGGGCCGCGCCGCAACATCAAGGGGCTGTTGCGGAGCCGCTTGCCGCATCGTCTGGTGACCTTGCTGGAAGATGCGGGGCAGTTGGCCGACCGCTGCGAAGTCTCGCTGTTCGTCGTCGGCGGCTGCGTGCGGGACCTGTTGCTGGGCATCCAAAATCTGGATTTGGATCTCGTGGTCGAAGGCGACGGCATCGCCTTCGCGCGCAAGCTCGGAGACATGCTGCACGCAAAAGTCAAGGTGCATGAACGATTCGGTACGGCAATCCTGGTATTGCCGGACGGTTTCAAGCTCGATGTGGCCACCGCGCGGACGGAGTATTACGAATATCCCACCGCCTTACCGACGGTCGAACAGGGTTCCATCAAGAAGGACTTGTATCGGCGTGACTTTACGATCAATGCCTTGGCCGTTCGGCTGAACGGGAAGGGCTTTGGCAATGTGTTGGACTTCTACGGCGGACAACGTGACCTGAATGACAAGATGATCCGCGTTTTGCACGGGCTCAGTTTCGTTGAAGATCCGACCCGCGTGTTTCGGGCGATCCGATTTGAATCCCGGTTCGGGTTTCATCTGGGCAAGGACACGGCGGCGTTGATCGCCGGTGCCGTTAAGATGAACCTGTTTCAACGCTTATCCGGCCACCGTCTGCTGGAAGAACTGAAACTGCTATTGGGCGAGCGGGAACCGAAACAGGCGATCAAACGATTGGCGGATCTACATCTTTTAAAGTTCATCCATCCGAGGCTGAGTTGGTCCGACCGGCTGGATCGGTTGTTGGCTGCGCTCGAAGAAGCCGTGAACTGGTATCGGTTGCTGTACCTTGACCGTAAGATGGACGTCTGGCTGGTCTACATGATGGGACTCCTCGAAGTCTTGCCGGAGCGTGCGGTGAAGGATGTGCTGAAGCGGTTTCCCCTTTCCGAACAGGAAGCAGCCAGGCTCAAAATGGCCCGTGTCGGCTGCCATAACGTGATTCGTCGACTCGCATCGAAGCGACCGGTCAAGCCGGCCGATGTATACCATCTCTTATCAGGTCTATCCGATGAAACGCTTCTGCTTCTCATGGCAAAGAGCAAAGGAGAAACAGTGAAGCGGCAAGTCTCGGCCTTCCTCACGACCTATCAGCATGTGAAGCCGATTCTAACCGGTGCTGATCTGAAAGCAATGGGGCTCAAGCCGGGACCGAAGTTCAAGCAGATTCTTGAGCAACTGCTCGATGCGCGATTGAATGGGGCGGTCAAGACGGAATCTGAAGAGCGGGACAGGGTCCTGAAACTTGCCGGGTTGCAAACGGATGGTAGCTCATCGGAATGATCACCACCGACACTTCGTTGAGCAGCAACAGAGTGGCCACCGCGCGATTCTGTTCGCACGGTTGAATCAACGCGAATAGCGGCACCGGTTGCGGCACGCCGCCTGGCGGTAGGGCGAGCATGGCCGGACAGTCGATCAACAACGAGAGCGTGGTCTGGCTGGTGATGCGCAGTCGAAAGGCCATCAACACATCATAAGTTTGTGTGATTCTCAACCCAAGTCTTTCTCCGGCAAGCAGAATGTTTTTCTCCCCCGACTGCCTGCAGACGAACCTATGGCCGGCTTGACGCTGTCGGACAGCCGCTAGTACTTTGTCAGACAGGAGATCAACCATGGCGCGCATCCAACTCAGGGAATGCGTGAAGCTCGCGGACAGAGAGGGGTATCCCGTTTTCACGTTAGAGGATTGGATCACAGAGGAATATCGACCTGGCAGATATTGTGATGATTGGAACGACAAGAATGCGTGGTTTCGAACGAAGGCAAGACTGGTGTTACACCATCATGCAGAGACAAACAGCCTCGATCCAGTCTTCGTTGTCGACAAGATTCGATAAAATCTGATGAGGTAGAAGCGAAAAATCGCTCAGTTCATCGGAATGATTGAGGCCGAGACTTCGTTGGGCAGTAGCAAGGTCGCCACCGCGCGGTTCTGTTCGTCCGGCTGAATCAACGCGAACAACGGCACCGGTTGCGGCACGCCACCGGGGGGCAGAGCCAACATGGCCGGAAAGTCGATCAGCGGCGAAAGCGTGGCCTGGCTGGCGATGCGCAACCGAAAGGCCATCAACACATCCCGCAACCGCTCAGCCTTCTCTTCTTCCGACATCGACTCAGCGGGTGCGATTCCGACTTCCCAGAGGGGCTTTGTCACCGTGACGGGAAAGGTCAGGCCGAGTTTTTGCGCATCCGTCGACACATCGATCAGGAATCCGGCTTGAATCGCCTGTTGGCGATTCGTGATCAACTGGTTGGCCGGGGCGTCGGCCCGGACCTCCGGCGTCTTGTCCGAATACGTTGGATTTTCGAGTTTCGGTTCTTCCGTGACCGGTAACGTCGTGGCCGTTTCGATCGGCGTGGCATTGTCAGACGTGTTCTGAGTTGTTATCACAACCGGTTCATCCACCTGAAGGGGAAGTACCTGGACGAGACCGTCATAGACTCTTTTGGCTGATTCGGACCATGCGGGGTTAAACGGTCGACCGGAAAAAGCAGCGTCGGCGGCTTTTCGCTCATCGTGTGTCAGAATTCGTGGAGTCCGTGTCGTATCCATGATCATCAGATAAGCCCGGCCTCCCACAAGTCAAGAGCTAGTCAGGCAGACGTTGCCCCTTCGTCTCCGGAGCAAATAAAAGCACAATGAGTCCGAGGAGATAGATGAGGGCGACGGTGCTGGCGGCACGCCCAAACGTGCCCAATGTCGCCACCAGCCAGCCGGTCAGAAAAGGGGAAGCCGATGCCAGGACGCGTCCCGCGTTGAAACAAAAGCCGGCGCCTGTCGCCCGTAAGCTCGTGGGATACAGTTCGGGCAGATAGATCGGAAACCCGCTGAAGATGCCGTTGTTAAAGAATCCTAAGATCGGCAAGAGCATCAAGACGCCGGCGTAGCTCGAAGGGATCAGATACGTGACCGGCAACATGATGAAACTGCCCAGACACATGAAGGCGAAGACCGGCCTCCGTCCGAAACGATCGGCCAGGGGACCGAAGCCAAGGTAGCCGAAGATCGCCCCGGCGTTCAGCGCCATGATGGCGTAGCTCACGTACTTGGAGAGGGAGGCGGGCTCTTGCCCTTTCAAGTCCGGCAACTCACGGATGAGCGTCGGAGCCCAATTCGTCGAACCCCAGAGGCCGAACACGGCAACAAACGCCAGCGCGGAGCCGACCACCGTGGCTCGTCGTAAATCGCCCTTGAAGATCGCCGTGAGGGGAGCGGCTTGCTGCTCATGCGCATGGGTCCAGCGGTCCGGTTCTTTGACCCACCAGCGGACAAGCAGGGCGACGAAGGCGGGAAGGATCCCGATTACAAATAAGCCTCGCCAGCCATAAGTATCTCTCAACGTGAGATTCATCGTGGCGGCCAGAAAAAATCCCACGGCCCATGCCGACTGGAGCATGCCCGCGGCTTTTGCACGCTTGTCTTCGGGCCACGTTTCTGCCACGATTGCCGCGCCTGCCGCCCATTCACCGCCGATACCGAGCGCAGTCAGGAATCTGGATAGGGCCAGGTGCCACCAGGTCTCTGCTAGGGCCGCGGCGCCGGTGAAGACCGCGTAAATGATGATGGTGGCAATGAGGACCTTCGTCCTGCCGAATCGATCGGCCAGGATCCCGAACGTAATGCCGCCGATCGCCCAGCCGATCAGAAAGATGGAAAAGATGATGCCGCCGTACCAGCCGATCTGCTCGGTGGTCGGCGGGCCGCTCACGGTATGCAACAAATCGTGCAAGGCCGGATGCAAGACGATGGCATAAATCGTCGCGTCCATAGCATCGAACACCCAGCCCAGCCAGGCCACGAAAAGCACCAACCATTGATATTTTGTAACGCCGCTCCACCACGACTGTGCCGTCACCGACAAACCTCGCTACCGGGATCCCGCTGTAATTCAGTGCGTTGTATTGAGCAATGAGGACTGAGAACCGAGTGAGTCGCTGATGTCGAATGACCAATAACCAATGGCGACATAAGGCGCAAGGCTAAGGTGGGGTCTCCTCCACTGTCAAGGTGAAGCGGCCAACGCTGCATGCTATAGTCCAATTTCATGGCGCGGATAGATTACTACAGAATTTTAGGCGTCTCTCGAGAAGCATCCGATGAGGACATCAAGAAAGCCTATCGGAAGCTGGTATTCGAGCACCATCCCGACCGGAACCCTCATAAGACGGAGGCCGAAGAGCGAATTCGAGCGATCAACGTCGCCTATGAGATCGTCGGTGATCCTGAAAAACGACGAAGCTACGATCGGTTGTCCTGGGGAGATGAGCCGCGAGCCGCGGCGATCGATCCTGGGATCATTCTCAACGACCTCGAACAGAAGCTGTTCGATGAAGGCCGGAAAGAATTGTTCGCGATCTTAATAAAAGATGTAACACGAGTGAAGGCGGAGCTTGCCATTGTCCGAGAGCGGATTGTAGCTGAGCAGGGGTACGATTCGTTCCTGGAATCAGTCGTGGCGGTGCGGGCGTCTGAAATCATGGGCGAGTTCGTGACGGACGACATGGAGCAGCGGAAACGGCGACTTCTTGAGGTCGCCACGGAAATGCTGGTGTCTCAGGGACTCGCCAAGCGAAGCGATGAAGGAGGAATCCGCTCACTTCGTTCTCGCTTGGAAGAGCAGTTTCACAAAGGTAGGATCCACGGCCTAGCTTCGGCGCTGGAGTTATTCTATGAACGCAAATGATGGGCGGAGTGATGCTAGCTTGCGAGCGGTCCCGACACGAACTTGCCGGCCTTCATCACGCCCATGATCTTGTCTCGGTCTCGCAGCACATCGATCCGTTTGAGCGGGTTTCCTTTCACAATCACCAGATCGGCTTCCATCCCTTTGGCCAATGTGCCGACTAAATCCTGAATCCCGATGAGCCGAGCCGCCGTGGCGGTCGAGGCGACAATGGCTTCCATCGGCGTCATGCCCAACGCGACCATCCGCTCAAGCTCTTGCGCATTGTCCCCATGGTAATTGAACGGAGTTCCGGCATCGGTTCCCATGGCGATGGCGATGCCGCTCCGATGGGCGGCTTTGAAGCTGGCCTGATGACGCTTGGTCATGGATTTGGCTTTTGCCAAGGCGCTTTCCGGGATGCCGCAGCCGGGTCGGCAAGCCGCGGTCGTTGCGAGAGCGGAAAGAGTCGGCACCATATAGACGCCGTGGCGCTTCATGAGCGCTCCAGACTCATCATCCAACAAGGTCGCATGTTCGATCGATCGCACGCCGGCGTTGATCGCGTTCTTCATGCCGGCAGCGCCATGGGCATGGGCGGCGACTCGTTTCCCGGCTTGTTGTGCCGCATCGACCGCGGCCGCCAACTCCTCCATCGTCATTTGGGCCTCATCCGGCGAGGTGCCGGGCGTCAGCACTCCGCCTGAGGCTATGACCTTGATGACTCCGGCTCCGGCGGAGACTTGCTCCGCCACAACCCGCCTGACCTGATCAACGCCTTCCACTTCCTTGCCGATAAATCTCGCATGCCCGCCGACCATGCAGATGGCGAGACCAGCGCCGATAATGCGTGGCCCTGGCATCAAACCCGATTCGACGGCCTGTTTCAGCGTGAAGATCGAATGATCCCGCGAACCCACGTCGCGCACCGTGGTAAATCCGGCGTCAATCGTAGCCTTCGCATGGGTGGCCGACTTCAGCAACGTATAGGACGGCTGTTCTGATTCCAGCGTGCTGACGACATCCGCCTCTCCGCCCAAGCACAGATGGACGTGACAGTCGATGAGTCCCGGGATCATCGAAAGGCCACGGCCGTCGATACGGGCTGCCCCTTTGGGAATTCGAACCTCATCGCTCGGGCCGACCGCCACGATCTTTGAGCCGCGCACGAGGAGCGTCGCACGGTCCTGAACCGCTCCGGTCCCATCGATGAGCCGCACGTGATGAACCGCAATCGTCACAACCTACCGCCCCACGCTATAGATATGCGCCGCCGCTTGCAGCGCGGCCCCGGGAGTGGACACCCATCCGCTGCGAATGCCGATTTCCTCCATCGCGTTCAGCAGAGTCAGCACGTTCGCCTCGGTCGATGATTCTCCCATCAGCCCGATTCTCCAGACCTTTCCCTTGAGCAGGCTAAGGCCTCCGCCGATTTCGATACCGAACCTCTGCAGCAATTGAGAACGCACGGCTGCCTCATCGATGTGTATTGGTATGGTGACGCAGATCAGCGTCGGAAGCCGTCGATCAGGGGGAGGCAACGGGTCCAGACCAAGCGCCATCAGTCCTGCGAGCAGCGCGCGGCTATTCAGTTGATGGCGGGAAAATCGTGCCGGAAGCCCCTCTTCCTCGATGAGACGTAGCGCTTCCCGAAGGGCATAGACCATCGAAATCGGCGCCGTATGGTGGTAGGCACGGTTGTGCTCCGCCCAATAATCCGCGATGAGGGAAAGGTCAAGATACCAGCTTTGGCAGGGAGTGCGGCGGTTTTTGATGACGGACAGCGCGCGCGCGCTTACAGTCAAGGGAGCCAAGCCGGGCGGACAACTGAGGCATTTTTGCGTGGCGCTGTAGCACACATCGATACCCCATTGATCGACTTCAACTGGGATTCCACCGAGCGAGGTGACCGCATCGACGATCAACAGGGCGTTGTACTGACGGCACAGGAGGCCGATCGGTTCGAGGGGTTGCCACGCCCCGGTCGATGTTTCAGCATGCACCAGCACCACAGCCTTCACGGGACTCGATTGCCGAAGTGCCGAGGCAATCATATCCGGTTCGATCACTTGCCCCCATGGTACTTCCAGCCGAATGGCCTTGCCTCCGCAGCGCTCCACCACTGTGGCGACTCGAGTGCCGAAGACACCATTGACACCCACCACAACGGCATCCCCTGGTTCAACAACGTTGACGACTGCCGCTTCCAACCCGGCTGATCCGGTCCCGGAGACGGCGATCGTCAATTGATTGGTTGTTGAGAAGACGCGGCGCAAAAGGGTTTGAATATCGGTCATCACTCCCAAGAATATCGGATCCAGATGCCCGACAAGCGGAGTCGCCAGGGCTTGCAGGACCCGGGGATGCACGAGGCTAGGACCTGGCCCCAAGAGCAATCGTCGTGGGGCGACAAAATTCTCCATCACTACAGGGCTCCTGAAATGTCGCGCGGTTAGTATAGCCAAGTCCGATGGGTAAGGCTATGTGAGAAACTCCGGGTAGGCGTGCTTCCTAGCCACTTTGAGGGGATTTGGTGAGGTGGTGCCCCATGGTATAGTCAGCCCCTCATGAGTGAACAGACCCTTGTGATCGAACAAGTACCGGACCTCCCACGGTGCGACCAGCCTGCAGTCCCCAAATCGATAGCGCCCTATAGCTCTCGATGGTCTCTCATTGTCAGCGGGGTATGCGCCGGCGTTCTGATCGCCGCGCTCGGGGCGGTGCTGTGGTTTTCGGCGACGCTCCCCAAGCTCCAGCGATTTGAGGACCCGGATCACGCGCTTGAACTGATGGTCGGCCGCACGTTGGATGTGCAAGACAGTCTTCGCCATGTGCCGGAATGGCAACGATGGTTGACTGATTGGACGTTGGGCAGCGATGCGGAAACCAGGCGGGAAGCCATCCAGTGGTACCGGGAACTGATAGAAACAACCGATGATCCCCACTCCAAGCTTCGGCTGGCCATTCTCCTCGGGGAGTCCGGACAGGAAGCAGCGGCACTCGTCGAAGCCAAGGGGTGGCAAAACGGTGGTACGTCCGCGTTGCTCTTTGGGCAACTGATCGAAGCGGCTTATGGCCCTCAGCCGCTGGATCGGCCGGGAGAAGCGGAACTGCAGGCCATACTGGCGGAGGCGCTGCCTAGGGGATGGTTCTATAGTCATCTTGCCGGACGGTTGGCACAGCGTGCGGGCCATCAGGATCTCTTGGCGACGATCGAAGATCAACGTCTACACAGCGCTGATCGGACTCAGCAATGGATTCGCCCATTGATCGCCTTCGAGATGGTGAGTTTGGTGATTGGTTCGGTGATGTTGTGGGGCATGTTGAGGCTGCAGGGTCAGCGGATCGACATCTTCCGTCTCCACATACCCGGTGTTCCCCCTCCATGGTCCGGAGAAACAGCCGCCGCGATTCTCCTCCGGGGCGGTGCCTTGGGAGTGGTCATGACCGTAGGGATTTTGTCGACTCCATCCTTTGGGCAAGGGGCGTTGCGCGCAGTGACCATTCCCTTGGCCTATGTCCCGCTGTTGATCCTCGCCTATGTCCAACTGCTTAAGCCGGCCGGTCTGACGTTCCAGAACGGCTTCGGTCTCAAGATCAAACGAGAGCATGTGGGACGCCTGACCGGCACGATCCTCGCGGTTGTCGCAGCCGGTCTGTGGGGTGAATGGGTGATAGGGCGGGCCGCCGAGTACCTGAATCTTACCAATCATTGGACGGAATGGTTTGATCAAGATCTCGTGTGGGGAGGTCCGTCGGCGACAGCCGTGAGTATGCTGGAATATGTCGTCTTTGCCCCCTTTTTCGAGGAACTGGCGTTTCGTGGGTTGCTCTTCGCGATGCTTCGCCGCCGCTTCGCGTTCCTGCCTGCCGCGGCGATCAGCACCAGTCTGTTTGCTCTTGCGCACGGCTATAGCTTGATTGGTTTTCTGAGCGTCTTTTGGAGCGGATTCCTCTGGGCGTGGATCTACGAACGGACGGGGAGTTTGATTCCCGGTATGGCCGCCCACGCCGTGAACAACTTGCTCGTGAGCCTCACGGTGATGGCGCTGCTTCGTTGACCGTGTTCCGCTGTATCAGCTCAAGCCCCTCGAAGAGATCCTCGTAACGCAGGCTTGTCCCATCCGATTTCAGCAACTCGCACAACCGCTCGTTCCTGATCCGCTTTCCGACAGTGGCGGGCTCCTGAGAGTCGAAGGATCGAATGCCCCATCGTTGCTCAACCACCGCACAGATCTCCCTCCAAGTTTTTGGGCTTCCATCGCTGATGTTGTAGACCGTTCCGGGGCCGGCATGTGCCAGCGCCGCAAGGCAGGATGAAGCCAGATCGTCAACATGAATGAAGTTGACATACTTGGGTGAACGGTTCACGCGGCCTGCTTTGATCCACTCGGCAGGATCGCGACCTGGTCCGTAGATTCCCGCCACTCGCAAGACAATGGCTCCATACGTGCTTCGCAAGAGTTCTTCGCCTTGTACCCGTGGTTTTGTCAGATCAATCGCCGCGGTTTCATCGACCCATGGTGGAGGGTATTCGGCAGCGATGCCGATGTCATAGGCTGAGGTACTGCCGAGCACTACCAGCCGGCGGGTTCGTAACGATGCGACATCGGCGAATTGCCGCACCAACTCGATCGGGACGGCGGGAAAACACCATAGGATGTCGGTTGACGGCGGAATCGCCTGCCATGTCTCAAACCGTGCCAGGTCGAATCGTACCCGTTGGTCCATACGCAGATGTGTGAGATGTCGGTCGGGATCTCGACTGCTGGCGAAGACATGAGGGTAGCGGTGCCGCGCGAGAGGCAGGAGAAACTTGGCGGTGTAGCCCGATCCGAGAATGGTGAGTGAATGATGCAAGGCAATCAACTTCCGTGTGGGTCGGCACGCAGTGTGCCAGTGAGAAGCGACAGAGTCCAACAAAAAAATTCATTTTCATTGGTGTACGTATTTTCTCGTGCTATAGGAGGAACAGATCACTCACATCGGAGACGAACAAAAGGACGTCCTATGAACACACGATCGTTGTCATGGCTCGCGTTGCCATTGGTGCTGTTGTCGGCCGGTTGTCCTGAAGGCGGCGGAGGAGAGGGAGGCTTTCAAGGAACATCGGCTGTCCTGTATACGGCCAACGACGGTTCCAATACCATCTCGGGATTCACAATCGGAGCCGGAGGGGCGTTAAGTGCGACCAATCCCGCGACGTTTGGAACGAATAACCCGGAGTGGCTGACGGTTTCGTCAAATGGCCAGCTCCTCTACGCATCGAACCAAGGTAATCACACGATATCGGGTTTCACCGTCAACGGAACAACCGGAGTGTTGACATCCATCGGAACGCCAACGGCTGTCCCGGGGACCAATCCGTCTCCGCGCGGGATCACCGTCACACCGAATCGGCAGTTCCTCTATGTGGCGAACAGTGCCACAAATACCGTCGCGGGATTCTCAATCGGGGCGGGAGGTGTTTTGACCGCGACTGCTCAAGGCACTATCGGGACAGGTGGGACCTTGGCGAGAGGGATTGTGGTTGCACCGAACGGGCAATTCCTCTATGTGGCGAATTCCGGAAGTAACACGATTTCCGCCTTTACAATCGGTGCGGGCGGGGCTCTCACCTCATTAGGCACAGTTTCGACTGGTGCTGGATCCGCTCCCGAGGGATTGGCGATATCTCCCGATGGCGCGTTTCTGTTTGTGGCGTATCAGGGAACGGACCGCGTCGCGGCTTTTGCCATTGGAGGCGGGGGAGCTTTAACCCCAGCTGTTCCGCAAGCGAGTTTTCCGACAGGGACTGGTGGCGAAGGTCCGCAGAGGGTGGCCATCTCACCGAATGGATCTTTTTTGTATGCCACGAATACCGCCACGAACGAGGTCGCCGCATTCACTGTCGGCAGCGGCGGTCAGCTCACGCTGCTGAACCCTAATACAAGTACCGGGGCAGGCACGACCCCGATCGGCATTACCATAGATCCTACAGGCCAGTTTTTGTATGTGGCGAATAGCGGCATGAATGAAGTCCGAGGCTATAGGATCGGAGCGGGGGGTGCGTTGACGCCAACAATCCCAGCTACCTTCTCAGTGCTTCCACAGGTTCCCATAGGAATCGCCACGCCGGGTCGGCCCTAAACCTTTTCTGAAGATAGATCGGTGTTCGTGGGTCAAGCAATGGTCAAGCAATGCATCAGGAAGCCCAAAACGGTCTCATTAAGCTACGTCTTTGCGTTTGAGCAAATCCGCCAGCTGGGCGAAAGGAGTGAAAGTTGAGGGCCGTTCTTGTTCCAGCCTCCGTGGCGCCTCATCGGACTGGTCCACTAGCAGATGCCGCTGATGCTCGTTGTCGTGGCAGTAGAGACAGAGCAATTCCCAGTTGCTGCCATCGAGCGGATTGTTATCATGGTTGTGGTCCTTATGATGGACCGTGAGCTGATTCAGTTTCTTGCCGTCAAACTCGCGTCCGCAGTGCGCGCAGATCCATGGAAAGAGTTTGAGGGCAAGGGCTCGATAGGACTGCTTGTCAGGATGGGCGGTCTTCCGTGCCATGAGAGCCTCCACGAGGTCGGCGACTCAGCACGTGCTTATTGTACACCAGGTTTTGGACTAAAGCATGCCACACACGGGAATATGGACCGAGAACGCAATCAGGTGTAACGCCCTTTGATCCTTCGTCGCGCTCAATTACTGTACGGTTCTTCCGTTAAGCTCGCCGGGAGCACTACCAAACCTCGTCATGCGCATCGTGGACCCCACTCTGCCGTAGGTCATACGGCATATCGGTAACCATCATTTTCCGCGGGCCTCCATGAATGCCTGTCTCCTTGTAGTGAGGGACAATAAGGCCGCATGCTGTTCCTCAACCAGGGAGTCCCGGACACCGTGCTTTTCCCTTTCGCAATCGTACACACGGCGAAGGGCGACTTTTTATACAATCCAAAACGATTTCCTGCCGTACGAACACCCATTGATTTGGATCTCCACCTCGTGGCGCCCGCGAAAGAGTTTTCGCGTCGTCATATGCTCGCGCAGCAGGTGACGTTTTGTGAGAGTCATGCGCTCGGCCTTGGGCAGCAGGAACTTCTTGAGCTTGAAGACCTTCCGGCCGTTGAGCCGCCCCACGTGGTTCTGAAAATACAAGACGTAGTCGGCGATAAGGTGTGCCGCCTCCCCAGCGCAAAGGGTAAATGAAAACTCGAGGGCGGTATTCATGTGGACGGTTTCGGGTACGATGAAGTCCGAGACGCGCACATCGGGCTTAGGTGAGACACCCAAGAGCCGCATGGCTCGAGGGTGGCCGCCCTTGATGAGCGTGCGTAGGGCATGGCTGATGATAAAGTCCATTTCCTCCGGCGTTTGTCGCCTGGATCGTTTCCAACGTTCAAGAGTCTGGAGCGCAAGGTCAGGAGCAAGTTTAGAAATATCGTTGATGTGATTGGCCACCGAGCGAGTGACGAAACGTGTCCGGTCGGAGAAGAGGGTGTCAAGGAGGGGGATCGGAGCGGTGATGGGGATGGCGATGGACTTTGACCATGGCAGTTTCGGGCGCGTACCTTCGCTGCAGAGCCTGCGGACATGATAGTGCCGGTCTCTGCTCCATTTGGACAGCACACGCAATGTTTCGTCGGGAAACGCGTTGATGAAGCAGCGTATGGCGTCCTCGACGGAAAAGCGCATGGTGAGTTCGCGGAGCGCGTGGAGTGACACGCGCAAGTCTCTCTTGCTGCAGCCGTTTCTGGCCACATATTCCGCGTATGACGCGTAGATAAAATCGCCGAAATCGTTGTCGGAGAGAGTGGGATCATTGGGTGCCGGGAGCGAACGAAGAAGAATATGAACCGCCTGACGATAGTTACTCGGAAGGTGGAGCCTTAGACATTCTGCAATCCACGCAATGCGAGCTTTGAGTTCAAGCTCGGGAAACTTCTTGATTGCATCGCGAACGAATGTCTCGGCATGAAAAGACCGATGCGCGCCATGTAATTCAGCCGCGATCTGTTCAACTTTGGTTTTATTGAAGAGCAAGTCTTTGAGCAAGACCGCTTGAGCCATGTGATTACCTGCTGATGAGAAACGGCACGATGACGCCTGTGCACATGGGTTCGCTCCTACACAAGATCGTCATGCTTCATGTAACGAAAGCGCAAAGTCATTCGGGCTTCGCTGGAGCTGAACCTTCCCACAAAAATAACGCGGCTGCCACAACCACGTAGGCGAATGCGATGTACCATAGGAAATTGAATTCGATCGAGGCGGCCAAAAAGACCGCCTCCGAAATCACGGCACCGAATATCAACATCAGTAATCCAACCCAATTGAACCAACGCATATTCATGCATGGCCTCCTTGTGGTCGCCTCTCCTAGGTGCGAACCCGGGAATTGTAGGCCGCTGCCACGGACAATGGCTAGACCGGAATGGATGCCTAAGTACAACTATCTCATTGGGGAGCGCGTCGCCGCGCCCAACAAGATACGAGCGGAAGTGAGGCCTTTTGAGGGCTAACGAATTGCACGCGTATGCCGGGAAGGAATAGGGAGAGGCTCAACCGGGAAGTGTGGTTGCTCCACAGGCCACGTCTCGGAGCGCCTGATTGATGCTACCTGGTTCCACCGGTCGCCCATCGCCTTGTTCGACCAATACCGCATTGCGAGCTCCGGTGCCCATATGCTGGGAATACTCCGAAGAGGCTAAGAGCCGAACACGGTTGTGTGCGCAGTCGAACTCCTTGTGCGTTTTTGCCGAGAAAAATCGGTGCGGGCTCATCATAAACATCCCAAACGGCGCATTCCCTTGCATCACTTTATAGTCTGTCAACTGCCACAGCGTCACGCGATCGCCGTCTCGGCGAATTGTCTTGGGATCGTAGTACACCATTTCCCTGGATGGGGATTGGTAGGCACTATCGACCGCTACCCACGTTCCTCCGGGGGGCATCTCGCCATATCCCTGAGGGTGACGGATTTGATAACCGGAGTCTCCACAGGACGTGAGAATGAGAAGGAGGACAGAGAAAAAAAGGCCGATGCCGATTGCCCGGCGCATAGCGCATTCCTAGTCGCACTCTTTAAACTGTGACTGCTGACAACGCCGCACCAACTCTTGCGCCTGCTCGATCTGCGAGGGGGCCATTTGTGAGGTCAGATGGTCCGCACGCTTCATGGCGGTCTTCCTGTCGTCGCCATTCAGCATGGCGGCAGCGATGGTATACCACATCAGCGCGCGAATGAGATCTTTCCGGGTGCCTCGTCCCCTTTCATAGATCAGACCCAGATTATTCTGCGGGCCGGCATAACCCTGTGCCGCCGCCTTGCGAAACCACGTCAGTGCGGTGGAGTGGTCCTGACGGACGCCTCGTCCCTTTTCATACATCAAGCCCAGATAGAACTGGGCCGATGCCACGCCTTGCTCCGCCAGGGGGCTGAAGAGACGGGCTGCTTGTGTATAGTCGCCACGCTCATACGCGAATTCCGCCTCCTCAAGGGGCTGTGCGGCAACCACGGACTCTGGTTCCGCAGCCGACGCGCAGGCCATAACCAAAACTAGTGCAAAGACACAACGCGACATCGACATCATCCTTTCACCACGACCAATCGCAACAAGAGAGCATTGGATCAGCGCTCGGCAGAAACACAGAGAATAATTCATTCTACTTTGTCGGATCCGGCGGGGTCTATGGATTTGAAGTGAAGAGGCATGGGGAGAGGCAAGAGCGGCGAGGCGGGATAGAACTTCTCGCGAACACCATAACCAAGGCCTTACGGCAAGGAGAGCGCGGTCTCAACAAGACCGAGTCGATAATCATGACTACAGCGGTACCATCCCACACCAAGAGTGCTCTTCCGTTGAATCGACCGCACGCCCCGTCGTGGATGAACCACAGAAGGGAGTCAAGAGCCTTTCGGGCGTCCCCGAGGGCGCAACGTCGATTCCATCCCGAACCGCTTGGCCATGCGTGTCACCCACGCGTCATCGCCGAACGGGCGGCCTCGTTGCACGCTGAGTCGGAGCGCCTCGATCTCAGAGGAACTGTGCGAACGATTCACGTATGTAAGCCAGTTGCGCGGTCGATCGACCGGCCAATCGCTAAGCCAAGTGGTCAGTTTCGTGCCGCCCTGTGTTCGTCGCCACAAGCTGCACCATCGCCAGTTTTCCGCCTGTCTGACCAGCTTTGCTCGCAAGGCATTGCGTTCCACATACCGTGCAACCGTCAGGAAATGCTCATCCGTCTGAACGGGAAAGGATCTGAAGCGGCCCTGATAGACCGGGCCCGTCCCAGCTGTCCCATGGTGGGCATGCCAACGTTGCGTATGGGTGACAGTGATCCACCGGAGGATCTCGGAGAGTTCTCCGTCCCGGCGTGGCCAGAGCAGCAAATGCCAGTGAGTGGGCATGAGGCAATAGGCAACGATGCGGATGCGAGCATTGGCGTGGGCCTCGGTCAGGATCTTTTCAAAACCGGCGTAGTCAGTGGGTGTCTCAAACAAGGGGAGCCGGCCCACCCGACGGTTCAGAATATGGTAGGCAAGGTGGCCAGCGGCAAGACGTGGACGACGGGGCATAGGAAGTCTTGTAGCGGGCGTGCGCTGGTTGTGTCAAGAAAAGACTCCCGACCCCTTTGGGGGAGACACATTCTTAGCGTGCGGCCACGGTCTGGGATTCTCTGGCCGCCAGGCTCTTTCTGCGGTTGTTGGAAATCGTGCGGTCGATAATGGCCCCGCAATTGAGGCATTTCCAGGCATAAAAGACGAGAAAGAAATCCGAGAACCGCTCCAACAGCATCATTCCCTTACACTTCGGACATTCCATCGATTCCTCCTAGGGTGATGGTGTTCACAGCTGGGAACGAGCATAAGCAAGAGCTGCACCAATTTATCGCTGCTCAGTATTTCAATGACTTAGGAATTACGTAGTTACACGTGGTAGACCATCATCAAAAAATTGACAAAGCGGACGGGTTCGCACCGTCAATAGTTTGTCAACCCTAAAGGGAGTCAGGAGCATTTATTTGAGGATTATGGTACGAGGATAGAAGAGGGACTATCGCGGCTCGTGTCGCATGAACGCGAGTAAAGCGTTTGGAGTAGACTTTCACCTCCTTTTTTAGCCCTGTGTCGTTGTCTCCTGGCCCTTATCGACTTGACCAGGATTGGATCGGCACGGTGGAAATGGCATTGTGTGGCGAGCCTTCGATCAATCGATCGCTATAGGCGAGATAAATGTAGGTCTGGCGTTTCTGGTCGAAAAATCGGACTACTTGAAGCTTCTTGAAAATCAGGGATCGGCTTTCACTGAACACCTTTTCCCCGTCTTTTGGCTCACCCACAATGCGAATTGGACCAACTTGACGGCAGGCCAGTGAGGCATCGGAGGTTTCCTCGGCCAAGCCGACCATCCCTTTCAGGCCCCCTTTTTTGGATCGACTCAGATAACAGGTGATGCCTTCGATCTTTGGGTCGTCGAACGCTTCAACGACGATTTTGTGATCGGGCCCCAATAATTTGAATTCCGTGTCGACACTCCCGATTTCCTCGGCATGACTTGCCGAAATGATCGCGGCGCAACAGAGCAGCGAGGCGACAAAGATCGTTGTCTTCATCGATGTATTCCTCCGTCAGGGTTCAGCTTGTTCTCATGGTAACGTATAACTCGGATAGACTCGAACGCAAGGCGTCCGATTCGAGCTGCTTTGGCGAGGTGAGAGAAGTAACAATCGAGGGGATCTGCACACGTCCATTGGTTTTTCCTCCGAGCATGGCATCGCAGGGTAGGCTAACCCTAAACAGTGGCCGGAGAACGTGGCGTTTGTTGAGGCAGAAGGGTTTACCGCAACGTATCTTGTTTCTTATCGCCTCTGTTACCGTTTCTCTTCCCTGGCTCTGCTCAGAAATGAAGCCTGATGCGCGGTCTGTTTTATTGACCTGATCGTTGGTTTCGTTGATGAATGCCGATTTTGTTGCCGTCGGGGTCTACTACAATTGCTGCTCGGCACCCTGGCAAATCGAACGGCTCGTGAGCGAATGAGACGCGGTGTCGACGGAGATGCTCGATCATCTGGTCGAAATCGTCCACTTCCAAGGCAAGATGGGGACCGTCGCCTGACGGCTTCAGGAATGGTTCCTTCCCAATGGCCAGCGTGTGCGGGCCGATCTCGTACTCGACCCAGAATCCGTCCGTGATCGCGAGGGATGTTGTGGGGGTGAGGCCGAGAATTCCCTCATAGAAAGCCTGAGACCGTGCCTGATCAGTGGATGGATAAATGATAAAAGCAAATTCAGTGATTCTCATTGGCTATGTCATCCTGGGTGAAGGGGATAGAGGCTCGACGGTGAAGAATCCGGGGCATTCTACGGGTTTAAAGCGGGCGCGTCTATGGCCTCGTAGATAGAAGGACCGGGGCGGTAGGGCATACATTTTCGATTGGCTCATGACAGAATCGTCAGAGGAATAGGGAGTGAATCCGCGTTGCCTGGTGGAGGTATCGGAGGGCCTTAGGCCCACCTTCTTGTAGCTGCTTGCTTGTAGCTTCTTGGTCAGCTAGATCCAGTCGTGGTTTTTTACGGGGCGATCCCACCGAGACATTCTGCGCTGTGAAAAGTTCATGACCCACGATGCGATGTGTGCCTTGGTCACGGGGAGCGGAAGCCGTCTTACCATGGACCACGGACTGTAAAAGCGATCGTACATCGTCCTGACACGTTCCTCGAGTTCCGATGCCGAACAATACGTCGGCTTGATTTCGCAGTGGCTGCCGGGCCATCGATCCAGTTGCGTCTCGTCGATGAGGCGGCCTTCTGCTTGCAGCCGGTCATACAGCGGCGTCCCCTTATGCGGACTGAGCGTATAGAAGTAGGCGACCGGGACTTTGTGCCGTTCGACGAACGCCAGCGTGGCCTCAAGGTTTTTCAGCGTTTCCCCGTCATAGCCAAACACAAAATTCATGGAGTAGCTAATGCCCCGCCTGCGCAGGTTGGAGATGATCTCCTCATACTGGTCCACCTTATTGAACTTCTTGTTCATGGCCGCCAAGACCTCGCGACTGATGCTTTCCATGCCCATGTTCACATGAAGCAACCCGCTCCTTTTGGCCAGGTCCATGAATTCCTGATCCTTGCAGAGATACGCGGTCCAGAGGGTGACCCAGCGTATCTTCAGGGGAATCAACGCTTCCATAAGCTCCATCGAGTGGTCTTTTTTCCCGGCGAACATACTATCGGCGAAAAAGACGTTTTTGGCCTTGATGTGTCGGATCTCGTCGACGATCTCCTGAACAGGACGAAACCGATAGCGTGTGCCCATATAGAACCGCTCCGAACAGAAATCGCACTTGAACGGACATCCTCTGGAGGATTGGACGGAATAAGTTCGCGCCCACCGAAAACTGTTCTCGTTCATCAGCTCATATCGTGGCACAGGCAATCCTTTGAGGTCATGTGGGGCACTCGCGCGATAGACCTTTTGGAGTTTTCCTGCCGCGGCGTCGCGCAACATGATCGGCCAAATGTCTTCGCCCTCGCCGATCCCGACGGCATCACAATGCTCGGCCGCTTCGTCGCTATGGAAAAAGGTGTGGGGACCGCCCATGATCACCGGAATACCCCTGTCTCTGAACTTATGCGCGATATCGTAGGCACGGAAGGAATTGATCGTCCAAGCGGTAATGGCCACCAAGTCCACCGAGGCATGAAAGTCGATGTCCATCAACTGTTCGTCGACCAATTCAACGGTCCAATCGCGGGGTGTCAGGGCGGCAAGATAGGGAAGGGTAAGGCCGGTGAGAGTGCGATTCTTGGTTTTATAGAGGGAGAAATCCGACTTGCTCCGATAGTAGGTTGGCTGAACAATCAAGAGTTTGTTCATGCCGGCCTCCTTGTTCCGTAGTAGATGTCAACCGAAGGACGAATGCATAAAATGTCTATAAATCTGCCCGCCCATGTAAGTGGAAGGATTGGAATCCTTTTCTTAATCTCTGAGGACTAGTAGATAACCTAGTATTGTGTGGGTTGATAGCGGAGTTCTTCAGATGAGGTATCTCAGGCACCAAAGGGAGCCATTACATCAAAAATGAGGGCCGGAGACCGTGGCGTCTGTTGAGTGCCGGAGGCAAGATCTATCACTCAACTGCTTTCATGGTGGCTTGAGCCCAGATCAACAGCGGCGCACGGACGGATGGGAGGGAGATGCGAATTCGTGGTACAGGTCGTCGAGAAAGGTGAGGAGTTCTTCCGCGGAGAGGTGAGGCGGCACGGAGACATCCGGCACGGGCCGTTTCTTCCCTTCGGCGCCGACCAGGAACAGCTGCCAGCGGCCATCGATTCGTTTCGCTTGCATCATGCGGCCGAACACATCAAACGAAAGGGATTCAGCTTTCAGATCACTCATGCCCGAAAGCTAAGGCACATCCGCGGGGCATGTCAATCTCATGATCACGGCCTGCCCGGTTGCATGGGGAAGAGTGCGTGAGGCGGAAAGTGAGGGGAGAGGCGTTCGACGGGCTCTGTTCGACAAGGCTCGCCACGGACAAGGCGGGGTGCGGAAGGTATGGCGTTGACTGGAGGCGTCGGAGGCAAAGACCGAACGCTCACTTCTGATTCAGGCACGATTCAAGATCCGCCCCACTATCTTCATCGATCAAATTCTTCACAACATCTCCATCCTGTCAAACTCCAAGATAAGGGTTTCCATGAGGATGCCACCGTCCATGGCACGCAAGGGCGAGTAGGAAAGACTCACCGGACGAACATTGTCGAAACGCCAGGTCAGCACTACAGTCGACTGATCCTCCCCCAGAAGTTCAACCTTCACGGTACGCTTTCGAGGGGCTTGTCCTTTACGAGCCTCATCCCACCAGGCATAGAGATCCAGAGACCCCATGACGCCTCGCTTGAGGACAAGTCGATTGGCAGACGTGACTTCAGCTCGTTCGGCAGGATGAGGAACTATTCCAGGGCGCTGAGGTTCTTCAGGATGGCCGACGACGAAATCCGGGAAGATCACCTCGGCAAAGCCTGCAAGCGGAGCACCGCTGTCTCCACGTCCGAAATCAACGAGGAAATTCGAGTTCTTGTAGGGGCGTTCGTATATCACGGCCATGATGATGTCTTCGCTCCAAACAAACGGGGACTTACTCCATTTCCAGGCGCTCGTAGGCTAACACCATTTCTTCCATGGCGACGTCGGTCCCCTTTGCGTTGAGCGGACCGCTGGTATGCTTGATAATCCGTGCCCTCAAGAGCTTCCAGGTTTGGACCACGGCACTGTGATCTTCGTTCTGAAGTTGAATGGTCACGGTTCGCAGGGCGTTCTGGTCGCCGTTGCGGATCTGGTCAAGCCAGGCATAGAGATTCAGCGAGCCGATGATCCCTCGTTTCAGCGTGACATCGCTGACCCGGTTCAAGCCCGTCAGCTTCATCACAGAGTTTTCCTTGGAATTGCCGTTGCGGTACTCGATCACCATGGCTTCCATGCCGATGCTGCTCACCTCTTGGAAGCCGGCCTGCGGCCCTTCGGTGTTTCCGTCGCCAAGGTCGACCAGAAAGTTGAACTGGCCATAGGGACGCTCGCGCAAAATAGCCATACGGATCTCCTCTGCCTTCAGGGTTTCGCGTTCATAAACATCATGGCGAGTTGGGATCGAAAGACCGAATGAGTGGCCTGCACTCACTTGGCGCTACTTCCTACGCCGAGTGCAATGGAAAATCAACAGGACGAACCGGAAATCTGAGGAATAGTCTTGGTAAAGGGGTGTAGGAATGTGTGCTGCTTTCTTGAGTAAGTTTGGTAGGGCCAATTCCTCATGTTGCCACGAGGGTGAAGGAAATGAATAGGATTCTATGTTAGGCAACCATGGTCCTAAAGTTACGGCCGTCAGTCAACGAGAAACGCTGCGGGGAAGATGTGTGGTGAACTGCGGTCGGAGGGCGTGGCGCTGACCAGTCTTCCGGCTTTCCTTCTGATCTGAACAAGCCCATACTCCAGATCTGAACAGTAGGGAAGGAGGCTATGACCTATTCAGTCATGCGGTTCGCCCATTTGGTTGGCTTGATGCTGATTGGAGCAGGACTGATCGGCGTATGGATTTCGGATCTGCGCTCGCGGAAAATGCTCGACCTCACGCTGTTCGCCGAGGCGGTGCGCAACATCGCCGTCTTCTACGATGGGGTCGTGGTGCCCGGCGCCATACTCCTTCTTGCGTCAGGCGCATGGATGACCGCAGAGGTCTGGGGTGGGTGGGGATTCATGCAGCAACCCTGGCTTGCAGGCATGATCTTCCTCTTCGCGTTTGAATTCATCGAAGGGAACACGGTCACTCGACTGTACTTCATGCGGCTCCGTCGCCTGACGAACGAGGCGCTGGCTCAGGGAGCTGTCACACCGGAGCTCACCCGCGCCCGGCAAGAACACGTGCCAACCTTTACGCATTTCTTAGACATTCCTATGCTGCTGCTGATTGTGTCGCTCGGAGCCATGAGGCCCAGTACCTGGGCTCAATTCATCGTCGGCGCGATCGGTGCGCTTGCTGTGGCCACAGCCCTGACCCTGTGGATTCCTCGCCTCTATCCGTGGGTCCCGCCGACGTACAACAAGCCGAACTAGCTGCGGTATCGTTCGCGGAGAACTGCGGCCGCCCTTCGATGGCCTCCCTTGTGCGAGGTCAGGGCAATGAGAAATAGCGCTTGGAGGGCATAGGAATCTGCTGGGGGTGTCGGAGGGCTAGTTCTGTCCTGTCTAGGCTGCCAAAATAAAGATTCCCGACCCCTTTTATTCAGGGTGTTAGATGACAAGATCTGGGCTCCATCCTGCTGAGACAGGCTATCGCTTTTCAGGCGGGATTGTTTTGAGGGTGGCTACGAATGTCAGATGTTCGGTGGGATCAACCGGCCTGTGTTTCACGGTGGTACTCGCCGGGTCGTTGCCGAGGTAGTTATTGCCTTTCCAATTCTTTGACGGTCTGATTGGTCTAGGCACAAACCCGCCGCCACAGTTAGGACAGACATTGTGCAGCACGTCTGCAACGCATGCGGCGCAAAAGGTGCACTCATAGGAGCAGATGCGTGCCTCCGGTGACGCGGGAGGTAACGGCTTGTTGCAATGCTCACAGGTTGGCCGAAGTTCTAACATGATGGGTCTGCTTCGTCAGGGGGTAGTCGCCTGCCTATTCTACGTGTTCAAGTCTGGCGGGTCCATGGGAGAGAACCGCGAGGGAGTTCGCAGTCGTGCGGAAAGAGGCGAGGCCGGAAGGCACGGTGGCAGCTGGTGGCGTGCGGCGAGGGCAACCCGTGAAGCCGTCAGAAGAATAGCGTGTCCCTTGTCTTCTGCTCATCGAGGTTTCTGCGCGGTCACCGCCACCGTCGCATAATAGATGGCCCAGGACTCCGGATCGTCGGCGAAACGGCCGTAGAGATCGAGATCCTGCTCAGTCACCACACCGGTGGCGAGATATTTCTCGCGCAATTGCAGGGCCGACATGCCCATGATCGTCGCCATACCGGATCGGCCAGGGGAGAGGGGGGCGTCATGCTCGACCGTCAACGAGGTCAATCCTTTCTGTTGCAAGAGGGCCGGCAGTTTCAGACCCAGTTGGTAATCCATCTTGAGCTGGTCGTACATCACCGTAATCGCCAGATTGACGCGTTGGACGGCGGCGAGTTGCGTAGTGGTGCCGATCACGCCACGGGCGCCAGAAAAATCCGGCTCCTCCAGGACGAGCCATCCACCAGGTTTTACGACCGCCAGCATCCGCGATAAAGCGACGTCGACATCGGGGACATGGATCAGCACGTAGCGGGCATGCACGAGGTCGAAGGTGGAATCGGGGATAGGCAGCGTTCGAATATCGCCTTCGTGTACCGTCACGTTGGAGAGGATATGGCCACCCAGAAACTTTGTGGAGAGATCCACCGCGTCCACTCGTCCAGTCGGCTCCACTACCTCGCTGAGCCAACGGAGGATCGATCCGGCACCTGGCCCCACTTCCAGGCAAGACCAACCGGCCTGCAATCCGGTGGCCGACAAACGACGACGGCTTGCAGAATCGAACACCTGTTCGATCGTCCGGAGCCGTTGCAATTCCCGCTGATCTTCAACGCGATGAAAGACGTACTCAGGTGGTATCATCCCAACCTCCGATGGTGGGGCACAGTGAGGAGTGAGCAACTGATCCACACATTGGAGAGAATAATGAATGGGCAGGGCCAGAGGCAATCAGGTGCTGCCGCGCGAGGAGGGGCGGAGGGCATGGTGGCTGCTGGTTGTCACAAAAAGACTTCCGACCTCATTGTTTTCCACAACTATTCCCCTTGGTTCTTTATCTCCTGAAAGACTCTCAGATCCTTGAGGCCGCTTTGTAGACTGACATCGCTCATTCGTAAGCGGCTCGGCATTCTGGGCATTTGGCAGGCAGCATGTTTCGAAATATCATGACCCGCCAAACGGGATATCCGCAACGTAAGCATTTGAGTGTGGAAAGGTAGTAGAAGACTCCTGTAAGGAACGCAATCGCAAATACAAGAATCCACCAGCTCTTCTTGATCCAGGCATAAATACCAAGAAGGATTCCCAGCATCCAGAATCCCTTAAATATTAACAAGCGTCCCTCAGTTCCAATCATCGATCCGTCCTTGGATATAAGGGAGGACATTCTACTGGTAATGATTTGGCGGGTCTATTGCGGGGTAGGTAATCCTCTGCAAGAGTGCGCGAGGGGAGAGACGGCCGCCGCTCGGCTAACTTAGGACAGGGAGAGCGTGACGGCTGCTGGGGGGCAAAGTCAAGCAACGACCCCACTATTATCTTGAGGCGAGTCGGCCCGCGAAGTCATCAGAAAAGTAGCCTGGCCCTATTTCCCCCGCCCAGGTGGTCCCATCCCAGCCTCCGATGGTGGGGCATAGTGCGGATTGAGCAAATGCTCCGCACATTGGAGAGAATAATGAATGGGCGGGGCCAGAGGCAATCAGGTGCTGCAGCGCGGGGAGGGGGCGGAGGGTGTGGCGGCTGCTGGAGAACAAGACCTATCCTGCATTGGCTCAAAGCATTGAACTCAGACCAGTGCTTGATTGTTACGTCATACAAGAAGCAAGATCTGACCCCAATTATTAGCATGCTGGAAACTGTTCCTGTGATGCCCCCACTTTCGTGGACACTTCAAA
>FRDC01001699.1_pt1 | contig 108987 bp, 138 predicted proteins | sample 1106171 | NCBI WGS metagenome assembly FRDC01 (sample SAMEA3930566, study PRJEB13176) | freshwater metagenome | biome: Drinking water system; feature: drinking water; material: water | place: Singapore | collected 2014-12-20
AGTCACGTCAAGAAGAAAATCTCCGTTGACGACGCTTTGCAATTAAAGGCTGACGAAATGCTGATGCTCGGGTCATAGATACCGCATGACCTTCAGAGAATTCCTCCTCAAACGAGAGGGCCTGTTCATCAACGATCAAAACGCCGAGGACGGTAAGTCTCGGCCACGCAAGCCACCCAACAAGGGCCTGGCCGTTACCCCGTGCGGCGCTGCTGGGGGCGGACCAGGCCCTTGCGCCACATCAGGTGGCGGCATGGCACCGATGGCCACTCCGAAGAGATAATTTTGTTAGGAAAAATCCTTTACACTTCTGGTAGTTTTTGGTCGATAATACCTATGCGTGGCAGGGATTGCCTGCCGGCATAATTGCTCCATCTGGAGATTGCCATGAAGGCGTTCGAGAAACTGCTGGATTCGCTGTTCTGCGAGATCGATGGCGTGGTCATGGACCTGCAATCCGGCTCGACCGGGGTCAGCATCAAGACCAACGATGGCGAACAGATCGTCTCGCTCTCGAAGAGCGCGGCCGGGAAGCCGAAGTTGGTATACAACCCGCTCACCGATCTGGCCTTCGCCATGCCGGCCTACGCCGTCCGCACTCACCCCGACCAACTGAAGTTCGGGGACATCATCGTCCTCGCTGACGACAGCTTCGCCTTCTTCCACAGCAAGGTGGAGGACGCCGCCGTTGACAACCCGGTCTTCCGCGTCGTCAACGCCAAGACCGGCCGGACCTCCGACGTGACCCTCGGTCACAACCTCCTGCTCGGCAACGCTGGCGTCCTCGCCGTCCGCAGCTTCGCCAGCCTCGGCGGCGAGGGACAGCAGTTCCCCTGGTGGCTGCTGCTGCTGGGCGACGGCAAACTGAAGGACAACAAGATGCTGCTGTTCATGCTGATGCAGCAGCAGGGCGGCCTCAACGCCCAGCCCGGCGGGATGCCCCCGTGGTGGCTCCTCCTGCTCGGTCAGGACGGTGACGGCGATCGGGTGAAGAACCTGATGCTCATGCAGATGCTCCAGGGCGGCCAGGGCCAGGTGGACCTGAGCAACCTGATGCCGCTCTTGTTCAGCCTCGGCAAGTAACCGTTCGCAGCCCCCACAATATCGCCCGTTGTGGGGGCTGTAGAAAAAAAGAGAAAAAAGTTAAAGAAAATCGACAAGGTGACGATATATAAGTAGTGACGCGCAAATGCTGTCAGGACTACATTAAGTGAAACGTCTTGGCGAAGATTGTTGCGAGTCCATTTTCAGGAGTAAAAAGCCTTCACATGAGACAGACATTGCATACCACTGGACGGCAAGATAAATGGCAAGTCGCCATGCCGCAGACGGTACGTAATGCCGCGATTAAGCCCGAACAGGGTAATGAGAAGACTTAGCTCCTGAACCACACGCTGGTTCAGGGAAACCTGGCCAGCCAAGAGAACACTCGAAGCCTGCCAGGTATCAACCTGACAGGTTTTTTGTTTTGAATGGAATGAAATGGGATTAAAGTTTTTGTTCTGTTGTGACGATTGTAAGAGGGAGGAAACGCAGGAAGTTGACTACTCTGCCCATGAAGTTTGGGACTTCTTGGTTGTGGAGTCCGCAGAGAGTTATCCGAAAGGGTGGCGGTATGACGGAAGAATTCTCTGTGAAAAATGTTCAAAGGCCGCGAACCCCACGAAAACGGCCGTGTCTGAAGAAGTAGCAGGACATTGGGGGCCTTAGAAACAGGTCGGTGGTGTAACGGTAACACGGCTGCCTCCAAAGCAGCTTTTCAGGGTTCGAATCCTTGCCGGCCTGCTGCTCCCCACGGGAGTAAACGAGTTTGGTGACGGTTCTTGTCAAAAACCGAAGCAACGGGGAGTGGGCCAGGTGGAGTGGCCGCGTGCCTTGGAAGCACGAGAACGCAGGTTCGACTCCTGTCTCCCCGACTCGCGACAAATCGGCTTCGGCCGTAACTCAACAAGGCCAATACCCGGCCACAGAGAAGTTTGAGTGAGAGTCGTGATCTTTGACATAACGGTTATGGTCAACATTGCTGACCCACTCTTCAACTGCCGGGGCAGGACCGGAGTCGGAGGTAGTCGTAAGATGCCACGCCTATATGACGTGTAAGTCAAGTTGAGGGCTGGGTCAGCGAGATTGTTGCGTAGTTTAACAGCAGAACACCTCCAGTTTCGTGAGGAAGTGGGCGGTGCAAGTCCCCCCGCAGCAGCTTGTAAGACCCACACTATACTAAAGGCATGAAGTTAACCAAATTCATCTTTAGAGGTGTGGTCCTCGTCCGTGAAGTCTTTATCGAGACGGGAACTTACAAAGGCGATTCGGTGCTGTACGCCTGCAACGCAGGGTTTAAGACCCTGCACAGCATCGAGGTCTGCGAGGAGAACTACCGGGACGCCCGTGAACGTGTAATGCGAGTGCCTAACATCCGCATCCACCACGGAACCAGCCCCGAAGTCCTCCCGAAGATCATGGACGGAAGTAAGGCAACCACCTTCTTCCTCGACGCCCACTACCAGGGCCTGACTCGCACCGAACAGTGCCCCAAGTATGGAGAGTGCCCGCTCCTCGCAGAACTCGCTGCGATCCGGGCCGTTGAGTGGAAAACGCCGCCTTACATTCTGATCGATGACTCGCATTTGTTCCTAAAGAACAATCGAGATTATGTCGATATATTTGATGACGCTCAGTGGCCTACTGTAGAGAAGATTCAAGAGGCCCTCGGTGATGACTACGTCATCAATGAACAAACAGGCATCCTCTACTGCCTGCCCAAAGATTGGGCCGTCCCAATCTTGATGAGTTGATCGGGGTGTGGGCCAGGTGGAGTGGCCGCTTGTTTCGGATACAAGAGAACGCAGGTTCGACTCCTGTCACCCCGACTGTTGATTCCCCGGTCAGATAACGGTAATCGGCCTGCCTGTTAAGCAGGAGATGCACGTTCAACTCGTGCCTGGGGAGCTTTGAGTTGTAGTCGCTATCCCCAGGTAAGCGTTAAATGTAGCGGCCGTGAGGCGCCAATGCCCGAAGGTTAGGGAACTTCACAACTACCACTCAATAATCGACCCGAAGTTGGTAGTGAGTTACAAGCGGTTCTGGCACCGAGAGGTGCCGGGTAAAGCTGTAAGCACCAAGAATCCCGGTAAAAAAGCAGTGCCAATGGAGCCTCTCAGGGCCAAAGCCATAAGCCCGAAGTCCTGAGTGTGCTGCGAAACTTGGTCGGGATGCAGATGTTCTGATCGGCGGCATCGTTACGGTGTGAAACCGCAGAGTCGATCTCTTATTTGACAGGAATGCTGCAATGGACTACATTTTTCCAAGACGGTTCCTACAAGGTAGATGAAGATCGTGTCTGACTCGAATTGTAGTGTGTGGGTTCGACTCCCACGGAAAAATCCAAAACGTCTTAGCACTTTTTGTCCTGTCTGGTGCTGGCTCCGTAGCGTAATTGGCCAACGCACCCGCCTGTCACGCGGGAGATTGCCGGATCGTACCCGGTCGGAGTCGCTGCTCATGGAGGAGTGGTTATGTGGCGATCTATCGCCCTCGGCTTTTTGATGTTGCTTGTGCCTGTTGGCCTGTTGTGCTGGCATGAATCCTCCTACAAGGAGACTTTACCACAATGGGCTTGGACAACCATCGGGCTGCTTGCAGCCTTCGCTCTGGTGGCCCTGTGGTCTTGGTGTTTCGCCAAGGCTTGGGTGGACTGGAACGAGAAGAAGTAACCTATCTTTACGGATTTCATTGCCGTAGTTCCCGCCCGTAGCCAGGCGGGCGGGAAAATCAGAGTGTAGTTCAGCTTGGAAGAACGCTTGCATGGGGTGCAAGAGGCCGCTGGTTCGAATCCAGTCACTCTGACTGTTGGGTTCCCAATAGGGATTAAATGGGACTTTACTTCCAGCCTGACGCGCTTTTCATAGGGCTGGGCCGCCTCCCCTCTTCAAGTACGGCGGGTTTATTGCGGGATCGTCTAACGGTAAGACGGCAGACTTTGAATCTGCTTATGAGAGTTCGATTCCCTCTCCCGCAACTGTTGGGACTGTAGACTTAAACGGAAAAAAGTCGCCTCGTTGGGGCCGTTAATTCGGGGCGAGGATTAATACCAGTTCGAGCCTGGTCGGTTCCACTCGTCGGTTCTTCTAGAGCTAATGGCTTCCCCCACATCGTCAATTCACGATATGGGAGCCGCAAGATACCCCACCTGATCAGGGGGAGAGGCAGCGTGGCGAACTGCACCGACAACCAATTCCACTGCCGGGTCATCTAATGGCTAAGATGCGAAGCTCTGACCTTCGTCATGTTGGTTCGAATCCAGCCCTGGCAGCTTAATTTCAACGCCTTCTTGCTAAATAATAGCATTAGGAGGCGAGAATGAAGACTTTCAGAGAGTGGGTAAACGAAAACTTTGACGACAATCCTTTTGGTGATCTGTTCGGTGGAGCGGATGAACCTGACAACTCGGCTCAGCACGAGGAGCAAGCTCGTGCCGGACTGACTGCGTTGCACAGAGGATTGGAGGGACTTGAGTCCGTTGCTATGGCGGCCAAGGATGGCTATAAGACTGTGACTAATCCGCAAACAGTAATGCAAACAGCAATGCAGGGACACCAACAGTTGGTGCAGGGTCTGGAGGCCCTTGTCCAAACTACTCCGATGGGAAGGTATAAACAAGCCTTGGAGGTGGCAAAGGGCATTAACCTGAAAGCCATTGCTGGAAACCTTCAAGCAATTCAGCAGGTTAAGGCAAACCTGCCTCGGTTCTAATGACGTTGTGGTGTAACAGTAGCACGGCGAACTAACGTCTCCTAACTTTTTGCCCTAAACGGATGCCTTTGGGGACTACATGGTTGCAAACCCGCCTGTCCGGTGTGCAATTCCCGGCAACGTCGCTTTTTTTGTCTAAAGGAAGACAACCCTCCTGACGATATATCTAATGGAGGGATTGATGGTGAGTATGGTGTAGTGGTTACTGCATGCGACTCTGTGAAAGTCGAGGTACGGGTTCAATTCCCGTTACTCACCCCTCCCCGAAGTGATTGTGACTCACACAGTAGCGGTCATTAGGGGGTATGTGTAATTATTAGATTTGTGTGCCACCGCTTCGCCTGGTGGTGGCATACATCGGCTGGTCGTATAGAGGCTAGTATACCTGTCTGATAAGCAGGTGACGGCGGTTCGAGTCCGCCCCGGCCGACTCCAAATAAAGGAGTGTAAGAATGGGTTTGTTTTCGTGGCTCTTCGGGAAGTCTGACGAAGACCTGATCAGGATGGCAATGGATGACACCTGGGTTCCCATCCTCTGCCGAGAAGAGGCAATGCAACTTCTCAACGAGTGGAAGGCTGACCCGGAGGGACTGGAGTTCATCGTCTACGTCCGGGAGTGGAAGATTAAGCAGCGATGGAAGCCCCAAACTGATGATAATCACTGTTGCCGCCCTGTTCGCCCGCCAGAGAAGAAGGAAGAAGACTGCTACGGCGGTGGATGTGCCTGTGATGAGGCGGACGCCGCAATTGTGGCAGAAACAGTCGCTGACGTAGTGCAGACGGTGGCAGCCTCACTGCCAGAGTCGGCACCCATCCAAAGCGAGCCAGTCAGTCATACGCCTGAGCCAACGCCGGCCCCAAGCTACTCGGCGCCTGACCCGACTCCGTCAGCAGCGTCCTCGTGGTCTTCGGACTCCGGTTCGTCCGGTTACTCAAGCAGCGACTACGACAGCAGTTCATCGAGTTGGTCCTCCGACTCAGGATCATCTTCGTCGGACTGTGGTGGCGGCGGTTGCGGCGGCGACTAATCCAAAAGGGGCTTCGCCCTCCCCAATGCAGGCATCGTATAACGGCATTACCTCACTCTTCCAAAGTGATGACAGGAGTTCGACTCTCCTTGCCTGCTCTCAAAACCATTAAAGAAAGGAACTAGAAGATGCGATATAAACGTAGGAGCCTGTGCTAACATGGCTCGCTTCCTACAACGGTGAAGGCGCCGCCTTTTAAGCGGATGACGCAGGGTTCGATCCCCTGGCGAGCCACTATGAAAAAATGTCAGACGTGTCAACAAGTTAAAGACCTTGTTGAGTTTCACAAAAACAAATCAAGCAAAGATGGATTGCAGAAGTTCTGCAAGTCGTGCAATAAGGATTATACCTTAGCATACTATCATCGCTTGAAGGACAAAGGATTAAGGGAGACTTACTCAGAGAGATCAAAGCGGCGGTACAAAACTTTCACGGCCGCTCTCAATAAGTTTAAGTCTGACTTTGGTTGTCTTTTTTGTGATGAAAAAGAAGCGATTTGTTTGGATTTTCATCACCTGAAGCAGAAAGACAGAGATGTGTCCTCGTGGTTAAAAGCAAAATCCATTGACAAGATTGTCGATGAAATAGCACGATGCGTACTGCTGTGTGCCAACTGTCACAGGAAAGTCCACGCAAACATCTTAATCGTCCCAGAACAATCTCAACTGTGCGAGAAAGCAAACGTTTTTCGAGAATACTGTGAACGTACAAGAAATGAAGAAACTCCTGAAGGAGTTCGTGAAGTCTCTGGACAACAAGAGCGAAGATGAGTTCTTCGGGACTGAGCGTGAAATGGGCGAGAACTTATCGAAGAAGTTCCTCCAGTGGTGTAACAAGAACCGTAAGAAGTTGCAACCACCGCCCGAGCCGCTTCAGACTCACTGCATGCCTGGAAAACACTTAGGCATGGGTGGCGGCTACACGGAAACCTGCGAGGTCTGTGGCAGGAACATTTACAGTTAATGAGCCTCCAAGGTGTTAGCGGCAGCATACCCGGCTCTTACCCGGATGGTCGGGGTTCAAGTCCCCGTGGAGGCACTTATGCTTTACTACTGTCAAAACTGCAAGATGTACATTCCCGCAGATGAAGAGGATCTCATCTGGCACTTTGCCGCTGAACACATCTGCATCCCTGTGGAATGCGAAAACGAGGTGACGATAGAATGCTTACCAAAGACAAGCCCATGTGCCACTTCATTCAAGTCGAGTCTGGACGGTACATCTGGATGACGAAGGCCGGCGACGTTCCGGTCAATGTCGAAGGATATTTGGGAGAAAAGGACGGCAAACACTACGTTAGGGTGCAAGGAAGCAAGGCCGGCATCCCCTGGGCTGAACTGAAGAAGGCCAAGGTCAAGTGATACACGGTTCGCTGGTCCGCTCGGGTCGGAATTGTCTCTCATAAGGACGATTGGCGGGTTCGAATCCCGCACCAGCGACTATGGAAAATAACATTCCTCACGACATCCATACGTCACACTGCTGTAGAACGCACGGCTGCAAATACGGCGTTGACGAGAACTGTACTGTGATGATTTACGACCTCAATATCACAGGTTGTGAATTGTGCGGTATCCAAGACGAAAGGGATTTACACATGCTGTCAGATCCTGATGAGGAATATCACAGCCCGCTCAACCAAGTGAGGCGTGAGGCGGATTGGGCCTGGCGGGATGAGATCGCCAAGTACCTGCCAAGCATTCACATCATGTCGTTTGCTGGGCCGGCATCCACGATCAAGTGGTTGTTCGAGCAGGTGAGGTTAAGAAGCGATGAACAATCTTGAGAAGGGAGAATATGCGATTTTGAAGGTGTGCGAAAGAGCCTTGGAAAAAGGAATTATCATTAGCAAACCTGCTTTTGAAGCATGTCGATACGACTTGATTGTGGACGACAATGGTAAATTACAACGAACCCAGGTTAAATGGGCAGATGGATCTACACGAAGTCCCGGTTCAGTAAAGGTTAATTTAGATAAATACAAATGTCGAAGTGGAATGATATCGTCAAAACCATACTTCTCAACAGAAGTTGATTTGTTGTTGGTATATGTTCCCAAACTCAATCGCATATGTGCTTTTCCTCCTCATATTTGGGAAGGAAAAACAAGCATGTATATTCGTGTCTGTGATTCCTTAAATGGTCGTGAGTATGCATGCCATCACGCAGATAATTATCTGTGGTAAGTATTACGGAGTGGAGCAGTGGTAGCTCACTAGGCTCATAACCTAGAAGTCGATGGTTCGATCCCATCCTCCGTGACTGCAACGAATGTTTGTAGGGTGTACATCTGTTAAATGTAACCCACTCTACGTTTTCTTGTCGTTGCTCTTTTACGGCGTGGAGAAGTAGTAACTCGTCAGGCTCATAACCTGAAGAACACTGGTGCAAATCCAGTCGCCGTGACTATGCCTTAATCTGTCGTCACGGACGGAAGCGGGCTACCTGATGAGGGCTAGGGGCGTTAGGGCATAAAGAGGTCTATAAGGGGCGCTTTTAGATCAGAAACTGATGTCTTAACGTGGTTCGGCACGGTGTCGTGACACATCACTAACAGTGCAGGCCCTCAACTGCGGGTGTAGCTCAGTGGTAGAGCGTCACGTTGCCAACGTGAATGTCGTGAGTTCAAGTCTCATCACCCGCTCTTTCTAAAGTTCAGCCTTGTATTTGCCGATATATACAACATGGAAAGTAATTGCACTCAATGTGGTAAGAAGGTAGACTTCCAAGGAAACCACCTCTATCACGCATGTTGGTGCGGACGTTACTGGTGCAGTAAGGACTGTGCTGAGCGTAATGGTTGGATTTGGAAGGGCGATAACAACAAAACGGAATCGGTGAGTTGTGATTTTTGCCGAGCGATTAGTTCAATGGTAAGAACACCACATTGACATTGTGGAGACATAGGTTCGAATCCTTTATTGCTCACTGCTGCGTCTATGATGTAATGGCAGCCTGTTAGCTTCCCAAGCTGAATGCGAGGGTTCGATTCCCTCTAGACGCTTTTCATTCTGAGGTGTTAAATGTCATTCGCAGAACAGTTACGGACGACTGTGAAAGAGGCCGAAGAAGCAGCAAAGTTGCGGGCCGAGCAAAAGCAGAAAGAGCATCAAACAGAAATTGCCATATCCCGAGGAGCAGGTGAACGAGCGGCACCTTGGGCCTTAACTCAGATCCAAGCATTGTGCAAACAACATGCAGGATACAAGCACCGAACTGCAACTTGGTATACGCACAATTACTCACATGAAACTGGCAGAGCGTATTTGGATGGATTGCAAAACAACCTACTTCCTCTGTTGCAGGCCGAAGGACTGAAAGTAGAAAGCGACGTTAGTTCATACTTTGCCCCCATTTACAGTGGCGGGATTGACTACTGTGAGTGCGGGAGTGAGTTTCGCAGCCATACACTGAAAGTGACGGTAAGGTGGTGATATGAAAGTAGCAGTCGTCGGAAACGGAAAGATCGGTTCGGCCATTTACAAGTCTCTGAAGTCTCACGGCTTCGAGACGGAAGTGGCCGATTGCGTCGGAGGAGATGGAGTAACCGAGATCGACGTTTCCAACCACGGCAAACTCGCAGACTGGCTCAGCAAGTTTAAGGCCGTCCTGTGTGCCACGCCTTACTCAGTCGTCCTCCCCGTCGCCCGTGCTGCCGCCGAAGCAGGTGTCGCCTACTTTGACCTCACGGAAGACGTGCAAACGACAAAATCGGTAAAATCGTTAAAATCGTCAAGTGTGTTAGTCCCGCAGTGTGGGCTGGCACCGGGGGCGATCTCGATCATCGCCGCCAACCTTGTCAAGAAGTTCGACAAGGTGGAGAGCATCGACATCCGAGTCGGGGCCTTGCCGCTCTACCCGAACAACTCGATCCAGTATTACCTGACGTGGTCCACGGACGGACTGGTTAACGAATACTGCAACCTGTGTGAAGTCCTGCATGACGGACAGAAGATGAACGTGAAGCCCCTGGAGGGGCTGGAACAAATCACTATCGACGGCTGCCAATACGAGGCATTCAACACCTCGGGCGGTGTTGGCAGCTTGTGCGAAACATACTACGGATGGGTCCAAGACCTGACGTACAAGACGATCCGCTACCCCGGCCATTGCGGACTCATGCGGTTCTTGGTCAACGACCTGAACCTGAGCAAAAACCGGGATCTGTTCATCAAACTGTTCGATCAGGAAGTGCCCCAGACCCGCCAAGACGTGGTCATTGTGTTCGTCAAAGTCTTCGGCCGCCAAGGGGTCAAACTCCTTGAAGAAACCTACTGCAAAAAGGTCTACGGCGACGATGAACTCAGTGCGATTCAGCGGACAACCATGTCCGGCATCTGCGGTGCATTCGCCAGTTGGGCACTGACCGACTGGCCCAAAAAGAACGGGTTCGTTCGTCAGGAAGACATCGCCTGGAAATCTTTCACTGGCAACCAGTGGGGAGAGTTGTATGAGCCTTAACAACGACTTGGACGATTACCTCGACAACTATGATGATGCTCATGTCGATGAGAAGCCGCAGACGGCGTTGGCGGTGAAGAAGAAGGACGTGGCGATTCAGGTGTCCGACCGGGCGAACGTGATGCCGGACATTGTTAAGGTCCGGGACAACGTGATCCAGATCCGCCGCCGAGAGATACAGATCGATGGTAAGAAGCATCAAGCTGATATGTATCAGTTGATCACCATGATCAAACAGGTCACTCAGATGATTGGTGACTACAAGAAGGAGAACGGTCTGCTCGGGGAATACATGATCAGTGCGTTGCGGAAGGCTCGGGCTTCGATGGTCAGTGACCTCCAGACCAACTTCCACGTCAACTGGCAGATCAACAAGCAGACTGGTGATTCGGAGTTCTGGATGTGAAAGTTGTAGATGAAATCAGATGCACTGGCGAAGTAGTTGCGATGAAAAGCAAGGGTAAAGTGATGTTAGGATGGCTTTCTGAACACGGTCATCACTTTATCGCCTTTGGTCAGGGAGGCACGATAGAGGAAGCCGAAGCCGATCTGAAGAGAAATCGTAAAAACGATGAGCCGCCACTTTGCGTGCATTTTTTAACGAAAAGATGGTAGATAATGAAAAAGCCGCCGCCTGGTTGCGTATGCGACCGGAAGCAAAGTTTGAGCGGCACAGCGGTGTGACCTTTGCTAGTCGCTGCATGTCGGCCCCATCTTCTAATGGTTAGGAAACCGGCCTTTCAAGCCGAGAATCGGAGTTCGAATCTCCGTGGGGTCACTGATACAACTTGGGAAGCGGAGACGTGATATGTTCCGTAACCATTTCCAAGGAGTGTATCATGTCGAAGCGATTCATGTATGTCTGGGAAAGCGTAGGGCAGGACTTAACCAATAACTACCATTGCGGCGGCGGCACCGTCGTGATCGCAGCGAGCCTGGAAGCGGCTCGGGCAGCTTTGAGGGAAACGCCAGGTGTCCAGCCCAAGTGTGAGGTGTTCACTGTGGAACCGTCGTTCATGGCTCCGGTCAAGAGCAACGAGGACAAAGTGTTCATCTTCCCAGACGCAGGGTGTTGCTAGACAAAGGGGCTTCGGCCCCGCATCGAGGTGTAGGGTAGTGGCTATCCCGCCTGGTTTGGGACCAGGATATTCGCAGGTTCGAGTCCTGTCACCTCGACTATAAGGATCTTTAGATGTTACAAAGAATTGCTGGATTTGTTTTCTTGTTTGCTCCACTTGTGGGAATTGCGATCGTGTCCCATATCGCAATTGGCTTCTGGATGACAGTGTTAATTTTCGCCATTGTCGGCGCTGTTGGGGCCTCTACTGCATTAGGGGCATATCTCTTAAAATGATACGTATTCCCCGGTAGCTCAGTTGGTAGAGCGCCTGTCTGTTAAACAGGGTGTCGTTGGTTCGAGTCCAACCTGGGGAGCTTGCTTTACGTCCAAAAAACTGTTATACCCGTTGTTGGAGTTTCAGTCACGAACGGTGAGGCAGTGCAATGCAGATCGAGACTGTGAAGTGGCAATGGGCCGAGAAGGTCCAGAACAAGCACATATATCGTGACGAAGAGTTCGTTCGCACGAAGACCAAGGAGGAGTCTCTCCAGGCGATCGACTTCCTGATGGGGAAGGCGAGGGGTATGACCTACACGATCACGGTGTTCAGGGACGGGGAGTATTTTACTTATTTCCGACACTCAATGCCGTGCCTTGGTGGGCTGGTTAAGTATAGGGATTCTCATGGAGAAAAGCACTTCATGAACCCTTATTTCCCGAGGGACATTTATGTGGCTTACCCCGAGGGGGACACCGTATACATCGCTTGCCACCGACAGAACATCAAGGACATTTTCAAGTCGCCTTACTTTGAGTTCATTTTCTCCGAAGAGTCGCCGTGGATTTCTGCTTTCGGGTCGAAAGATACCGTGATCTTCAAGGACAACTACTTTATCCTGACGAACATGGACACCGACCCCACGGTGTTTTACTCCGTAATGAGGCTCGGTGGTTTGGCATACTCCGGGCGGCCGACGAACTATCATCCGAAGGCAGAAATCCTCGCCTTCAAAACAAACCAGGCCGACCCTCGTCGTCTTGCGGGACAGAAGCCGTTTCGAATTTCGGGCGGAAAGTGGTCGGAGGGTTACGGGTATACCCGGCCCTACAATGAGTCGATCTACAAGACCTCGCTGCCCCACAAACTGAGCGAGTTCGGGCAGTTGGGCAGCTACCCGGAGGCCCCGTACACCAACACTTACTTCCTCAAAACGATGAAAGACGAGTTCGGGCTGGACGTGGCTAGCATCCAGACCTCGCTCAAGATCACGCCAGAGGCCGAGCAGACACTCATCAAGGCGTGGGACTACTTCAAAGAGAAGGCGAAAGAGTTGGATGAGTAACCAGCCTGCCCGTTAAACGGCGGGATAGTGCAGATGCCACCGAACTGCATGAAGGAGAAGTGAGTCGCACTCACAACAAAACGATGGAAACGGCCCTATCGTCTAGTGGCAGGACGCATCCATCTCAAGGATGAAACCGGAGTTCGAATCTCCGTAGGGTCACTGTCATCACAAGCAACCGCCGATGCTTGTGATGGGCGTGGGACAGAGGGTTGCGGCGGCATACTACCCCTGCTCCACCACTTTCATTCCTAAATAGGTGCGGCGATGGATGCTGAAATCATAGGCGAAACTGGCTTTGGCAGACACATCCCCACCTTGGGGTACGGCTACGTCCCGTCGAGTAACGGGAACATCGAGTGCCTTCAACCTCTCTCGATGACCCGGCCCAACCGCTTCCCAAAAATCTACCAGAGGGCGGCGAAGTTGAAGCCAGACGCCAAGCGAGTCCTTTCGTTCGGTTGTTCGACCGGCGAGGAGGTCTTTGCTCTGGCCGACATCTTCCCCGGCGCCGAGATCATGGGCGTGGATATTGATCACCGCTCGATTCGGATTGCTCGGGAGAAGAACAAGCACAGGGACCGGGTGTTCTTTCAGGACGACCTGGGAGGGACGGGCAAGTATGATGTGTGCTTGTGTTTGATGGTTCTTTTCTGTATGGAATATCCACTGAAGTTCGAACCGTTCGAGAAGGCTCTGACGGTAATCAACAAGCACCTGAACCCTGGGGCGGTGTTGATGATCTACACAGCCGAGTTCAACCCCTTCCAAACGGAGGTGATTGCGAACGGTTACGAGATCATCAAGGAGTGGATGCACAAGCACAACAGGAACAAGAAGGAATACTTTGACGGCTACTACAGAAAGAGGGAGAATGAGGTGGTCGTGAAGGTAGTGGATGGGCCACTCGTCTAACTGGTAATTATCTATGAAAATCAAAAAAGATGACCTGCACCCCTACTACCCGGATTACAACCGAAATGTGGGCATGATCACCGAGGTAAACAATGACTACGTCGTAGCCAGCATCAACAAAGGAAGGAGTGGAGAAACGATCTCCATGCCCACAGAGAAGTTCTACAACTTCGCACCCCAAGTTGGAGATCGAGTGTTATACTGCGATCACGAAACAGAAGGGGCTTTATTGGTGAAATTGAGCAAGTCAAGACAAGAGAAGAGAAGAAATAACAGTGGTTGAGGTGTGGAAGTTCTGCAACCTCTCTGCCCACTGTTGCAACCAGAGTGTGGCTGAAAGCGATTAGTTAATGGAGAAAGGGCTAGAGAAACGTCTGAGGAAGCCGACCGATGTTCAAAAGTAACATCGCATAAAGCAAACCAATCCGGGCGACTGGATAAGGCTTTTGAGCGGAAGTCGGGGGAGGCAGGCAGAGTAACTGGTCGGAGTATCGTTAACGAAAGTGGGAGGTCAGGAAGCACGCCGGAGCTTTATGCGATCCAGACCGGAAGAGCGGGTTCAAACCCCGTTGGTTGCATTAAAGGAGAGATGGAGTGTTCAAGCTCATTGGGAGGTTGTGGTGCTGGTGGGGATGGCACTCTTGGGGTGAACCCTGGTTCGTTCGCAATGAGCATGAAGAATTGGACGACGTTATGTTCGTTCAATGTGTTCGTTGTGGCGAGTGTTGGAGATGTATTTGAAGGCAGTCGTAGTGTGAATAGCCGAGGGGAGTAATCACACAAGAAACGGTTCGTGACCGTGACGTGAAAGCCGTGTCGATGTTGTTGGGTAACAATAGCAAAGGCAACTTAAAAAACGTGAGCCGGCAGCAAGGCCGGACAGGCTCAGTGACAAGAGCCGGTGGAAGCGTCATCAGTAGCGTTCCTGAGTACGGTGTGGTGGAAGCCGAGGTAGGTAGCACGCACCCATTGCATTTGCTATGGAGGGTGAAGTCTAGGTTCGAGTCCTAGCGACTGCACTTTAGGAGTTGGCGATGAATAGGAGTGAAGCCGGCAGATTGGGTTATGAAAAAACTAAAGACCTACACGCTGCTAATTACAAAGCGAGAGTTGAAAGATACAAAGCCAACCCCAAAACCTGTGCGTGGTGTCAGTCGCCCTTGGCTTATGAAAAACGGAGAAACGATTATTGCTCCCACTCTTGTGCTGCAATTAAACACAATCAGCACAACCTCCACAATTACACAACAGGATTGTATGTAAAGAAACCTTGTGTGATTTGTGGAACCCTAACGAAAAACAGCAAATATTGTTCCCGGAAATGCAAAAAACAGTACTATTGGGATGAGCGAGCCAAGCAAATTGAGGAGACAGGGTTTATTTCAACACATTCAAAAACCGTTAAAGGACATTTGATTAAACAACGTGGCTACAAGTGTGAAATTTGCAATATTTCAGAGTGGTTGGGACAACGACTGCCGTTAGTGTTAGATCACATTGACGGCAATGCTGACAACTGGAGCATCGACAACTTGCGTTTACTTTGTTCCAACTGTGACTCACTGACTGATACATACAAAGGAAAGAATGTTGGCAAAGGGCGATATTCTCGTCGGCAACGTTATAAGGAAGGGAAAAGTTACTAATGCCGTAGTGACCCGAATTGGCAAGGGACTGGTTTTGTAAACCAGCGAGGAAACTCACTGAGAGTTCAAATCTCTCCTACGGCTCTGTCGGCCTTGTGGTGTAATGGACAGCACAACTCTCTTCTTAATGAGCAGGCGTCCGTCCGATTCGGACAAGAGGCTCTGTTGCCCCCGTACCGGCCCTGTCTTCTAAACAGGCAAACCGTAATTGGAATGTTGCAGGTTCGACTCCTGCCGGGGGTACTCTAGCAACCCGTGATCAAACTCCCAATGGCAATTGGGACACAATGGTAATAAATTGCTTTTATCATTCACGACAGAGACGGGAGTGTCTTTTGTAAATGAGGAAATTGGCTTGATGTGAGCGATTTCAACGTGCTTGTCGTAACCACAATTGATGCAGGATGTTAATTCATACTTCTTGGCAATAGCCCGTGCGCGACTACGCACTAAAGCAAATGCAGAGGACTTGTGATGGGTTGTGTAGATGGCTTCTTCGAGAGTTAACTCTCCCCAGCCACGAACAGGTTTGCATTTTTTGCACCAAACGGCTTTACTTAGTATAGGTGCCCCACATTGCCGACATTGCCGACTGCGTTTCCTCTTAGGATTTGATTTGTTAGTGTGAATCGCAGCGCAAGATCGTGAGCAAAACTTGGGATTCTTGGTTGAATGATTGCAGTGAAGACAAATGTTCATTTTAGTGTTCCGAAAAGGGCATTGTTGTATTAACATAGTAATGCCGTTTCGAATAATGTGGGGTGGCTAGCGCAAAGTTCTGCGAAGAACTGCCGTAAAGATTCCCGAGAGTGACTACCTTGCTCCATACACGACTTGTGAGAAAGAGATGAACGCCTCCGAAGCAGTGCAAATGTTACGTCATGCAGTTGCGGCCATCTGGACCGAATTGGAAAGTGACGCTGGCTCTCCTGAATCGGCACAGACGATCGCTGACGAGGCACTTGAACTTACAGCGCAGTTTGCTCCAGCAGGAAAGGATCTCACAAATCAAGAGATCGGAATAGAGTCATGGCGACAATTCCGAGCTAAGCGAGGTATGACCCGTGAGTGTGAGGGATAGCACGTAACGCTTCGAACGTTAAAGAGTAGGATCGTCTCCTACACGGGTTACTAACAAGGAGGGTGTGATGTTATGTATGGGATGCAGCGAGAGTTTCGCCAAGAAATACATCACACTCTGTCATGGATGCAAGGGGTGGTATTGTCGGGAGTGCCGCAGCGACCACAAACCTTGCAACGATCCGCTCTTGTCGTCTAATCGGAAAGACCCGGCCATCGTAAAGCCGCAATCCCCGTTCGAATCGGGGCAAGAGCTTAAAACAGAACAAACGGATAATTCGTTAAAAACGTTTGATAGACAGTTGTTTCGGGAGTTTCAGGGGAAGGCCGGGTGTGTCAGCACGCAGGAGTTGGCAATCCAACTATGGAAGCAGGTGAAAGACTCATTGCTTCCAGAGGAGCGATCGGAGATACTGACGGCATGGGGAGATGTGAGCAACATGGACTCGGTGAGGCAGCACGCCTCACCAGTTGTGGCAAGTGAGACTTGCAACATTGACCGTGTGTGCAACCGGATCTATGCGAAGTACACTTGTCAAAGCATCCCGCTCATGTCTTCAGAGTTTTTCATTGGCTAAAGGAGAATTCCATGTCGGAAGAACTGAAGCCCTGCAAGCAATTGAACCAAGTGCCTGAAGTTGTAACACCGTGGCAACTGCCTCAGTGTCCGGCCTGCAAGCACTACCACCATCCCGGCAAGTGCGACAACGCCAAGCGGGTGCGTCCGGATGACCCCTGTCCCTACGACAACAAGGCTCTCCCTTTGCGGGTCGTGGACGAGGACGACATGGAGGAGGCTCGTCATGCAAGCATATAGCACGTTCAACCTCCTTGGGGGGTTTGAACAAAAATGCGAGGCTTGCAAAGGGACAGGGAAGGTCGAGGGACCACCTCCTTCCACTCTGATGTCCTGTGGGAGCTTGTCGAGATCCCGTGTGAGAGGCCATGTCAGAAGTGTGGCGGGTCTGGGCATCTCCTGACTGAATTGGGCAAGAAGATGTTGGAGTTTATCGCGCGGCACATGCAGCTTGGCAACTTTGTCGATCGGTTGCGTGTCGTTGGCTGCGATGCTCCCAAGAACGATGTGACGATCGAAAACGGTTAACGCGAATACAGGCGGCGTACGAGTGGGCGTATCCCACCCTACGGGAGTGTAGGTCTACCCCTAGTCCTTGCGTTTGGGCCGGTCCAGTGCAAGACGACGGAGAGTTGGCGAAAGCCAACCACGTACAAGGTGGGCGAACGTAGACCACGCCGCTTGTTTTTTTTGGGGTTGTAGCTCAGTTGGAAGAGCAACAGGCTGGCAGTCTGTAGGTCATGGGTTCAACTCCCATCAACTCCACTCGCCTTTCAAGGAGGAATATCATGCGAGTCCATGTTCTATACTACTACTTCACTCATCGTCTCATCGGTATCTTCACTTCCCGTGACAAGGCGAAAGAGGCGGCCGAAGAGTATATGAGTTTCCTCTCGGAAAAGCAGGATGCTGGCCCGAGGGAGAAGTGGACAGTTGAGGACTACGAATACGAAGTTCTCTACGCTAATGAGGACAAGACGATTGTCTTGTGTGTAGACGAGTGGGCGGTGGACCGCTATTTGAAACGACAAGGCGACGAGTTCAAGTGGGTGATTGATGCTTAACACACGAATCGCACCATCCCCGAGCGGGAACATGCACCTGGGAACAGCCAGGACCGCCTACTTTAACTGGCTCATCGCACGAGCCAGTGGTGGGAGGTTCATTTTGCGTATTGACGATGCGAACGCAGACAAGAACCACCCGGAGTATGTCCAAGTCATCATCGACACGATGCTCTGGCTAGGCTTGGACTACGACGTGTTCTTCAAGCAGAGCGACCGCCTGCACCGCTACTTGCAGGTGGCCGAAGACCTTGTCTGTCGTGGCGCCGCTAGAATGGTTGACGACGCCGTTGTGTTGTTGAGGGACTTTGCTCCGAAGAAATGGCATGATGAGATCGGCGGGGAGATGATCGTCTCCGACTCCGATCAGGAGTTCATTAATGGACTCTTCGTGTTGATGCGGAGTAATTACACTCCGACTTACCATTTTGCTTCGGTTGTGGATGACCTCGACTTCGACATTAACTATGTCGTGCGGGGGGTGGATCATATCTCGAACACGGCGCGACAGTTGGCGATTTACAACGCTCTGGGAAGGCGGCCTCCGAAGTACGCCCACATCGGCTTGCTTCATCACAAGGGCAAGAAGGTATCGAAGAGGGACGGCGCGGCGAGCATGCTCTACTATCAAGAGCGAGGCTACGACCCTGACGCCGTGCTGAACTTCATGTTACGGATGGGTTGGAGTCCAGCCGTGGACGACAAGACCACTGCGGTGATCGACCGTGTGCGGGCGTTGCGGATGTTCATGACCGAGGGGAAGATGAGGAGTTCGCCGGCCAACGTGGACCTAGCCCGCCTGGAGTCCTACGACCGGAAATACAAGGCCCGCAAGGGTGTGTGGCGCAACGGCGACAAATTGATCGAGGTGTGAGATGAGTTACCTCTTGTGGAACGTGAAGCCAGGAGATGAAATAACGGTGATCAGATCGTTTTGTGCGTCTCCATTGGACTCAAATCTCGATGGATCGGAGACTTTCAACGTTGGGGACAAGGTCTGGTTCCTTAACTATTGTCAGTTTCCAACAATCGAGCCAAGACAACCCACGGAACCTACCTGGCTGGTTACTTTCGAGCGTGACGGCATCCAATATGAGGCTGCCGACGATCTCTTCACGACCGAAAAGAACCTCGGGGAACTGAAAGACGCCCTCCTCCGAGTCTACATCGAGGAGGAAGCAAAAAAGTTAAAGCTGAAGGGGCCATCTGCCGATTATAAATGGTGGATGGATTGGATGAAGCTCGTGTGGTACTTCTGCATGATCTTCTTGTTCTTTTGGCTTCTGGCGGCCTTGTTTGCCAAATAATGGACTGTTTGGCTATATACACTGCACTGTCCCGTGGTGTAACGGTAGCACAAGAGACTCTGACCCTCTTAGTCCTCGTTTGAATCGAGGCGGGACAATCACACGGATGCGGCATGATTCCTCAATACCCTGTTTACCCACCACTTGAACCTGATCGAGAGATCCCGTATAGACCATCGTGGCAACTATCTGCAATGGATAAGTTCGCATGGGTTTTCATTTGCTTCATCCACGCCATGTTCAATACGGGCCTCATGACGTGGTTCACCTGGATCGTTTGTGAGGACATCTATTACCTCTACCCGGCGCAATTGCTGGGTGGGTTGTGGGTGGTCAATTTGATATCAACGATAACAGTTTACTTGTTCATCTATCTTAATCCAACCAGTGATGCACCTGAAAATGGTTAAATGGAAAATTGAACTTTTGGAGCCACTTCCTCATGGGGGACATAACTGTACGAGAGGGCGTTGCCATCATCCTGGGAAGTTTGCTCTTTACAAGTATGGAAAGAAAGTGCTTAATTTGTGTATTTCACACGCTTCAGAGTATTGTAAACGATACAATCTGAAGTTGCCAATTGAAAAACCGGCGGTTAGCTCAGCGGAAGTAGCATCTGCCTTACACGCAGAGGGTCGGGGGTTCGAATCCCTCACCGCCGATTATGGAAAACAAGAAGATCGAAGCGGAGTTCAACGTTCTGGATGATCGTGGTCCGCAAGCAACATTGGAGTGTCCACGATGCGGGTGCGAATTTGACGTGGACGCTTATACGAACCTAAATCTGGTGCTGAACAGGAAGAAGAAATACTTTGTTGCCCTTTGTCCTTTGTGCGGCACCCAGCAGGAGTAAGGTGATGCTTGCCCCGGAACGTTACTGGAGAGATCAGTTCGGGAGAATGGTCTGCACCGTCAAAACTCCGCAAGGGGATATCAACGTTCGGCGCGGAGACAAGTTCAACAAGGATGCTTACTTGTGGGAGGTCATGGAGTTTTGGCCAACTGGAATGTTGTGTAAACTCTATTTTGGAGAAGAGGGATGTCTGCTCGACTACGTTGATGTAGCCATCGCAGTTAACGAATACGCATTGTACGAGTTTTATATTGGTTAATGGGGGGTTTCGGGGCTATAGTTCAATGGTAGAACATTTGGTTTGCAACCAAGAAACTGCGGTTCGATCCCGCATAGCTCCATTAGTGTATGGATGATATCAAATCATGCCGCCATAGTTTCAATGGTAGAACGTCTGTTTGGTATACAGAAGACCCAAGTTCGATTCTTGGTGGTGGCTCTTGGAGATTAACAAAGCTTAAACGAATTGTTAAGGAATATGGCTGTGAATCAGTTCAAGATGGTAATAGTCATGCGTAAAGACCTGGGCATGCGGAAGGGAAAGATGATTGCCCAAGGTTCGCATGCTTCAATGGCGTTTCTGCTCGAAAAAATCCTCTGCGCTCCTATTGTGAACGATCATCCGTTTGTCTTTGGGGTCACACTCACCAAATTGGAACTGGCTTGGGAGGACGCAGGTCAAAAGAAGATCGTCGTATCAGTAAACTCCGAAGAGGAACTGGTCGATATTTACAATAGGAGCAAGGAGGCCGGCATCCCGGTCCACATGATCACCGATGCTGGCCATACCGAACTGTCACCCAACACAAAAACTTGTCTCGCCCTCGGTCCCTGGCACAGCGATGAGATCGACAAGATAACGGGAGGCTTGCCGTTGTTATGAAGACGAAGAAGAAGGAAGTAAAAGAATGGCTTCATAAAAGCTACGGTGAAGACATCACCTACGATGACTTCAGGGACTTTGCGAAAAAGCACAAGGTTCCGATCAAGTCGGTGAAGTGCCATATTAAATACAAGATCGAATACTATGACGAGGTGGAACTAGAGTTCACTCTCTGGGCCGAGAAGTGATGTGTTGGCCCCGAAGCACTTGGTAGTGCGGGAAGGTTTATAACCTTTAATGCTCTGATAAAGCAACGGTTAGGGTTCAATTCCCTACGGGGCTATTTTGGTTCAATACAATCTTGAGGTTAAAGGAATGACTGATAACAGAATGATTCTGGTCGAGGCTTGGTCGATTATGCATGCTTTCTACCGGGCGGCCGATCCCGAAATGCAGATCGTGCTGGATGAGCATGTGAGTTCGTTGCATGCGAAAAAGGTCAAGCCAGAAACAAGGCAAACGGCCTTGGAGGAGATATACAAGATCATGTTCCCGGAGCATCCTCTTCCAAAGAAGGAGCATCCCGGACTCCCAGAGGACTGTCTGACAGGGAATTGCAATTGCCCAATGCATTAAGGAAACTATGGACGAGAAGAGATTTTACCGCAACCTGAAGCGGGACATTAAAAAAGCAGGAAACAAGAAGAGACGCAACCACCTCAAGCGATCGTTGACAGATCATCCCGAAGAGGCCCATTGGGATGAATACAACATTCACTCCAGAGACTCTTCAACGTGGCTTAACGGATTTGACGAATATGACGAATATGACGAATATTCCGATTCAGTTCATGAAGGGGGATGCAACCTGCCCGCAAGGGAAGGGGATCAAGATCATCGCCCATATCGTGAATAACCGAGGCGGTTGGGGGAAGGGGTTTGTCCTTGCTCTTAGTAAGCGTTCCACCGTTCCCGAATACCGTTATCGGGTATGGCACCACAATAAAGTTGACGGCCTCTACGGCACGCCGTTTGAACTTGGCGAGGTCCAGTTCGCTGACTTCCAGTCTTACGTCTGGGTGGCGAACATGCTGGCCCAGGACGGATACGTGGGCGGGAGCAAGAAGTGTGCTGTTGACTACAAGGCCCTGGAGCAGTGTCTCTGGAAGGTGTGCGATAGGGCGTTGGGTTGGAAGGCGAACTTCCCTGTGTCTGTCCACATGCCGAGGATTGGTTGTGGGCTTGGTGGGAAGTGGGAGATGGTGGAACCGTTGATCGTAAAGGCCCTATGCAATAACGGGATCGACGTAACGGTGTATGATTTCTGATGGTTGCTAACCCGTTGTCGAATTCCCAATGACAATTAGGGCACAGTCCAACTAGGTTGCTTGGATCGTTGACTTCAGTTATAGGAGCATCGGGTGGGAAAGAATTTATGCTTTTAATGTGACACACTTCGATGTGCTTATCGTACCCGCAAAGATGGCATTTTCTTTCGTCGTGAGTGTTTGAAAATACCGTTCTTGCATGATTACGAACTTGGGCGCTGATTTGGTATTTTGCCTTGTCCTGAAGGTCCGACAATCGTATGCCTCGATGGGAGATAAGCCAAAACTTCTTATAGCAATCAATGCAGCGAGTTCTTGGTGACAATATGGGAGTTCCGCAATCTTTGCACTGTTTTGACCTTTTCCTTTTTGGTTTTTTGTTTGACTCCCTAACGCTACAAGATCGAGAGCAATATTTTGGATTGTTGGTTTCGCGTCCGCAACACAAACAGTTCATGGTTGTTCCTTGATTCGAAAATACGTGTTTTAATATAGTAAGGCGATGTACTTTCCATTGGCCCGTGAGTGTGATGCATAGCACATTGATTTCCTAAATCAATAGAACAGGTTGGAATCCTGTACGGGCTACTTTTGTTGAAAAATGAGCGAGAGATTCCTGTACGGGGTATTCAAGTTTCTCCTCACTTCTGTCGATATTCCAAGTATAGAAACTCAAACGAGGACCGACAACATGAATCGCAGACAGATGATTACGGGGACGGCGGCATTGGTTGGTCTTGGGGCGGCCGGGTGTTGCTCACCAACCAACGTAACGGTCGTGGATGACGACAAGTGTCCATGTCCGCCTGCCGTCAAGAAGCCTCCTGAGACTCACGAACTGCACATCTGCGCTTTTCACATTTACCGTGAGAGGATTAGCCCGAAGTGGGTTCCCCCGATCGAAACTCAGCACTACTGCTCGCCCCTGAGCGACGAAATATTCCAATGCGTGCTGTATGATTCCACAGGGAAGAACGCACGTATTTTGGGCGTTGAATACGTCATCAGCGAGCGGCTCTACAACACGTTGAGCAAGCAGGAGAAGAAGCTCTGGCACCCGCACGAGTTCGAGATTAGAGAAGGGCTGCTTACCACGCCAGGACTGCCGAAGGAATGCGAACAGAAGACGATGAAGGCCCTGCTTCGGTCTTACGGTAAGACCTGGCACACCTGGCCTGACCCGAAGACACAGATCCCTCTCGGTCGGCCTGAGTTGATGTGGTCGGCTGAAGTGCCGGGAGAGGTACCGCCCGAGATGATCGATGAGAGGGACCGCCGTTTCAAGCTCTGCTCCAAGAGACTGAAGAAGCAGCGTAAGGAGTATTTGCCGTAATGGAAATACTTATTTGTGTGCTGATCCTCCATTGGGCCGGTGATTTCCTTTGTCAGACCTCGTGGATGGCCATCAACAAAAGTAAGAGTTGGGTGGCCTTGGCAGTTCACGTTGCTGTCTACACGACGGTGCTAACATTGTGCTTGCCGTTCATGGTGAATGTGGACAGCCAGAAGTTGGTGTGGTTTGGTACAATCAATGGCGCCATTCACCTCATCATCGATGCTATCACCAGCCGGTGGAACGCCTTCTTCCAGAAAAAGAATTGGATTTGGCCCTTCTGGGGGTCGATTGGTTTCGACCAATTGCTCCACAACATCACGCTCATTGTGTCCGTTCATTACCTGTTCTTATTGTGAGGTATTGAGTTGTGTTCAATCCGTCTGGCTCTTTCAAGAATCGGTTCGGGCTGGCAATGGCGAACGATTTCAATGAGAAGTTTCCTGGTATGGTGAATGATTTCACTATGCACTTCTCCAATGACAACGGCGGTCATGGGGACTCTTGGGCAGACGCCGTTTACATTAGTGGCGTTGGCGTCGGACCACAAAACAATCCTCTCATCCGAGGGAGAACAATTATTCTTTTTGATTTCTACCTCGGCCGTCAATATGGCAACTGTGGCATGGCGATCATCTCAGGCCAAACAGTCGGTCATTGGGTTCAGAGAAAGGGAATCGCCAACTGGCTGATGAAGTGGCAGATAAAGATGATGTCCGACATGGGCTATACGGTCGCCATCGGCACCACGAACTGTAACCAACAAATCATGGACAGAGTACTAGCCAAGCACGGCTGGCAGGAAGTGAACAACCTCGGCTTCGTCAACCGCAGGACCAAGAATGCAATCAAGTTCTGGCACCGCGAGATCGAAGCACCACCGCCCGCTTAACCTGTGCCTGCACCCGCTGTCGTTGATTTACCATTTCCCGTAACTGCGTGAGAGTTATGAAGAAACTACTCATTCTACTGATCCTATTTGCTACTCTTGGTTGTAGACACACCAGTGAAGAAGACGCGAAGCAAATACATGTTTTCTTGCCCCCCAACGTCAAGAACCTGAATTACCTTGGCAACGGATGGGCCATCTTCGAGTTGGAAGATGGCAGGAAGACTCGGCGGTTTCTTTATCGGCGCAGCCCGATCCATACGGTATATTCCAACTCGGCAGTAGAATGCATCACGGAACTACGGCCATGATGACTATAATGATATCCGGGACTCCCATCTTGCTTTTTCCACTAGTCTATGTTTATCTGTTTTGGTGGCGAAAACCTCGTGAGCCATAGGGTTTGTTCCTGAAACACCAATCGCTTCAGGCATCTGGCAAGGGGTGGGCATACAGGGGCGAAGATGGGTTGTGGTTCCGCCTAGATCGGTGGGGCCGGCGAGTGCCGATAGACCCTGCTGAGGGGGCCGAGATTGATAAAGAAAATAGACGAGACTCGTAGAAGTCTGCGTCTATTCCCATTGGAAGGACCGAACCAAGGAGGGACTGAAAGTGTCTAAGACCATAACCGCTATGTTCTTGTTGCTCTTGATGATTGGCTTTACCGGGTGTCGCAGGGGAGGCGGGGACGGTGGCAACGCCACGGTGGGACAAGGCGAGGACGAGGTGATCGAGTTCACCAACAAGGAGCGTGAGAAGAAGGGCCTACCGGCCTTGAAGAAAAACGACGAACTGATGCTGGCGGCGAGGAAGCATGCCCTGAGCATGGCCTCGCACGACGACCTGAGCCACAACTTGGGTGGCGATCCTGGCAAGCGTATCAAGGCGGCCGGATATAACTGGAAAGCTTGCGGCGAGAACATTGCCTGGAACTACTCCAATGCGGAAACGGTTGTGAGTGGGTGGATGAACTCCAGTGGACACAGGAGGAACATACTCAGCACAAACTTCACTGAGATCGGTGTTGGGGTGGCCCTGAACGAGAAGGGCGAACCGTATTACTGTCAATGTTTTGGACGGAGGTGAGAGATGATCGCAGAACGAAAGCGTGTCCCAGACACGTAGATACACATGAACAACCACAAAAGGGGTAATTCGATGAGCGTAGCAAATGAAGATGTTCTAGTCCTGAACCGTGCATGGCAGCCGATTAACTTCATTCCGCTGCCACAGGCTATAAACAAGATCCTCAACGAGAAGGCGCGCATCATCGACGCCCGAGAGGGCTACGTGCCCAAGACGTGGGAAGAGTGGAAGCTCTGTCGGCCCACCGAGGGTGACGAGACGATCACGACCGTGAGCTACGTCGTCCGGTTGCCCAGGGTGATCGTGGTTAACGAGTACAACAAGGTTCCGAACCACAAGACGGCCTTCAGCAGAAAGCAGATTTACAAGCGTGATGACTGCACCTGTCAATACTGCGGCTGCCGACCGGGCACGAGCGAGTTGAGCATCGATCACGTCACTCCGAAGTGTCAGGGCGGCACGACGACTTGGGAGAACTGTGTGTTGGCTTGTGTTAAGTGTAATGCCAGGAAAGCTGGCAGGACGCCACAGCAGGCCAACATGAAGCTCCTTAAGAAGCCGATCAAGCCGACCTTGAGTAACCTCCGTCGAGCCGGGATCATGCGATGCAAGACGTGGGCCGACTTTTTGTCGGTTGCGTACTGGAACGTAGAGCTAGAGCAGTAGATTGAATGAATAGTTTGCAAAAGCATCTTCCATACACTAAGATAGTATACAGAAGATGCTTTTTCGTTTGAACAACAATCTGTTTTGACTGGCCTAATGAAATCGTTCATAATAGCTCTATTTGACATATCCCCACTGGAGCAGTAAAATGGTTTATTTGAGCAAAATCTACACTAAGGGTGGAGATAACGGACACACGTCGCTCGGGGATGGCGCCCGAGTTTCCAAGGCCCATCCACGCATCAACGCCATCGGTGAGGTGGACGAACTGAATTGTGTGATTGGGCTGGCACTTTCCGCCTTACGAGAAGGCCACAATTGCTTCAAAGGCACACACATAGAGATCGTCGCCTCAGAGCGTCTACGAAAGATCCAGAACGACCTGTTCGATCTTGGGGCGGACCTGTGCCTCCCTTTGAGTGAGAACAACAAACTCCGCATCCACCCCACGCAGGTTACACAACTGGAGAAGTGGTTGGATGAATACAATGCTGATCTCCAACCGCTCAAGAGCTTCATCCTGCCCGGAGGCTCGTTGTTCGCTTCTTACTGCCATCTGGCTCGGGCGGTATGCCGTCGTGCAGAACGTGCTGTGGTCACGCTGGCGGACATGATCACCGTCAACCCACAGGTGATGATCTACCTTAATCGTCTGTCCGACTACCTGTTCGTGCTGGCCCGGTTCTGGAACAACGGGGGCAAAGATGACATTCTATGGAAGCCAGGGGGGAATCAAGAGCAAGAGGAGGAGTGATGTCAGAGGAACTTGACAAATCCCTAAATCGATTAGCTGACGAGTTTATCCGCCTTCGACAAGAACAGAGTTCGCGACTGGTTTGGTGGCTAATGGGCTTTGCGGCGGGCCTTGCTTTTGCTGGCGCCTTGTATTTCATATTCTTGGGTCAAGGGGGATAAATAGTGGCAGGAGGGATTCTCACATGAGAGATATCACTGTTGTCGGACTCGTGGCCATCGTCCTGCTGGGTTGCATCCTGATCTTCCTGATGAAAGACAAGAACCAGCAGCCCGCACAGGCCCCTCAGCCACCGCAAGCACCTGCCCAAGCCCCACAGAAGCCTCAGAGGCCCCAGGTCATCGTCGTCCCACAAGTACCGAAGCAACCCGATGTCATTGTGGTACCGCAGCCTAAGCCGCAGTTCCAGTTTTACTACGATTGGCACCGTCACTACTACCCGCATCACCACTGTCCCCCCCACCGTCCGGGACTGTCAATCAACATTCGTTAATTCCGTTGCCTTCCGAAACTAAATAGTATCGGAGGGCACTTCTATGGGGAACAAGGTAACGGTTTTGGGGTGGTATGGTCACGGGAACTGTGGGGACGAGAGTTACAAACTCACGTTCCCACTTGTATTTCCTCAGTATGATTTCCACTTCACAGACGAGATCAAACAGCAACACAAAGATTCAGACGCCTACATTATGGGCGGTGGCGACATTGTCTATTCGCACCTCCTTCAGAAGATCGAGAAAGTGAAGGGCAAGAAGCATTTGATCTCTGTCTCCCTGTCATCTTCCGATTGTGTGGACAAATTGTCCGTGTTTGACACCATCGCCGTTCGGGACCGAGCGTCTTTGGAGCGGTTGGAGAAGCACGGCCTCATGGGAGATCTCGTCCCGGACATGGCGTTCTCCCTTTACCCAGACCGAAATCGTGGTGCGGCACTGCTCAAAGAATGGTTTGACTACGAGAAGATGGAGTTATACTCAAAAGTAGTTATCGTAGTAATTAATGCCCACTTGAGTGTGCGACACGAGATCCTCGGTCGAGACGCATTCACGTTCGAGAAGTTTGCGTATGACATGGCGAGCATCATGGACAACACTCCCGCTAGTTTCGTTTTCATTCCATTCGGCATGGATTCGCCACACGATGATCGAATCACAAACTCCTGGGTCGCTAGCAAGTGTAAGTTCTGGAAGAAGAACCTTGTGGTCTATAATCGTCTCTCACAAGAGGACATTCTGGCGGTCTATGCGGCGGCTGACGCTGCAATTTGCACAAGGCTCCACGCGGGAATTTTCTCTACGGTGGGGCACACGCCATTCATCGACATCACCCACCACGACAAGACACGGAGCTTTCTTAACACTTATGACTTGTCGCGGTGGTCCTTGAACTACTGGAGCTTTGACAAGGACACCTGCCAGGAGATGTTGCACAAGCACTTGCTGGATGCTGATGTTCGCCAGTTTTTGCGTAAAGTCAACCACGGGTGCAAGGAGGCACTACACGAGTTCGGAAAAGTGAATTTGGTTTAAGTTTTGTACTGTTTTTGCCGATACTCCTATTAAGGAGTACGTTCATGAATAAATCATACTACCAAAACTTATACCACCAAAGAAAAACTGCTGGTTTATGTACTAAGTGTGCAAATAAAGTCGAAAGTAAGAAGATACTTTGTGAAAAATGTAATGCCAAAAAGAGAAAGAGAAGACAACGATATAAAGAGGCATCTTTATGTGGCAATTGTGCTGTACCGACAGATGGACTAACGTTATGTGAGTCTTGTCGAAAGAAGAACACAATTTCCAGACTTAGTTTGCGAGAGAAACGGTTATTGGATGGATTATGTCGCTGCGGAAATAAACCATGTAATAATTACAAATACTGCAATCAATGTCTCGAAAAACAGAGGATTAAAAACAAACAATATCGAAATCACGTTTTTAATGCTTATGGTGGATTCAAATGTAATTGTTGTGGGGAAAACGAAGAGGAGTTTTTAACTATTGACCACATCAATAATGATGGTTACAGAAGAAGAAAAATAACAAAAGAGGAACCTCCAAATGGAGGAACACCATTCTACTTGTGGTTGATAAAAAACAATTACCCCCCAGTTATCAAGTAATGTGTATGAATTGTAATTTTGCGAAGGGTAAATTAGGTTTTTGTCCACACTCAGTTAACCGTTTGCAATCTCCCACATCATGTGAAACACAAAGCGTGAAATAATCGTTAATCCTGTAAAATCAATTCTATCTGTTGTATCTTCTGGCGTGTGATATTGAGGGTGTTGGCCCGTGTGGAATACACAAACAGGAACTCCTCGTCGTGCAAAAGCAACATGATCTGAACCACCTCCTGCATCGGAATTCATTGTTACATGAAAAGGATATCTTCCTTTTATCCGTCTGATTACTGCACTTGCTAATGCAGATCGTGCTGCGCCATTACAAGTTATCTTGCCTCGATTGTTGAATCTTCCTATCATATCTTGGTTAATCATGATAATTGTTTTGTTAAGTGGAAAAACTGGATTTTGGCAATAATAATTAGATCCAATTAAGCCCATTTCTTCGCCAGAGAAACAAATAAACACAATGGTTCTTTTGTTTTTTCCCTTGATATAAGATGCTGCTTTTGCCGCTTGCATGACTAAGCTTGTCCCCGAAGCGTTATCATCTGCGCCAGGATGAATTGTTCTTCTGTTGGGGGTCATTGAATAGGATGGTCCATACCCCAAGTGATCAAAGTGGGCGCCTACGATGACCACTTCATCTTTCAGAACAGGATCAGTGCCCCGTAGGACGCCGATGATGTTGGCTGTTCGTCCAGTACTAGTGCCTTTGTGATCATTGATTTTTTGTACAGAAAATGTCTGAAAGTAGCTTCCATTTACCGTTCTTCGGAGCCGAAAGCCCCTACATCGTAGATGCTGGGTGGCAAAGCGACCGAGCGAAGCGAGGGAGACTGCCACCCAGCCCTTTAGGGTAGGGGATGAAGGCGATGCACTAAAGATGGGCTAAAAAGTTTCTCTCCCTTGAAGCAGAGTACAGCCCGATCACACAGGCTCCAGCAGGACAAAAACCGCACCGCTAAAGATTTCCTGAAAAGTGTTTCAAAATTTGAGACACTTACGCTACATAAGTTCGTGAGCGTAAAGTATGCGTACAAGTTCCGGCTCTATCCCACGAAGGATCAGCAAGTGCTGCTCGCCAAGCACTTCGGCTGTAGCCGCTACCTCTACAACTACTTCCTCGCTCGCCGTAAACAAGAATACCTCAGCACCGGACGATCCACCAACTACGCCCGTGACTGCAAAGAACTCACCGAACTCAAGAAGACACTGCCGTGGCTCACGGAAGTCGGCTCTCAGTCGCTCCAACAAGTTATCAAGAACCTCGACGCCGCTTACGGCAACTTCTACGAGAAACGTGCCGCCTTCCCGAAGTTCAAGAACAAGGACGGCAAGCAGTCGTTCCGTGTACCACAGAACGTCAAGATCAGGAATAACCGGCTGGTGATGCCGAAGTTCTTGGAAGGTATCCCGATTGTCCTGCACCGTGAAGTGAAGGAAGAAATCTCGTACTGCACAATCACCAAAAATAAGGCAGGGCAATACTACTGCTCACTGCTGGTCGAGAAGGAAATTGAGCAACTGCCTGAAAGCAAGAAGGAAGTCGGGATTGATCTCGGCATCAAGACCTTGATCGTGGACAGCGACGGCAAGGAGTACGCCAACATCAAGCCGTACCGGAGCATGAAGCGGAAGATCAAGAAGGTTCAGAGGAAACTCAGCAAGAGGAGACACAAGACAACCAACAAGAAGTCCAGACGCATTGAGAAACTTCGTCTGAAGCTCGCCAAAGTCCACCAGAAGGTCAAGGACGTGAGGAGCAATCACATCCACCAGACCACCAAGAAACTGATTGACGAGAACCAAGTCATCGTGGTGGAGACGTTGGCGGTGAAGAACATGATGAAGAACCACAGTCTTGCGGGGGCAATCGCAGATTGCTCTTGGTTTGAGGTACTTCGGCAACTGACGTACAAGGCGGCGTGGTACGGGAGGCAGATCGTTCAGGTAGATCGGTTCTTCCCGTCCAGCAAGACTTGCAGTGGTTGCGGGTACATCAAGCAGGACTTGCGACTCAGTGATCGGGACTGGACATGCCCTGCGTGTGGTGAGCATCATAATCGGGATCATAATGCCGCCAAGATGGTATTGAAGCAGGGGCAAGTACAACTACGGGTGGAACGCCCGGAAGTAAAGCCCGCAGACTCAGGTACACTCCGACTGAACTATCAGTCGGCTGAGGTTGAAGCGGGAAGCCGCTCCCCTTTAGGGGAGCGGTAGTTCACTCCAGGCTCAAGTCCGCATTGCTGGAAATGGTCGGCAATGAAGCGTGCGGCCTGGTCGTTGCCAGGCTGGCCGGACATGCGGCCTTCTAGCTGTGTGGAGCAAAGATAGTCGAGAATTCTCCGAGCCTCAGACTCAGTTATGGTGTCTCTAGCCTGCTCTACTGTGTAGGAGGGAGTGGGAGGGTTCCAGGGCTGGGGAACCCAAGGGGTCACGTTAGGTGGCGTTGGTTGAGGTGTGGGTTTCTGCTTATCAACCACATACAGGACGCCAACGATGACGCAAAACGTAAGAACAAAAGCAATGATCTTTTTCATGTGATTTTTCTCTGCCGATATTCCGATATAGTAATAGAAAGGATGAAAATGGAAGTTCGAATTGAAAATTGGGAATTGGTGGCCGCCCCAGAAAACCCTTATCAGGCCCCCGAAATTTGGCCCCTGCGACTGCAAGGGGAGGTTTACGGCCACGACCGTTTCGAAGACGGTGAGTCAATCACCACGAGTCGAATTGTGCATGCTGAAGGCAAATTTGTCAGGACCAACAACAACGAGTACATTCTTGGCGAGCCGTCCGAGAAGTATGCGGCGTGGTACAAGGAGAAGCATGGAGTGGAATTGGATGCTGATAGTCCATTTCCATACAATATGGAGGATTGAAAATGTCACGGCCTTTGGACTTCATAAAGGAACTAGCCGACCTTCCCTATAAGGTCACGACAAAACCTTTGTTTTACGCCAATGGCCGCATCCGATCTGTTAGTGGTAAGATATTTGATCGCAAATCACTAATTGCTTTTGTTAATGCCGCATATCAAAACCTCTATGTCATGGACTGTGTTTTGATAGAGGGAGAGGCAATGCAAAAAAGTTTTGGCGATCATGCCAAAAAATCGACAACAGGAAGATATCGTATAAGATACTGCGTTGTTGATCAATCCAAGCATAGTTCGTTTCGGCCATTCATCGAAAAATAAAAGGCGTGGGATAATTCCCACGCCTTTGTCGTTTCCAGCACTTCCCTTTAGATATTGAGCCAAGACTTGAACGGCTTCTTGCCTTCCTCCAGAGGAGGCAGTTCGTAGCCGCTACCGAGGTCGCCGCTCATTCGCTGCTGTGGGGCGAAACCTACCTGACCAGGCTGGGCTTGCTGTGGGGCCTGCGGGACCGGCTCCTGCGGGATAAGGAGGTCTTCCTTAATCTCGCTAAAGCCGTCGCTGAACTTCTGGTTCGGGTCATAATTGTAACCCTTGAGACTCTTCCAGAAATCGTCTTCACTATCAGTCTGGTTCTTCTCAGAGACGTAGCCGTTGGTGATGTTCTTCATCCACTCTTCGGCCGACTCCTTCTTCATCTTCTTGTTCATCTTCTTCTTCATAAAGCCGAGCGGCATGACCTTCTTCTTGTGGTCCATCGGCTCGCCTTCCTCGCCGTCGCCGTCAAGGTCAGCCCCGAATTCTTCTTCGTCGTCCTCGACATCAGCGTCTTCGTCGCCCATGTCCTTGCCCTTGCCCTTGGCCTTGTCAAGACAGTCGCACTCGTTCTTCATCTTCTTCTTCATCTTCTTCTTCATTTTCTTGGAGCAGAACTTGGCGCCGTCTCCGCAGCCGCCATCGCCCTCGTCATCGACCATTTCGCTGTCGTCGTCGCCTTCGACATCTTCTTCGCCTTCGGCATCGTCGGAGAGTTCTTCGTCATCCATCTCCACGTCCATATCCATATGCTTTTTCTTCTCATCGATATACTGGAAAGCACCCTGAATACCACCAACTGCCGCCTTATTAGTCAAACCGAGGACGTTGGTGTATCCCAACGACTCGTTAAGCTGCTGCCACTTCTTGAAGTCAATCATTATAGCCTCTCCTGGTTTATGGAGTCTGGCGTCTATCCCCTATAATGAAACTACTGGCATATAATAAAGAATACTAACAGCCAGCAACTTTGGTTAGGTGATGAAGCCACCTTATTTAGTTATCTGATTAGGAATTCTAGAAAATATTTCACGAGTATATCCTCACATGGCTGGCTACAGTCAATTAGCCACACGGCCCAGCCCGACAGGACTACGAGGCCAAACCCTACTTTAAGTACGGGTAGTTGACGGAGTCTTACGATATAACCATATTATTTCGCACTTTTTACTATTCTAAAACACACGCAAGAGGAGTGTTGAATGAATATAATTAGAGAATGCAGGTACGGAAAAATGACCTTTAATACCAACGATAGTTACGTTGGAAAGTCATTTGATCTATATGGAGAATACTCCGAATTTGAAATTCGTTTGTTAAAGAAGGTTGTTAAACCGAGCAACATTGTCGTAGATGTAGGTGCAAATATTGGTTCATTGACAGTTCCATTGGCTCAAAGTGTGGGACGGGATGGCATTGTGCTTGCCTTTGAGCCTCAGAGGATGAGTTATTATGGCCTCTGTGGCAACGTTTTTCTCAACAATCTCACCAACGTTTATTGTTATCAACGTGCGGTTGGCAAAGAAGCTAGAGTTCTTCAACTGCCCGATCTCCAGATGCATGTTCCGGGTAACTATGGTGCATTCTCGTTCAAGCGTCTAGATGAGGCATTCTACAAGCAATGCAATTGGTTAAATGTGGATGTCATTCGAATTGACGACCTCCAGATGGCCGCCTGTGATTTCATCAAGATCGACGTGGAAGGTATGGAGATGGATGTGCTAGATGGGGCGGCGGATACGATTGAGAAACAGCGACCAATTCTTTACATTGAGGACGATCGGCCAGAGAGTGTGCCTCTTTTGCTGGAAAGACTGAAGAAATTTAACTATCAGGCTTGGCAGCATTTCCCTGCTCTCTACAACCCAGAAAACATGAAAAAGAAACAAGAAAACGTCTTTGGTGTTGAAGTTTCGGCTAATCTACTCTGTTATCCAGCAGAAAAGTCCCCTCAAGAAGAGATCGTTCAAGATTTGCAATTAGTCTTGAAAGCCTCGTGATAGATAGGAAAGTATGCCTCAAATTTGGAACATTTTTGGTAACAACACCAAGACGAAAGAGGGCGAAGTAACCGTTAACATCAATCTAACGCTCACCCTGAAAATCGAGCAGGATGGGACTGTTAGATTGATGGCTGCGGATGCTCCTACCCAGGTGCAAGCGGCAAAAACCGTTAACGAATTACCCGAGAAGCTCATTCCTGATCTATCTCCGGGCGAATTGATCCAGTTTGGAAAGGATGTGTGATGCAGACAATCTGTGGCATTTACGGCATCCGTCACATCGAAAGTGGTAGAGTGTATGTCGGACAATCTATCGATGTAAATAGAAGATTTACTGAGCATAAATCTGAGCTAAGAAACGACAAGCATTATAACCTGTATTTGCAAAGAGCATGGAACAAATATGGAGAATTAGCCTTCAGTTTTATTGTATTGGAAGAGTGTAACGAATTATCACTCCCAATTAGGGAGAATTATTGGATCTCAACTAATGAAACATTTAATTTGATTCTTGACGTTACAACTCGCTGTGGGAAAAGCAATCCTAATTATGGAAAGAAAAATACAATTGAAACAAGAATTAAAATGTCTGAAGGTAGATCAAAAAAATTAACAGCAGATATTGTTTGTCAAATTAAATCATTCCTTCAGGAAGATATTTTATCACAACAAGAAATTGCTGATCTATTTAATATTGGCAGAACAACAGTTACACGCATTGCAAGTGGCGCTCGCTGGACCAATGTGACAGGTGGAGCTACTTTCACTAAACGATTTCGTCAAACACACCGGGACAGGATTGGTCAGAAACGTTTAGGGAAAAAGCATTCTGAAGCAAGCAAAGAGAAAATGAGACGTGCAAAACTTGGAACCAAGCATAGCGAAGAAACAAAGAACAAAATGAGCCTTGCACACAAGAGAAAGAGAGAGGTGTAATATGGCAGGCGTCGGCTGCGATTGTGGGACGTTTAACCTTATTTGTGCTAAGCGTGGCCCCGCAGAGGGAGAAGTAAAATACCGTCGTGATGTTAATGCCTTCTTGGAGGTTGCACTGGATGATCGTTTCACCTTCAATATGCTGAAGGCTTCCAATGTTCAGCTTATTGAGCGAGAGAAGGTGGCCTACATCGTTGGTGAACAGGCAATCAAGATGGCTTACGCTTTTAAGAAGCTGGAATTAAAGCGACCAATGAAGGATGGCTGCTTGAATCCCAATGAAAAAGACGCTTTCCGTATCCTGATGATTATGATCCACAGCCTTCTGGGCGAGGTAGAAAAGGACAAGGAAATCGTCTATTACAGCGTTCCGGCCAATGCTTTGAATGAAAATACAGACGCCGACTATCATCAGAAGGTCTTGGAGGAAATCTTCAAGAAGTATCAGGTGAATGGCAAGACAATTCAGGCATACCCGATTAACGAAGGTCAGGCGCTTGTTTACGCCGAACTGGCAGATAAGGCTTATACTGGCATTGGCATTAGCTTCGGTGCAGGTATGGTCAACTTCTGCTACTCGATTTTCTCTCAGCCGGTGGCTAAGTTTGCCCTCGTCAACAGTGGTGACTGGATCGATAAGCAGGCGGCGCACGCTACAGGCGAAACGGTCACTGCCATTAACAAGGCGAAAAACTCAATTGATCTTACGAAAGCCCCAACAAATGTGGTCGAGCGAGCCATCCAGTCTCAATACCGTATCATGATCGAAAAAACCGTTTCCAGCATTAAGAAGGCCATCCTCGACGGAGGCAGCACAATGCAGCCTGATGACCCTGTAAGTGTAGTTTTAGGTGGCGGAACCGCTAGCCCTCCCGGATTCCCGGAACTGGTTCGCCAAGTCATAAAGGAATCGGACTTCCCGATGCCAATTGATGTTGTAAAGCGACCAGATGATCACCTTTACGCGGTATCGAGGGGCGCGCTCATTGCCGCAGAAAATGCACAATGATTAACTTTCCCTTACTATATTATAATATATGCTGTTAATTGGGGATGTTATGAATACAACTACGCCACCACGAGAAGAACTACTACAAATTATAGACAAAACCAATAACATTCATGAAGTTGCTAATCATTACAATGTAACTTGGAGAACGGTGAGATGTTGGTTTCGTTGGAATAATATCTCTCTAAAGCCAAGTAAAGAGGAATTGTTAAAAATATGTAACCAATTATCTTACGAGAATCAAGCGAAACATTTCAAAAGGAAAGTATGAAGAAGTCAGTGCCTGATTTGGGTATCGGCGCCTATCTAATGATGCATGGGTACAAGGCGATCGGTCGCAAGGGAAAGAATGTATATTTCGAGGTAAAAGAAGAAGAGGTAGACGAATATGTGAAACTTACTGGAGAGTATTTTCGAAGTAAGTTCCACCAGTTTGATGCTTACTTGATTGCTCTCAAGAAGGTCATGGAGTCCCCCGATACGCCGGCCGGACGGGCTGTGCTGGATCTCGGCATTGGTGCTTATGTTATGCTCCACGGTTATAAGGTAGCAGGACGGCGTGCCAAGAATATTTATTTTGAGGTCAAAGATGAGGAGATGAAGGAATTCAATAAGCTTCAAGTCGAGTACCTGGGCGGACCATTCCATCAATTTGATTCTTATCTGATGGCTTTGAAGAAAGTTGGGGAATATATGCCTGATGTTGATGAAGGATAAAAATAGCGGGGAGGTATCATGTTGAAAGATATCACCTTATCTAAAGCCATCCCCGCTAAAAATATATCGACCATATGGCATAGATAACTTCAATATGTTGAAGAGCTACAAAGAATGGTCATCTCAACTCAAGGAAATGACCGGAGTAAACCCACAGTGGGTTCGTGGCGGTCGCCACGAAGAGCAGTGGAAAAACGAGGAAGTAAAGAAAGCCTTCGACAAGGTGTCGATGGCCGTCAATTCCGCATTTGAATCTGTTCTGAAGGCCATGCCCCAGGCCCCAGAAAAACAACCCGTCGCCCCCTCCGCTCCGACTCCACCACCTCTCCCCAAGGAAGAGCCGAAAGCACCAGCAGGGCTGACACAGCCTTACCGTCGTCTCGCAGGCCAGTCATGGAAGACTGCCAGCGGAAACGCACCCGGCCAGGATAACCCTGCCTTGGCGGCGCCAAAGCCTAACTCTTGGAAGCCAATGACACGCTGGGTCGGTGCTGGATTTGAACACGTTGTTTCCGAAAACATCGACGCCATGATGAGTACGATCGGTGATCTCAAGAAGACCATCGAGGACGCCTTCAAAGAACTGGACGGCAAGGTCGGGATGGCATCGCCGCTTCCGCCGGAGAAGCAGCCAGAAGCACCAGCGGAAGAACCGAGGGCCGAAGTGCCTGAACCACCTGCCGAGGAGCCGACTCCAGAAGCCAAGCCTTCGCCCCCAGCCGGTAAGTTGACGCAGAAGACGCTATTCGGAGATGAACCGAGTGGCGATGTGCCGGTGGCGAAGCCTGACCCGATTAAGCCTGTTGATCTACCGAAACCGAAAGACCCAATCAGGAAGAATAACAAGGCGGCCTCAGCAGATGTGCTGGGAGAGTTACTCCGAACGAAGCCAGAGGCAAAACAAGAACTCGAAAAAATCATGGCAACCTTGACCCCAGAGCCGGGCAAGAAGAGTAGCGTGGATCGCGTGGTGAAACTGAAGATTCTCGAAACACTCCACAAGCTCGACCCGGAGTATGGTTGGCTCAATTTGATCGGCAACAACAAGTGGCGCAGCGATCACGTCATGCCGGTTCTAGAGAAGGCCCTCAAGGGCGGCAGCGGGGTTGTCTCTGTACGACCGGCCAGGAAAAAAGTCGTGCCGTCCCCGCAGCCAATGCCTGAATCCGCCCCGCCGCGACTCAATAGGAGAGACGGCGAGGGGATGTCTGACTACGCTGCCTGGGCGAAAAGACAAAATCAGGCCGACATGCGTGGCGACCATGCAGAATCGCCTGGTGAACCGGTCAATGAAGGAGCGGATAGTCCGTGCGAACCCAATGAATGTTCTTCGTCGGGTAGTGCATCAAAACGGAGTGGCAAGTCGTCTCGGAACGCTTCTTCTTCACGCCGCGCAGCATTGACCCCGTCGTAACGCCAGTAGCGCAGAAGAGAACTTCCCCCTTTGCCAACTCCTCAGATTCATAGATGTTACTTTCGAGTGGGGTGCCATCTTGTTCAACGAGCATCCCCTCGAAATACCCTCCCAGACATTTCATCGCCGCAGCCGCAATCACACCCTCCGGGGCACCACCAATCCCATAATAAAGATCAACAGGGCTACTGTGAAGAGCCGTAGCAATAGCGCCTGAAACGTCACAATCAGCAATCAATTTTACCTTACAGCCAACTCGACGGAACTCCTTAATGAATACTTCATGCCGAGGCCGATCCAATAAACAAACCGTTACTTCATCAATCGGCTTCTTCAAATAAATTGCCAATTGATAAACAATATGATCCAAGTCCCAATTCAAGTTGATCTTCCCCTGCTGGGCAACCAACGGCCCAACTGCAAGCTTCTTCATGTAGAAAGAAGGTGCGGGGAAGAGGTGGTTTGTGTCTCCTACCGCAACCACCGACATAGCCTCTGGACCCATTTTGGCGGCAGGACTGGTGCCGTCAATTGGGTCTAGGGCTATGTCGTAAATTTCATTAGATGTACATTTACCTACAATTTCTCCTTTGAATAAGCCAGGAGCGTTGTCTTTCTCACCTTCTCCAACAACAATTTCACCTCGAAAAGCAGCACCGTTAAGTTGTAATCTCATTGCGTCGGTGGCTGCTCCGTCAATTGCTAATTTATTGCCACTCCCAATAAACTGAGACGCAGCAATTGCAGCAGATTGTGTTGCACGTAAAAACGCAAATCCATTAGATAACATTCTCATCTTTCTGTAATTGATAATGGTAAATTTCGTTAACTAAAGCAAGAAATTCTGCTTCGAGCAAGTCAAATTTCATCTTATTTACAGGAGCGTAAATCCACTGGAGATTATCTAATGTATTTGGTCCTCCTTGTCCTAGCGGAACAATATGATCGAGGACTGTGTTCGTTCCAAGATTTAATTGCCTACCTGTATACGGGCATTTTCCATTTTGATTTTGAAATAGTGTTTTCAAAAATTCCCAATGTTGAAATGTTTTGAAATGTCTGTTCGAAATATTTTTTAAGTAACAAGTTAGACAACAATAAGTGTTAATCTTATCTCGAAAACCACATTTTATGCATTTGTCGTTACTCTTCCTTTTTTGTATGCGCTTTTTATTTTCAATTCTTAATTTCGGTAAACATTCGTTACAATATACCATATCTCTTTCAACTTGGTTGCTGCATCGATTACAAATGTTATTATTTTTCTTATTAGATCGTCGTTTCCGAGCGTATTCTCTGTTCCAAATACGTCGTTTTTCTGGATTGGATATTGGCATTAACGCTTCTTCTCCTTAATGACCTGCCCGAGTTTCTCAACAGACAATTCCGTAAGGTCAGGTTGCTGCATCATGGCCTCCTGCGCACGCCGGAAAGCAGCCATTTCTTCTTGCTCTTTTGCTTTAGCTTCTCTTTCCTTTTCAACACGTTCCAACGCCTTCTGTACTGTGGGGTGACTCTCGTCTACGACAAGTTCCTCGCAAACTCCCACAATCCAGTTCCAGGCGAAATAAGAAACATTGCCGGTTCGTTCTTGGATGATCCAGATCCCGGTCGAATCTATTTGTCCGACACGACCAGTAAAGTAGTTGGAGAAATGAGTAATACCGATCTTGTCGGACCCGAAGTCACGACTCGTTCGACTTGTTAAGATTGTGACAATCTTCCCAAGGAAGAATTCAAGTGAATAATCCATTTTATCTCGCATGAGTAAGGGGAAAAGGCACTATTATAAGAGTATGACACCAGAACAAATTCGGGCAGAAGACACTTGGCGGCGGGAAGAAATTCAAAAATCCCAACGTGAAGCTAAGGAAAGACTCCTCCTTAATGAACCACTGTTTCATCTCTTGCAACCTTTCGGAGTCGAAAAGGGATTAGAGGTTGTTTACAACCAAAGTTATGTCATTTTCCGCAAGCTGGGAAGGGATCAATTGTTTCGCCATTATCTAGCGGTTCGTAAAGTAAATGAAGGATACGAACTGGTGGTCTACGACGGAGGGACAAGGCTTCGCCATACCTCGCGATACGTTGTAGAAGAAAGCGAATTGTGTGGTGCGGTTGCAAAGGAGGTCGCCAATGTTCAGCCTGCAAACTGAGAACACTATTGCTTACAACTCTCTCGATCATCTCTACCCTGACGGAACAATGTACGACAACAATACGTCACTTGCATTCATCGAATGCATGGAGAGAATGTTCCTCGACCTAACAGTGATGGATCTCGGATGTGCTGGCGGCCAAACAGTAGTAGACTTTCACAATCGAGGACACAAGGCTATGGGTCTTGAAGGTAGTGATTATTCTATCCTTACCAAACGAGCGAATTGGCCGGAGTACCACGGGAAAAACTTGTTTACTTGCGATGTGACGAAACCATTTACAGTGTTGTGGGATGGAGAGCCAGTCAAGTTTAATCTGATTATGGCCTGGGAGTTCCTCGAACACGTTCACGATGACGAGTTGCCCTACTTCTTGGAGAACGTGGTTCGACATATGGCTAACGACGGTGTGTTCGTTGGGTCGATTTTCATTCCACAGGGTCCAAAACCGATTGGGTCAATTGACTGCCACAACATCTACTGGCCCAGGGACGAGTGGATGCAGAAGTTGGGTGAGTTCTTTCACGTTGAAGGTTTCCCGTATCCGCACACGCCCCGAGATGATTCCGTTGGCTTGAAGGTTCTATGTCGTAAGAAAGGCTAACGTTTTTAGTCGTTTTTGCCGATATACTCAGGTATGACGACCATCAAGATTGAAAACAACTACTCATCCCTCCAAACTGACGACGACGCACTGCGATGGAAGTTGTGGAAAGTGTTGCGGTTCAAGGATCTTAACTACTTTCACAAGTCTGCCTACAAGATGAGAGTTTGGGATGGGTATGTCGAGTTCTTCAAAAGAGAATCCGGGCGATTCCTAACAGGACTATTGCCCGAAGTGAAGGCTGCTCTTACCCATTGGAGTGTTCCCTTTCAAGAGAACGATGAGAGAAAACCGTTAAAACTTCTGACTGAAGAGATTGATAAGCACTGGCTGTCTGGCATTGAACTGCGAGACTATCAAGTTGATTACATAAATCAATCTCTGAAGCACAAACGTGGTGTCGTCTATTCTCCCACTGGATCAGGGAAAACCCTGATAATGGTTGGTATCCTGAAAGCCATCCCACCGAAAACGCCTACTGTTATTCTTTGCAATCAACAAGACCTCGTAGACCAGAACTACGAGGAGATTACGAAGTTTGGTTTTGACAGGGTTGGACGTGTTTTGGGCGGTTGCAACAAGCCAGATGTAATCACCTGCATGACTTGGCAGAGTTGGGCGAAATACAAGCACTTGTCCAAGTATGTCAGAGTATTACTGATTGACGAGATTCACCTTATGATGTCAACCGAAGTGAAGGCTATCTACCGCCAGCTTGACAACTGTGGTATGCGGATTGGGATGAGTGCCACCCCATTCAAGCATGACGGCAAAGACAGTAAGCAGAAGTACGAAACAAAGGGTTACATTGGTCCGGCATTTTTCGTTAAGAGTGTTGAAGACGGCAGACCTACCACGAAAAGTCTTCAGGCTCGTGACATCTTGTCGGAAGCTGAGATGACTTTTTACAAGTTCCACGGACCTGACCTTCCGCCTCATCTCATCTACGTTGATGCCATTACTCACGGAATTGCTGAGAATCAGGAGTTCCACGATGTCGTAACGAAGCTGACCCAGAACTTAAAAGGCAGGACACTGGTCATTGTGGAGAGGATCAAACAAGGCGATTACTTGCATGATCGTATGCCTAATGCCATTTGGGTACGCGGAAAAGACAATCGCACAACAAGAAAGATGGTCCGTGAGCGGTTGAAGTATGAGAAGGGTGATTTGGTAGCCATTGCTACCGGAGCAATCTTTACCACAGGGATTAATGTTTTCGTAAACAATCTTGTGAATGCCGCAGGAGGCAAGGCGTATCATACAGTAATTCAGCGGTTAGGCAGGGGGTTGCGAAAAGCACCTGATAAGAACAAGTTGTTGTACTTTGATTTTTATTTTCAAAATAACAACTATCTTGAAAATCACTCTGAAGAACGCATTAAAGCGTTTAAGAAGGAAGGGCACAACATAGTCATTAAAGAATTATCAGACATAGGACTCATCAAATGAGAAAAAAACAAAATGTGGTCCCTTGTTGTGGGCTTTGCAATGTTACAAGAGCGGATAATTTTTCTCATGAAGAAATTTTTGTACTAGGTAAATGCATTCAATCAATTCGTGAAGAGCGTAGGGTGAAATGATTTACATTGTCGAGTATAAACCTTGTAATCACAATAACTGGCAACATCATTCTTTGCACCTCAGCAAGTATCGTGCAATCGAGGCATGTAAAACCGTTAAAACTCGCTGGAGAGTAAAGGAATACGACACCAATACTCCAAAATTGAATTCGGCACTAATAGGAGTGTATCATGGAAGTAATGTATATTTCTCTGGCTAACTTACTATGATAATCTTATGGATAAAAATACCTTAATCGAGTTGTATCAAAATCAAAAGAGAACAGATTTAGAAGAGGTAAGTATGAATGCATTAAAAGGAAGACGTTGCTATTTGGGGGGTCCGATAGAATTCTGCCCAGAAAAAATTAACTGGAGAGATGAGGTTAAGAAGAACCTTGTGGAGCGATTTGGATTGAAGGTTTTCGATCCATTTAACGATCCAAAACAGGCACTAAGACAACAAATTGAATACTGCAAGAAACATGAATTGTATGATGAACTGTCGGCATTGGTTCACAAGTTCGTTCGAGCAGACTTGGCTGTTGTTGATCGTGTCGATTTTGTGATCTCTCGCCTACCACACCGAGTTCCAACAACAGGGACTCATCATGAGATCATCAGTGCTAATGACAAGAAGAAGCCCACTCTGCTTGTTTGCCCAGAAGGGAAAAACAAGATTCCCGATTGGTACTTTGGGTTTATTCCACACAAGTTTATGTTTTCCTCATTCGATCAGGTGTATGATTATCTGGCCGAGGTGAACGCAGGCCACCACACAGAGAACGACCGATGGTGGTTCGTGTACAACTACCCGACGTTGTCGTGGTATAACGATTAAGATATAAAAGACTGAATTGTAGAGATCAAGTCTGGCATTGTCTGCCAATAAAGAATCGTTGCCTTATTTCGATGTAGAATACCGAAGATCCCGTTTCCATCATCTCGGTATTCTTTTTCGTATTCCCGGTCTGTCATGAGCAGACACGGAACATTATGAATGGCAGCCGGGACACAGTAAGCAGACTGAGTGCCAATAAACTTAGTGGCGTTAGCTGCCAGGTGTGCGTGAAGGCGAACACTACCGCAGTTGACAAGATTATGCAGCCCAGGTCGAATATGCTTAACTGATTCCCTAATATACTTGCCAGTGTATGGTTCGAGTCTCTGTGAGTCTCCCCCGAGTAGTGCAACTCGATATCCCTGATCACAAAGATGATCAATAATGGCAGTGGTGTTGATGTGCCCTGCCCAACATCGGTTCCTTGATCCAGCAAACGGGTGGACGCAAATATATGGAGTATCCATTACTTCTTCGGCAATTGCCTGTTCTGCTGGAGTAAGTTGGGCGGTGGTTTGCTGGTAGGTATACTGATTTTTGTCAAGTGCATGCCAAATATAAGTTGTACCTATGCTCAAATTACGTTCAATTTTATATTGGCAATAAGTGAATGGGTGGGAGAGCAGTTCGTTGATGTATGGGCTTTTACTGAAGAAGCTGTTGCTTTGGGATGATGTACTACACACAATTACTCGTAAGACACAATTAGGGTGCCTTCGTTTGATATCGGCAAAGTATCCAGCATCATAGCCTGGGTAATAGTAGTTAAAAAAAATATCACCCAGGCCGCCACAAGTGAAAGTGTATATTTTCATTATGCTTTTTCAGTTACAATAATTCGGGCCTGCATCCGTCCTTCTGGGATGTCTCCGTCATAGACAACAACGTCATACAGAAATTTGTGCCCAGCTTCACCAATGACACGATGCAATCTGTTTGTTGTGATGAAATTATGGTGGAATTGAGTGCCATTATCAAAGCTCTGGGAGGCGGTTTGAACTTCAAATACTGCTACTGGAGCCAAAGATATCACCTTATTCATTACATCATCCAGTTCGTGTAGACCGAAATGCTTGAAAAAAGCAAAGGACATGACTAGATCAAATGGTGCAAATCCTTTTTTCTTCATCCACTCTGGGGAAAGATTGCGAACATCCTCATACACGAACGTACGACAAGAAGGGTCGTTCTTCTTTTTGGCGTATTCAAGGAACGTGGGGTTTTTGTCGATACCAAGATAACGAACTTCCCGAGGCAGTTCGACAGGAATCAGGCCAGACCCACAACCCACTTCAACGATCCTTTTAACTCCACGCTCCTTGATGACTCGCTCTACTTGAGCAAGGTTGCGTTTGTATTCTTTGGTTGCATTCCATGCGTTCTCTTCTGCTACTGCAAGATCGCCCTTGTAATACTCAGAAATATCAGAAAATCCCATTATTACACCTCTGGCTTATGAATTAAATGAATACCTCTTAGTGAGGGAAAATAATCAAACGTCAGATTCATCTCTTGACAAAATCTTTCTGCTCCTGCTCGAACATCTGGAACGAGTGTGTCATCCACGACAATTACTCCACCCGGCTTGAGTTTCTCGTATGCCATTTTGCATTCGTTATAACATCCAGGCTCCGTGTGTCGTGCGTCAACCATGCAAAAATCTACATCATAAGGCACATCGAAAGAAGTTATCGTCTCTGTATCAATGCAATTAATGTGAATATCCTGAATGTTCAACTTCGTTTTGAAATAATACTCAAATACAGGGAGTGGTTGAAAGCCATCTCTTTGGTCATCATAAACCCATAACGAATACTCTTTGGGAGAATGTCCTGCTCCGGTTACGAAGGCTTTTAGAGAATAACCAAACCGAGTACCTGTTTCGATAATTTTCTTTGGTTTATAGAACTGGCCAATGAGATAAAACCAAACGTAATTATTATCGCCTTCAAGAAACTCTTGGCCGCTGTCCATTGGTTGACAGAGATCGCCTATTACATCCCTGTCCGTCAACGAGCAATCTTTTTTTATCTGCAACAGCGGATGATTCATTACCACTTCCTCTTTTGAATTTCATCTATGATGTAATTTACATCATGACGCCCATAAATCAAAGGCAGGTGTTTTCCTGATTCTATCATATCCGGCCTGGCCCAAGCAGATGCCATTCCTTCTTCAAACGACAAGTAAAAATGGGGGTTGATTGAATCGCCCTTAGCTCTCCAGAATATTGCGACGGGAACTCCGAGGTAGTTAGAGACGATGCCAATTCCTGACTGATATGAAATAACGAATCGTGCGTTCTTTAGTATGGCATAAGTATCTCCGATCCCCCATCTTCCGATGTGATCATCCCAATTAACATGATTCTTTAGGAATTTGTCGTAGTAATCTCGATCGTATTCCGCCCCAACCACTAGTATGCGAACTCCGAGAGTCTCTTGAATTCTCCTACCTAATTCAATCCAGTCAGAGGGTTGCCAAATCCCGCCACGATTGTGACCCCAGGTGTTGCTTGACTCTGAACCTGGGAAAAAAGCAACATATTCGCCATCACGCTTGTGCAATTTTCCCCGAGCCTCCTCCTCTGTAGTAAACTGGAAATCATCCATGATATTCCAGTTGATCTCAAATTCGGGGAGCCAATCTTCCAATCGAATGCCACGTTCCAAAGCGGCATTTGGCATGAGCGTATAGTCTATACCATCTACAACACCTTCTCCGTCTGAAATGTAACGGTAATAACCATTTTCATCGGCTGGGTTGCCTGGAAGCAATGTAGCTCCTACTCTATCATGAGTTGGTATCCACTTCATTTCAGCTTTCTCTACAAACTTGAACCTTCTAACAAATTCTAGTGCCCGACTCTCAATATGGTTCGATGGATCAGCACAAGCGATGAAAATCTCAATACGCCCATCGCCCTTCTTCTTAGCAACGTCTTGAACCTTATGAAGTGCCCAAACACAGTCGCCAATTCCTTGTGGTATTAGTATTTTCATATGATGTTATCTATTCCTGTTTCTAAAAGTGCGCCCCACACAATTCTTGGTCTTTATGCCAAACTACAGGAGCATGCTGCATTGCTTGCTGTAATGTAAGCCAATCAGCCACAGACTGATTTTCTATGTCTCGACCAAAAGCATCTATTTTTCTTGCCAACTCACTTGGCAGGGCGTAATTCAGTAAGTCGATCCCACCGCACGTAAACCCTTTCGGCAAATGATCGTAATAATTATCCTGATGCCAATAGTGTAAATTCACCACGGAGATACAGCCGGGCATTTTCTTGATATTACTATAGTGATTTGCCAGATAATTGCTGTAAATTAGATTGTCCACATTTAGCCAAACAGAATACTCGCCAGTGCAATAAGGTAAAGATAGATTACGTTGTCTGAATCCGCACGTATTGGTTTTTGGTGTGTAGTGAACCTCGGCTGGAACTGAGTTATGAGATGCCTTGACGGGGTCATAGGAAAGACTTTCGCCATCAACCATGATAATGAGATTGAAGTCTTTGAACTTTTGGTTCATTAAACAATCGAGGGCGTGTGGCAGGAACTTGCAGTCCCCTTCGTGAACTGTGATTACAACCGTAAATTGCATCTTCCCTCCAAACGGCAATTCCCCACTCATATATACAGCGGAGGGGATGCAATGCCAAGAATCTTACGCCCACGGTCCGCAAAAGAATCTATCGATTTAATTATTCCTATCTTTAAGAACTACACGCTTGCTCATCGTGTAGTTAATCACATTAAGCAGTTGGACGAAAAATTTAATATCATTATCATCGACACTACTCCTCCTGAAGACATAAATGACCCGAAGATCCCAGGAGTAACGTATGTGGTCGCTTCGTTGGACAACAGGAACCGCATTGCCGACACAACGATGCACGGGGAGGCCATAGACCAAGCAAAAATACACACCAAAACCGATATCATCGGCATTATGGATGCGGACTTCTTTTGGTTTAATCCTCACTTGTTTGATCTTGTGAAAGAGATGTTGAAAAAATATGAATGTGTTGGGGCATCTTCTCGTAATTTGAAGAGCCAAGAAGAAGGTGGGTATATGTTCAGCCACTGGATGGCAAAAATCGTTAATCAGGATTGTGGCAAAGATAGGATTGATACCCCGGCTGTGTGGGGAATGTTCATTCGTAGAGAATTGGCAATGAGTATGCCATTCCACCCAGGCAACAGTATGGAGCCTGGAAACACCATTCGTCGCCATGTCCGAGATAGCGGCCAGTTTTACTCATGGCATGGCTATCCTGCCGCCGACGAAAGTTGGAAATCAGAGCCTGAAGACATGCAGCTATGCGTACAAGACGCTTACTTTTACGGCAGCCCTTTCAAACCTTGCGCCTTGCATATGTTCGGTGGTTGCCACTACCTCAACATGAACCGTATGTCGGCATTCATGGAAGCAACAGAGCGACTAATCCAAAAAGGAAAGTCGCTCTGGGTGAAGAACAAATACCTATCTTTCGGATGTGATTAATCATTCCGTCAGTTTGTAGAATGGGCATAGCTTCCGGTATTCACACCGCTTGCAGTGGTTGCCCACATTCCCTTGGACCTCGTTCGGGTCTTGGGCTTTGATCTCGTCGTAAGCAGCCAAGAGCCTCTTTTCAACTGACTCCAGTGTTGATTGACTGAATGTGGCGCCGACTAATTCGCCGCCATCAAGGAAATACAGTGCGGCCCGGATCTTATCCGCCGGCACGTCCCATTCCTTTTGTACGATCCGGCAATAAGCCTGAAGCTGCAAGTCGGTGGTGATGTTCTTTTTGTTCTTTCTCCAAGGCCCCTTCTTAGTGGTCTTCCAATCGAGAAGTAAATACTCACCGTTCTTCACGATAATGCGGTCGATAAAACCGTTATAGACCTTGCCGTTGGGGGGATCGAGGTCATACTTGAACGGCCATTCGACCAGCCCGTCCGTTCCGATCTTCTCCGAGATCCGCATGAAGGCTCTCAGATGCTCGGGCAGCTTTTGCATGTAGTCCGGCGGAAACTTGGGGCACTTCTTCCCAGGCTCTAGTTCGATCTTTCCTCCTAGCACCTCCTTTGTGATGGTGCCAATATCCCCCTGGCCCCTGGCCAGCGTAAATGTCTCGATGATCTTGTGGATCGCCTTTCCGTAGTCGAAGTAGACCGGAGACTCTTCGGGAGATGGGATTCGCAAGTGATACTTGTATTTATAATGCTGCGGGCACTCTGCATAAACACCATACCTCGATACACTTATGCTTTCAATTATCATGAACTCCTCTTTTATTCAATGCTTTCACTTTGAACATTTTTTCATGGTGAAATACCACCTGCAAATTGTCTAATTGTATATCGACAAAAAGACGATAATACATTAGAGGAGGAATTATGTCAGTCGAATATGATACTTTCTTGAGTTGGGTGGAAAGTCACTTTGATGATGTCGAAGCAAAGGGCAAAGACATCAAGATCAACTCCATTTTCACAGACGATACGAAAAGGCACCTTTGGTGTTGTCCGAAGAAAGATGCTTTTCATTGCTGGAAAACCGGCGAGAAAGGCAGCTTGGCTAAGCTTGTCAGTATTGTCGATAATTGCACCTACGCTGAGGCAAGAGAACGAATCGGTGGTAGGGACTCTTTAGCCATGCTGGAGGCGAAGTTCTATCAAGTCTTTGGTGGAGAGTCCTTCCCGAAAGTTGAAAAACCCGACAATCGAGTGAAACTGCCGCCCGAGACATATCGCATTGCGTCTCTTTCTCCTGCTAATTCATACCGGATTAAGGCAGAAAAATACTTGGACAATCGCAGATTACCGATTAGTAATTTAATGATTTGCACGAGTGGAAAGCACAAGGACCGAATTATTATTCCATATTATGGTCCAAAGGGCGAGTTAATTTACTGGAATGGGAGAGACATTACGGACAAGGCTTATTTGCGGTATTGTGGGCCTGAGAAAGAGGAGGTGGGTTTCGGGAAGTGTTTTCAAAAAGACACACTTGTGTTAATGTATAATGGAGATGTTAAATGTGTTCAAGATATCGTTGAAGGCGATATATTGATGGGACCAGATTCAAAGCCCAGAATAGTTAAACACACTACAACTGGATACGGGCAATTGTATAAGGTTACTCCAAAAAAAGGAACTCCATATGTGGTGAATGGCGATCATGTTCTTGCTCTGTATTATGGCAGAACAAGAATTTCTCTAAATATTTCGGTTAAAGATTATCTTAATCTATCGAAAACGTATAAAAAAAATTGTTGGGGATATCGTAGTGCTGTAGAATTCAACACAAAACCAACTTTGATCAATCCATATATTTTTGGCATATGGCTAGGTGATGGAACAAGTAGATGTTCTGATATTACTAATGTGGATAAAGAAATAATCTCTGAATGGTATAATGAGGCTACTAATCGTGGTTTGACAATAAAGACAGAACAATGGAAGGGGATGGGATGTTCACATTATCGTATATCGTGTGAGACGAAAAATGGAAATAATAGCTTCATAAAAGATTTACGCACTCTTGGTGTTTTTGGAAATAAACATATACCAAAAATATACTTGTGCAATGACAGAAAAACCAGATTATCATTATTGGCAGGTTATTTAGACGCAGATGGTAGTTTAATCGGAAACTGCTATGATTTTATTTGTAAGTCTTATCGATTAGCTAAAGATATTGAGTTTCTGGCTCGCTCACTAGGTTTTAGTTGCTATGTCAAATCCACGACAAAATCAAGCCAAACAGGCAAACATGCAGTTTATTATCGTGGCATTATCTCTGGCAATGTTAATGAAATTCCTCTGCGAATAGAAAGGAAGAAATCATGTGTGCGTAAGTGTAAGAAAAATGTATTAAGAACTAGCATTACAGTTGAACCAGTTAGTTATGGTGATTATTATGGTTTTTCTGTTGATAAAGACCATTTATTTCTTCTCGGAGACTTTACTGTTGTTCACAATTGTGATGTTTTGTGGTTTGCAAAGTGGCCCGAAAAAGGAACTCGTGTTTACTTAACTGAAGGTGAGTTCGATGCCATGAGCTTAATTCAAGCGGGTTTTGTTGCAGCAGCTTGTGGGGGTAAAAACGTAGGTCCAAAACAACTTGAACTATTACGTCCATACAAGATTGCAATTTCTTTTGACACAGACAAAAGCGGGGCAGGGGCACTAAATAAAGTAGGTGAAACCTTTGAATACGAAGGCATTGGAGACACAACAATTATCCGACCACCGACGATCTACAAAGACTGGAACGCTATGTTGCAACAACTTGGTCCGAAACTAATTCGGGCTTACGTACAGCAGAATGAACAATGTGTAGATGCATTCACACTCACCACCTTGAGCATCTTTTCCCGGTAGGTTATAAATGAAAAATAGAATCTCCAAGCATCTGAAGGGAAATCGCAACCGAGAGAATATCGATGAAATTCGAACATTTTTCTTGGCATGCGAATATAAGCCTGGTGGTATCTTTTGGAACATCATTGAGCCATTTGCTTACGACATAAAACCTGCCTTCATATATGGCACTCTTGGTGTTATGAGTTACGAACCTGAGAGTTATGCCATCGTGGAAGCGAGTGATGAGTGTCAGCCTTTGATGGGTTACATAATGACCATCACCGAACCAGACACAGTTCATTTCCTAGATCGCACGAAGTACTTCTTGGGAGACGATGCCTTTAACATGCACGTTCGCAAGCTAGTTCATGCTTACACGGACTTGAAGAAAGTCACAAACGCCTGGACTTACATTGTGAGTTCGCATGTATTGAACATTTATCAGCAGATCGAGACTGTTGAGTTCGGTATTTGGGACGATGATGAAAAACAGGTTCATTTGTTAGAAAAAATCATTAACATGCCTAGTTAGTGTTATGGCACAATTAAGACATTCTCATCAACGGCCTCGAAAAGCCCCGGTAGCGGCCCCAATTGTCACCATTCAACCTGAAGTCGTCCTTCAGACGGCACAAAACGAATTAGTTTTTACGGTGCCCCCTGGCATTGGTGATATTTCTTGGGTTTATTCCAAGATCATAGACATCGCCAAGGAGAGGCCAGTTTCGCTCATGATCGAAAATAGTCCACCCCCTCGATCAAAGCCGTTCGTTGACTTGTTGCCTTACGTTAAGAACCTGGGTTATGCGCCACCTGGCATTGGCAGCCCTCATCATGAACAGAGAGAGACTGATTTAGCCGCTCTCCCTAACGGACATTATAAGCTGTTTGTCAACGAGTGGCTTGAACAAGGCATTCGCATCGAGAACATTTTCCCACGTCAAAAAACTCATTATCATTATGACCTGAAAATAAGTGATCAAGACAAGAACCTTGGGTCAAGGATGTTGGACGTGTGGATGAAGGGGCACCCTAAGATTGGGCTTTATGCCAGCAACTACCATCATGGGCCAATGGGCTTTTGGGACTACCCGGAATGGGCCGAACTAGCATCGGGCATTAGGGACATCTACCCTAATGTTTGCTTCGTTTGTATTGGCGCCGAGTATGATAAGAAAACTAAGCTCCTTTATAATCACATGAAGATAACTGGTTTCAATGTTTTGTCTGCTGTTGGTACATACAACATTGGGGCAACTCTTGAACTGATCCGCAGGCTCGATTATTTCTTTGCTTTTCCATCGGGCCTTGGCATCATGGCCGATGTCTTAAACATTCCTTGTACCATGTGGTATTGGAAAGGTTGCACGGGCAATTGGGGCGGTTGCATGGATACGTTTATTAATTCCTACGCCGACCCAGAAAATGTGGCTTCTCGCAAACATATTAACTTGTTTTACAACACGGTCCAAGAGTCGTTAGACGTATTTGCAGAGTTCGGAATAAGGTGGATCAAAAACTGTTAGATGTTCTCGTATGTCTAATAACTTGCTTGGCTCCCTATCTAAGAGAAAGCAACGCCAATTTCTTGGTCGTTGGATTTTTGGAATGCAAGAAAGATAGGAGGCAGCATTAAAGACATTACAATTAACACGCCTCAAGGTATTGGCGACATTTTCTGGTGCTATCAGAAGTTGTCTCCTTATTTCGATCGCATCAACATTAACATTCTCATCATGCACACAGACGTTGTGCAGGTGAGGGCAAAAGATTGGCTTCGCCTGTTGCCCAAAGTTGGGGACATCAATTTAAAGACTGTAAAACAAAATTATTACGATCAAGTAATTGGTAAACACTGGCCGATGGCGGAAGTCCTCAGCCTACGTGAGGCAGGCAATTGGGAGATTGATTATGCCGTGAATAAGCCGCTTGAAGATGGCGTACGACTGGAAGACATTGACCCGGAATACAAGGTAGAGTGGAACGTCCCCATTGAAATCACCCCCTGCCCTAGAGAGTTTGAGGGCGAAAACTACATCTGTCTTTACATAAGTGGTGGAACAAAAAACCCGGACGTAATCAGAGATTGCAAGGTTTGGATGCCCTTCCAATGGGCCAAACTAATACTTGGGTTGTATCAAAGATTCAAGTGGACATATCCAATTATTCTAATCGGGGCCTCCTACGACCGGCAGATTGCAGAAGGCATGGCTAGGTGCTTCCCCGTCCACGGAATCAGGACTCACTGCTATATTGACTCTTACCCGGCCAATGTACTTTATCTGATCCAGCAGTCTAAGTTGTTTATTGGATACCAGTCCGGGCTTAATATTCTTGCTGATAACATGAACGTTAAGCAAATTATGATGTATTTCCCACGCTTGGATGCCATGAGAAATAGTTGGCCGAAAAAGGACCACCTGAATACGTTGCATTTCCCATGTTTGTTCTCAAGCACTGCGGAAGAAGTTGTGGCATCCTTGCCAGATAACTTCATTTAGCCATCAGATCGGCCGGGAGTTGTCGCAGGAACTTGCTAATGTACTCGGTGCCAGCACTATTGCCTTGAGTGACCTGACCCAGCAAATGTGTAAATCGCCCAAAAGCGTCTTGGAGGCTGCCGTCGTCGGGCGTCCTTTCCACCATCTTTCTAAATAACAGAACCCCTCTTTGTGCCGACTGATCCATCTCCAGTTGCTTGTCGATGACTTGCAACAAGCGGCTTTTGTAAATCTGTAGTGGAGACTGGATGGACTGAGCCACAGACTGTGGTGACACAATCGGTGCTTTTCTTATAGGGTCCATTGTGTCGCTTGTAAAGTCTACGTGGGCGCTGCGGCGAGTAGATGTGGAAGGAGGTGGCAACCCCGGTTGACCTTTTAGTGGGTGATCGCTAATGTCACCCAATTGCGCTTTCTTCGCTTCGCAGAACTGATTGAATGTTATCATTGTATTCTCCTCATCAGGATCTCTTCGATGTTTGGCACGGCCCGCTTAATGGCCTTCAAGTCGCTCGGGTTGCCAGAGAAGGGCATCTCCTTAAAGAAAATGCCGGTCATTCCTGAAGCAACGTCACGAAGGATCTCCAGTGATGCCACCAGATACAGCATTCCGTCCCTTCGTTCCATGAACGGAACTTCCTTGACCTCGGGACGGCCGTTTTCGTCCATCTGACCCGTCTCCCTGAGATAGTAGATGTTCAAGTCCAGTAGTGGGACTATGGCTCCCTCATCATCAATCATGGCCTCTGAGTCTGCCGTATCACGGCTCCTGACGATCAGTTTGCCTTCCTGATATCCAGAGAGCAGTGATTCGGACATATCCCAACCGAGATGGTAAATCGCTCCGTCTTCCGGTGTGATGACGTTGATCATGAAGGCCCGGTTCTTATACCGCTCTGCGATCGACTCCATGACGACGCGGCGACGAAGAACTTGCTTTTCCTCCGGGCTGCCGTTAGAAAGCCGCTCCAGTTCTGGCTCGGCCAGGTAACGCTCCGGGTCGTCCTGTTGTAGACTCCACTTGCCGATGCTGATCTCTCCGAACTGAGTGGCGCAGCGGGTGGACATGCGGACTGAGTAGTCTTTCTCGGCGTAGGCGATGTCTTCGCCGGACCCGCCCCCTCCCATCTGCACTGAGCCGGTCAATGCAGCCAGGTATTTGCGGTGGCAGGCCGCCTTCATCTCGAATAAACTACTCAACTTGATGAACACGTCACGCAACATGGGACTGTCCTGCTCTTCCATGACCGTGCTAAGATACTGCATAATAGAAGTGGCAGGGTTGTTACGGTCCAGGCTATTCTTGATGTTCTTGCGGATCTCTTTACTCGCCTTGTCAATGTAACCGTTTTGCCGAAGAACAAGAATATTCCAATTGTCCTCGATGAATTTATTCTGAGGTGCCTCCAGCCCCGGCAAGTCACGCATTCTCTGAACGGACATGAGCATTTCCTGCGGGTCGCCCTTGACAGCCAGCTTCAGGAACTCCTTCTTCCAAACCTCGAAGTCTGGAGCCTGGCCCATTGAATCGTCGGGCATGTCTGGTGCCAGAGGGTCGTTTGCTACGTCGTCGTCCTCCTCGGGCCTCTGTTGTTGCGGCGGGGCGGCGTCTCCCGAACCCATGAGTGGCCCGCCCTGCGGTGGCGGCATTCCGGGAACGTTTCCGGCAGCAGCACCTGTCGTGGGGTCGCTGGTAGGCACCTGCCCAGCATTAGGTTCTTCTGCTTCCCAATACCACGAGTTAATGTCCATTATTTTCCCTCTTTCTTGTTTTCTGCTCGTTTGGCGAGTGCCTCAAGCAACTTGCGCTTTGGCGGCCCCTGGATCTTAATCTCGTTGTGTTGATGCTGGGCAATATACCCAGGGATGCTCTTATCTCGCATCTTTACACGCACCAACAGGTCCATCACCCGTGACATGCTATTGGCAGTTTCAGACTTGATTTTCATCAAGTTCACTAGTGCTTCTTTGCTGGAGGTGCTGGCATCGCCTTCGTTAATCACCATGTTGATGAAACTACTCAGGACTTCGTTTATTTCTTGTCGGTCCTCTCGGATCAAGCCGAGTATCTCGTTGTAAAGGCCAATCATTTGGTCGTCAGTGACGATTTCTTTACTTTCTTTGGGAGTAACTGGTCCTCCCACGTTCACTTCCATAGAAGGAAGGCTCGTATTGTCAGGATTTTTTTCCACAACCGTAGCTTCTACTTGTTTAGATTCCATAACAAAAAGTATATAGTAATACTTGAACTCTTTTGGGGTAAGAGTGCTATGCAAATTAGTAACAACGATGTGGTTGTTGAGGCGAAAGAAATAACAGAAAAACTGCTAAAACGCCTCGAACAATTGCGCTCACACCTCAGCAAGTTAGAGAGCGAGCAATACAAGTCACTTAAATGCATGCAGGGGGGTTGCGATGGACGAACTGCGGGGGGAGTTGAAGCAGGTTCTCGACCTGACAACAAGAGTTGACGAACGAGTGAAACTCATCGCAGAGCGTCAGGCGGAAATGAATGCTCGTCTGAATCACATAATCGAAGCACACAACGATCTGACCTCCCGAGTTCGCGTACTCGAATCAGGGCGAGGCAACCAAAAAGTAATTATAGAAAAAGTAGACGAACTTGCGGACAGAATCCTGCTTGTTGAATCTACCGGATCTCCCTACCTTCGAGAACGAATGAAGGATACAGAAAGCGAGATCAAAAACATTATCAAAGAACGAATTCAATTATTGAATGAGTCAAGTAAAGAACTACTAAGCATTAATCAACGATTAGTTGATATTGAACAACGACACAAGGGATTTTGGGCGAAAATTAAACATTTTTGGGGAATGATCATTCATGGCGTTTGGGTGATCATCGTGTGCTGGTTGCTATATAAGTTTGGTTTGAACACCCCCCCTCTTCCTTAATAAGATCGGGCATCGGCAGCCCGTGTGTGTCATTGAACTTCAACTGTTGCTGAATTAGGTTCTGGGTTATCTTCTTAGCTTGTGCGTCATCATGCAAACAGAGCGCACTCTTTACCAGATCCTGATCGAGCGGCAGGCCGAAGATGAGCTTCGTTTTCAGAAGGTCTGTGATCTTGGCGTCCCAATACTCCTTCTGAACCTCAACGTCGTCCCAAGGCTTCAACTCTTCTTCCTCCAGCAATTGGTTGAAGGCCGTTACGAAAAACAAACACTCATCCCCCATGAACTTCAACTTCCGCTGCATTTCACGGTAGTTTCGCTCGTTGGCGATCAGCTTTCTCTGCACGGAGCGTATCGCAACGTTGTGTTCTTTTTCCCACCGCTCCAAGTCTGCTCCTTCGTAGCAACTGCCGCTTTCCGCCTTCAAGTCCTCCATCTCATGCAATAGCAGAAGCTGCTTGTCCTGAATGTCCTGGGCCTCCAACTGCATCGTCTCCAGGGAGATGCGTCGGGTCTTTAGTTCCCGCAGGCAGGCGTGTAGCTTACCTTGCGTCGTTGGCTCCATGTCCAACACGAAATGCTGAAGCTGGAAGAAGCTATGCCGCTCGATAACGTCTTGCTTGAGAATTTCATCTACGGATTTAATGATGTCTTGCATAATTCCTTAAAGATTATTCTTCCTTTCATCTGTATTAGAGTACAGGGATTATAATATGCCACGTCACACTTATGAATTTGTGAAAACTTATTTTGAAGCATGGTTGTTGAAGAATTATCCACACTGTCTAAATAAGTAATATGGGGATCAATTTTTTCGAGTTTGTTGATCGCAAACAAAGAGAAGCCATAAAACAACTTCAGATCATTAAACGTATTTTAACTAGATTTGAGTTTCAAATTGCTTCTCACTTACACAACAAAAGTGATGATCCATATCTATTCGTATACAATCCAGACTCTACCACAAACTTTGGAATTCGAATCTACAAGATCGGGAACCAGATGGCATACCGAATCCAGCGTAAAGAAAAAACACATCCATACGGGCAAGCACGATCTTTAGATATAGAAACAATGTGGGACGACATACTATCTGATAATCAGGACGATGAGGGTGCAGCCAAGGAATTGATGCAGTCGCTGGCAGACGAACTGAAGGACTTCTTCAAGAAGTCGGCCAAGGCAGAAAAAGAAAATCGACGGAACAAAGGGGACCGAAGCCCCCTCGGCGCCGTCGATATTCGTGGGTCTACTGGCACGGACTATTCGAACACCGTCACGTCGATCAGTCGCTAAGTCGCCCTCCCAGACCATCTGTCTCTTGTGCATGTCCGACAAACGATTGCATTGTCGGGCATTGGGGTCCGACACCACGGACAAGGACTCATACCAGCCGATTGTGCTTTTCCTCTCTCTGTGCTAAATAGCTTGTTGCACCTTGGGCAAGTGGCTGCTCCGGTGATTCCTTGTGATGTTATTTCAAGCCAAGCGCCACACCCAGGACAAGCCATTTCAAATATTTCAGCCATTTTCGCCTCTCATTCAATGTTATCGTGGGCCTCCTTTGGCCCTCTATCTACCATTATACGGGCATTTCGCGCAAATGATGCAGAATCTTATCCAACCGGAATAAATAGTGTGGACTTTTGTTCACACTATGCCTCCCCCTAACCCACAACAGCCACAAGAGCAGCCGCAGCAGCAGCCGCAACCTGATATCCAACAAGGCGTTAGGGCAAACCAATTTGGCCCGACAGTCAAGTCGTTTGGACCTGGCTTTTTGTTCAGTTGCCAATACCAGTTCTTCAAGCACGACCCCGCACCGCTCGTCTTGATGACCCGCGTTTATCTGGACGGCCGTATAGCTGGCATCAACCTCCACTACCTCACCTTTCCCTACGTGAAGTGGTTGATCGGCCACTACTGCGGTAAGGCCGATTTCTCTTACCAGGCCATCAAAGGCGACAAGTTCGTTGTTAACGCTTTTCGCACCTATAAGCGTGCAGGGCTTCGGCTCGTTAAGCAGGTGGATTGTGAGTTCCTAATCACCCTGCTCGCTCAGATGCGGTCGTGGCACCCAAAAGAATTGGAGGCGATGCGGAAAGAGGTTCAGAGGCAGCTTCGCGAACGGCTCAACCCGAAAGCCAGCGACCTCGCCCGTCAGTACAGCCGTGGTGTTGTACCCGGCCAAGATAATTTCGGGCTTCAACGGCCGACGCAAAGTCCCCTCGATAATCCGAGCCTGCAACCTCCGATCCGTGGCACAGGAACGATTCCTGGCCAGCCGGCATCAATTCCTGGCCAGCAGGCATAAATAGATTTGTCTTTATCCTAGTATTTTAATCCTATGGCAACAGTAACAGACGATTTTGGCCGAGTAATTACCGTCGCAATCGATCAGAGCGAACTACTCAAACAGTTGGCAGAGAGTATGCATGCGTCGGTAGGCGCTGCTACAAAAGTGGGCGAAGAAGAATCTCCTGAATCTAAGTCCATTTCTGAAATCGTTGAAACCTTACCAGAAGCTCTTTACGATCAATTTGCTGATGACATCGATGAAGTAAAAAGTTTCATCGAAGAGATTAGAGATTCGATCAAGGAGAAAGAGGAGAAGAGGGAAAAAGGACCAGATGAGAAAAAAGAAGGGGCCACTGGAGACGTAGCGGATGCTATCACCAAACTTGGCGAAAACCTTCTGAAGAACATGACCGCGACCGCCCAAAATGCTTATTTGATGAGTATCTCGGCCGGTGTCGGTGCAATAGTCACTGGCATTAATACGTTGATTGGCCACGCCTCGGTCATCGCACAATCAACAAGCGGAATGACGAAGGCCGCCCTCCACAGAGGCTCCCTTTTCGTTCATGATATCCATACTCAAGCCATCTTATTGCAACTACAAAAGGACTTTCAGGCATTTGCAAAAAAGCAAGCACCAGACGTGTCTCTCCAAGCCCCAATTCTTGGTGATGATTTTATTGCAAAGGTAAAAGAGTTAGGTGCTGTGGTCCCGGCAACTAAAGAGAGCTTTCATGAGGCTGGCCCCACAGGAGGCACTGCTGAAAAAACTTCAGTAAGTGCTGGTGGTCCTGAGTTGTCCGTGGAGTCGCTCAAATCGACCAAAGAAATACAGGACGAAATTCTCGCAGCAGGAACAGATTGGAACAAGCAATTAGACCTCACTCGAACTTTGTTGATGCGTAATGCAAAGGCATTTGGTAGTGAGCGCATAGAGATGAAAGCTGTTGCGGATATTTTACGCACACAAACCCATTTGAGTAGCGATAAAGTGTCAAATCTAAATCTTGTCCTCAACAATCTCGACAAGATGACGGAGGATCAACAGGAACAACTAGCCACCCTAATACTAAATGTAAAAAATACAAACGCAAGTGCTGATGCTGTTGAAAAATTATTCAAATTTACAGAGAAAACAAAAGAGCAAGCTCGTGATATTAATAAAGCTTGGAAGACTATTGCTGGTGTTCTAAAGACAGAAGTTCAAGGCGTAGTTTACGACATCGTTAACAAAACCTTCCAAGGCGTCACTGGCACTTATTCTTGGACAAATGCTTACAAAGGCATTTGGGGGGAGCAGGTAAAATTCAACACCGCCTTGCGTGAGTCTCTTTATCAAACAATGGGACTCACACAGGCCCTTGATAATGTTCGTAACGCCTACATGGATGCCGCTAGAGCATCTAGCGCTGTTGCTGAAACTGGTCAAGACATATTGACATTCCAAAAACAGTTCAACAAGAACCTGCGGATGGGTGTCAAAAACCTTAGTGTCCTTAATCGCGTTACGAGAACAGGACTTAATTTAGCTACAATGATCGGCTCCAATGCTGAGCAGACGGCCGACACATTTGCGAGATGGCACCTCCAGACTGGCTTCACCAGCAACCAGATGGCTCAATTGAATAGGCAAATCCGTTTTGCCGGTCAGGCGACGGGTGTTGTCGGTGATGAGCTTCTACAGGCCGTGACGGCGGCTCAAGAATTAGTTAATGCCATGAAGGACGCCGGCACAGCGACAGCAGATGCTGCTGGTCAGTTCGTTCAATTCACAGCCGCTGCAAAGAAGTATGGTACAGGCAAAGCCTTGGACCCTTTATTAAAAGCAATGAGTAGTTCCGTGGAATTACTGGAGCGATCCAACGACTCCACAAAAGCACTACTCTTCCAGGCCGCTGCATCCGTAGGCAAGGTTGATCAACTCCGCACTGGCCAGGTGATGAACAAGCCCGAAGACCGCAAGGCGATGACCAAGGGGATCGAGAACGTCTTCAACAACTTCCTTACTCGGTTTGGGGCCACGATTGATGACATTTCTAAACTAACGGACAATCAGAAGTTCCAACTTAATCTCCAACTTCAGTCCGCCTACGGCGTACAGTTGGGTGAGGCGCAGAGACTTGTATTGACCCTTAGAGAAGGGTCAATGACTTTCGAAGACCGTCTCAAGGGCATTAACGATAAACTCAGGACGAACCTAACACAACAGGAGCGTAATGCACTTCTAGAGCAGCGTCGTGGAATGATGCTCCAGCAGGCCCTGAGTGACCTCACGAGAATCGATGAGTTTGCCAAAACTGCTAACACGATGGGCGAAGCTCTCCAGGCAGCCAAAGTGACGCAAGAGCAGGTCCGGGCAAAACTCTCTGAAGCAATCGGGAACGTCAACCAAGCACTCGTTAAGGCGGGGAAGGGGAAGGAGCAAGTAGATAGTGGCAGGATCGAATCGGCGCTGAAAGATCCTGCTCAATATCGAGAATTACTCGCAGCAATCAACTCGGCGGAACAAAAGGCAGGCGTTGCCCAAGCCAAGGCTGTTGACCCTGTTCTTCAGGCCCAACAAAAGACAAATGAACTTAATGCAAAGATCGTTGAACATACCGGAAGGATGGTTCAAATCCTTACTGGCATTCTTGGGTCTAATGGTATTATTGCAGCGAGTTTGGCTCAGTCTCTTGTTGCAACACAAACTGCTCGATCTATTTTGAACTTTGGCCTTGATAAAGTTTCCAAATCACTTTCTGCCATTGGATCGTTTTTTGGTAGGAAGAGTGGCCCGCCACCGGAAGCCCCGGTAACTCCTACCCCACACCCAAGTCCGACGCTAGGTGGGGGCACCGCTGCCCCAGCGGGGACCACTATGGCTGTGCCTACTGAATCGCCTAAGAATACCGTACTCGGCAACACTCTGGAACCTGTTAGGCAGATGGCTGAAAAAGCCTTGAAGCCAGGTAGCATATACGTTCATGATACCCACACCGTCGAGGAACTGAATGACATTGAGAAGGTATTGAATAAAGGCCCCACTGGACAAAAACCTGGAACGGCAGGGACAGGGCCTACCCAAGCTCTTGATGCCCATTCGGAGTCCTTGAAAAAAAACACGGTGGTGACAACCGTCAATCAGCAAGCCGTTAACGCAAATACTGTTGTTACAACACAACATACAGTTGCGGAAAAAATAGATACTGCTGCTGAAAAAGCAGGAGCAGCCGCCACTGCCGCTGGTGCAGGTGCCGAAACGACCAAGACGGTTAGTACGGAAGCTAGCACAGTCGCGACAACTCAGAATACCTTGGTGTCGCGAATCAACACCGCTGCCGTGTGGTTAAAGAATAAGGCACTTTCGTTCCTTAACTTGATGCTTGGTTCGAGTACGGCTGCCACTACAGCACAGGCCGCCGCTACGGCAACTCAGACCGCCGCTACGCAAACTAGCACGGCAGGCATTCTGGGCCACACCTTCGGCATGGCTGCCAATACCGCACAATGGACTGCGAGCAAGATCGCCCTGGGCTTTGACACTACAGCACGCTGGCTTAACGCTCAGGCGGCCAAGGGCGGGGCACTAAGTCTCTTCTACTCCGTTGCTGCATTCGCGGCACAGACGGCCGCAACAATCGCCAGTGGAGTTGCTGCTGCCGCCCACGCTGTAGCGGAATGGTTCCTTGCTGGTGGATTGTGGGCCGCAGCATCCGCCGCCGGTGCGTTCCTCATTCCATTGGCACTTATCCTCATCCCATTGGCCGCTTTGGTCGGACTGATGTGGTATTTCCGTGATTCCTTAAAAGGTGTCTGGGAGGCACTCAAGAACGTAGGCAATAGTATTTTGGGCTTCTTTGGGCTGGGAAAGAAGAAAGAAGAGCCTACGGCAGAGGCGGGTGGCAGCAGTGGCGCGGCAGCAGAGACGGCAGAGGCCACGTCAACCCTTGTTGAACACGCCACCAAGAAGGGGAGTATCTATTCACACGACACGACCGCAGAGGCCCTGTTAACTCGCATCGATGCCCACCTGGGCCGGCTTGTCGCTATTGCTGAAAAGTCTGGGGCGGCAGCCTCTGGGACGGCCGCAGCAGCCGGCGGCACCGCCGTCGTGGAAAAGAACAAGGGCGGCACCATCCCAGGCATTAATGCTCAGCCCGTCCAGGCCGTCGCCAAAAACCTCGATGAGACGCAAAAGGCCCTGCCAGAAGCCAACAAGATGTCCTCGGACATTTTGAAAATCTTCGCATGGCTCGGCGCTTTCGCAATCGTCATTGCACTCTTTGCTAAACTTGCAGTCCTCTTCGGTGTCAGTGCGGGCACAGCACTTCTCGTCGGTGCCGCACTCTTTGCCGCCCTGGGCCTTATCTTCGTTGCGTTGGCTGTAATCGTTAAGACCATCACCTTCGGCTTGAAGATGCTGGTCACGACCATGAACGAGTTCAGCAACGTCCTCAAGTCTCTCAATATTTGGGATGCCCTGACTGCCTTCACCGGAGCGATGACAAACTTGCTCCTATGGGTCGGGGCATTGGGCGTAATGATGGTAGCCTGGTCGGCATTAGCAATATTGGTCGGGACAATTGCCGCTATTGGCATCGCCATAGGTGTTGTCATCGGAGCGGTCTTTGCACTGCTTCTGTTGGCATTGTCCGGGATGAACGTTATGCTCGCTCTGTCGATGAGGGCCGTCGTGGCGTCGATGAACTACTTCTCGAAGACAATCGAATCTTTAGATTTGTGGACGGCGTTGGGCAACTACACTCTTGCAGTGTTTAATTTCATGGGGTGGGTGGCTGCGTTGAGCGTTGCCATGACTATGTGGGCGGCACTCGGCATTGCAGTTGGAGTTGTCGCTGCTATTGGGATCGGGGTCGCAGTCGTTATCGGTGCGGTCTTTTCATTGCTGCTTCTAGCATTGTCCGGAATCAACTTCCTGATGGCGATTAGCATCAAGGCGGTTGTTGCGTCAATGAATTACCTATATGAAACCGTAACCTCCAGTGAAATATGGACTGCACTCGGCACATACACAAAGGCCATTTTCAACTTCATGGGCTGGGTTCTTGCTCTATCAACGGCTGTGGCACTCTGGGCCACTGTTGGCATTTTGGTTGGAACAGTGGCAGCCATTGCGATTGGTGTGGCCGTCGTGATAGGGGCCGTATTTGCACTCTTGCTCTTCGCCCTCACCGGCATGAATTATCTGTTAGCCATGAGCGTTAACGCCGTTGTAGCGTCGATGAACCATTTCTACGAGACGGTAACAAACAACGAAATTTGGCAGGCCCTTGCAACTTACACAGCCGGACTCACAAGTTTCATGCTTTGGGTGCTTGCTCTTTCGACCGTAATGGGGTTGTGGGGGGTAATAACGGGAATCATCGGTGTGGTAGCCGCCATCGTGATACCAATTGCTGTCATTGTCGGTGCCGTGTTTGGCCTACTGCTTTATTCGCTCGTTGCAATGAATTACATTCTTGCGAGCGCCTTGTCTTCCTGCGTCGAGTCAATGAATAACCTCTCAATCGTTGTTCTCGGTGCTGGCATTTGGGAATCACTTTCCGCATATACAAGCGCGCTCACGAACCTCCTGGGTTGGGTAACAGTCCTTTCTGCTGAGTTGTTGGCGTGGTCGGTCGTTGCCACACTTGTGCTGATCCTTGGAGGACTTGCTTCTGTTTCTGCCAATTCAGTCGGGATAGCACTCGCACTGCTTGTCGATTCCTTCACGATCATGGCAGACACACTAGCGAACTCGATGATCGGTGTAATGACTTCCTTTGAGCGACTGAAAGCGGCGCTGGAAGAAAAGCCCGATCCGAAAGAAGTTCGCTCGACTCTGGACGGATTGATGAGTTGGATTACCCAGATGCGGGCTGAGTGTGACAGGCTCGATGAGAACACTTCGGCAGTTAAGAGTTGGGCAGAGAGGTTCTGGGCCTCTGCATTTGGTTTCACGACAGTCCTTAACAATAATCTCCAAAGAATTGGCACTTCGTTTACCGGAATTGATCTTTCTCCGATCTACGGAATGCGTGATCGCCTTGATCAGATTAACGATGTGAAGGAAGAACTGAAACACGAAGATGTTACTGCCACGATGACAAGTTTCCGTGAGTGGCTCGGGAAAATGCGTGATACAGCCAAGGATCTCGACAAAGATACGAAAGAGATGCAACTTGGCTTTACGGAATGGCTATTCTTCTCCTATGGCTTCACCCGCACTTTGAATCTCAATATTGCTCGCATTGGCGGCGCATTCACCGGAATTGATCTTTCACCTCTTCGTGGAATGGCAGAACGTCTTGGTCAAATCGAAGAAATTACTGAGATTTTAGACCATGCCCAGGTGCGATTAGTGATTATGAACTTTAAGGGTTGGATTGGGGAGATGCGGACCACCGCAAAAGACCTCGATGAAGCCACTCAAGATATGCAGATTACTTGGAGGGAGTGGTGGAAAGGTGGATACGAATTTACCACAACCTTAAACGACAATATCGCCCGTATTGGTTCTGCGTTTACCAAGATCAACCTTGCTCCACTTTTCGGCATGCGTGACCGGCTTGGTCAGATTGAAGAAATCACAGGGCAACTTGATGCCGAGCAGATCACCATTGTAATTAATGGTTTTAGGGCCTGGGTGCAGAGCATGCGAGACTTGGGTTTCCAACTCAATACTGACACTCAAACCATGAAGGAAGGCATTTTTGCCTTCCTCTATAGCAGTTTTGTCTTCACCAAGATCCTTAATCAAAACATCGCCAAAATTGGAAACGCTTTCGTTGGTATTAATCTAACTCCTCTTTACGGTATGAAAGATCGGCTGACTCAAATGAATGAGATCACCGATGCTTTGAAGTTCTCGGAGGTCGAGAACGCAATTGGACACAAGGAAAAGCAGGTTGGTCTGTACAAATGGATTAACGACATGCGTGAGTTGTGTGACATGTTGGATGCTAACACGGAAGAAATTAAACTCACAGGCTTCCGGTTCTTCCGGTCAGGTTACAAGTTTACGAGAATCTTAAACGACAATCTCCTCAAGATCAGCAGTGCTTTCACTGGAATTGAGCCATACCGTGTAACTGAAATCGCTAATTTCATCATGTTTGTAAAGGACTTGCCAAAGGGTGAGGACATCAAACTGGCAATGAACTATCTGAAAGACTGGATCAAGAAAATGCGGGAAACCCTCGCAAAAATTGATCAAAGTGTAGCAGAACTGAAAGTATCAAAGAACCTTTGGGGTCGTGTTAAAGGATACAAGTTTACTGGCATCATTAACGACAACCTGTCCCTCATTAGCGGCTCTTTCTCCGGTCTAAACCCGCAGAAAGTAACAGAAATCACGGAGTTCATCAAGTTCATTGGTGTACTCCCCCAACCAGATGACGTGAAGGCTGCCATGAACGCCTTGACGAAGTGGATTGGTGAAATGAAGCCTATCTTGGCTAAGATTGATGCTGGGGTTAAGGAACTGAAGGTATCCAAGAGCTTCTGGGGCAAGGTCAAGGGTTATAAGTTCACAAGTATCATCAATGAGAATCTCGCATTGATCAGTGGTTCGTTTGAGGGGCTTAACCCACAAAAGGTCACTACTCTAGTTGATTTCATCAAATTCATTGGCGATCTTCCGAAACCTGACGATATCCGGGCGGCAATGAACCACCTCCAGCCGTGGATCGTTTCGATGCGGGGCGTGATGAATGACGTAGAACAAAAGGTCAAAGACTTGAAGGTGGCGAAGACCTTCTTCGGCAAAGTTCGTGGAATGAACTTTACTGGCATCATCAATGACAACATCTACCAGATCGCCGGGGCGTTCGGCGGCATTGACACGGCTGCCATTGACGCTATGCGCGACAAGATCGAGTCTCTCCAGAACATTGACACGATCATGCCAAGTGGTGCCGAAATCAAGGACGTGTTCGACAAGATTAAGTCCAAGGTCGAAGGATACAAACCAGTCTTTGCAACAATGCTCGCACAAGCAGAGTCGCTTGAGAAGGACATGGCGGACACTCTGGGTAAGAAGGGCATCATCTTTGACAAGCAGGGCACCGCTGGCAAGTTCTCTGCCATCTTCAACCGGATTGCTCAGGGTACCGTGGGCGTCTTCAAGGAGATGTCTACAGCCATGTTCCAGGGTATGGGAAGCAATTGGCAACAGGACGTGGCCTTCAGCATGCCGGACGGCAAGGATATCGCAAAGGTTTACACCTCTATTGAAAGGAAACTCCTGACCTACCCTGGTGTATTTGCTCAAATCTACGGCAAAGCCCAGAAATTGGAGGCAGAACTTGCGGATACCATTGGCACCCCAGGCTCTAAACTAATGGGTATTCAAACTAATATTGGAGCAAAGCAAGGTACTGGAAATAAATTTGCAGAAGTATTTAATCGAATTGCTCAAGGAACAGTTGGTGTTTTCAAAAGTCTATCCACAACCATGTTTGGAGGTATGGCCGGTAACTGGCAGAGTACCGTTATCAGTTCTATCCCAACCGGCGCAGATATCGCTGCCACCTACACGGAGATTGAAAAGATTCTTCTCACGTATCCTGGCACCTTCAAAGAGATACTAGGAAAGGTTACGAGGTTGGAACAAGAACTTGCTCCGTTTCTTGGGAAGGCGGGATTAAAATTAGGCAATTTGCAAACCAAAATTGGTGGAGAGGCTGGAACAGGAGATCAATTTGCCGAAATATTTGGTCGAATCGCCAACGGGACCGTAGGCATTTTCAAGAGCATGTCCACGGCGATGATGGACGGCATGGGCGGCAACTGGAAGTCAGCCGTTCTCACATCCATACCGGACGGGACCGAAGTCCTTGAGGTTTACAACGAAGTGCAAAAGAAGATGGAGACTTATCCAGCCGTCTTTAGCACCATGCTCACAGACGTTATTGGACTCGAAAAACGACTTTCTACGTTCCTTGGAAGAGGTGGGACGGGGAATCGTTTCGCCAAGATATTCAACCGCATCGCATCCGGGACCGTTGGGGTCTTCTCACAGATGAAGACGACCATGATGGAGGGCATGGGGTCTGGTTGGAAGTCTGATTTCATTTCCTCGCTGCCAACCGCAGATGAGATCAAGATGACGTTTGACGAGGTCGTGAAGTATCTCACCAAAGTCTCGAACATTATGCCAACATTGTTAGCAGAACTTGAAAAGATCGAAGATAAACTCTCTGACAACATCGGCAAGGGCAAGGAGTTTGGCGTTAAGTTCCAGAAACTCTTGGGGGACTACAAGACGGCCTTCTCCTTCCTCGATTTGTCCATGTTCAGGAACATGGGCGAGAACATGAAGATGAGCATTGTTTCGTCCTTGCCGACACCCGCCGAACTGCTCTACACGTTCCAAGAACTTAAAGACTGGATGATGGGGATTGCTGACCTGATCGACAAGCACTTGGAGCCGCTGATTAACGATATGCAGTCTCGTTGGACGATCAGCCTTGTTCGACAAGGCGTCCGCTTGGCAGAAGCCTTACAGAACGTCATCAACGGTGTTGCCTCCATCTTCAAGCGAATTCAAGTCACGAAGATGGCCGAGGCGTTCCACGGAATCAGCAAAGACACAGTTGAAACCCTACCAACACCAGAAGAGTTGATTGGCACGTTTGAGAAACTTAGAACGTTCATGAAGAGGACGGTTAACGAGGTTCTTCCTAAGTTGAAGGGAATTACCGACGAACTCACGGCAACTATCTCTGCCTCCTTGAACGAAGGTGGCAAAGTTAGTGAAGCATTCGGCAAATTGGTGAAAAAGATTTCCGAAATCTTCAAGAACATGAACGTCGAGCAACTTACCTCGGCAGTAAGAAGTTTTGTTGATTCTTGGGGCGAGGGGTTGCCTGACGCCGGTAAGATCAACAAGTTGCTCGATGAGTTGATGAATTGGATCAAGAGTATTTTTGCTGACGCCGGCCCAATGACCAAGTTACACACCGCCATGAAGGACGGTGGGGACATGGCGAAGATCGGCGCCGAGGCGGACGATATCAAGGGTAGTGCGGAAAAAATGGGCAAGGCCCTAAACGCCCTGAAGACATCCTTCGAGCAGTTGAATCCCCAGGACGCCTTGATGGCCTGGGCTGAGATCCGGGACGCTTTGAAGGCGGCCGACAAAGACATGCCCGATGCCGCAACCATGACCGACGCCATCAAGCGGATTCAGGAATTCGTCCGTGCAGCCCAGCAGGCCATGAAGGGCGTGGGCGGCCTCCCACCAGCACCAGGCGGTGCGGGAGGTGGCGTCCCCGGTCCTCGTGGCGCTCCGGGGGCTGGCGGTGTGCCCGCTCCGGGCGGTGCGCCAGGGGCCGGTCCTCGTGGCGGTGCCCCAGGTGCTGGAGGTGTCCCTGCGCCGGGCGGGGACATTAACGTGGCGATGAACGATGTCAGGCGGGACATCGGGGATCTTGCTGATCACGGGACTCAGCGAGGCAGTATCTTCACCCACGATATTCATATTGAATCGTTACTGAAGACCGTTGTGGATTTGATAAAGAACGCCACCAAAAAAGAAACTTCCGTGCCGGTAGGTCCAAAATCGCCCATCCAGACAGTGGTAATGGAGGAACCAGTCAAGACGAGCGAAGTGGTGCCACAACCACCTATTGCTGCTCCTGGCAAACAGCAGCCGGGTGTCGTCCCCCAACCTCCCGTAAAGCCAGCAGAGGCCACACCAATGCAGCAACTGATAGATGTGGAAAAGAAGGTGAAGGAGGCCGTCGAGGTCCAAAAGACCACGATTCAGGCTCAAAGGGAGGCCGCCGTTCAGACAGTCAGGGAGCGTGAGCGGCTAGCCCTCGGTGTAGGTGAGCAGCAGAAGTCGTCCATGCTCAAGGCGATCGAAGAGCATCGTGCAAAGGGAGTCACCCCGGCACAGGACAAGCAACTGACCGAGATGGCTACGCAGGTTGAGGAGGCCCACAAGAAGTACATTGTAACCGTTAAATCGCAAAGCAAGACGTTGCAAGAGAACATCGGCACCGTCGCTGACCAGGCGATGAGGGAGACAGACCGGCAGGGCGGCGTCCTGATGAAGCAGATTGACAAGCGGCGGCAGCAGCTTGGCATCCAGCCCGGCAAGGACGTAGTTGGCCCGAAGGCCGACGTACCGCCAGCAGAGGCGGTTGAGGGACAATTAGACGTTGCGGGAATCCAGGCAAGCTTGGACCTGATCTCTGTCCACCTTCAAGACATCCTCAGTGTGTTGACGGAGGGTGATTGTTGCGAGTGGTTGGAGTCAATCTGGGACGTAGCGAACACCATTTCGATAAACACTACGGCCATAATGAACTCTTTGATGGACATTGCGGAGAAGGGTGGCGGGATGGGGATTTCCACGGAGGCAGAGAAGGCGTTGGAGGAGGGCGGCCAGCCTGGCAGCTTTTACGTCCACGACACGCATGTCGAGGCCGTCCTTGGGAACATCGAGTCCATAGTCAGTCAGGCCGCTGGCATAGAGATTAAGGCCGACACCTCCCAGGCTCAGCCGATGGGTGACATGGAAACGGTGTTGACGAAGGTTGGGCAGAGCGTCATCGATACGAACCAGATGCCAATTGATGTCGAGCCTGGAGTCGTGACGAACCCGGCAGAAGTTCAGACGGCGGCCTCGATGCAGCCAGTCCCGATGGGCGAGGAGACGGTTGAGACGACGATCGAGAAGCAATTGATGGCCGCTTCGCCGCCGCCGGCAGTCGGGGCCGCCAACCAGCAATTGGCCGAGATCGTCACCCACACGTCAAACACTGCGGACGGTGTCCGGCAGATGAACTCGACGCTGAATCAGATCCTGTCTGTGTTGGGTGGCGGTGGAGGAGTTGGGGGTTCGTCCGCAGGGGATGAAGCAAACACCAGCACAAGGGACTTGCCGTCATCAACACCGATTTGGCCGAAGCTTGCGTTTAACTCGAACGGCGGCGCCCGAAAACGGTATCTGCAAGTCGGCCTCTAACAAACTATATAACAAGTAACTGTAAGTAAAGGAGATGTATGCCCAAGGCAACAGACCCCCAAGGCGATCTTATCTTTATTCGTGATTGCTTCATTCGCATCGAAAATCGAACAATTCGCTTTAAGATTCTACCAGATATCAGCGACCAGAAAAGTGCTTCATATAGTGACGAAAGTATTATCGGTCGCTCATTTCCGGTCAAGACCTATTCCCATTCTGAAAACCGTTCAATTTCAATGGAATTGCACTTCATTGCTTTGAAAAGGGCTGATATTAACGCTAATTTGAGGGATTTAAGACTAATTCAAAGTGCATGTTACCCAAGAGAAGGACTAAATGGCAGCCCTTATCGTCCACCTCCCGTTTGTCAACTGAAGTGTGGTCGAATGTTGGGTAACGCAGGTGTGTGCGCTATTTTGAAGAATTATAGCGTTAAATTCCCAACGGATGTGCCTTTGGATGAACTTACATTACTTCCGTACAAATTTGATGTTTCAACAACTTGGGAAGTAGTTTACGCCAGTAGCAATCTACCTGGGCAAGAAATGATTGCAAGTACTGGTTCGTAAAAGATGAGAGGAGCATAAATATATGGCCAATCAAATTGTCGAAACCGACATCAAACCACCAGTAAATGTTACAAGTAGATATTACGACTCCACAGTCATTTACTATGGCCAGCAAAACGTACTCACTTACAAAACCTATCGACGTAAAAGTTATCCGCCATCTTCTGAAGATCGGTTCATGGTCATTTCCAAGACTCGTGAGTTTCGTCCCGATTTAGTTGCCTGGGAAGAGTATGGCGTCGTGAGTCTCTGGTGGAAGATCCTTGAGGCCAATGGCTTAAAAGACATTTACGATTTTCGGGCAGGACTTAATATTCGCCTACCATCCAATATCTTCTAAGGAGCAATATGCCGTGCGATTTACTACAAGGATGTGCAAAGACGTATTGCTGTAATCCGCTTAGACAGCCGATTGATGACCACGTACTTGCTCCATATGTCATCATTACTGTTAAAGGACAAGGGAACACTATCACAGTAGGGAATAAGTCAAATCCTGCTCGAAATAATCATGCGGTGGTGAAAAGTTTTAAGTATGGCTCCACCGCTGGTGACGGTGGTGGTGGATTGAAAATGGACGTTGAGATTGCTGATGAAGCAGGTGGCTCATTTGCAACGTTCATCAGCAAGATTATCTCTATACAAGATTTTCAAAAAATCACTGATAGTTTCTGGATCAATGCCAAATGGGGATGGATAGGAGCAAAATGCCCAGGTGACAACATCTATCCAGCAACCGAACATACGATGGGACTAAAGAAAGTTACCTGTAACTTTCAGCACGGTCTTCTCAAATTCACCCTGGAAGGCATTGATGTAACTGCAACCGCTTTCGAGGCCGCCGCAGACCGAAACCACGGCACTGATAACAACCCAATACCATTAAAACAAGCGATCATTGACCTCTGCAACACACACAAAACTGATGTGTTCTTCTGGAAACCGCACACGCATCAGACATGGGAATTTCTGGACCCAGCCACCAAGGACGGAAAAGGTGATCCCAACCGACCGAAAGGTGTCTGGAGAGAAAACTCACAGAATTTCATTCAGACAATTATGAATTGGTGCGCCCCTTATACCACTACTGACAAAAAGGGTATTACACCTTCATTTAACTCGAAAAGAAAACCAGGGACGAGAGAACAACTCATTTTGTGGGAAGGTTTTGCTGGAAGATGCGATGAGATTGTAAATCCCTGCGATCCCATTACCAACTTGGGAACTTATGTTGTTAATGGTGGAAAACGCAGCCCCGTTATCAGTTTTAACCCTCAGTGGGATTGGCATTTCGGTAATATTAATCAATCAGGTGGTGATTCATCCAAAGTGGCAAATCAACAAAAACAGGAAAGTGGTATTCCTAATTGCTTTTTTGGTGGTCCGCAGGAGGTACAGAGAGGCTTACCGACCTTCAATCCCGTCACAGACGATGCCGTTCGAGTTTATGGGACCAAACGAGCATTAATTGATACACAAGACGCTGTTGCACAACAAGCAAGGGCTAACATCTCCACGACAGCCATTAAAGCCGAACTCAAGATTCAGGGAAATCCGTTTTTCGCAGACCCCATTAACCTAACGGGGAAGTTCTGTTCTGTTATTGTAATCAACCCTTTCCACATCCAGAGTGGTGTTGGTGGTGGCATTTGTGGAGATTGGTTGCAAGCAGAACCTTGTAACTCTATTCTGAGCAATAGAGCATATTTGGTGATGGGGTCTTATCACGAAATCAAAGAGGGGTCTTATACTACTACTCTTAAATTGCACCTACCGGCCCCAGGTGTGGATATTGGTGTGGGCCTGCCGCTTGGTGGCGATCCGCTTGCACCCAAGATTAACTAAGGAATAATGATATGCCGATTGAAGACCCTGTTCGTTTACAAGGTGGAATTCAGGAACGACAGCAGCAGACGATGCAGGAAATTAGCAAGACGAAAGCGAGTCTTAAACAGACTATCTTCGAACTTGAGGGTCGTGTTAAGATTATGGAACAACGGTTTAGCGAATTAGGTTACAGTACGAAACGACTTGTTCAGTCCGAAATCAGGTCTGCCTATTCGATTGATTCGCAGTTAGAAACTCTCTACGGCGTTCAACTGGCCCTATGTGTCTCCACAATTGACCCGCTCAAGCAGAATCGAGTGAGGTTTTTCCACCCAGGGCTTCACAAACCTGAAGTCCCAACAAACGCACTGCCGTTCGCCTATCCGATTAGCCCCTTCCCCTCATTTGACGATTCTGGCGTGACGTGGGTTCCGCCTGCCGGCACCGCCCTTGCCCTTACATTCCAGAACGGTCACAGAGAAAGCCCCTTTTACTTCGGAAGTATATGGAACCGTGACCGTGGCAATCCTCCGTCCTGGGGCCACCCTGTTGAGGAATACAACATTTGGGCCGGTACACGAGGCGGGTATCTCATCGGCAAGGATGACGAAACTCAGGTCTTCCCGCCCTGGAACACTTGGAATTATAACGGCTACGACATCGATTCCATTACGGACTTCGAAAACGACCCAGAAGCCAAGAAGAGAATCACTTATCCGCATATTTACGGACTTAAAACCCCGGAGAAGGGCTATATTCGGTGGAATGACGGCGACAGAAAGTGTAATTTGAAGTGGAAAGGGACCGTTTACTCCTCCAGCCGTGGTAATTTCATCTTCATGAAAGACGACCACCTCCACCCATGCGGTCAAGAGGCACATCCGAAAGTGGCCTGCGGGAGCGGCGTGGCCGGCGATGCCAGTCTGTGCGGGACGGTCGGCTCAGACGGTAAGTTAATGGAGCAGCAGCCGGTGTGCTGCAACTGCGGGAGCGAGAACTGCCCCGGAGGCCCGGCGTGCCCGAATGACCCGACCGCCGGGGAGAAGTGTGTTAACCCTTATTTCAAGCGGTGGGACGAGGGCCGACCCTACCGTGGCCCCGTCACACCACTCAACCCGAGGGCGAGACTGCCTCAATCGGGCATCCACATCCAGTCACTGAGCGGACACAACATCGAATTTGACGACTCGGTCAAGTCCCCGACTGGAAAACCAAGCTGGGATCATGACTTCGAGTTCGGTTGTGATAACCATTACCTCGGCAAGTGCTGGTGGCAGAGTGCCACGGGATACGAGATTTTGATGAAGGACGTGGAAGACTTACCGGAAAACCGTGGACCAGAGAACTTTATGCGGTTCAAGACGCCCACTGGTCAGTTCTTGGAGTTCAACGACCACACGATTGACAAAAAGATTGCTGGCGAGAAGCGTGGCATCATGATGATGTCGTCCTCTCAGCACACACTGCATATGTGCGACAAGGATAATCTACAGGCCAGTCCGATTCGAAGAGATGGCGGCGCCCCCACCAACCAGGCAAAAAACGCCTATGTGTTGTTGCGGTCTGGTTATGGCATCCATCTGTATATGAACGATTTTCACCGCCAGGATCGGGCAGACGCTCAGTTCTTGCAACTTCTTGCCCCGCAGATTGGTAACAGCGAGCGGGGGCCTCACGTTTATCACATGCAGGTGCGCCCCGATGGTCCCGGTGTTATTCTCACTCGCTCGGGCGGCATTCTTTGGCAATCTTCTTATGACCATAGTGTAGAGTCGGTGGGAGAGGGCAAAAACCGGGCACACAAGTTTATTGACGTTCAGGGCATGTTTGTCACTAATTGTGACGAAATGTATGTTAACATTAATTCCCTCACTCTCTTTAAGTCCGATAGTTACATTATCCTTGGTGCTGGGTTGGACTGCGAAATCCCCCAGGACGAGGAGGAGGCGACTGATATGGCTAGTGAGGCGTTCGCAAAAGCTCAGGCGGGCGAGGAGACGGGAAAGGATCAGAAGGGGCCATGCCTTTACCCGATGATCCTGGCAAAGAAACCGTGGGTTTGCCCGTTCACGAGCGTACCACACTTTGGCATGCAGTCGATGTCAGATCGCGTGTTTGCTTCATCGAAAAACTAGTGTAAGACTAAATATCACTAACTCTATTAAAGGTAAGACATGGCCGATGACTTGTTAGGTTGTCCGTATCCACTTTTCAAGACTTCTCGTGGTTATTTGCCCACTCAGAAGGGCGTGGACGTTATCAAGTCTGACTTACTTCAGTTGTTGTTGACTAATCCCGGCGAAAGATGCTTGGCAGGTGACACAACAATTGCACTTGTAACAGGACAAAATATTGAAATACAACAACTACTTGGTACAGAGTTTTGGGTGTATGCATTTGATACATCAGAAAATCGCATTGTCCCAGCAAAGGCAACTGCCCACAAAACAATTAGTAATGCCGAGGTAGTATCTGTAGAATTAGACAATAAAGAAATTGTCACATGCACCCCAGATCATTTATGGTTACTGCGAGATGGTAGTTGGCTCAGAGCAGACGAATTAACAGTTGGAACGTCACTAATGCCTCTTTATCGCTGCTACAACACAAGCGGATACGAACGTATTTACCAACCCTATTTGGGTGATTACATAGAAACCCACCGATCATTTGTCGTTGGAACACGACAAGTTGGGTTGAGGGAAGTGATACATCATAAAGATCTTAATAAGTATAACAATGCCCCAGACAATCTTGAATGGATGACTTGGAATGATCACAGACAATTGCATAAAGAGATAAATAATGCGTTCATAAAGAAAATACAATCAGATGAGGTTTTTCGAAACAATTGGATTACTAAATTAACTGAAGGAATAAGGAAATATTATGAAACACACTCTGGGAGCAGGTGTGGCGTCATTTTAACTGATGAAGCGAAGCAACATCTTTCCGATGTAAGAAATGCATATTATCAGTCTGAAAAAGGGAAAGAAACTAAAGATAAGTTACGAGAAACAGCATTAGTGCAATTTGAAACACTCGGACACCCTAGCCTTGGAAGAACCCACACGAATGAAGCAAAAGAGAAAATGAAAAAATCACGCCCATCAATTACAGGTGACAACAACCCAGCAAAAAGACCAGATGTTCGTGAAAAAATAAGTAATGCTGCGAAGGCAAGATATGAAAAACAGAGAATTCAGAAAAACCATAAGGTAACAGCGATCACAAAATGCACGGAAAAAATGGATTGCTATGACTTGTCTGTTAAACAATATCATAATTTTGGTCTGTCAGCAGGGGTTTTCGTTCATAATTGCATGATGCCAGAGTTTGGGTGTAATTTACGGCAATTCTTCTTCGAGCCTGCTGATGAGATTCTTGTTGATCAAGTTCGACAAGTTATCATTGAAGCCTTAGAAGCATGGGAGCCTCGAATTGCTGTAACTGACATTACAGTCAGTGCAAACTCTGATGAACAATTACTTACGATTAACATTCAATTCCGCCACCCTGAAGATATTAAACAGGTGGAAGACCTGAAGATTGAGCTTCCGGTTAACGCAGGAGGATAAATATGGCTCAATGTCCATTAGAAATACAGCCGTTGGCGCAATCGGAAGCTATTCGAACACCTCAGCTTGCGAGCCTCAATTACACAAATCAGGACTACTTTGCCCTGAAAACTCGTTTGCGTGATCTAATCAAGGAGAAGTTCCCCAAGGACTTTAACGATTTTATCGAATCGTCCCTTGCTATAATGCTTATGGAGATTTACGCCTTCATTGGCGATACGATCAACTTTAAGATTGATCAAGTAGTCAATGAGGTCTTCATCGACACGGTCACGGAAATTGAAAACGCCTTCCGACTCGCCAAACTCGTTGGGTTCCAGCCCACGCCGCCCATCGCCGCCAGGGCCTTCTTCTCTGCGACGATGAATAACGTCCTCGCCACAAACCTCGTCATCCCCGGCGGACTGGCGTTGAACATTGTGTCGGAGGACCGAGCCACTGCCTTCGAGCTTTTCCCTGCCGATTCTGCAAACCAGCCAATCTTTGATGAAGACATCATTATTCCGGCTGGCGAATTGACTAATACGGCCATTATCGGAGTTGAAGGTCTTACTAATCGAAATCAGTTTACAGGGACAGGGGAGATCGGGCAAACCTATGCTCTCAACACAATCCCGGTCATTTATGATTCAATTAGGCTCACAGTCGATGGTATTCGCTGGAAGCAGGTGGATTATTTCACTGACGACATGCCTCGTAGAGAGTTTAGAGTGGAGTTTGACTCCGACTATCAGGCATTCGTCATTTTCGGGAATAATAGGGCCGGTCTGATCCCTCCTTCTGGGTCGCAAATTGAAGTTATTTATCGAGTTGGTGGTGGCACGATCGGCAACATCATTACCGGGTTCATCGAAATCCAACGTAACGTTGAGGCAACCGGGTTTGATTTCTCAGTGCCTGTTACCTTCCGAAATTACACCAAGGGTGAATTCGGTTATGCCGGTGATGATTTGGAGGACGTGCGGCGGAAATTGCCGGCCTACCTGCGCATCCAAGATCGTTGTGTGACCGGAACAGATTACAAGACCTTTGCGGACCAGTTTGCAACGGCGTTCCACGGTCAAGTGGGTAAATCAACCGCTGTGCTGCGGAACTACGGTTGTGCAGCAAACATTGTTGACCTATACATACTCGCTCGTGATGGTCAGTTGGGCTTGATGCTCGCCAATGATGACCTGAAAAACTCGTTAAACGAGGCCATGTCTGAGCGAAAAATGCTAACCGATTACGTCTGCATACGTGACGGAAAGGTGTTGCTTACAGACGTTACGATCGATTTGAGGGTTGATAAGTTCTACAAAAAACTCCGTGAAGAGATTACTGTACGAGTGAAGAATCGGACAACAGAGTTCTTTTTGCTTCATAATTGGGAATATGGACAAACATTGCGTGACGTTGACTTGATTAAGTATTTGTCTGAGATTCGTGAGATTAGAGGTTTTGATATTACGTTTACAACAGATGACCCGGATAACTCTGGAGACATTGTAACGACTAAATTTAACGAAATCATTCGCCCGGATACTGTGACGGTTTCGTTCTTGTTTGAGTAAGGGGTAAAATGGCTTTAGTTAATTACTATGAAGACCCGAAAATTACCGACACAGTTCTGATTCAGTTTCAGACAACTGACGAGAATGGTTTGCCTTTCACGCCATACCAAGTTGACAAGGTCACGATCTTTTTCTTGGAGCGGAGCAGAAGCGAAGGCAACACGAAGGTGTTCGAAGAAACGGACCCGGACACCGGGGAAACCGTCGATTATAGTTACACCAGGGCGAACCCCATCAAGTCATACGGGACCGAAGGCGAGCCGGCCTGGCTGTCCATCGACACCTCACTTGCCACGATCACGAAGGTTGATTACGACAATGACGGGAACCCGCTTTTCGGTACGTTCAAAGTAGAATGGAAGCCGGAACATGGACGAGAGGGGGATTATTTCGTTTGTTGGACGTGGACACCAATCGTAGCCGGGACTAAACTATCCAATTACCTGCGATTCTTTCTGGCCGGTGATACGCAGGTCACAACAGCGATCCCTACTCACTTTACGATACCGGGAAAGTATGAAGAGCTTCTCGATGTCTATGTCCCAGAAATGTTTAAGAACGCCATTGCCGAGGAGGATGTGACTGCCGATGTCATTAATCGTCTCCATCAGGCGATGGCAAAAGGATTCAGTAACATGGAGGATAGCGTCAATCAAATTGTTGACCTCCATGATGCCAATGCCGTTCACGAGAGTTTATTGCCTTACCTGTCTAATCTATTTAGTTTGAAGTTGAAGTCACAAGCCCCGAGCCTCTGGCGACGGCAAATTAAAAGGGCCATCCCACTTTACAAGAAAAAGGGAAGCCTGCCAGGACTGGAGGAAGCGTTTGAGCAAGCCCAAATCAAACTAACAAGTATCACGCAGTATTGGCAAGTGGTGTCTCCGTCTACTTGGCAGGAGGCGTTTAACGTCTCGGAGGGGCAAACAGAGTTTGAGCTTGCCAAAGTCGCAATGACTGTAGATCCGCTCAATTTCGAACTTTCAGTTCTTTTCGACGGCGACAGCGCATACATCCCGTTTACTTCGGACTATGTAACTTTCACAACGACCGATGGCGTCACCACAATGACATGGGTGGGTGAGAGTCAAAGCCCTGCTGTGGAAATTGGGGAAGGCGATATCATCAAAGTGCTTTATAAAGTCGCCGCAGTAGCTGATCAAACCGTGGAGGACTACATCCGCACGCTGCCGCTTCTCGATTTGCGTGACGAAAGTGAAGTGTGTTACCCGCTAAAGAACTGGAACGTCCGTGGCATTGCCGAGGACGACCCAATGTTTGACACGTTGGTTGCAACAAGGCATCCCTTCCATGAGTCTGTCATTTTCGGAAAGGTTAGAACAGAATTTCCTTATTCCGAAAACATTTACAACATGGAAGAATACAACGGCTCGACCAGAGACTCAACAAATCCTTGTGATATTGACCTTTACTATCTGGACGATTGTAAAGCCTGTTTGTCGAGCAGTGTGGCCCTCGATGTTGAATGCACCCCACTCACTAACGACAGAATCAACGAAGCAAAAGAAATTGCTCGTGACTACATGCCCTTCCACGCTGTCATTCATTCATTGAATTTTAGTGGTGGATTCGATGAGTTCATGCTTCCGCCCGTGGAAGAAGTGACAAACTACGTTCAAGTAGAATACGAAGAAAACGTCATTCAAGGAAATATTACGTTTAACCGCAGCATCCAACCAGACATTGTCAATATGAAAAGAAATATGCTTGCCACCGCCACATCTGTCGCCACTCGCACGGATGCACTCGGACAGAACCTTACGTGTACGCTTTACTTCCCAGAGCAAAACTTCGATCAAAATACAATGGGATTGGACTTGTCTAACAACTATCTTGAGATCCTTTCGGGACTCAACATGGGGACATATACGGTCAGCAACCCTTCAGGGAGCCTCATTGATATTAACGAGAGTCCCACTCTGGCATTCCCATTTGAAAAGGCACCATTCCCATTTAGGTTGTCGAACAAATTGTTTGAAGGAACTGGCAGCATCTTTCAAGATGATTTATTCCTGTTCACCGATGCTACCGTTTCATTTGGACAGTATAACATTGTTGGTGCCTTATCCGGGCCAGCTTGGAAGATTCAAATTACTTCAGGGCCACACGCTGGTAGTTATACAATTAATGAAGTTAAGCCTGATAACTCATTGTCAATTCTTTCGTGGCCAACAAACGTCACTGTTAGCAATTTGAATTGGGAATTAAAAACTAATACTAACTTGGTCATTACTACCGGAATCAGGGGACAAGTTAAAACCGAACGTCGCGGAAGAGTTGAGACATCTTTTGATCTTTATGACCAATACGGCATCCGTCCGAACCATTATGTCTACCGTAACGACGTGCCATACAAGATTTCTGGCATGTTAACCGATTCTAACTATTACATTGAGGGTTGGACCGGGGGTAATGTTGGTGGTGCAAACCTGAAATACTATAAGAGAGTGATCGACAATGGTGTCGGATATATTTACGTCCGTGGCATGAAGTTGACTACTGCGGTTAATCACTACACTGCTCTGGGTGTGTCAAATGCCCTTGAGGATGATAACCATGTTGAAAATTTTATGATACTGATCGGAACCGATTACTATCAAATTGAAGCCTGGAGTGGTACTCAAATCACCATAAAAGGCACTCCGTTAAAGGAGTGGGGCATCGCCGGCACAGGTGCTATCGCTTACTCCATCATCAAGTTCGCAAAGACCTCTCCCGTCACGATTGGCGGGACAACCATCACCCGCATCGATCGCAGAGGAAACGAAGTGATCGAGAGCGTCACCGAAACGTCATCCCCAATGTTCATGGGAATGACCGCCACCTTCCTGAATTCGGCTAATAGCGGCCAACCAATCGAACTAATTGGTCAGCAGGAAAACATCACATTCCAAATCGAGTGGCTAGATGAGCCACCATCTCAAGAATAAGGAGTATTATGGACGAAACGACTATGACAGTGGATGAGATCATTGAACTTGCCAAACACTTGAAAAAGCAAAAAAAACAAGACCGTTCCACTAAAATATCATTTCTTAATCAATCTATGTGGATTCCAGGGGCTACTCAAGCACCGGCAATGGTCAATCCGATCTGGGGGGAGCTTGACAAAATTGTTTTCCCCAGACAGTTTCGCTTTTTGTTCGTGCCAGATAGTAATCACTATCTTCAATTCTGGATTCAAGCAGTATCTTATGACATTGTGAAAAAAGAGATGAATGTTTCTGCTTTCGAAACACAAGATAATCAATCATTGAAATGGGCAATTAATACTGTAGATAACTATGATAATGCTACATTAACTGCTTATGATGGTTGTGGTAATGCACTATATACTTTAAGATTTGAAGGGATGCAGTTAATGGATCACTCTTGCGGCTATACTTACGCTGACAGTGGAGTTGTTACCCATAATTGCAAATTCTCCTTTATGAAGTGTCAAATTAAGGAATAGTATGAATCAGTCAAGCCTAATAATGCCTAAAGGAGATGTCGAGTGCATCATTGACTACTTGGACGGTCGTCGGGTCCATCTGGGTCACATGAACACCGTTCTGGACGGTGGCAAGGAGGCTTTGGCTGCCTCTCTAGCCGGCGACATCGGTTCCTCATTTACCTATTACGTCTGCAAGATGCAGTTCGGTAATAGCGGAACGACCGGCGGCGTCCCACGCTTCGTGGACTCGACCCGGAACGGTCTGTTCGGCCCGGTCCTCATTCGCAAAAACACGACCGCCACCATCGCTCCGTCTTCCCCCTCAACTGTCATTTTCACCGCCATTCTTACATTCACCGACCTCGTCGGTCAGACAATTAATGAAATGGCACTAGAAATGGCAAATGCTGATTTGTATAGCATGGTGACGTTTGGCGACATCTCCAAGACAAGTTCCATGCAAATTACTTGGAATTGGCGCATATCGGTAATCTGAGTTAAAGTAATTTGCATCAACTGTCGATATATAGTCTAGAAGGAGAAACACATGAAAACTCATCTAGATTTACCTGATTTTACTGCTAAACAAGTAGAGATAATCAATGGAACCATGCTTGGTGATGCTTCTTTGCATCATTATCCAAAGCAACAAGAGTGGAATTGGAAATTCACAACTCGTCAAAGTAAAGTAGATAACAATGGCATCAATAAGGCATCTTATGTTGCGTGGATATTTAATCAATTAATGCCATATTCTTCTAAGATGGCAGAGAGATACAATCGTAACCAATTGATAATCATTAATGGAAAGTTAGTTAACGAAAAAAACATTGATAAAACTTATAACTCATATTCTTATTGGACACATGCCCATCCAAACATTACCCAACTTGGGAAGAAATGGTATAAATGGAAAGACGATCAATTAGTTCTTAACTCAATAGGAAGAAAGATCAAAGTCATTCCTCCTGATATCACAATTACTCCACTCACTCTTTGTGTTTGGTATATGGATGATGGGTCGAATTCTCCAAAAGATGCAAATGCAGCACTCTGCACACATGGTTTTACATTCGAAGAGGTAATATTTCTCATTGAATGTCTGAAGCGTGACCTTAATTTGGTAGCAACACTTAGAATTGAAAAAAGAAGAAATCAACCATTTATTTTCATCCCCCGTGAGTCTTACTTTGATTTCATGGATATTATTCGCCCACACGTTGCCTGGGACTGTTTTCATTACAAAACCGACACTAGTGCCTACAATAAGAAAACGCAGATCGGTGAGCATCACTCGCAAGCGGTCCTCACCGAAGAGCAAGTACGTAAGGTCTTTGCTCTAAATAAACAAGGAATGCCCCAGAAAGATATCGCGAAAGCAATTGGAACTTGTAAAACCAACATAACACTTATCTTGAGTGGGCAGAGGTGGTCGCACCTCGGACTCAAAGTGGAAACGAAAAGAAAGAAAACACCGCATTTGAAAGACGGACAAATTCATGACGTGATCCGACTACATAAAGAAGGGAAATCCCAGAAAGCAATAGCCGAATATTTCGGCATTAATCAATCTACTGTTAGCCGGATAGTAAGGAAATATGCCACTAATTGAGAACATCCCCATCAGGGAATACCAACCTAACGACCCTTACCATCATGTTGCCGACAATGAACCAATTCAGGATTTGTCAGCACAGATAAGCCTAATCAACTTCCAAGTGGAAAATGACCGGAAAATCCTTACCGACTCTATTGGTACGCAAGGTACGTTGGCTGCAAGGCTGGCCGTGTCTCTCAACAATGACGGGACGCTCAAGACTGTAGCAATTGACAACGCATTGCACTCGATCGCTCAACACCTTGACTCAGGCGGTTACGTCCGTATGACCGACACCGAGCGGTCTAAATTGTCCACAATCGCCTCCGGGGCCACCAACCTCACCGTCACCATCGAGACGATCTCCACGATCCCCGAGTACACCTCCGGGACTGTGACCTTCAAACCGTCCGACAGCGTTACCTGGCGAGTTTCTGGTGCCAACGTCTACGCCGACGTGACCTTCCCCGTCACCGCCCGACACCAGCACTTCTATAACATTCCGCCGGTCCACGTTAACACGTCAACGCCGGACTACAAGAACTACTACACGACCAGCGTCTTCACCGCCTATAAGCAGGACTCTCTCCGCGTCTTTATCAACGGGGTGAGGATCGCCAAGACAGGCTACCCGGTCGTGTGGGTTCCCCGCTACAACGGCACGACACTCACTTGGTTCCAGACCTCTTTCCTAGAGGACACGGCCAGTGCAGTCAGTGGCGTCATCACTTCTGGCAAGTTCGTTTTGAACACCGCCATCACCTCTGCCGACAAAATATACATTGATTTTGAAATTGCTTTGGTGTAACGAATGAAGAGTTTTTATCAGTTCTGGGACAAAGTAAATGGTGAGATGTATAAAAACGTCCCTCCGCCTGTCCAATACAACTTCCAGAAAATGGACTATGCGGCTGGGAACAGTGCGGATAGTGACAACTCTCAATTCAAACCTATCACAGACGACGAGATTGCCCGCTACGGCGGTCAGGATGTCATGTTAGGTTACATTTCGCATCACAATGGCAATAATCCACTTCGCCTCGGCAAACCCATGACCGATTTTGAATTTCCAAAGTTTTATGGCCAGGAATGGCCAACTATTTCTCAGTAAGGAGTAAAAATGTCTAAAAGTCCAACAACCCTAATGGGCCTCGGCCTATTGGGTCAAGGGGGATGGTCCCCACGACCCAATCAACGGTTCCGTTGGGTCGCAGAAATTCTATCATCCGAAGTAAATGTTGAACCTAACTTTGTAAAAGTGCCACCACTACACCTAGGCGAATTAATTGAAACTGCTGAGATCAACACCGTTCATGACACCCAGAACAAAAAGAAGTGAAGATTAAATGGATGGGAATGGAACAAGACAGCCCTCTTCTCGGCAGTTTGATTCAACTCGGCGCCAAGTCTTTTGACTTCATAAAATTGAAACCAACAGGATATCTTTGCGGTGTGTTCTTGAGGCTCTACGACGGGTGCGGAAACTTGCTTGAGACTTGGGAATTCATCGATGCCACAATGGAAAACATTAACTTCGGTGAACTCGACTACAGCAGTCGAACTGACATAGACCTTGAGTTTACGTTCAAGTATCAGAAGTACACTTATACCCAAGAACCTACCTTCCCTTGGACGTATGATACTTATGACAAAGGTGACAATCTCCCGAAGCCTTAAACGGCCATGTCTTCTCTTCACTCTGCCCGTGACATTTTTTGCAGTTGTTAATCCCCGGAAGGATCAGGTCCGAGGTCTTCTCACTGGTGTTAGCCTGTGCGTGGCACTCCGCGCAGTCTGAGAAGCGGTGGATGAAATGGTTAAACTTGCTGTGGTGATACCACCGCTCGGGCATGGCCGGGGGGACGATCTTCTTGTCCCCCTCCATCTCGTGGCAATACTTACAGCCGGCCGAGGAGACGAAGAGTGCGTTCTTTGCCCTGGAGACACGCTCTTCTACCCACTGCTCCTCGGCCGGCGGCTTTGAAAAGAGGAACCCACGCCCGTCTTCCTCTTTTTTCGGCTCCTTTTTGCCCTCGTAATGCATCCGTAGGAAGGTGAGGACGAAATCGGGCTGCTTGCCGTGAGGCACCTTGACCCCGTCGAACCCCGTGTTGCCGTCGTGACAGGACTTGCAGTGCTTGTCGAACGACACGGCCTTCATGTACTTACCGTCGTCGGTCGTATGGCAATCCTTGCAGTTGGGGATAACCGTTTTGCGGTTGGCGTCGAAGACGCCTTTGACGTGGATAGCGTGGTTGAACTTGATCTTCGTCTGGTCCTTGCCGTGCTTGAGGATCTTGAAGTCGGGATGGTCCAACGTCCAAGTCGTGATGTGCGGTTCGAACGCCATCTGCCCGTCTGTGGTCCGCAGATTGGCGTGGCAAACGACGCATTGGGCGTCCTTGGTCGTGTTGATCCTAGGGACGCTACGGTGTTCCTTGTGACAGGACAGGCAGCCCGGAGTCAGTGAGGCGATCTCGTTCTTCTGGTGGACCATGCCGGGGTGGCAGTTGGCGCACGCCGCCTCCATCGCCCGGTTGTGGTTCGGGTCGGTAAACGGCGAAACATGACAGTCGGCACAGGCCAACCGGGCGTGCGGGATGGACAACGGGCCTGGAGAGAACGTATCTTCCGCCTTGCGGGTGGCTAAGATCCAGATCAGAGGGACCGCCAGAACCACAACGGCAACCACGACCTTCCACCAGAGCAGTTTCTTGTTGAAATCAGCCATGACACTCCCCTTTGAGTGTCGTCAGTCTACCAAAGTTGCAAGAAAGATGCAAGGGTAGACACTCTATTAGAGTATGTCTGAGATAGCAAAAGAACTTGGTTTTATTATTCTCTGCCCACAGAGAAACCACGGCGGCCTCCGCTGCACAGCACAGTCCATCCAGTCCCTTTTCCCTGACAGCCACGCCCTCAGTGTCGTTGGCGAAGATGCACACGACTCCGAATTGAAGGAGTTTAACAGAGAAGTGAGGACGGTTCGAGCCGGGAAAACGATCACTTCATTAATGAATAAAGGGCTAAGTGAGTCACGTTCGAAGTGGAACTTCATGATCATGGCCGGAACAAGGATGAAACATGGCGTTATGAAGAAATTCATGTATTTTGCCAAAGATGAACGCTGCATTCTTTATCCAGTTGTCGATCGTAAGTGGGCATTTGACGAAGCATCTATTAACGGGATCATGCTTCACAAGGCAGCATTTGAAGACATTGGCCCATTCGCTGAAAAAGAGAATGATATTGATTTGGTGAAATTGTTTTGGGCAATGGAAGCCATTGAAAAAGGGTATTGCTTTCGAGCAATCGTGGGTGGGAGATTAGTTTAATGATTACAAACGAAGAACTAACCAATGTATTGAGAGCATATCGTGCCGGAAGTGTTACGAAAGCACTTTTTCGAAAATGTATATTCAAGATTGTTGAAGAAGTTTTTCAACATCCAAGTTATCATTTTAACATTTCTGATCCTAGTAGTATGATTCGTGAAGCAACGAATATGTGTGTAGCCAAAGCAAACAAGTTTGACGAACAAAGAGGAAAAGCTATCAATTTTTTTGTTACACTCGCTGGGTGTTATATTAGACAAGAGAAAGGATTACAGAAATACAAAGCAAGGATAAAACTTCAAGAAACATCTATATACTAACAGGACTTTACTACGCAGGGGATTAACAATGGGAAGTTTGTTTCAAGATTATCTGCGGGCGAAGGTCGTCACGGAAGGCGAGGAATCTGGCGACAGCAAGCCCAAGGCAGCGGCGGCACCGGAAAAGCCAACACCTTCGGGCGCTGCTTCGTCCAAGTCCGGCTCCAACAAGGGTGGCGAAAAGATCCCTGCTGAGAGCCGTGAGAAAGAATACCAGCCAGAAGACAAGCAGAAACCTTTTACTTATAAGCCTGAACGGCCTATGGAGCTTCCACAGGGCGTGCAGGAGATTTTCAAGGCGTTCTCCGACGAGGAGCTTCTGGCCGACATCGAGGTGGAACTGAAGAAGTCCATCCCGAACGGCAAGGCTTACCACATTGACGAGGTGTTCGGCACCGACGAGAAGGGTAACTCCAAACTCGCCAAGGTGGATGTTAAGATGCGTGCAGACCTGCAAGTTGCAAAGTCCAAGCTGTATGTGGTCGGTGGTGCCGTGCGTGACTTCCTGCTCGGCGTTTTCCACCCAGACACCCTGCATAAGACCCCGAAGAACTACAACCTGGCGACGACCGCACGACCGAAAGTCGTAATGCTGATCCTACTCAACGCCCGGCCGCACCCGATTAAGTGCCGGATGAAGACACTCGGCGTCGTGGAGGCCGAGGTGGACGGCGAGCGGTACGAGATCGAGACTTTCCGTGAAGGCAACCCGGCGATGGGCGCCACCGACAAGGAGCAGTTCGTCACCTACAGCACCCCCCAGCGTGACGCCAAGCGTCGTGACTTCCGTATCAACTCCCTTCGCTACGACATCGAGAAGGCCACAGTCGAGGACGACGTAGGCGGGTTTGGCGACCTCGTTGAGAAGCCGCCCAAGTTGCGGCCGAACGACCCGGAGATTTTCTCCAAGGAGCCGCACGTCGCCCTCCGGGCCATGCGACTGCACGGAAAGATTAACGGCGGCGATTTTGACACGATGGACCCGAGCATGCAGAAGGCCCTGGGCAACTTCGAGCTTGGCTCCAAGGTGGACCGCAAGCGAGTCCGTGACGAGTTCATGGACGGGTTGAAGGTGGCCGACAACCAGGCCAAGTACATCGCCTGCTATGCCAAGTGCGGCAAGCAGGGCCGCAGCCTCCTCCAACAAATCTTCCCAGGCGTCGAAGTGAACGCTCAGGTTGATATCCCCAACAACACGCACCCACACGTCGCCTTGGCGATGGTTCTGAAGAACAACAACCCGGAGAAGGCAGAAAAGATTGCCTCGGCCCTGGAGCGGGCCGGTTTCGAACGGGACGAGGTGAGCGACGTGTCGTTCCTGCTTAGCCTGCCGAAGTATACTTCAGCCGAGCAAGTTAACGATTTCTTCCACGAGATGAATACGAAGGCGAAGAAGTTGGTCCCTTCCGCCGTTAAGAATTACGCCAAGTGGGCGAAGTTGGGCAACCGGCACATCATCGAGAAAATGCTTGAGTACAAGAGCCAGGGCAAGTACCCCTCGGTCGGCAAGAGCGAGGTGGAGAACGACAGCCCCGACAAACTCAAGTTCCCAGGCGATGCCGACAAGGCACGCAAGGAGAAGGAAGCCGGAAACTTTCACAAGTTCCACGGCAAGCACGGTGCAACCATCCCCGGTGTTTCCGGTGGTGCGTAACTACGGTATTAGCCGATTGAAGTAAAGGTTTTCAATCAGCGACATCCGACATTTAAGACCGGCGTGCAGTTGCTTGTTAAAGTAGACTGCACGCCGGTCTTGGTCTATCCGCACGTCGATCTCTCGGTTCCTCGGCAGGGGGTGCATGATGATGCAGTCTTCCGGCACCTTCTGCATGTGAGCGAATTGAATAAAGTGCGGCAACTCCAGAGTCACGCTCCGTGCCAAATTGCCCGACCACCGCTCCTTCTGGAGCCTCGTCTGGTAGATTGCTTTCAAGGGCGGCGCCGCATCGAGCAACTCATCCATTGACTTGTAGATGTAATGACCAGCCAGCCGGCACGGCCCTTCGATGTATTCTCTTGGGTCGAAATCCTTCTCGTAATCATCCCCTTTATACTGCACACAATGCAGGTGGATGCCTTCGTAGAGGTTGAGTAAGTGCAGCAGAGAGTGGATCGTGCGGCTGAATTTGAAGTCCCCGGCCAGGGCGATGTGCATGCCGTCCAGGCCCTTATTTTCGCTGTGTTCCCAGAGTGTGTATGTGTCGAGCAGGGCCTGGGTGGGGTGTTCCCCCGCCCCGTCCCCGGCATTGATGATGGGGACAGACGACACCCTGGACGCCCGGTCGGCGCCCCCGTGGTTGGGGTGACGCAGGACGATGATGTCCGCGTAGTTGCAGACGGTGGCGATCGTGTCCTCCAGCGACTCACCCTTGGCCTGAGAGCAAGTGTCCCCGTCGCTAACCGTTATCACCTGCCCGCCCAGCCTATGCATTGCAGACTCGAACGAGAGCCGGGTCCGGGTCGATGGCTCGAAGAACAACGACGCCATGATACCGTACGGCAGACACACACGCTTACGCTGGTTGCGTGACTGAAGGAAGAGTTGGTGGAGTTGCTTCGAGGACTCAAACTGCTTAGATGAAATCAGGTGAGTTACCATTCAATCCTCACTTTTCTTCCATGAGCCTTCGGAAGTTGGGGCGGTAGGCGAATAGCCGCTCCATCATCTCCAGAAAGCCCTTGTGGTTAATGTTTTGAACGCCGAGGATGAAGAGCTTGGCGTCGTAGGGCATCCGATTCCAGCCCTGACACCACCCGCACAGCCCCGTGCGTGATATCTCGTAAACGTCCGGTATGTAGACCAGCGACCGTTTACAGGCGAAACACTCAGGCGGGTCCGCCTTGGCGATCACCTCGCCCGGCCCGGCGTCCTTCATCCTCGCCCGGTAGTCGAGATACAGGCTCGCCTGGTTACGGTTGGCCCTATCACTCGGTTTCCTTACCGTTTTTGACTTGCTCACCAGATTGCCCCTTGGTTCATCCAAGCAACTGTCCGGGAGTGTAAGGAACTTTTCTTCCCGTGTAAAGGCTAAATCTCGTAGACCGGCGTGCCGCTCTTGCGGGTATACGTCGTGAAGTTGCTCCAGTCTTTAATGATTTGCGCCATGTCCTGGGCCACCTTTGCGGCGATCTTGTTGTCTTTGCGGAGTTCGTAGATAAACTCCAACTGGAAGCAGTCAACCGCCTTGTGGGCGATGCGGTGGACCGCCTGCGTCATGTTACTGCCGCTGCGGGCCGAATAAGCCCCGCCCGCCGCCCCCTCGTAAGTCTTGTATCCGCCCTGGTTTAGCAGGTCCACATACAAGTCCTTACGCCACAACTCGCAGGTATAGCGAGGCTGGTGGCCGTTGCCGAACCCCACGATGATGTCGAGGGCCGGGTCGTTGGCTTTTTTCCTGACGGAGTTGCCAATGCCGTGGATGAGGAAGCAGTGTACCGGCTCATCAGGGTCGAAACCCCGGTTGTTGATGTGCGAGACGATGGGGTCGAGGAACTCGTCCTTGACCACCGCTTCCCGGCAGTGGTGGATGTCGTTGCAGTTGGCCAGCGACAGCAGTGCGTCCACAGTCTGGCTACGCCTCCAACCGTTGTTGACGACCGCACAGCAGTCGAGTGCCTTTGCCATCTCCAGAGTCAGCACGTTGGTGTTCGTGTCGTCTAGATCGTGCCCGTGGGGGCAGATAAGGAGAATGTTACTCGTGCCAATCCGTACAGAAACTCGCTCTTTCATCGGTCTTCCCCCATCACGTTTTTGAACAGGTAAACAGGCTCGTGCCCCTCAACGAAGCTCACGCTCGCGTTCGTCACGGACTCGAAGCCCGACTTCAGCATCCTGCCCTCAGTCAACAAGTCGATCAAGGTCCACACCACCGCCCCGTGCGTGACGATCACCGTCCGCTCGGGCAGAGAGTTCTCCAGAACATGCTTCATCCGCTCACGGAACTCCTCCTTCGTTTCGGAGGTAAACTCTCGCTTGTCAAAACCGTTCCAGTTGAACTCGGGGAACATACTGCCCCGGCGTGGCACCTCGACGTGATACCCCTCCGGGCAGCCCGCCGCACTCGACCAACTCGCCAGGGCGCCGAACTCCGCAATGCCGGGCAACACCCGGAACTCCACCCCCGTGTTCCTAGCGACGGCCCTGGCCGTTTGCAGAGTGCGGAGGAAGGGGCTGACGTAGCCAACGTAGCCGGACAAGTCCAAGTCCCGCATGTACCGGCCGAGCGAATCGGCCTGCTGCTCTCCGTAGGGCGTCAGGGGCGAGTCGAGGTTGCAGGTCTTTTTGACGTTGTACCACGTCTGGGCATGGCGGATGATGTATAGGTGTCTCATGCTCTCGAACAACTCGTCTATGCTTTCGTGAAACCGCCCCGCCAAATCGACGTACCCGTGCCGGACATCGGAGTTCTTCTCCTCCTCCGTCATTTGTGCGAGTATGTCAAGATGGGAATCGCCTGTCTTGATCTCGCCACGGACCCACCAGGCGGCTTTGTATCGTTTTTTCATGTCTCTTCCTATTTAGTCCCCGAAGAACGTTCTTCGGGGACTAAACATCATACATTCGGGACTCTTCGACAAGTGGAACATGAACCTCCGGTTCCTTTCCGAACAAAAGTTCGATCTCGGCCTGGTCCGTTTTCGACACGGGCAGGACCACCTCTGGCAAAAGCTCGATTTCGTAATGGTGTTCTTCTGCAAAACGCACCACCTCGCTCGGCTCCACCCGGCGGTGCTTGCCGCCTGGGATCTTCGTCCCTTTCATCATCCCCGTGTCGATCCACTTGGCGACCGTGCGGGGAGCGACTTTGAACATCTTGGCGATCTTCCCGGTCGTTAAATATCCTTTGGACATCCTTGCCCCCAATTTAGTCGCCACGGGTAGACTCCAAATAGTTAATGGCACACCTTAAACAATCTACAGATTCATTGAATTTGCCAAGGGCAGTGTTGCATGACCTGCAAAGTAGCCCCCGGATACGATGTGTTTGGTGATCGTGATCTACAGCCAAACGATTCACCCTTTTTTGTGATTCTGGTTTTCTACAAATTACACATACGCCGCCTTGTGCTTCAAGAAGACGATCATATTCTTCGGGTGTTAGGTTAAACTTTCGTTTCAAATGTGAACGTCTGTTGTTTTCAATCCATCTTTCCTTGTTGCGTTTATTGTATTGCTTGCACCACTCAAGATGGTATTTGCGATTATTTCGGTACCACTGTTGCTTCGATGCTTTTGCCTTCTCAGGGTGATTTTCCCTAAATTGTCTGCTCATTTCTTTTTGACATTCATTGCAGCAGCCGGAACGACCGTCTTTCGAATCTTTTCGCAAGCAAAAGTCTTCTAACAATTTCTTTTCCTTGCATTTGTAACATTGTTTCATTTAATCCCCCTTTGTGGAAAGCATTAGTGCTTTCACATTGGCGGAACAAAAACCAAACTCCTTCCGCTGGATGAATTCGTAGATGACCCCGGTCAGAGGGTGGTACTTGCTGAAGACTTGAACGAGGTCGTCGCAGGTCATCGGCTCCTGGCTAGTGAAGTCCGCCAAGCCCCGCTCCTGCCACTCCTTCATCGTCTTCTCCACCGACTCGACCTGATAGGCGACGTGGTGGATGCCGCCGATGCCGTCCCTCTTCTTCACCCACTCACCCACGATCGAGCCGGGCGTTCCCTCCGAGACGAAAAGCTCCGGGGCCAGGTGGTATTCGAGTTCTGGACCGTCACTTTCCAAGTGAGCCGTCCGAGCAATCCAGGGCATCTCCTTATCAATCTTCTCGGGCGGCTCCAGGGCGATGCAAAGGGCCTTGTCCGTCTTCTCGTCATTGAAGAAGATTTCGAACTCGGCCTGGAAGCGATAATTAAATGCGTCCATCAAGAACTTAACAGTTTTGTCCCTGTCTTTCACTCTGTAGGCAATATGATCTAATCTCAAGTTAAGAACCTCCATTTTTTCTTGTTAATGATGTCACTTATGTGTTGAAAAGAAACACAATATTCCGTTGCTAATTCCAACTGTGTTATTTCACCTGTCTCATATCGCAATCGAATGTCACGAATGTGATACTCATTCAACTTTGCCATGCCATGTTTAGATCCATTTGTATATCGCCTTCGTCCTTTATTGATGCAATCTTTAACGTTGTCGGCTTGTGTTCCAAGAAAAATGTGTCCTGGGTTAACACACATTCGATTATCACATTTATGACACAAAAAAGCATCTTCGGGTGAACCGTTTGTTATTTCCCACGCAATCCGGTGAGCGTAACGATTTTTTCCTTTCAACTTAAACAACCCATACCCCGTGGTGAACTTTCCCCCGAGCCAAATCCAACAATTGTCCGTTTTTGCAACTTTACTCCAAAAACGGTCTATATCTTTTCGTGCTATTTCCATACTTGTTACATTGTCATCAAGAAGTCTTTGTATGTAGATTATATCGACAGTTCGAAGTACCGAAATTAACGGAAATGCTGTTTCGGAAAGAAAAACGCCAGGGCATGCCTGGCGTCTCGCTCACTCAATCTTCACTTCCGGCCGGGGCTTTTGGGCCTTCTTGGCGGCGGTAAACAGTTCGTAGAACATCTCGAACATCTTCCGGGAGTCCTTCACATACTGCTCGGCCGCCTCAATCGATTTTGCGAGATACCGCAGGAAGTCACCCGCCTTATTGGTCTTCAGGCAGAGAACCTCGGGCCGCTCCTTGATCTTCTCCAGAAACGGCCTGAGTTTGTCGAGGGCGTCCTGGATCTCCGGGAGTTGCAGACCGAAAGACAGGCTGTAGTCGAGTTTGACGCTGTCCCCCGCCGCCAGGTTCGGCAACGGGTGGACTGGCATCAGGGCGATCAAGTCGCTCGCCAACTTCTTGTCTTCCGTCTTGATCGAGACGCAGAGGTCGTAGTAACCTTGCCTGCCTTCGACCATGCTCTTAGGCGTAGCGTTCTCATATTCGTAATAATGAGGTTCGTCCGGGACTGGCATCGTTCACCGTTCCTGAAAACCTACGGAAATCTGGAAAGTGTAAAAACACCACAAATCTCCTGTTCCATTCCTGCTTCATCGAGGCTGGTTTCACTTCCGGCAACAAGCCGCAAGCCAGAGCCTTCCTCTCCACAGGCGTTTTATGTCTCCGACAAACTGGCGGCGACATTCTCTAAATTAACACTCGCATTGTGATCCCTGTCATGGTGGACGCCACAAGGACAAGTCCACTCACGATCCGCTAATGTCAAGTTCTCGTTAATCTCCCCGCAGACTTTTGGTATGGACAACCCATTCGTTGATCGCCGAAATGATTTTTTCAGCGTTCTTCCATCCAAATTCATTTGGGGCAAGATGATAGTAATTGTTTTGCTCGCCATCAGCGTAAAGGAACGCATCTCCACTGGCTTTCATGCTCAACCGAACACTTGACCCGTTTTCATCATCATCAATATCTTCTAACAACTCACTACTCATATCGTTACCTCTACAGCAACTTTCTGCTCCAAAGCCGCCAACTTTTCCAGTTCTTCCCAAACCCTCATTCCGTATCGTTCTGCGGGTCGTAAATACCCAGCAGTGCCAAATCGAAATGGACCTGGCAGTCCAGATACAGGCTGCCGTCCTCGTCAACGTCGAACCCCATCTCCCAGGCGTCCTCGGGGCACTCCTGGCACCACAAGGCGAACTCCTGGCAGATCGCCGTCAGGGCGTCCGTTGTCGCCTCTGGCATCTGCATCTCCTGGCGGACCTCGTCCACCACGAAGGGCATGAACTGCTGAACGCTGGCCAGTCGCAACAACAGCGGGGTGCCGACCAAGGTGTTCGCATCCCGCACGTCGTCGGCCATCTTCAGTAAGGAGATGACCACGGCCAGGCCGACCTCCTTGCAGCAGCCGTCGCTGTCCAATTCGAACAGCGACAGCACCGGGTTCGGACCCAGGCCCTCGGGCAAGATAAACTCTTCCGCCAACGTCTGCGTGAGCTTATGCTCACTGGCCGTCAGTAACGATTTGCACGCCGCCTTGCTCGGTCGGAACATCATCGCTAGCCTCCTCTCCATCTTCTTCCGCCTGCATGGGTAGCTGCGCCAGTGCCTCCGTCGCCCGCTGCCCCTTATCCTCGCCCCCATCGGCGTAGAACATCAGGGTGGGGATCACCACCTCTTCGAACAGGGCCAGAAGCCCCATCACCTGCTCCAGAGGCACCAACGCCACCGGCTGCCTCGCCTGCTGCGGCGTCACGATCTGGTCGGCGTTGCCCCCGCCCGGAACGATCAACCCGCTCGGCCGTTGCTGAAAGTTCGTCATCACTTCTTCTCCCATGTGTAGGTTGCTTTGTTCGTGTTAACCGCAGCCAGAGTCCACCTCTGACCGGACGACAAATACGTCAATACCACCGGCCCCTTGAGCCGGTAACGGCCCCAATCGTCGTTGAATTGGCGGTACGGCGTCGTCATGTCGATCGTCGCCTGGGCCTCCACCTCGTCCTTACCACGCAATGCCTTCACCTGATGGATCGTCAGTTCGTGGATCAGGTCGTCCTTCGTCACCTTCCAGTAGTTCCCGTAAGGCAAAGCGAATGACTTCCCCACCAACTCCTTCTTCATCTCCTCGCTCGCCGGCCGGTTGAACGGGATCACCGCCTCGGGCGACGTGTCGTCCTCCGCTCCGGGTGCCGTTGGCTGCGGCCTCTGACCACACCCCAATGCCACCATTAACAGAGTAACGATTGTAACGAATTTAACGATTTTCATGTTTCTATACCTATACTTTGACAATGTTCGTCCCCTCCATTTTGAGGCGGTTCTCGTCAAACAGCCGCAGGAGGATGGAGATGAACTTAGGGATGCTCAAGTTCTCGTCGTAGTTCCTTAACATTTCGAACAAGTCCGACGAGTCGTAATTCCCCCCGGCCATGTCTACCAGTTCGACGGCCATCGCCCCGATGGCGTCGTCCATCGCGTCCCTGCGGCTCCGCATCTGGCTGACCGTCAGGGCGTTCCGCCGGGGCAACGACACGCTCCAGCTAGTTTTCCTCACATTTCGCCTCCACCGGCCTGCGGAAGAAGAGGGACGCCACGGTCAAGATCACCCCCAGGCCGAGGCAGGACACGGAGGAATACCAATACACATCGCTGTAGACGCCACGCCACAGGTGGAACCCCCCGGCGAAGAACAGCGTGATCCCCAGCGTGTCCAGCCAGGACTTCGATAGCCCCGAGACGTAAGCGTAGAGGCTCGCCGGCAGGCCCACGTCACGCAGGAGGAGCCAGAAAAGCTCATTACTTGTCACGGAAGATACTCCATATGAGAGCGAAAAAGGCTGTAAATAGAAGCAAGAAGAGTATGAACAATAGCACAACCAGCCCCATCACTTGCGACAGGATTAACAAGTCGGTCAGAAATTGTGGTATGCGTGGTGACATCGAAGTTAATATCGACCCACGCACGCTCTTTCTTTAGCCCGTTTTCTTGCGGAACAACGCCGCCGGGACTCGGTGCTGGAGCGGGAAGTGATACTCCGACCCGTCGCGGCTGGAGAACTTCAAGGAGTTCACCCACAACTGCTGCCCGCAGAACGCCCGGTCCCCGACGTAACGCCCGCCCAGGCCCTTCTGGATGTAGGCGATCGTGACGTGCGGGTTGTAGCGGTAAGTCTCGGTGCATTCCAACGCCCGCCCGATCTTCTCGTGCAGCCGGAACAAGTCCTCACCGAACGCTTCGATCTTCACAACGTCGAACTTGCAGTTGGAGAAGACCGAGATCGGCCCCAGCGTGATCGGGAACCCAGCCTCGCACCCCGCCAGTTCCCGCACCGGCGCGAACCCCGTGGTGTGAATCCCGTAAAAAACCGTGCAGTGGACCTCCAACTCCCGCCCGTAGGAGCGGTCCTCGGGGTCTTCGAACAGGATCTCGTCGGGGACGTTCTCCCGCCCCCATCCGATCACCTTCGCCGCCATCCAGAACGGCAGGTTGTATTGCAGAGAACTGTACAAATGTCGATGACTTTTCGCCGCCGCTAACGATTTTTCAGTGTCCACGCCCTTACCTCGCCTTGACAAACCCCAGGGAATACATTATTGTGTCCCCTGGCCCGCTACACGAAGGCGGGTCTTCGGGGGCGTCTGGAGACGCCTCTTCGTCACGCAAGGATGGTTCAGTGTTCATGGTCCTACTCCTTTTCCCTATCTATCAGGGGTAAAGGTGCTTTTCATGGATGAGCAAGTCGAACAAGGCGGTTTCGTAAGGAAACCTACATGCTCACCAGACTGGAACCCCGTAATATCATCATCGGAAAGTTGGAGCAAGTTCTTCAGTCCGTTCTGACCCTGCAAAGACACACCAGCCGTTTAGTCAAGAAACTCGGGCGAACGAAAACCATCCGCCGCGCCCTCAAACCACGGCTCCTGCACTTCGCCGCACTCAGAAAGTGGGACCGGCTCGATGACCACCACCTGTTCCAACTGTTCCTTAGCCCGATCGACCTTCTCAAAGTCCTCAACGCTTATAGGAACAATTGACGCAGGTGCCTCCCGGCACCTCGCCTTTCGGCGCGACCCTTAATAACTCACATAAGCGTTTTGGAGAAAACATACTCCAGATCGTCCTTGCCCTCGGCACCTGGCCCGTGTTCCTGACCGCCTTCGGACTCTACTTGTTCAAAGAGTGGGTTTCCCGCCGTACGGCGCCAGTCGCCGTGGTCGAAAAGAAGAAAGACTGGCACCACACCCACGCCGGCATCGCCTTCGTAGACCGGATGGTCCGGGAGCAGAGGCTGGCCGACATCATTAACCGCTACAGGGAGGTTTGACCGTGCTGTTCGCTGCTGACAGAGAGACTATCCTCTGCACCCTCGGCGTCGTCATCGTCGCCGCCATCGCCCTGCTCCTCATCTGGCTCCAGCACCTCACCCGCAAGCGGGGGGACGAGGGGGTCAAGGAGCTTGTCGAGGACGTGGCGGCCACCGGGCGGCTCATCGACGGCATGAAGCTGGACGAAGTCGCCGCCAGGGCGGCGGCCCTGGACGAAGTCGCTGCCAGGGAAGCGGCCCCCTACATCGACCAGAACGCGAAGAAGACCCGCCGGCATCAGTGGGATCTCCTGCGGGAGTTCCTCTACCTGCCGAAGTCGGGGGAAAACAACGACCTGTCCGCAGGCGAGGTGGACCTGGCCGCCCGCTTTTACGTCGAACAGTGCGGTAACCTGATGCACCACTCTGTCTCGGAGCATGCGCTCATGCTCGCCGTGGAGGAGGGGGTTGACTGGCCCCGCCCCGATTTGGGCCAGCGCACGATCTTCCGCACCGCCCACGTCGCCTACCGCTCCTCGTTCCTACTCGCCGTCATCCGCAGGGCCAACGCGAAGAAGGTGCGGGACTGCATGCAGTTGGTGCTGATGAACGGGGAAACGACCCCCGAACTCGCACAGCGTCACATCAACAACCTTCTCTTGAACGACATCATCAAGAGGCGAAGCACGAAACCGTCTTGGTCCACGGAGGCGGCCGAGGACTTGCGAAGCCAGCACGGCATCGACACCTGACAGTCCTCTCGAAGGAATCGCTATGCCCCAAGACTACAGAGGGTGGCTTCAGAAGGAAGCGGCCAAGCACGCGGCGATCTCAAAAGCCTTAACGCAAAGGGAGAACATGGACGCTCTGGACGACATCATCAAAAGACACAGTGAGGCGACTCAGCACGAGGCCCGGCCGGTCAACTCGGTGTCGCTGCTCTCGCGGTACCTCAACAACAGCGACCCCGCGACCCGCAACCCGCTGCCGGAAGCCATCGACCTCAACGCATTGATGGAGGTGGGCAAGTCGATCATCGAGGTGCCGAAGGAGGACTTCCAGTGGCCGCAGTTGAAGCCCGGCAACATCAACAACTGCCTGCAACACGCCTCCGTGGAGTACCTCGTCATGGAGTACGCCCGGATGTGCCGCCTGCCCGACTACCAGTTACAGCCCTCCGAGCGGGAGTTCTTTTACGACGTGGAGGCGAGGCTGCTGTGGCCGAACGGGCAAGCGGTCGGAGAATACCTTATCTCCTTCCGCAGCCGTGTTGCCAACAACAACGCCGAGGCCCTGCGGCTGGTCCGCCTCGCCATCCGCCGTGCCAACGTGAAGAAGATGCTCGGCCCGCTCAAGGCCCAGCCGTCCTTCCTGCCGTCCGAACTCAAGGACTACCCCTACCTGACCCAGCCGTCCTTCCTGCCGTCCGAACTCAAGGACTACCCCTACCTGAAAGTGCCATACGCCCACAACGGCCTGAGCAGCAACGAGACGGTCCTTCTACGGGAGAACTACAGCAAGTGCTGCCGCAGTTGGTTGGCGGAAGAGTCCCTCTCTGAAGGGGACTTGGCGTTCATCGCCAGCGTGGAGGGCATGCTGGAATGGCCGGCGGCCGGGGCAGAGCGGGTCAGATCCCTCAACAAGTTCCGGCACCACAGTCAGGAAACCTCCGAGGAGGGCAACAAGGCCATCGTCCTGGCCGACCAGGCCATCAGTTCGGCCCCCATCTCGATCATGCGGAAACGACTGGAGGCGATACAGGACAAGGCCCCCGCCAAGCAGCCGTTGTTCCTTGACCAGTGGCACACGCTGGTGAGAAGAATGAAGTCCGGGCCGGTGGGCCTGTGTGCGGCGGACGTGGCGGCGATGCTGGAGGCGATGCCGGAAACCCTGCGGCCCGACTGGCGGGTGGCGGAAGTGATCGATAAAACGGCCATAGAGGTATGGGAGAACTACTACCGGGAGATGCAGACCGATACGGGCGGGTCGGAAATCTCGGCGTTCCTCCGACGTGTCGAGGACTACGGGGGCGTCACCGACCGCCAGAAGTTCCGCCGCGACATTGCGAAGACAGTCAGGGACTTGATGTCGCAGCACGGCTTCCTGCACGTCTGCCTGGCCTACATGCGTGACATGAAGACCGCCTGCTTGAAGGAGGCGTGCCGCTACCTTGACGACAAAGACAAGTCCGGCACGAGAAAGCACTTGACACAGGCGGTGCTGTACGGCATGCTACCCAAGGAGGCCCTGGCCCAAAAGATGTGACCGCACCGCCTCGATGACACCTGACCAGTCGCCCTCCCTCCCCTGCCGGAACAGCCGGGCCTCGGCAAACCACGGGGTCCGGCTGTCCAGCCCCCACATCCAGAACGGCAGTGTGTCGAGCAGCACGAGCGTCTTGACCCCCATCGCCGGGGCCAGGACACTCACGCTCGTACTCACCGTCACCACCACGTCCATCTCTTGTATCAACTGCGCAGTGGCAAGGAAGTCGCCCATCAGCGGCCCCAGGTTGACGAAGTGCGTGTCGTAGTCCCCCGCTTGTAAACTGAACTTCCCCACCCCGTAAAGTAGCTCTTTCGGCACGCTCCTCCGCTCGTTCGTCGGGTGCGACGGGTTGCCGCTCCAACATACACCGATCCGGGGAGAAGGTGCTAACGCCGCCACCATCTCCGTGTACTCCGGCCTCCGTCCCACCGACAAATACGACCCCCCCGCGATCTCCCGCACCTTTAACCGCTCCGGTAGTAACATCAATGGCAAACAAACGGAACAATCGTTAAATTCGTTACAAACGTCACAAACGTTAAGTTCTTTAAGGAGCGGTTTGAGTTGATTGTTATTGGTGTGGATGACGAGGTTGGGGGCGAGGGCCTTGGCCTGTTCGATGAAGCGGTAGAAGAGGAGGGTGTCGCCGGCCCCCTGGTCGGCCAGGAGCAGCACCCGTTTGTCGGTGGGCTGGGCGTCCCAAAGGGGCAGCGGGTAGTAAGGTTTTTTGTAGGTGCCATCGAAGCCCTGGCCAGGGCAGAGGGTGGACTCGTCGGGCCAGGACGAGTAGTCGCCCAGGAGGAGCCGGACCAAGCAGGCGTTCCAGCGGGCCGCCGGGTCGGAGGACTTGGCGAAGTGAGCCAGGGCCTGTTCGAACTTGCCTTGACGCAGGGCGTCGTTTCCTTTTCTGTATTCTTCCATGAGATAAAGGAGTGAGGCGTGACGCTTTCCTTGCTAAAGCGACGGGTCTGCGACGAACTGCAAAGGCGCAACGCCGAGGTCTTCGAGCGGGCGATGCTCGCCCTGACATCCCCGCCGTGCAAGCACGCCCGGCACCGGGAAAGACTGCGGGAGGTCGCCGCCGAGATGGACGCCCTGGTCCTCATGTGCGACCACTGGAGTTACGAGGGCCAAAAGCGTTACGAGGACTTGCAGTTCGATCAGGAGGGCATCTTATCATGGCTGGCGATCTACAGCCCCTGCGGAGCGTGTCCGGGCTGTCTTCGCTCCTCATAAGCGTGGAGGAAGAGGCCACCCGTCGCAACGACGAGGTGATCCTGGCGGCCCTCACCGGCGCCTGTGAGTTCTCCCAGGCGGCCCGGAGGACCAGGGAACTCGACCGGCTGATCTCGGAGTGGCAACAGAACTGCTCGAAGCACCATTGCTACGCCGCCGGGGACTATTGGGGCAACGTCCGGGACTACAACGACCACCGCAGCGAGCGTGACCGGCTTTGCCGCCTGCTTGACACGGAACTTGTCCCCTGCGGCTTCTGTGCCGACTGCAAGGGGCGGATGGAGGAGAACACCGTGAAGGTGAAGAAGACCGACTTACCCTACGCCCACACAAAAGTGCATAAGATCGATTCGGTTGAGAAGTTCTCCTACCAGTCGGTCGAACAACACCGCAAGAAACTGTTCCCGGCACTGGCGAACGATCCCGACCCCGGCGACTGCCGTTGACACGGGAAACAGAAACAACCATAACCGTTTTGTCTTTACCCAAACCTGTTCACGGAGGAAACTGCGATGTCGGACTGTAACGTCAATGACCACGCCTGCTGCGATCTGCCGAAAGACTGCGGGGCGGACGGCCACGGCTGCGGCGACACCGCCGCCGACAAGCTCAAGGCCCTCGTCGGCCAGCAGATCGACACCTCGGTGGAGTCGGTGCGTGCCAACGTGACGAAGAAGCTCGTGGACGCCGAACTGGAGAAGCGGACGGAACTCGTCCTGAAGGGCCTGGCCAAGCGCGACGACCTGCACAAGCAACTCTCTGGCCTCACCCCCGATCAGGTCGGCGTAGACGACAAGGGCAACGAGGTCTGCAAGAGCTACTCCCAGGCCCGCTATGAGGCTAGGAAGAAACTGGCCGGAGAGCTTTCCTCGCTCAACGCCGCCCTGGAGGACGCCCTGACCGGCGGCAAGTACTGCAAGCTGAAGCACACGCTCGGCTCCTGCGGCAAGTGAGCCAAGACGGACGCTCCTTTCTGGCCCCCGGACTCTTGCCGCCACAAGGTCCGGGGGTTTTTCGTTAATCCCCCGCCGCCCGTTTGACGATATTTAATACAGGAGATAACAATGGCCTGGTTGAAATGCGAAGTCATTGAACACTACCCCGGCCCGCCGAGCCGTTTCATCGCCTGGGTTCCGGGGCTGACCGACAACGTCCTGCTCACGAAGTCGGAGGTGGAGTTCGATGTTAAAAAGAACTTCTCGCTGCCCTGGACCTTTTATGGCAAGGCGCTCTGCTCCGTCGTGAAGAAGGGGGAGCGGCACAGCGTCATCCGCTTCTCCAACCTCACCAACAACGGGCGACGACAAGTCACCGTCTACAACGAGTTCATCGAGTACGAGCCGGTCCTCAGCCGCCTCGCCTTCACCAAGTTCACGGAGAGTAGCAATGCCTGAGAAAGACTCGTTCCTCCAGCACCTCATCGAAATGTCGAAGGACGACTACACCGCCCAGCCCTCGCAGAAGAAACACATCGAGGGGGACGGCGCCCAGCCCGAGGGCGTCCCCGTCCCCAACATCAACTATAAGGGGTTCTACGAAAAACTCGCCAAGAAGGCTGGCCCCAAGCAGAAGGGTCTGGTAAAAGAGAAAGCGGCAGCCGCACAGCCCATGAGTGACGTGGAGTTCTTCTGCCTGTTCCTCCACGACATGCTCGACGCCGCCCCCACACACATCTTCCACGACCTCCTGGCACTGCCCGAGTACAAGGCCAAGGCGGCTGAGCTTTACCAAGGCCCCGCCGCCGCCAAGGCCCTGCGGAAAGACCTCGTCGAGTTCCTCACCGATCTCCCCAAAGCCGCCCAGATCATCAAGGAAGAGGACTTGCCGTTCCCCAACGCCAACCCCATCGTCAACAAGAAGTTCCCGGAGATAATCGCATGAGCATCTCACCCGAAGAAGCACTGAAACAATCCCAGGCCCTGCGAGAAAACGACTTCCAGGCACAGGCCCGGAAGATCATCGATGACTTGGACAAAGAGCTTAATACGAACTTCTACGGCCAGTACGTACGCACGACGACGTACAAGCACGCCAAACGGGTCCACGACATCGTCCGGGAGCATTACGCCGACCACTGGACCCTGGAGGTTGAGTCGATCGGATCGGCGCACAGATTCACTCTTTGGCCCAAGAAGGAGGTATCCATCGATGTACGACCCAAGCAAGCCCTTTAAGCACAAGATCAAGGAGATCGTCCGGTCCACATGGGAGAACAACCCGCACGTCGAGGTGCGGGAAGACCCGTGCGTACTCTACCCGATGGTCCGCAGCAAGCACCACGGCTGGGAGATCGACCACACGGACGGGGTCGGGTCCAAGGGCATCTGCCACTGGCTGGCGCGAACTTGGGACGCCGCCTGCCGGGACGCCCTAGCAATGAACATTAACGACCTCGCGATCGTCGGCGCCAAGACGTACAAGGCCCAGGTCCACCTCACCTTGCCCGAGGACGACCACGACGCCATCATCGCCATCATGGAGTCGCTCGCCAGTCAGTGCCGGGCGAGAAACATCGCCATCACCGGGGGCGAGACGGCCGTCATGAACTGCTCGTCGTTCGACCTCTCCCTCACCGTCTCGGGAGTGCTGGTGGACGGCTACCGCAAGAAGCTCGCGGAGGGCGACGTTCTCTACGGCCTGCCGTCCAACGGCCCCCACAGTAACGGCTTTACCCTGCTCAGGAAGCTCTTTGCCGACCAGTTGGGCCTGCCGTGGCTGACCTGGCCGACCGAGATTTACGACAGCCTGCTCCACACCCACGCCCCCGTCTCCATGATGCACATCACGGGCGGGGCCTACACCAAGCTCAAGGACATCCTCCCCGACGACTGTGACGCCCAACTGTCGTTCAAGGTGCCCGAAATGCCGTGGCTCGATGTCTGGAATAAGCTCATGAACGAGCGGCTGTTCTTCAGCACCTTCAACGCCGGGATCGGCATGATCGTCGGCTTCAACCCCGTCTTCAACCCCGACCTCGTCCGAAAGTTCGGGGCCTGGGAAGTCGGCAAAATCGTTAAAGGACAAAAGAGGGTAGTAATCTCTGCCGGCAAACCTTACGGGGAGGTCGTCCTGTGAAACATCGAATCGTCCCCGCCACCCTGGAGATAATCCACGCAGCAAGGGACAAGAACTACAGCCTCCTTTCCCACGAAGAGTCTGTGATCGTGGAGTTGGCCGACCACATCGACCGCCTGGAGGCCGTGAGAAAGAAGGCTGACGCCGCCCTGAAAGCTTACGAAGCCTGGGAGGCGAACATGCTCGAAAACGCCCCCGTGGCCTGGTTCGACAACATGCCCGACGATCTCTACGAGGGCATGTTGAAGTGTCAAAGGTTGAGGAACGAAGCGTTAAAGGAGAGTGATGGTGTCGTGTAAACACTTTTCCATCACCGCCGTCGATGAGTGCCTGGTCGTCTGCCCGGAGTGCGGCGCCGAATACCAGATGGACTTCGCCCAGATGCTCTTGTTTGAGATGATTCAAAGGCTTAATTTGAGGGTGGATAACCTCGAAATGCAGGTCGAGACGTTAACGCATCAACCAGACCCCAGAAATCAGATTTAGGAGGTAAACGTGAGCCGGTTAAGGATGGTCGAGCCTTTCACCAACAAGGACGTTGTCTACATCCCCGCCTACCCCGAGGAGGAGTGCCCGGAGAACTGGTTCTTCTCCGTGGACATGCTCACCCGCTGCGAGCCGCTCTTCGACCACTGCGAGGACAACTACGACGTGGAGGACGTGCTGATCAAGGCCGGGGTCGTGGGCACCGACGACACGCCCGACTCCGAGACGGGGGAGATGGTCATTAACTTCCCCAACCAAGAGGCCGGTGAGAAGTTCATCACCAGACTTAACGCATTTCTGAATCTCAAATATAAACAACTCGCAAGGGCCTTTGACTTGGAGTGCGGGCCGTGAAAGAGAACCTCACGCCCACAGTCTTCGAAGGCCAAGGCCAGTGGTGCCAGCGGTGCAAGTCCCGCCCCCGTAGCGGCGAGTACTTGCTCTGCCTCGTGTGTGCGGAAAGCGGACTGGTTGTTCCTGCGGGACAAGGGGCGAGGCCCCTCTGTTTGGCTTTTGATAATGACCCCTACCTTGATTAGCCTTGACAGTCAGGCGGCAATTGAGTAACATTGCCGCCTGCTTCCGGGAACGATTCCCTCACCCCAACGATGTTCTGGAGGACATCATGAAGAGACTCGCTGTTCTGATCGCCCTGACCGCCCTGTGTTCGCTCGCATCGACCGCCGACGCCGGTTGCCGGCGTGGTGGGTTCCTCTTCCGTGGCCGGGGCGGCTGCGGTTGGTCCGGCGGCAGCCGCGTCGTCTACTACCGGCCGACCTACTTCCACGGCGGCGGGTGCGTCCAGCCGCAGTTCGTCCAGCCGCAGACGGTCCCGTTTGTCCAGCCGCCGATGCACCCCAAGGACTCCTTCGTCCAGCCCGTCACCACGCCTCCCGGCACCACGACGGTGCGGCCGACCGTCAAGCCCGGCGTCCCCTACTACGTCCCTCCCCGCTAAGAAGCGACAGGGGGAGGCGGCGGTTCGCCTCCCCCTCGCCCTTACACCATCTTCCGCAACGGCGCCAGTGCCTTGAATCTCACGGTGTTCTTGTCGGGCTTCCGCTCCGTCTCGATATACTGGCCTGGGTTTTTCAAGTCGGGCACCCGCCCGCCCTTGTGACCCGCCTTGATACACTTCCTGATTCGGATCAGCCCGAGCAGGATGAAAAGGCTCTTCGTTGCCAGTTCCCGCTTAATAATCTCCGTGTACCTGTCGAGGACGGCCTTCACTTGGTCAATCCTCAGTCCCGTGGCCTCGGTGATCTCCTTGATTACGCCCTTTTTCCCCAGCGGCCTTTCCGACATTGTAACCTCCCTCACAATCTTCAAGATTATGGAACTTCGTTTGAAACCCTCCGACTAATGCTCAGGTAGACCTACCTGACTCCGACCGCCAACACCGCCCACACTAAGTTGAGAAACATTTTGCGCATTTTTCTTCTCCTCCCTTGCCACTATGTAGGTGGAAAAAGCTTAATTTCTGCCTTGCTCCGAAAGATGTGTGAAGGTATAGTGAGCGTGGAATAGTTGAGGAGGAGCAACAATGGAGTGGTTGTTCGACACCTCCCCCTTCGTCTCTCGCAGACACTGAGGGGGTTGGACCAATGGGCTGGTTCGGCTCCATAACACTGCTGATACCGGGATCTGGCTCGCTTACACAATTATCCCGATTGTCCTCGTCTACTACGTCAAGAAACGTGAAGTCCCCTTTTCCTTCATGTTTCTTCTCTTCGGCGCTTTCATCGTCCTCTGCGGGCTGACGCACGCGATGGATGTGTTAGTCACCTACTACCCCATTTACTGGCTTGCCGGTCTGGTGAAGGTCGTCACCGCCTTCGTCTCGCTCACCACCGCTTTCGCCTTGTTTCCCATCACGCCCAAGCTGCTTGCGATGAAAACCCCGGTCGAACTGGAGCAGGCCGTCATCCTCCGCACGGCCGAACTGGCTGCCGCCGAGTCCCGCCTGCGGTCCATCGTGGACCACGTCGTTGACGGCATCATCACCATCGACGCTTCCGGGAAGATCCTCACCTTCAACGCCGCCGCCGAAAAACTCTTCGGCTACGCAGCCGCCGAGGCGATCGGCAACAACGTCAATCTGCTCATGCCCGACCCTTACTATAGCCTCCACGACGCCTACATTAAAGACGGCAGCGGGAAGATCATCGGCACGACCGGGCGGGAGGTGGTCGGCCGAAGGAAGGACGGCAGCACCTTCCCGATGGACCTCGCCGTCAGCGAGTTCACCCTCGAAGGCAGCCGCTGCTTCACCGGGATCGTCCGCGATATCACCGAGCGGAAATACGCCGAGAGTATCATCCGGGAGCGGGAGGAACACCTGCGGCTGTTCTTTGAGAACGGGGTCTTCGGCGCCGGCGAGGTGGACATGAAGACCAATAAAATCATTAAAGTCAACAGCCGCTACTGCGAAATTACCGGGTACTCCGAAGAGGAATTACTCGGCATGTCGCCCTTCGACTACACCCACCCCGACGACCGGGCGGCCGACCTCGCCAAATTCGAGAAAATTTCCAATGGCGAGGCCACGCATTACGAAAACATTAAGCGTTACATCCGCAAGGACGGGCAGATCGTCTGGGTGCAGGCCGGGGCAAGGCCCGTAACCGACTCCAAGGGCACGGTCGTCCGCACCGCCGGTGTCGTCACCGACATCACCCCCCAGAAGCTGGCAGAGCAGAGGGCAGAGCAGGTCAGTGAGCAACTCAAGCTCATCGTGGACGCCATCCCCGCCCTCATCAGCTACATCAGCCCCGAAGGGAAATATACCTTTTGCAACCGGGCCTACGCCGACTGGTTCGGCCAAGGCAACGTCGAAGGCCAACACATGCGTGACGTGCTGGGCGAGGATGCGTGGCGGATCGTCGGCCCCAAGATCCAACAAGCCTTCGCGGGCGAAGAAGTCGAGTACGAGGCCGTAGTCAACTACAAGACCGGCGGGGTCAAATGGATTCAGTGCTGCTACCGCCCCCACACCGTCAACGGGGCGATAGTCGGCGTCGTCGTCCTCGTCAACGACATCACCCAACAGAAGCGGGAGGAGGAGCGTCTCACCCAGGAGGCCCAGCGGAAAGACGAGTTCCTCGCCATGCTCGCCCACGAACTCAGAAACCCCCTGGCCCCGATCTCCAACTCCGTCGCCGTCATGAACAAGTATCAGGAGAAGATGGACCCCATCCTCCTCCGCTGCCGGGGCATGATCGAGCGGCAGGTGGAACACATGAGCCGCCTGGTCGATGACCTGCTGGACGTGTCCCGCCTCCTGCGTGGCAAGGTCGAACTGCAACTGCAACTGTGCGAACTGAACCACGTCGTTCACGCTGCCATTGATAACGTCCAAGAACTCATCGCCGCCAAACGGCACCGATTCGAAATGGACCTGCCCCAAGAACCGAAGTTCATCTACGCCGACCCCGTGAGGCTCACCCAGATTCTCGTTAACCTCCTCCAGAATGCCGCCAAATACACCCCCGAAGAGGGTGAGATCACCCTGGAGATGTCCTGCTGCAAACACAACATCCTCACACTCAAAATCAAAGACACCGGCATGGGCATCGACCCGAAACTCATGCCCGTTATCTTCGAACCGTTCACCCAGGGCGACCGCAGCCCGGCGCGGACGGAGGGTGGCCTGGGCGTCGGCCTGACACTCGTTAAGAAACTGGCAGAATTGCACGGAGGCTCGGTCGAGGCACACAGCGAAGGGCCGCAGCGGGGTAGCCTCTTCGTTGTACATGTCCCTGTCAAGGAGAGGGACAAGTGAAAGTCCTCGTCGTGGATGACAACAGGGACGCCGCCGACAGCCTCGCCATGCTGGTCGAGACTTGGGGGCACACGGCTCAAATTGCCTATGACGGCTTCACCGCCCTGGAGATGGTCAACATAAGCCCTCCCGAGGCCATCCTCCTCGACATCGGCCTGCCCGGCATGACCGGATACGACGTGTGCCGCCGGGTGAGCGAGTCCCACAACGGCAACATCCTCATCATCGCCGTCAGCGGCTACGCCAAGCCCGAAGACATCGAGCAGGGCAAGAAGGCCGGATTCCACCACCATTTCGCCAAGCCTCTCCGCGTCGAGTTGGTGGAGAGGCTCCTTGCCAACTACAAACCAGAGAAATAACATGACCGTCCCCGCCCAAAAGATAATGTTCCCTAACAAGGAGTGACAAGATGGCAAGCGACCGACGAGACAGCGTCTGGTTGGAGTGTACCAGTTGCGGAAAACGCAACTCTCCCGGCACGGCCGCATGACCGTAGGCGAAATCTAAGATCGACGTGCAAATCCTGCCCAGAGGCTATGACAGAGTGCGACAGTTCATTCTC